>WNGD01002504.1_pt1 | contig 19112 bp, 22 predicted proteins | sample 5400671 | NCBI WGS metagenome assembly WNGD01 (sample SAMN13153369, study PRJNA577476) | soil metagenome | isolation source: 40 cm soil or saprolite under grassland replicate 2 | place: USA:California | collected 2016-06-15
GTGCCCGGCGTTCGGCCCGCCGTTGTAGCGGCAGACCATGTCCGAGTGCTGGGCGAGCAGGTCGACGATCTTGCCCTTGCCCTCGTCACCCCACTGCGCGCCCACGATCACCGTGGCGGGCACCTCAGCAGTGTGCCAGCCCTTGCGGAGCGCCAGCCGGCAGGCTAGGCGACGACCCTGACCGTCGGCCGCGAGATGCGCCGCACGCGGATGCGGTGGCCGCGCCAGCAGGTGGTGAAACCGACGTCGGCCTCGAGCCGCAGCGTCCCCTCGATCACGACCGTCACCGGCACCTGCTGCTCCTGGCATGCCTCGCACGAGGCCGCGAAGCTCGTACCGTTCGGCGGCAGCCAGATGATCTGCGGCCCCGTCACCGTCCCCTACGGACCCGTGTCCGAGAACTTCGCGAATCGCTTCAGGAACGAGAGCTTCACCGTCCCCGTTGGGCCGTTGCGGTGCTTCGAGAGGTGCACCTCCGCGAGGCCCTGATCGGGGCTCTCCTCGTTGTAGTACTCATCGCGGTAGATGAAGAGCACGAGGTCCGCGTCCTGCTCGAGGGACCCGGATTCACGGAGGTCGGAGAGGATCGGCCGCCTGTCCGCTCGTTGCTCGACAGCCCGCGAGAGCTGCGAGAGCGCGAGCACGGGCACATCGAGGTCGCGCGCGAGCACCTTGAGCGAGCGCGAGATCTGCGAGACCTCCTGCACGCGGTTCTCGGCCGAGGCGCCGGAGGTCATCAGCTGGAGGTAGTCGACGATGATCAGCCCGAGCTTCGGCTCTCGCGTCTTCAGCCGGCGCGCCTTCGAGCGGATCTCCATCATCGTGATCGAGCCCGTGTCGTCGACGTAGATCGGCGCCTTCATCAGCTTGTCGCCGGCCGCGACGAGCCGGGGCCAGTCGTCCTGCGCGAGCTTGCCTGTGCGCAGCCGCTGCGACTCCACCTTCGCCTCGCTGCACAGCAGCCGCTGCGTCACCTCGGACTTCGACATCTCGAGCGTGAACAGCGCCACGGGCGTCTCGCTCCGCAGCGCGAGGTTCGCAGCGATGCAGAGGCCGAGCGCCGACTTGCCCATGCTCGGGCGCGCGGCGACGATGACGAGGTTGCCCGGCTGGAACCCGGAGGTCAGCCGGTCGAGGTCACGGAAACCGGAGGGGACGCCGGTGACGTCAGCGCCGGCCTCGTACAGAGCCGTGATGCGCTCGAAGCTCTCCTTCAGCAGGTCCTCGATGTGGCTGAACTCCGTCGTGACGCGGCTCTGCGAAAGCTCGAACACCACCTGCTCGGCGCGGTCGACAAGGATCTGCGTCTCGCCCGGGCGCTCCCACCCGAGCAGCGCGATCTGCTGCCCCGCGGCGATCAGCCCGCGCAAGGTCGCCATCTCGCGCACGATCCGTGCGTAGTGCGCAGCGTTCGCCGTCGCCGGCACCAGTGCGGCGAGCTCGTGCAGGCGAACGCGGCCGCCCACATCCTCCAGCTCGCTTCGCTCCTCCAGCTCGTCGACGAGCGTGATCGCGTCGACCGGCTCGCCCTTGGCGTACAGCGCGAGCGCGGCGCGGTAGATCTTCGCGTGGCTCTCGCGGTAGAAGTCGGAGGCGTCGAGGACCTCGCTCACCGCCCCGATCGCGCCCGGGGAGAGCAGCATGGCCCCGAGGACCGATTCCTCGGCCTCGAGGTTCTGGGGCGGCGCGATCGGGGCGGCTTCTGCGAGCTGGGCGACGGGTGTCACGTGGGCGGAGTGAACCACCCTCTCGCGTGGGTTTCCATCTGTGGGAAGGCGGGTTTTCGACATGTCTGTTGGCGGCGATTTGCAGGGGAAAGGAACTCATGTTCCCATGCGCTTCGGACGGAGCCTGTTGATGGTTCGGCCGCAACGAGCGGGAACTTCCTGCCCCAATTCACAGGGCGGTGGAAAGGCCTGTGCAAGCTTGTCCCCAGGTTCTGCACAGAAGCGCGTGGACACCGCTTCCGCAGCGGGGGAAGATTGTGGAATGACCGGCCTGGCCGCGCTCCTTTCGGCCGTCGCAGTGAGCGCCCTCCCGCCGTTACCAGAGCGCGGCCTGGCGCTGGAGACAAAGGCCGGCGTGCAGCTGCAGACGATGTCGGGGAAGCCGCTCGCCACGGTGCCGGGGTTCGACCTCGCGCCCGACAAGGCGACGGCTCACGGTCTCGTCATGCGGGACCGTCGCGGCCGCCTGTTCTCGCTCGACCGCGCTGCACGCCGCGTGCGCCGGGTGTACGAACGCCCCGCACGTTTCCGGGGCTGCCGACTCACCGATGCTCGCGCCGGTTTCCAGCTCTACGTCTGCGGGCGGACGATCAAGTCTGTCGCAGGCAACGGGTCCTACCGCGTCGTTCTCCGCGGGCCGGGAACGATCGGCCACTGGGTGTGGGCAGAGTTCGCACCACGCGGAGACGGGATCCTCGCGCAGTGGTCGGCCGCGTGCGAGGTGCCCGTGGCGTATCTGATCTCAGAGGGCAAGCTGCGTCCTTACGGCGAAGAGTCCGTCGCTCTCGGCTGGCTGCCGAGTGGCGCGGCCGTGATCCAGTTTCCGAACGGGCCGTGCGGCGGCTCGATGCACGAGCGTGGCATCTATGCCGTGCCGCGCCGCGGGCAGCCGCGCCTGATCGTGCGCACGCCGCGCTTCGCGCAGTACCTGATGTGGGGCGGCTAGGACTGCTGCTGATCGTCGGCGGTGCCCGCGTCGACGGCTCGGTCGAACTCGTCGTCGGACAGCTCGCCTTCCACTTCCGCGCGTGACGGCTGCAGCTCGCCGGACGCGGTCAGTTCCGCCTCCTGGGCCAGCGCGGCGGCATCGAGCTCATCGAGATCGAGCTCGTGCTTCTCCTCGGGCGGGGGCTGCTGCTCGGCCTGCTCCGCGGCCTCCATCGCCTCGAGCTCCTCCTCGGGCGGCAGCTCGCCGCCCTCAGGCACCACCAGCGTGCGCACGTCGACGGTCACGTCCTGGAACAGCTCGATCGGCACCTGGTAGCGGCCGATGCGCTTGATCGAGTCGACCGCGATCTTGCGCCGGTCGACGCGCACCTTGTGCTTCGTCCAGAGCTCGTCCGCGATGTCGGTCGGCGTCACCGAGCCGAAGAGTGACCCCGTCGGGCCGGCCTTCACGTCGAAGCGCAGCTCCAGCTGGCCGAGCCGCTCCGACACTGCCTGCGCGTCCTCGAAGGTCTTTGCCTCGTGGTGGGCGCGCCGCTCCACCACCTTGCGCACCTCGGCGACGCGCGCAGGCGTGGCCGCGTCGGCGAGACCGCGCGGCAGCAGGAAGTTGCGCGCGTACCCACGCGCGACGTTCACGACCTCGCCGCGCAGCCCGACCTTGTCGACGTCCTGGCGGAGGATGACCTCCATCTACCGCCCGTCCGCGACGTAGGGCAGGAGCGCCATCTCCCGCGCGCGCTTGATCGCAACCGCGACCTGCCGCTGGTGGCGTCGGCACGCGCCGGTGATGCGCCGCGACCGGATCTTGCCCTTCTCCGAGATGTACCGGCGCAGCTGGTTGGCGTTCTTGTAGTCGATCTCCTCGACCTTCTCCTTGCAGAAGTAACAGCCGCGCTTGCGGATGGGGCCGGCCGCGCCCGGGCGCTTGCGCCCCGGCTGCCGGTCCCGGTCTCGTTCTCCTCCGCGCGGCGGCATCAGAACGGGATGTCGTCGTCGCTCGACCCGGCGCTGAAGTCCTCGTTGCCGGCGGTCGCCGCGGCGGGCACGAACTGTCGCTCGCCCTCGCCGCCAGCGGTGTCGCCGCGGCTGTCGAGGAACTGCACCGACTGCGCGACGATTTCGACCTTGGAGCGCTTCGAGCCGTCCTGCGCCTCCCACGAAGACCAGTCGAGCCGGCCGTCCACACCGATCCGGCGTCCCTTGGAGAGATGCATGTTCAGCGTGTCCGCCTGGTTGCCGAAGACCTTGACGTCGAAGAAGTTCGGCTTGTCGATCCAGTTGCCGGCTTCGTCCTTCTGACGACCGTTCACCGCGACGCCGAGTTGGAGCACGGCCGTGCCCGAGGGCAGGTGTCGCAGTTCGGGATCGCGCGTCAGGCGTCCGACGATCGTGACGCGATTGATGTCGCCAGCCATCTCTATTCCTCCTCTTGCGAACTGATGTTCGCCTCAGCATATGCGGGCTCGGGGACGGACTCTGGTTCGACTTCGGGCTCGGGCTCGGGCGGCGGCGGGCCGGGCGAGCCGCCCTCGATGCGGCGCACCGCGAGGTGGCGCATGACGCCGTCGGTGATGCGCAGGATCCGTGACAGCTCCTCGAGTGTCTCCGGCTCGGCGTCGAAGTTGAGCAGGTGGTAGGTGCCCTCGCCCTTGTGGCTGATCTCGTAGGCGAGCCGCCGTCGTCCCCACACGTCGTGCCCGACCCACTTGCCACCGGCCTTCTTCACCAGCTCTTGCGCGCGCTTGACGATCTCCTCCTGCCGCTTCTCTGGCAGCTCGGGATCGAGCATGAGCAGAATTTCGTATGCAACCACGTTTCCCGAGACCTCCCTTCCTCTGGTCTGAATCGGCCTCGCCGGCGAGCGCAGCTCGGGAAAACGGCGCGATGGCGAGGCAGGAAGCGGCGGCCAGTGTAGCATCGCCGCCGTGCCACGACCCTGGGCCTGGCTGCTCGGTGCGTTCGCGCTGTTCGGCTTCCTGCGCCGTCGCCGCGAGCCCGCGGTTGCGGGGCTGGACCCCCGCGCGGAGGAGTTGCGGCGCAAGCTCGAGGAGTCGCGTGCGCTCGTCGAGGAACGAGACGAGTTCGAGGGCGCGGAGCTCACCGTCGACCTCGCCGAGCCCGCGCCGGAGGATCCAGAGTCGCGCCGTCACGCCGTGCACGAGGCGGGCCGCGCCGCCGTCGAGCGCATGCGCGGCCTGCGCGGCTAGCCGCGCAGCACGGAGATCGTCTCGGCGACGAGCACCGTGGCCGCCGCGACGAGCACGGTCGTCCCGCCCGGGGGCAGATCGGCGTAGTACGCGGTCGTGATGCCGATCAGCACGGAGGCGAGGCCGATCCCCATCGAGATCACGATCGTCGAGCGCATGCTCCAGGCGACGCGCGCCGCAGCGATCACCGGCAGCACCATCAGCGCGGCGATCAGCAGGATCCCGACGACGCGCATCGAGAGCGCGATCGTCACCGCCGCGAGCGCCGCGGTGAGCGCGTTGAGCGGTGCGACGGGGAGCCCGGAGACGCGCGCGCCTTCCTCGTCCACGACGACGGCGACGAGCGGCCGGTAGAGGAGGGCGATCAGCGCCAGCGCGCCCGCCCCGAGGCTCGCGATCACGACGAGGTCGGAACGGGTCACGGTCAGGATCGAGCCGAACAGGAACTGGAACAGGTTCACGTTGAGCGCGCCCGCCGCGGACACGAGCACGACGCCGCCCGCGATGCCGGTGTAGAACACGAGCGCCAGCGCCTGGTCGCCCGCCGTCCTCCGCCGCGCGCGCAGGCCCTCGATCGAGAGCGCGCCGGCGACGGAGACCACGAGTGCCGTGAGCACGAGCGGAAAGTCGAGCAGGTACCCGAGTGCGACGCCGGCGAACGCGACGTGGCCGATCCCGTCTCCGATCAGGCTGAGCCTGCGCTGCACGAGGAAGAAGCCGACCGCGGGCGCCAGGAGCCCGACGACGATGCCGGCGCCGAACGCGAGCCGCATGAACTCGAGGTCAAGCATGGACGTGGGAGGGGTCGTGCCAGACACCGGGCAGGGCCGAAGGGGACCCGTCGAAGACGACGCGCTCACGGATGAGGACGATCCGCTCGACGAAGTGCTCGACGGCTCCGAACTCGTGCGAGACGTACAGAATCGTCATCCCGAGCTCGTCCCGCAGGCGCACGAGCAGCGCGGCGAGCGCCTCCTGCGCCTCGATGTCGACGCCGGTCGTCGGCTCGTCCAGTGCCAGCAGCTCCGGTTCGCCCGCGAGTGCCTTCGCGATGAACGCACGCTGCTGCTGACCGCCCGAGAGCGTGGAGAGCCTTCGGTCGGCGTGGGCTGTCAGCCCGACGCGGTCGATCGCCTCGCGGACCGCCTCGCGGTCGCCGTGGCCGAGCGGCCCGAAGAGGCGTGAGCGCGGAACGCGCCCGACGCCGACGAGTTCCCGGACGGTGAGGGGTGCGTCGATGCCGGTCTGCGCGCGCTGCGGCAGGTACCCATAGCGGTGGAGCATGACTTCGACGCGGCCCGACGTCGGCCGCTCGAGCCCGAGCACGAGCCGGAGCAGGGTGGTCTTGCCGCCGCCGTTCGGGCCGGCGATCGCGACGAACTCGCCGCGCTGCACCTCGAGCTCGACGTCACGCAGGACCGGTGTGCCGTGGGCGTACGCGAAGACGACGTGCTCGAGCCGGAGTGCTAGCGACACGCAAGTGCGAGGTTGGCGAGGTTCTTCCGCATCAGCGTGAAGTAGTCGTCACCGTTCTTCTGCTCGGACGGCGTCAGCCCTTCGATCGGGTCGAGCACGGCAGTGTGCGCCCCGACCTCCCGGGCGACCGTGTCCGCCAGGCGAGGCGAGACGAGCGTCTCGAAGAACACCGTCGTTGCATGCGTGCGCCGCACGAGCCGGACGACGGCGGCCAGCTGCTTCGGCGACGGCTCCGAATCGGGCGTGAGCCCGGTGATCGGAACCTGCTTCAGGCCGTAGCGCTGGGCGAGGTATCCGAACGCGGCATGGCTCGTGACGATCTCCTTCCGCGTGCAGTGCTGCAGCCGGCGGCGGTACTCGGCGTCGAGCCGGCGCAGCTTCGCGTCGAAGGCGCCCGTGGGGTGGTGGAGCGCGCTGCCGATGTGCGTCGCGACCTGCTCGAACAGCACCGGGTCGAGCCAGACGTGGGGATCGGCCGTGAGGCCCGCCTCCTGTCCGGTGGCGCTGTGGAGCGGCAGGTCCGCGAGCACGTCGACGGTTGTGCCGTGCGCCTGGCCGACCGCCTTGCTCACGGCCGGCTGAAAGCCGTGGCTGAGGTAGAGGACGACGTCCGCGTTCTCGATCCGGCCGACGGCCCGCGGCGTCAGCTCGAGGTCGTGCGGCTCGGCGCCGGGCGGTGTGAGGTTGACGACGTCGTAGCCCGGCCCGCCGATTTGCTCCGCGGCGTAGGCGACCGGGTAGAAGGCCCCGACGACGGTCTTGCGTCCGCTGGCGCTGCCGCTGGAGCCGCAGCCGGCGAGCACGCCGCCCAAGACGAGAATGAGAACGATTTTCGATTTCATGTCCGGAAGATACACTGAGATCGTGAGCTGGACGAGTGACGCGCTCGAATCCCTCGAGGTTGCCGGCTACCGGCGCGGCGGTGCACGGGCGGCCGTCGTCGAGCTGCTCGGGCGTCAGAACTGCTGCCTCAGCGCGCAGGAAATCTTCGATCAGCTCCGCAAGGCCCGGCGGCCTGTGGGAATCGCGTCGGTCTACCGGGCGCTCGAGGCGTTGGCCGAGCTCCGGCTCGTCAAGCGTGTCGAGGCGGGCGACGGGATTGCGCGCTTCGAGCCGGCGCCCGTCGACGGCGATCACCATCACCACCTCGTTTGCCGGGACTGCGGCAAGGTCGAGGCGTTCAGCGACTCGCGGCTCGAGCGTGCGATCGACCGCGTCGCCGGTGGGCTCGGCTACTCCGTCGACGAGCACGAGGTCGTGCTGGTCGGCGCGTGCGCCGACTGCAGTTAGCCGCCGAGCAGGAACGCCTCGGCGCCGGCGGTGAGCCCGCGCGCGACCTTCAGCTGGTACGCGCGCGTCCGCAGGAGCCGTCCTTCGGTCGGGTTCGTCATGAAGCCGCACTCGACGAGGATCGCCGGCACGTCGGCCCAGTTGAAGCCGGTCAGGTCGGAGCGCAGGATCAGGCCGATGTCCTTCGCGCCGGTCGAGCGCACCACCGCCGCCTGCACCTTGCGCGCGGCACGCAGGCTCGCCGCATAGATGTCGTCCGTCCAGCCGCGGTGGAACGCCGGGACGAGCGTCTTGACCCCGTGCTGCGAGGAGTCGGAGGAGCCGTCCGCGTGGATGCGGACCATCAGGGCCGCGTGCCGCACGTTGCAGAAGTGGGCGCGTGCGATGTTGCCGCCCGCGTAGGTCGGGCCGGTGCGCGTCATCGCGACGCGGTAGCCGTCCCGCTGGAGCAGCGCGCGCGTGCGCAGTGCGATTGCGAGCGCGACCGGCGCCTCGCCGGGGGCCCCGCCCCCGTCCTTGACCTTGCGCACGCTCGAGCCCGGGCCGATCGGCTCCGTCTGGCGTCCGACTGCGGGGAGCGTGCCGTGACCGGGATCGAGGCAGACGAGGGGGGTCGGCAGAACCGCGAACACGGGCAGGAAGTGTGCCTGTGGGAGTGCGGCTCGCCGTCGACAAAGCAACCGGCCGCTGCTCAGGCTAGAAGGAGCCGGGCGCAGCTCCAGCCGGCGGACCGGCCGCCACAGTGAAGCGCGCCGGGCTCCGACGAGAGAGACCCGCGTCCGACGCGAAACTTGCAGTACGTTGCCGCTGTCCGCCCACTCGCTCTCCTGCTCATCCTTGTCGTCGGCGCAGCCGTGGTCGCCGCGACCCCGCACACAAGCCCGGGCTCGCAGCTCAAGCTCTGCGGGGGCGTGGAGCGCTGGGGTGTCAAGACGCTGAGTGACCGGCGTGCGGGCCGGGTTCGCTTCGACGCGCCCGAACGCCACACGATCCACTACCTGCTTTCGAAGAAGGACACGCACGTCGGCGCGGACACGTTGCGGGACGCCGACGGCAGCCATGTGGAGGTGACCGTGTACCACCTCGTCGGCGTGCGCCTCGTGGACGCGCGGATCGAGAAGGACGGCGACATCCATCTGGTCATCCGCAGCAAGTATCCCGGCGAGCAGATGATCGTCGAGTTCCCGAGCGTCGCCTGCAAAGGGGCGCGCGTGTCGAAGCACAAGGCCGAGCTGGAGCAGGCGCGCACAGCCTTCGCGAGACTCTGCGGCCTCGACGCCTGGGCGACGCGCAAGCAGCGGGCGTCACCGAAGGAGCTTCTGGGCAAGGCGTCGCTGGTCGGAGTCGGGTTCTTCGATCTCAAGCATCCCAAGCCGCAGTCCGGCGTCGCGCCGAACAACATCGAGCTGCACCCCGTGCTGCAGTTCAGTTCGGAGGACTGCCATCTCGCCTGAGACCTGGCATTACGGCGTCGTCGCCCGCTGGTGGGCCCTGTTCAACACGGACGGCCCCGAGATCGCGTACTTCCAGCGTTTCATCGAGGACGGCGGCGAGCCCGCGCTCGACGTGGCGTGCGGGACCGGGCGCCTGCTCGTGCCCTGGCTGCGCGCCGGTTTGGACGTGGATGGGTGCGACATCTCTCCGGACATGCTCGCGCTCTGCCGCGAGCGGGCGGAGCAGGAGCGGCTGTCGCCTCGTCTCTACGCGCAGCCGATGCACGAGCTGCACCTGCCGCGGAAGTATCGGACTGTTGTCGTCTGCGGCGGGTTCGGTATCGGCAGTACGCGCGAGCAGGACCTCGCGGCGCTCCGGCGCTTCTACGACGTGCTCGAGCCGGGCGGGCTGCTGCTGCTCGACAACGAGGCGCCGTACAACGACACGCGGCTCTGGAAGTGCTGGCTCGCCGAGGAGCGCGCGGCGCTGCCCGAGGAGTGGCAGGAGCCGCGCGAGCGCCGGCAGGGGCCGGACGGGGCCGAGTATGCGTTGAGGTCTCGGGTCGTCGATGCGGATCCGCTGGCGCAATCGGTGACGATGGAGATGCGCGGCTGGATGTGGCGCGAGGACGAGCTCGTGGCCGAGGACGAGCACCGGCTGACGCTCAACCTGTACTTCCGGAACGAGCTCGTGCTGATGCTCGAGCGCACCGGCTTCGTGGACATCGCCGTGCGCGGCGACTACACCGACGAGCAGCCGAGCGGCGACACCGCGTTCCTCGTCTTCATCGCGCGTAGGCCGGAGAGCTAGTCGTGCTCGCTGTTAGGTGCTCGGCATCGTGGTGATCGGCTTGCCCGCCGGTGACAGCACCCACCACCAGTTGATGTAGGCCTGGCCGTGGATATCGCCCGACTTGGTGTCCGCGACAGCACCGGGCGCGTTGCCGAGGTGATAGCCGTTGAAGGTGTAGAGCGGGTAGCCGTTGTACATCGCCTGCATCGTCCCGTCGTCTCGTTTCACGGTCTTGAGCAGCGACGCATTGACGTTCTTGCCCGCTCTGAGGCTGCCGTGCGCAAGGAGTGGGGGCCATGCCTTGGAGCAGTGGTACGTCGAGTCGTCGACGCAGGTCGGTGTGCCGTTCCGCTCGTCGAGACTGAACATGTAGAGGCTCCGCCCGCGACTGTCGACGAGGATCGTCGTCTTCAGAGTCTTGTTGAATGCGGTGCTCACGTCGGCTTTCGACGACGAGCCGCCGCACGCGACCAATCCGATCACGGGGGCTACTGCGCTGATGCCGAGCACGACGCTCAGCAAACGACTCCGCATCGCCGCGACGCTACGCCCGTTGATTGCAAAAAGTCAAGAACGAAGCTCCCGCGCGGTTCGAGCACGGATTGGCAGGCCGCTTCACCCTTCCGCGGGTCAACCACCGGTGCGATGATCCTTGCGGTCATGGCCGTCACCGTTCGAACACTGCGGAACTTCGTCGGCGGCGCGTGGGTCGACTCGACCGGCGACAGCGTCCGGTCGATCGTGTCGCCGGTCACCGGTGAAACCCTTGCCGAGGTGCCCGACGCGAGCGCGGACGACATCGATCGCGCCGTTGCCGCCGCGCGGGCGGCGCAGCCGAAGTGGGCTGCGCTGTCGGCGTGGAATCGCGCGAAGATCTGTCACGCGATCGCAGACCTGATCGACGAGCGGCGCGAGGAGTTCGCACGGGAGCTCTCGCTCGAGCAGGGGAAGCCGTACGCGGCGGAGGCCCTCGGTGACATCGAGGAGACGGCGGAGAACTTCCGCATCGCCGCGGAGGACGGGAAGCGGATGGAGACCGCGATCGTGCCCTCGCAGGACGTCGCGAAGCGGATCCTCACTTTCCGGAAGCCGAACGGCGTCTACGCAGGGATCACGCCGTGGAACTTCCCGACACTCATTCCCGTGGAGTTGATCGCCCCCGGAATCGCGGTCGGAAACACGATCGTGATGAAACCTTCCGAGTGGACGCCGATCGCGATGGCGAACTTCATGCAGATCATGGCGGACGCCGGCCTGCCGGACGGCGTGGTCAACGTCGTCTACGGCGCCGGCGACGCGGGCGAGCGTCTGGTGACGCACCCGGGCGTCGACTGTGTCGGCTTCGTCGGCTCGCATCCGACGGCGGAGAAGATCGTTCGCGCAGCGGGACTGAAGCGCTCGCTGATCGAGGCCAGTGGCAACGGACCGGTGATCGTCTGCGAGGACGCCGACCTCGAACGCGCCGCGCAGGGCGCCGTGTTCGGCGGGTTCTTCTGCGCCGGACAGGTGTGCTGCGCGACCGAGCGCGTGCTCGTGAACGAGCGCGTGCACGATTCGTTCCTCGACGAGGTGCTCAAGACGGCCGCCAACTGGCAGCTGGGAGACCCGTTCGACGACTCGACGCTGGTCGGGCCGATGAACAACGAGCCGACCGCGGCAAAGATGGACAGACACCTGGGGGACGCGCTCGAAAAAGGCGCGAACGTCGTTCTCGGCGGATCCCGCGCCGGCGACCGGCCGACGAGCTTGTACTACGAGCCCACCGTCGTCACCGACGTCGGCGTCGACACGCTGATCAACCGCGAGGAGACATTCGGTCCGATCGTTCCGCTCATTCGAGTCCGCTCCGACGAAGAGGCGCTCAGGGTCGCGAACGACTCGAACCTCGGTCTCCAAGCCGCGGTGTACACGTCGAGCCTGAAACGCGCGTTCCGGTTCATCGACAACCTGCGGGTCGGCAACGTCGTCGTCAACGACTCGACCGACTACTGGGAGGCGCACGAGCCGTTCGGCGGGGCCTCCGGAACGCAGAGCGGTTGGGGCCGGATCGGTGGTCGCTACACGATGCTCGACATGAGCGACCTCAAGACGGTCGTGCTCGACGTCGGCGGGCTCGACTAGGCACACCCAGCCGACTCGGCGACGGAGCGGCACGTGCAGGCTAGAGCGGCGTGACTCACGACCTCATCCTCGCGCGGCGCTTCGCTAGCCGCCGGCTTCCGGCTCGACGGAGCGCCCTCGACGTTGACGGGACTCCTCCGGTCTACTCGTTTCGAAAGGCGCTAACCCTGGCGTCAAACTGCGGTCCACTTACATGGGGAGGTAAGTGATGGCAAAGAAGAGCATGCTCGCGGCTGCGTTCTGTGCAGCCGTCTTCGCGGGTGGGAGCGTCGGTGCCGCTCTCGCTGGTGAGGTAAAGGGCCCTCCTGGGAGCCCCGCCACGGCACAGCCGGGTGGCAACCCCAACAAAACGGGTGCCCTGGACCACGCGAGCTCGGCCTGCGCCGCCAGCGGGCTGAATGACTTCGACTCGACAATGGGACAGACCGTGTCCCAGGTTCAGACCGCGGCGGACTCTTGGAAGTACTACGGCCTACCCAAGGGCGCGCCAGGCACGCTTGGTCTCTGCAGGGGCGGGACCGGCGAAAGGCCGGCCCCGTAGTTAGGCGAGCGGTTGGCCCCGACGCTGGTTTCGGGGCCAACCTTCATCTATCCAGGATTGGCGGCACACGAGCCTGACGGACGGTGCGGCTAGCGGCGAGTCCCCGCGGCATTGCAGAAGCGGTTGGCTCGACGGAGCGGCACAGGAGTCGAACCTGCCTAGCGTCGGGCTACGACGCCGCACTGGTTTTGAAGACCAGTTGGGGCACCGGCCCCGGCCGCTCCGCAGCGGAGCGTAGCTTTCTCCCGCTCCGTCGATAGGCACGCGGGAGCACCGGTGTTACGGTCACGTGAGGCCCATGGAGTTCCGCATCCTCGGTCCGATCGAAGTCGTCGACCGCGGGCGCACGGTCGCGATCCGGCGTGGCAAGGACCAGGCACTCCTCGCATATCTGCTCTTGCACGCGAACGAAGTGGTTGCGAGCGATCGACTCATCGACGAGCTCTGGGGTGAGCGGCCGCCGGCGACGGCGGTGAAGATCCTCCAGAACGCGGTCTCACAACTTCGAAGGGCGCTCGGCGACGACCGGCTGATCACGCGGCCGCCGGGCTATCTGCTCCGAGTCGACCCTGGCGAGCTCGATCTCGAACGTTTCGAGTCTCTCGCCGACCGAGGTCGAAGGGACGGCGACGGGAAACTGCTGCGTGAGGCGCTTGGGCTATGGCGCGGCGAACCGCTTGCCGAGCTGCGCCACGAGCCGTTTGCGCGCGAGGCGGCCAGGCGGCTCGAGGAAGCAAGGCTGGGCGCGAGAGAGGACCGAATCGAGTCGGACATCACGGCCGGACGTGACGTCGAGCTCGTTCCAGAGCTCGAGGGGCTGATCGGCAAGCACCCGTTCGACGAGCGCCTCTATCGCCAGCTCATGCTCGCGCTGTATCGCGCCGGACGCCCGCGCGACGCGCTCGACGTCTATCAACGCGCCAGGAAGATGTTCGACTCGGAGCTGGGGCTTCAGCCCGGCGCGGAGCTCGAGGAGCTGCAGCGTCGCATCCTCAAGCAGGACGCCGGCCTTGCCGCACCACGTCGAAAGACCGCCCGTCTCCGGGGTGGGAGAGGAACGCAACAGCGTCGGGCCGCAGTGGCCGTGGCCGCGCTCGTCGCAGCAGCCGCGGTGACTCTCGCTCTCGTGCTCGCGAACCTGGGCAGTGGAGCTCCGACCGTCGTGAAGGACTCGCTCGTCAAGCTCGATCCCGACACAGGCAAGATCCTCGACGTCATCAGAGTCGGACGCCAGCCCGTCTCGGTGGCAGTCGTCGGCGATGCCGTTTGGACAGGGAACGTCGACGACGCGACCCTCACGAGTTTCGACCTGAAGTCAGGACACATCGGTACCGTCGGCGGCATCAGAGTCCCGTACGACCTGGCAGCCGACGGTCCGCGACATCTCTGGTTCTCCACGTACGGGTACGACCAGGTCACCCGCGTCGACACACAAACGCGGCGCCCGGATGTTGTCGTCCCGGTTCGGAACAAGAGCTTCCTGCTCGGAGTCGGCGCCGGCTCGCTCTGGGTGACCGAGCATCCCAGCAATCTGGGCGACAGCGGAACAGTCGCGCGGATCGACCTGAGGACGGCGCAGCTGCGGCACACCTACCGCGTGGGGGCTTTCCCGATCGACGTGAAAGTCGGGTTAGGCGCTGCCTGGATCACGAACGGCGGGGATGGATCCGTGTCGCGGATCAACCTGGAGGACGGGTCGGTCGAGCGCATCCCCGTTGGAATTAGTCCTGCACCGCTGGCAATTGCGTTTGGGTCCGTTTGGCTGATCGCGGGGAGTCGGCACGACACCATCTGGCGGCTGAATCCGACGACGCGGCAGGCGGACGCCGTGATCAAGGTTGGCAAGTTCCCGTTCGATGTCGTGGCGGCTGCTCGCGCCGTCTGGGTCGATCGACGCGAGGCAGGGATCGTCGTGCGCATCGACCCACGGACGAATACGGTCACGAAGACGATTCACCTCGGCTTCAAGCCTCAGGGTATGACGGTCGACGCCGGTGCGCTGTGGGTGACCGTCGGACACGGCGAGCTCGGGTCGTTGGGTAGTTAGCGCCAACGGACGGCCGGAAGTGCGGACGCTCTCGATCAACGCCCTACGACGGCTCGTGATCGGCGCGCAGGGCTACGCAACCCTCGAGCGTGTCGTGCGACGGTGAGCGTCTCCGAGTTGCAGGTACCCCTGAGAGGCCCGAAGGGGGAGCCCGTGGTCCTGGTGAGGACCTTCACGTCCCACGGCGTGGCAGACCTGCGGCCCGGCCAAGTTGACGAGGAGGAGCGTGCCTATACGACGACGCTTGCGCTTCCTCGCGCGCGGCCGCGAACGATTCGGATTTCGGCGGGCCGTCCGGGCTTTGCGCGGGTCGAGGTCCGGGGGCGGAGGCTGGGTCAACAGGCCACACGGGACCTGACGGCGGCGGTGCGTCAAATCCTCAACCTGGACGAGGACCTGTCCGAGTTCTACGCGCTCGTGTCAGCTGATCCCGACCTCTCGTGGGCAGCTGCGGGAGCGGGCCGGATGCTTCGAACGCCCACGGTCTTCGAGGCCGCAGTGAAAACGATCTGCACAACCAACGTCGCCTGGTCGGCAACGGTTCGCATGGTCAACGCGCTCGTAGACAGTCTCGGGGAGACGGGGGCGAGTGGCGCCCGCGCCTTTCCAACGGCGGAAGCTATGGCGTCCGTCCCGGAGAGCTTCTATCGGGAGACCGTCCGCGCCGGCTACCGCAGCGCGTACCTCCACGCGCTTGCGTCTGGCGTGGTCGCCGGGGAATTCGAGGTCGAAGAGCTCGGCGTGCGAACCGACCTACCGGACGACGAGGTGGCGTCGAGGCTCTTGGCCTTGCCCGGAATCGGGCCGTACGGGGCGGCCCATCTGATGATGCTCCTCGGGCGGCATTCCCGACTGATCTTGGATTCGTGGACGCGCCCCAAGTACGCGAGGGTCAACGGTCGCAAGGCCAGCGATGCGACCGTCGAACGCCGCTTCCGGCGCTACGGGAGGTACAGCGGGCTCGCGTTCTGGCTCTACCTCACGCGGGACTGGGTGCCCGAGTAGCTCACGGGCGGTTACTGACGGCGTAGAGCCGCCATTCACCGACGCCTTTTAGCTCGTGGAGGCCGCGGTCCTCGAATGTCAGCTCCGAGCCTGCGACGAGATCCTTGACGGTGCTCGAAACGAGCACCTCGCCGGCCTGTGCCTGCTCGGCCACGCGCGCGCCGATCGGTACGGCGATTCCGCTCGGCTTCCTTCCCATCAACTCGCACTCGCCGGTGTGCAGACCGGCACGGAGCTCGAGCCCGATCGATTGCACGTCCTCGACTAGCGCGCGAGCACACTCGATCGCGCGGCGAGGACCGTCGAACGCGGCGAAGAAGCCGTCCCCTGCAGTGTCGATCTCGTCGCCGTGGAACTGGTCCAGCCGGCTGCGGACGAGCGCATGATGGCGCTCCAAAAGAGTGCGCCATGCTGCGTTCCCGAGCTCCGCTGCACGCCTTGTCGAGCCCACGATGTCGGTAAACAGCACCGTCGCCAGAACCCGATCGGGCTCGTGGGGCCTGCCGATGCGCATCAGGAACCGCTCACTCTCGCGCATCGTCTGCTCGTGGACGTCGTCATCGACCCACGTGAAGAGGCCGTCAAGACCTGACAGCTCAACGATCTCGCTTCCGGCGATCCGCTGTGCAACGTATTCCGCCTCGGGACGTTGTCCGGGCTTGCAAAGAAGCAGCGTTGGCACGCTCACCGCGGACAGGATGTCGCTCACGTCCGCGTCCTTCATCGTCCGGAAAAACGAGAGCGCAGCACCAGGACTGAGGCTTCGGCGCATATGCCCGACGAACCACTCCTTGAAGGCGTCGTCGTGGGCCAGGCTGGGGGCCCACTCGCACAGCAGTTCGGCGAAGAATCCGCGTTGTCCCCAGCCTTCCCGCACCGAAGCGAGACGCTGACGCCATTCCTCCTCGCTCGGCGCCCACGGATAGTCCGAACTTCCCGTACCGCGGACGGACGGTTCGAGCAAGACGAGCCCCGCCGTGCGCTCGGGATACGTCGCCGCGAACAAGAGCGCGGTCCGAGAGCCTTCATGCGCGGTCCACAGCACCGCGCGCTCAGAACCAGCCGCGTCCATCACCGCCCGGACGTCATCCATCCGGGTCTCGAGAGTCGCAGCCTCACGAACGCGGTCGGAAAGCCCTGTGCCTCGCTTGTCGAACCCCAGCACGCGGGAAAAAGCCGCCAACCCGAGCGCGTGCCGCACGATCAACGGCTGGTCCCACGTGGACAACAGGTCGCCGGCCATGCCGCGGAACCAGACCACGTCGACCGGGCCCTCGCCCACTACCTGATAGGCGACTGCGACGTCGCCGCTGCGGGTGTACTGGATGTCCGGAACGTCCATTAGAGAATCAAAACCGGTTCAGCAGTTCGGCGAGCGGAAGCTCGTCGAGCGAGTCCAGCAACAGATCAGCCTCGTCGAGCGCGAACGTCTCGGTGATCGGATTCGGGACCGCAACGCAGAAGATGCCGGCCGCCTTCGCAGCGCGGATCCCGTTGAGCGAGTCCTCGAACACGATCGCCTCGTGCGGCTGCAGGCCGAGGGCGTCGAGCGCCTCGAGATAGAGCGCGGGCTGCGGTTTCGCGCGCGCGGTGTCGCCGTCGGCGGCGACGATCACGTCCCAGCCGTTCGCGCGATCGAGCCGCTGTAGATGGCGTGCGATCCACTCGCGTGTGCTGCTCGAGACGATCGCGGTCGCGAGCCCGCGGTGCGCCGCCTCGGCGAGGTACTCCTCGATGCCGGGGCGGAGGTCCTCGAGATCGCAGAGCTCGTGCTCGCGGGCGCGCAGACGCCGGGCGATCCCCTCGCGGTCTAGCGGTCGTCCGACGAGCTCCTCGAGATGTGCGTCGGGATCGAACGGCGCGCCGATCGTCCCGACGAGCGTCGCCCATTTGTCGACCGGCAGCTCGTGGCCGTGCTCGCGGTATAGCTCCTCGTACGCGAGGCGCGACGGCGTCTCCGTGTCGATCAGGAGACCGTCGAAGTCGAAGAGGAGCCCGCGGATTGCCACGGTGTCAGTCTTCCTGAATGGCGATCCTCGGCGTCGACGTCGGCGGCACGTTCACCGACGCCGTGCTGCTGGACGACGGACGCATCTCGACGGGCAAGGTACTGACGGCCGCGCGGCAGGAAGAGTCCGTGCTCGCCGCCGCGGGCGCTGCCGGAGCTGCTGCCGTCGAGCGGTTCGCGCACGGGACCACGGTCGCCACCAATGCGCTGCTCGAACGGAAGGGTGCGCGAACGGCGTTCGTCACGAACGCCGGCTTCGAGCATCTTCTCCACCTGAGGCGGCAGACACGTGCGCAGCTCTACCGGCCGTGCGCCGACTGGCCCGAGCCGCTCGTTCCGCTCGAGCGCTGCCACGGTGTGCGCGGTCGCATGGGCCCCGAGGGTGAGCTCGAGCCGCTCGTGCTCACGTGCCTGCCGGAGCTCGATGCGGATGCCGTCGCCGTCTGCCTCTTGCATGCGTACTGCGACTCGGCGCACGAGGTTGCGCTTGCGGCGGAGCTGCGCCGGCGCCTCCCGCACGCACGCGTCGTCGCCTCGCACGAGATCGCACCGGAGTTCCGCGAATACGAGCGCGCGTCGACCACGGCGGCGGACGCGTACCTCGGGCCGGTCGTCGCGCGCTATCTCGACGCGCTCACCGGCGCGTGCGGAGCTGCCGGTTTGCCCGAGCCGCTCGTGATGCGCTCGTCCGGGGGCGTCGCAACGCCGGCCGAGGCCGCCGCGCATCCGGCGACGATCCTCGTCTCCGGGCCCGCCGCCGGGGTCGTCGGCGCGGCCCGTATCGCCGCGCTCGCGGGAATCGACGATGCGATCGCGTTCGACATGGGCGGGACGTCGACCGACGTGTCTGTCATCTCCGGCGGGAAGGCCGAGCGCGCGGGCGAACGCTCCGTGAGCGGACTGCCGATCCGGCTGCCGACGGTCGACCTGCACACGGTCGGAGCGGGCGGAGGCTCGCTGATCTGGCGCGACGCGGGCGGGGCGCTGCGCGTCGGGCCGCAGAGCGCGGGCGCCGATCCGGGGCCGGCGTGTTACGGCCGAGGCGGCACGCAGCCGACGGTGACCGACGCGAACCTCCTGCTCGGCCGCGTGCCGGAGCACCTCGCGGGCGGCGTCGAGCTCGACCGCTCGGCGGCAGAGCGCGCGCTCGGCGGGATCGACCCCGCGGCTGTGGTCGAGGTCGTGAACGCGGAGATGCTGCGCGCCCTGCGCGTCGTCTCGGTCGAGCGGGGACACGATCCCGCGGGTTTCGCGCTCGTCGCGTTCGGCGGCGCCGGCCCGTTGCACGCCTGCGAGCTGGCCGAAGAGCTCGGCATGCGCACCGTGCTTGTGCCGGAGATCGCCGGCGTTCTCTCCGCGCTCGGTCTCGTCGCGGCGGACGAGCGGCGCGACTCCGTGCGCTCCTACCTCCGACCGCTCGCGCAGGTCGGAGAGCTCCCGGCCGACGGCGAGGCGGAGCTCCGCTACGCCGGCCAGTCGTTCGAGCTGACCGTGCCGTTGCAGGACGATCTCGGCG
>WNGD01002505.1_pt1 | contig 19112 bp, 18 predicted proteins | sample 5400671 | NCBI WGS metagenome assembly WNGD01 (sample SAMN13153369, study PRJNA577476) | soil metagenome | isolation source: 40 cm soil or saprolite under grassland replicate 2 | place: USA:California | collected 2016-06-15
CGGTACGGGAATACCGGGCCCTCGAAATGAAGGCGATCACATTGGGGAGGTGGTTGATTGCCGCTGGTTGACGCACTCGCCGTGAACATCAAGTCGGTGGTCGTCGCCTCGATGACCTTAAGAACAAGGAGCTTCCGATGAGTCCACTCAGAAAAACCGCCTTTGCCGCCGGCGCGCTCTACCTGCTCAGCTTCGTCTCGATCCCGACCCTCTTCCTCTACAATCCGCTGCGCGCTTCGAACTACATCCTCGGGCATGGCTCGAATACCGGCATCATCGTCGGCGCCATCCTGGAGATGATCGTGGCCCTCGCCGGTATCGGCACCGCCGTCGCGCTGTTCCCGGTGGTCAAGCGGCAGAATGAGGGAGTCGCGCTCGGCTTCGTCGGCACGCGAACCCTGGAAGGCGGCGCCCTCCTCGCCGGCGCGGCGTGCGTCCTGTCGCTCGTCACCTTGCAGCAGGCCGGAGCCGGAACGAATGGGTTGGTCATGGGCCATACGTTGATCAGCATGTATGACCGGATCTTCCTGCTCGGCGGGAGCTTCATGCCGGCCGTCAATGCGCTGTTGATCGGCTCGCTGCTGTACCAGTCGCGCCTGGTGCCACGGTGGCTTCCCCTACTCGGATTCGTCGGAGCGACCCTGCTGGTCGCTGGCGACGGCGCCGTGATCTTCGGTCTCATCGGGCAGCATGCCGCCACGACACCGCTGTTCGCAATCGCGATCGCAGTCTGGGAGTTTTCGCTGGGCGTTTACTTGGTCGTCAAAGGCTTCAGGCCCTCGGCCATCACCGCCCTTTACAGCCGACCTGCCGGCGTGGACGGTTCCCTGGCCCCTGTGGCCGCTGTTCGGTAAAGTTTCCCGCCTCGACTCGGCACAGCTCGGAGCCCGGCGTTGGCCGGGCTCCGACAAGCCTAGCCAAACCCTGTCGGCATTCAGGCCAGTGCATTGCCCCAAGTGCGCGTCTCGCGCGTTTGGCGGCTTGGAGCCTATAGAAAAAAGGAGTCAAAAGTGAGTGCAATTCTCGTCCGCATCGCCACAACAACCGTCGCCGCACTGACGCTCCAGATCAAGATGACGTCTGTCAACCTCAACCCCACGCCATCACTTGACCGAAAAAGGGCAGGACTTGCCCGACCACCATCCTTGCCGGACAAGGCAAGCGTGACCGTTGAGTAGGGCTAAAGGTCCCTGGATTCTCAGGACCTGAGGTAGGACTCTCCCCAGTCGGGCCACCTTACAGTCATCATCGAGGCTATTTTTTGAAATACCCCTCTGACGCGTGTCCCCATCCGCGGCCGTTTGAGCAAGGTTTCACGGGCTGCCGGGCTTTTTGTCCGATTCCTTTAACCGCTCGGGCTTCCGATCTTCCGCTCGTCTTCAGGATGGTTGGCGTCCAGGATTTAGGCGAGCACTGGACCTGCCAGCATATTGAGGTGGCCGAGGTAGGAGTGGAACCGACCCATCATTATGCCCGCTGCTCTCTGGGTGATTCCGACGCGCGTACGGCCGGCAACCGTTGGGCGATGTGTAAGGTTTGCGGGACCCGGTTGCCCAGCTGGAGGCCCGGCGATCCTCTTGTTTGCGCTGATGACAACCCCAATCGGCGGTGGAGATCTTAGGGGGCGGTCACCATCGGGCTGCTTGAGGTCGACGCCGACCAAGGCTTCCGAGGACGACAATCACGGCCACCACCAACGCGACCTTCATATTGTCGAGGTAGGCAAGGCGAAAGGTCGGCGCCGGGAGAGAGAGGGGGGGAGACATGACCGATGCGACTCCCACGCTCCCGTCCCTGCTGCCAGTGTTTCGGTCAACGAGCGGGATTCCTATCGGTCGGTACCACCGCGGCCGCGACTCGGACCACCCGCGCATTCTTCGAGGATTCTCGAGCGCCTCGGCGACACCCCGTTCCTCGCCGACCTGAAGCCGTGGCTGGACGGCTCCCGAGTGGACCAGACGAGCCGATAACCACCACCGATCTGCCCTTTGTGGCACCCGACCGCAAGGTCTCAACAAGCCCGATTACTGATGCGGTCTTGCGGCCTCAGCCGCTTTGAAGCGACCTTCTGTTTATGCGCCAACAGCGGGCGCTGGGGCTGGCGCCATGCGCAGAACTCCAATTCAGCATGGGCCGATTTTCGCGCGATTTTCGGACGAGACGTCTGAAAATTGGTGGTACTTTTTGGTGGTACGCCGCTGAGCCCCGTCCATTCGGGTAGCCGATTTTGTATTCAGAAATTGGAGCCGACGGCCGGATTCGAACCGGCGACCCGCTATTTACAAATCAGGATTTAGGCCGTCCGCCTGGTGTCGTCTCGTGTCAACAAGTGCCGTTTTGCATTCGACCGCCGGAAACTTCGTGCCCATAAGTATCAACAAGTGCCGACTGGTGGTCACGAGTCTGGTGGTATTTTAGTGGTACGGCGCGGTCAGCCAGTTCGGTCAAAATGCTTGAGGCGACGACGGACCGCGTCCGCGGGCAGCACGCTTTTCGCGCTTCTGCTGAAGATGTGCGGCGACCTGCCGGCGGGCGCCAGCCGTTCGATCCGGTTAGCCGATCTGCTCGGCCAGTCCGATGATGATCCCTTCAGGCCCGCGGATGTAGCCAAGCCGATACGTGTCCTCGTACTGGACCACTTCGCCTATCAGCTCGGCCCCGTGGGCGAGCAAGCGCGCGACGACAGCGTCGATGTCTTCGACGGCGAACATGATGCGACGGATGCCCAGCGCGTTCACCGGCGCGTCCACGGGCCCAAACCTGATCGGGTTGGGCGTGTGGAACTTGTCGAGCTCGATGCGACCGTGGCCGTCCGGGGTCCGCATCAACGCGAGGGTGGCGCGAACGTCCTTGAGCCCGATCAGGCTGTCGACCGAAGGTCCCTCGACCTGCGTCTCGCCTTCGAGCTCGAGGCCGAGTTCGATGAAGAAAGACTTGGCCGCCTCGAGGTCGTCGACAACGATGAGAACGTTGTCCATCCGCTGAATCGTCATGTGCTGACCTTAGTGTGTTGCTCTACCTTGGCAACGCAACTTTGCGGAGCGAACTGTTCAGAGAGGCCGTTCGGCCATACTTGGCTGCAACCTCAGCGGGTGGTTGTTGAACATGCGGGTGACGGTGGGCGTCACCGAACTGGCAACACTGAAGTTTCCCCGATTCGTTCTGAACGAGCTTGAAGGAAAGGCTTACTTTTTTACCGGACAAGTGTGTTTCCTTGGCTGAGCAGGTCCGCCAGCGCGATCGCGCGCTCAGCAGTCGAACACCGACCAGCAGATGTCGTTCCGCAACCGCTGGTCGTCGAGTACGAGCTGGCGAATCGCCTCCGGGAGCTGGTCGCGCTGCCACCGGCACTCGAGTCGCCCTGCGCTGTCGCCCTCTCCTTCCGAAGCGGCCGCACGCGCGGCCTTGATCGCATAGGCGGCCGCACCGAGCTCGTGCGCGGCGACGTGTGCGACGACCGCTGCCTGGCCGGCAGCGAACGCCGCATGGCGTGCTGCCCCACTAAGGTCTCTGGCCGCAGCCATTGCATGACCACCCGCCGTGCGAGCCTGGGACATTTTGATCTCGCCGCGCGCCCAGGCGCGGGCCTGCTCAATCGCCTGACGCGGTCGCGGGTCCTCAGGCCGACCCGACTCGAACCGGTCGAGGACGTGCTCCGCGCACGATGCCGCCCACAGGGCGAGGAGCTCGTGATCCGAATCGGCGAGGGTCCCACCGCGGCGGATGGTCACGAAACGAGGGTCGCGGTCTTTCGGGAGGATCACACTCAGCAGCCCTTCTGCTCGCATCTGCCCAACGCCTTACATGATGCCCCCGCCCCTTCATTCTCGCTACTTGAACGAAGCGTCCCATTAAGGCTGGCGGCGCCACGAATCGCAAAGGTTCTTTTGAAATTGGTGGTACTTTTGGTGGTACGGCCTGTTGGCGTAGGCACTGGGAGCGTTCCCCGGGGCCGATTTTGTATTCAAAATCTGGAGCCGATGAGCACCTTCGGTTGATCCGTCACAAACGTACTTCGGTTGAAGTGTCTCACTCGCTTGCCCTCGTCGGAGCGGTCCCATCGGCGTGCTTTTTGCGGATCTCTCCTTTGGTTTGCCGGGCCACGGTCTTCACCAGCTCGTTGCCCACCCAGTACTGCAGCGTCCCGTCGGTGACCAGGACATCGCACGCGCTGCCGGCATAGCTCTGGCCGATGCAAACCTGCTGGTAGCCCACGCACACCACCCCCACGGTGCTCACCTTGCGGGTGACCCAGTGCTCCCCGGTGCGCTCAGGCCGCGCCGCCGGCTCCTCGAGGGTGCGGGCGGCGGCGTGGAAACGGCTCACGGGAGGCGCATCACCAACCGCCTGGTGCGGCCGCTCGGTGTTGTAGTAGGTCACCCACTCGTCGAGCGCCTGCTGGGCCACGGCCAGGGTCGCAAAGGCCTGGCGGGTGTCGAACTCGATGCGCAGTGTGCGGTGAAAGCGCTCGATCTTGCCCGTCGTGGTGGGTGAGCGGGGCTGGGTCAGCAGATGGTCGATCCCATTCTCCCGGCAGAGGCGATCGAAGAGCACGTCCACCGGCGGCTGCGCGTACTTCCCGGTGAACACCTTGCCGTTGTCGGTGAGGACCTGCTGGGGTACCCCATGCGCGCGCATCGCGGCCAGGAAGCCATCGCAGACCAACTGGGTTCGCTCGCGCGGCATCAGACGGGCGGAAATGCAGAACCGCGAGTGGTCATCGATGCCGGTCAGCGCCTTGGCCGAGGTGCCGTCGGCGAGCAGGAAGCCGCCCACCACGTCCATCTGCCACAGCTCCATCGGCCCGCCGCGCTCCCAGCGCTTCCACATCTCCTTGCGGCGGTGGCGCTTCACCGGGTCGATGACGCCGGCGCGCACCAGACACCGGTACACCGCCGACTCCGACGAGGCCGGCCTGACCGCCTTGCGCACCAACTCCAGGGCCAGTCGCCGCGCGCCCCAGTACCGGTGCGCCCGGCGCAGCTCGAGCACCATGACTTCGATCTCGGCGGGCATCTGGTGGGGACAGCGCTCCGGCCGGTGGGAGCGGTCGGGCAACCCGTCTAGCCCCTGCGCCTCGTATCGAGCCAACCAGCGGTGAACCGTCCGCCGGCTCACGCTCCACTGGCTCGCCACCTCCATGACCGCCCGCCCCTCCGAGATCACCCCGAGAACCGCCTGGTACCGCTGTTCAGTCACGCTCATTTCCCTCATACGGGAAAGTGAGACAGATCAGCCGAAGTAGCTGTGACGCATCACCCGAAGGCGTGGGACGCATCAGCCGAAGGTCCATTGGGACACCTCAGCCGAACTACTACAAAAATCTGGAGCCGACGGCCGGATTCGAACCGGCGACCCGCTGTTTACAAAACAGCTGCTCTGCCAGCTGAGCTACGTCGGCGTGCGCACCGATTATATGAGGGGCTTGCTTCCGCAGAGGAAGGCGCTGTTTACGAAGTGGCGACCGTCGTGTGCGCCGGCTCCAACGGATTGACCGTCACCTGGTTGACGGGGACGTTGTCGCTCAGGAAGGTGGTGACGAAGGTGCTCCGGCTCGGGTCCCACCAGGTGATCAGGTAGTTCGGCGCCGGCGGAACCCCTCCAGGAATCGAGAAATTGCCCTTCGCGTCGGTGGTCGTCTGGTAGATGTGCCCGCCCGAGTCGTCATACGTGTGGGCCTTGACGATCTTCCAGTGGTCGGCAATCCGAATCAAGCGATTGGCCACCGGCGTCGGGTTTGAATCGCTCACGATCAGCAGGCCGGCGAGCGGCTGCTTCGCCCGCAACGCGGCGTTCGCCTGCGTCGCCCAGGTAGTCGTGGGATAGGTCTGCACCAGCTCGGTCATGGCGTCGCGGGCCTGCTGATAGCGCATCTGCTGTACGAAGGCGACGCCGGCGTTGTAGAGCGTCTGTGGCAGTGACGACGCCTGTGCGAGCTTGGCGTTCGGGCTGTCGGGGAAGTCCTTGACGAGCTTCTCGTACCACATCAGTGCATTGGGGTAATCGATCGGCTGCTGCTGCAGGTACCACTGGGCGAAGTCGGCATACGCCGCCGCCAGGCCAGCGTTCGTCGAGGCCGTCAGGTTCCCGGTTGGATCGACGGCCGCGACCTGGCGGTATTTGTCGATTCCGGCCTGAAACTGGGTATCCGCCACCAGCGACTGCGCCCAGGCGTAGAAGAGATCGGCGAGCGCGGCGTTGCCGCGAACCGCCCAGTCCGCGATGCCGCTCTTGATGGCGGCCCGTAGCTGCGTCTCGCTATCGGCGAACTTCTTCTGCTCCGTGAGCTGAAGGCCCCAGCGGTAGTGCGTCTCCGCGGTCCCTGCCTTTGCCCGGTCCCCCAGCTCGCCGAGCAACACGCGCGAGACGGGATTCCCGGCCACCGTTTCCGCGGTCCCGTACTCGGTCAGCGCCTGACCGTAGGCGCCATGCCCCTCCGAGGTCTGGGCCTGAGAGAGCTCGTTCTCGGCGAACGCGTAGGTTGCGCCGGGGATGGCAATGAGCAGCAGGACGATGCCTCCCGGTATCAGGAGGAGCCGGGTCCGGCGCGGTCGCGGCGACGGCTGGTCCGGACCGGCCGGCGTATAGGGGGCTGCCTGGCTCATGTCGACTGGGTCGAATAACGAGTTGACCTTTACGAGCCTGCGCGGGTAGACTGGGTGCCCGGATTGTTGAGTTTGTGAATCCAGTAAGTCAACTTTAAGGAGAGGCATCAAATGGCGAAGTCCGCGGCGGAGCTCAAGGAGACTGACTACGCGCATCCCGAGGTGCTCGTCGACACGGCATGGGTGGCCGAGCACGCGGGCGATCCGAAGGTGAAGCTCGTCGAGGTTGACGTCGACACCTCGGCCTATGACAGCGGCCACGTCAAGGGCGCGGTGGGGCTCGACTGGCGCAAGGACCTGCAGGCCCGTCCGATCCGAGATCTGCTCGCCAAGGAGGACCTCGAGAAGCTGCTCTCATCGAAGGGCATCAGCACCGAGGACACGGTCGTCGCCTACGGCGACAACAACAACTGGTTCGCCGCCTGGTTCGTCTGGAATCTCAAGTACTACGGCCACAAGGACGTCAGGCTGATGAACGGCGGCCGGAAGAAGTGGCAGGACGAGGGCCGCGACCTCGTCACCGACGCACCGACCATCAAGCCGGCCGGCTACCAGGCGGGCCAGCCGAACAAGGCGATCCGGGCGTTGCGTGATGAAGTGCTGCGCGATCTCGGGAAAGCCGGCGTGGTCCTCGTCGACGTCCGCTCCCCCAAGGAATTCAGCGGCGAGCTGCTGGCCCCGGAGAACCTTCCGCAGGAGGGCGCCCAGCGCGGCGGGCACATCCCCGGCGCGGCCAACATCCCCTGGGCGCAGGCGGTGCGTGAGGACGGAACCTTCAAGCCGGCCTCGGAATTGAAGGCGCTCTACGGGGCCAAGGGCGTGACGCCGGACAAGGCCGTCATCGCCTATTGCCGGATCGGGGAGCGCTCCTCCCACACCTGGTTCGTCCTGAACTACTTGCTGGGCTACCCCAACGTCCGGAACTACGACGGATCCTGGACCGAGTGGGGGAGCCTGATCGCCGCGCCGATCGAGCGCTAAAACCGCGCCCCTCCCCGACCCTCCCCCGCGCGCGGGGGAGGGGGAATCCGGTGACGGCCGGATGACGGTCGTGACTTTTTTCCACGTGACGTGACCTCGCGACCGGCGTAACGTTATGACAATCGGCGAGAGTGTGGGGGCCGGCGGCCTTAGGAGGGGCGTCGTCCCGCACGCTGCCTGACGAAAGAGGGGTGCGGTGCGGTGAGGGGTTTGCGGCGCTTCGTGTTCGTGGTCCTGGTGGGCGGGCTGCTCGCCGCCATCCCACTCTCTGCGGTTGCCAGCGAGAACATCCTGGCCGGCAACGTCCGCCGAGCGGAGGTTGCTTTCAACCAGACGCTGACGGACGCGGTCCGCGGCGGGTTGGATTCCGGGGCCGCCGACACCCTGACCTGGCGCTACGCACAGGTCCAGGCGATCAAGACCTCGTCGTGGTGGCAGCTGCCGCTGACTGAACACCGCAAGCTCGACGCACTGAGTCGTCTCGACAGCGATCTGCGCGCGATCTACCAGAAGCAAATCGACGAGAGTCGGGATGCGCTCGATCGCCAGCTTCACCGCTGGAACACGATGATGGCCGAGGCGCAAAATGCCGGTGTCTCACTTGACGGTCTCGATGAGGAGGCCGCGCGCTTCGCGCAAGCCGGCCCGGCGGCGGCGACACCGAATCAGCTGCTCGCGCTCGCTTCCGTCGTGGGTCAGCAGTATGCCGTCCTCGACGGCACGCTGGCCGCTTATCGAACCGCCCGCGCCCAGGTCGACGCGGCGATGCAGACCGCTAGCGGGCTGCTGGCGAACGCCGGCCAATACCCGCAACTCCGCCTCACCGCCTTCAACGACCAGCTCACCCTGGCGAGTGCGGCGCTGGCGGCGGTTCGTAGCGCCGAGGGTTTCGTGCCGATCCTGGCTCAGGTCCAGCAGACGTCGGTCGCCGTGCAGGGCTTGCTCGACGCGCGCAGCGCCGCCGTCAACCAGCTGGCCGACACGCGCTCGACGCTGGCCTCCGCGCAGTCGATCGGCGCCGCGCTGGGCAACCACCCCGGCACGATCAACGCCCTCGCCGGGCAGCTCTCGAGTGCCGCCGACCAGCCCGCGTTCCAGTCGATCACCGCGCAGCTCTACCAGGAGAAGCAGTCGCTGGCGAGCGCGATCTACTTCAAGCAGATGGTCCCAGTGGCATACAACGCCGGCGTTGGCAAGGTGATCGTCATCTCGCTTTCCCGCCAGGTACTGACCGCCTACCAGGATGGCAATGCGATCCTCACCACCTTCGTGGCGACCGGCCGCCCGCAGCTGCCGACCCCCCCGGGTGTCTACCGCATCTTTGCCCGCTATTCGCCTTACAAATTCATCTCGCCATGGCCTTATGGGAGCCCCTGGTGGTATCCGAGCTCGTGGACGTCGTTTGCCATGGAGTTCGCGGCAGGCGGGTACTTCATCCACGATGCCCCCTGGCGCTCCTGGTATGGCCCCGGAGCCAACCTCTACAACGGCACCCACGGTTGCGTGAATGTGCCGTACAGTCCGATGGCCACGCTCTGGAGTTGGGCGCCGAACGGCACCACCGTCGTCGTCCAGTACTAACGCCCGATACCTTACTTATATAGTGCCCCCGCCCCGACCTTCCGCCGTAGGCGGGCCGAGGGAGAAGACCGCCGATTTAGGCGAAGACGTCATTGACGATTTCGCCACACTCTGCTATGATTCAAATCTGCCTAGCAATCGCTAGGTCTTTTTTGTGTCTGGAGCCTTTATCCCCCTGGAGATTCAATGCCTGCCCTAGCGTCGATCATCACCCTGCAGTGTCAGACCTGTAAGGAACGCAACTACACCACGGTCAAGAACAAGAAGAACGACCCCGACCGGCTCGAGGTCAAGAAGTTCTGCCCACGGTGCCGGAAGCACACTGCCCACCGGGAAACCAAGTAGCGTGGCCGCAACCTTCTTATACTGTTGGCGCCGACCGGCACAGGGGTGTAGCTCAGCTGGTAGAGCAGCGGTCTCCAAAACCGCGGGTCGGGCGTTCGAGTCGCTCCACCCCTGCCAGACTCAGGTATAACTACCATGGCTAAAGCCATTCCCACGGAACCAAGGGCGAACAGAGTGCAACGCACAACGACTCCCGCGCCGCGCCGGGGCCTCATCCGCAACTTCGAGGACATCCTCGGCGAGCTCCGCAAGGTGATCTGGCCCAGTTGGGGCGAGCTGCGCACGATGACGTTTGTCGTCATCGTGACTGTGATAGTGGTATCCCTGATGCTCGGATTGATCGACTACGTGTTGACGCAAACACTCGTGAAACTGGAGTTCCCCAAAGTTGGCTAACGCAGAGATGAACGGCACACCGAAGGAGGCAAAGGGCACGCCCGCCGCGCCGGCGAAGGCGCGCGGCCGCCGACCCGCCCCCAAAGAAGCCGCCGAGGCCGGCCGCGTTTGGACCGGCGAGCGCGTCACGGTCGGCGAAGGCCATCCGGCCCCGCCCGAAACACCCTCGTCGCCCCCGGTCGCCGTCGTTCCGGCCGGTGAGGGCAAGCCGGTTCCCGCCGAAGGCGAACCGCACTGGTACGTCGTCCATGCCTACTCGGGCCACGAAGAGAAGGTGCGCAACAACCTGATGAAGCGCGTCGACTCGATGGACATGCACGATCGGATCTTCGAGGTGCTGGTACCCACGGAAGATGTCATCGAGATCAAGGACGGCCAGCGCCGTCACGTCGCCAAGCGAACCTTCCCCGGCTACATCCTGGTCAACATGATCATGTCCGACGAGTCCTGGTACGTCGTGCGCAACACGCCGGGCGTCACCAGCTTCGTCGGTTCCGGCAACAAGCCAGTGCCGCTGCAGGAGAAGGAGATCAAGTCGATCCAGAAGCAGATCAAGGCTGAGGCGCCCAAGGTTCGCGTCGAGTACCAGGTGGGCGAGAACGTCCGTGTCATCGATGGGCCCTTCTCGGACTTCCACGGCAAGGTCGACGAGATCAACGCCGACAAGGGCAAGCTCAAGGTGTTGGTCAACATGTTCGGCCGCGAAACGCCGGTCGAGCTGGACCTCCTCCAGGTGGAGCGCTTGAAGTAATGGCCAAGAAGAAAGTCAAGGCCATGGTCAAGATCCAGATGGAGGCGGGCAAAGCCACGCCCGCGCCCCCGGTCGGCACCGCGCTCGGCCCGCACGGCGTCAACATCATGGAGTTCGTCAAGACCTACAACGATCGCACCGCCTCGATGGCGGGCCAGGTGATCCCGGTCGAGATCACGATCTTCGAGGACCGCACCTTCACCTTCGTGACGAAGACGCCGCCCGCCGCGGCCTTGCTGAAGAAGGCGGCCGGCGTGGAGAAGGGCTCGGCCAAGCCGAACAAGGAGACGGTTGGCAAGGTCAGCAAGCAGCAGGTGCGCGAGATCGCGCAGCTCAAGCTCAAAGACCTCAATGCCTACGACGTTGAGGCGGCGATGAAGATGATCGAAGGTACGGCGCGATCGCTCGGCATCGAGGTGTCTGCCTGATGCCGCAAGCGCGTGGCAAGAAATACAAGGAAGCCGCCAAGGCGATCGAGCGCACCGAGCAATACGAGCCCGACGAGGCGGTGCGGCTGGTGCTGAAGAGCTCGACCTCGAAATTCGACGGCTCGATCGAGGCCCACCTGCGGCTGGGCGTCGATCCACGGCACGCCGACCAGATGGTCCGCGGTTCGGTGGTGTTGCCGCACGGCACCGGCAAGAAGCGCCGCGTCCTTGTGTTCGCCACCGGTGAGAAGGCTCGCGAGGCGACCGAGGCCGGTGCCGACTACGTCGGCGCCGATGACCTGGTCAAGCGGATCCAGGAGGGCTGGCTCGACTTCGACGTCGCGCTCGCGACGCCCGACATGATGGGTCAGGTCGGCCGCCTGGGCAAGATCCTGGGGCCGCGTGGCCTGATGCCGAATCCGCGCGCGGGCAGCGTCACCTTCGATATCGGCCGCGCGGTCAAGGACATCCAGGGTGGCCGCATCGAGTACCGGGTCGACAAGACCGGCATCATCCACACCAACATCGGCAAGGCCTCCTACAGCGAGGCGCAGCTGAAGGATAATTTCGTCGCCCTGATGGATGCGGTGGTGCGCGCCAAACCGAGCTCCGCCAAGGGCCAGTACCTCCGCTCCGTTTACCTCTCGCCGACGATGGGGCCGAGTGTGCCCGTTGACCCGGTCGCCGCCGGTCGAATGAGCTAGCGACCACCCGGGCGGCCGATGGCTAACACGAAAACCGGTGATCCCGCCGTCGATACCTTCCTGAAGGGCTATTCCCCGCAGGTACGCGAGATCGCCGTCAAGGCCCGCGAGGTGATCCTCTCGGTGCTGCCGGATGCGACCGAGAAGGTCTATCCCGGTTGGAAAGTCATCCAGTACGCCACGGGCACCGATATGAAGTCCGTGTTCGCCGCGATCTCGCCGCAGCGCGAGCGGGTCAACCTCGGCCTGGCCAACGCCGTCGACCTCAAGGACCCGGACGGGTTGCTCGAAGGCGCCGGCAAAGCGATCCGTCATCTGAAGCTCACGTCGGTGGACGCCGCGGGCGCCCCCGCGGTGCGCGAACTGGTTCGCGGGGCGCTGCAAGCACTTCGCAACGGCGCCTGATATACTCACGCTCCACAACTGAATAGCCGAAGACCGCTGGTGCCGGCCCAACCGGCTCAATGTCCAGCGCAGGCGAGCAGGATGCGATAACGGCCTCCCTCGCCTGTTGAGCGAAGGAGGTTTTTTATTGGCGACGGGACTGAAGAAAGACGAGAAGATCGATAAGAAGGCGGAGAAGGCCGCGAGTGTCGCGGACATCACCGCCCGGCTCAAGGCATCATCGACCGCCGTGCTCGCGGATTATCGCGGCATGACGGTGGGCCAGATGCGTGACCTGCGTAGCAAGCTGCGCGGTGGCGGCATCGAGATGATCGTGGTGAAAAACACGCTGGCGCGGCGCGCCGCGAAGGCGGCCGGCTACGAACCGCTCAACGCGGAGCTGGTCGGGCCGATCGCGATGCTGTTCGCCACCGACGATGTCTCGGCGCCGGCCCGAATCCTCAACGAGTACATCCGCGCGAACCGCAAGATGGTGATCAAGGCCGGCCTGCTCGAGGGCCAGGTAATCAAGGCGGAGGCCGTCACGGAGCTTGCCGACCTGCCCTCGCGCGAGATTCTGCTGAGCCGCCTGCTGGGCGCGATGCAAGCCCCGCTGGGCAACCTCGCGAGTATCCTTCAAGCCCCGATGTCCAAACTCGCCCGCACGCTCGATGCCGTTCGCACACAAAAGGAATCGCAGTCCCCGGCCGCCGCGCCGGCCGCAAGTTAGGAGGAACCAATGGCAAAAGTCAGTGTCGACGACTTCGTAACTTCGTTGAAGGAATGGACCGTGGTGGACGTGATGAACGCCATCAAGGCCATCGAAACCGAGTTCGGCGTGACGGCGGCGGCCCCGGTCGCGGTGGCGGCGGCGCCGGCTGCTGGCGGCGGAGCGGGTGCCGCGGCACCAGAAGCCGAGCAGACCGAGTTCCAGGTGGTGCTGACCTCGCCGGGCGACGCCAAGATCGGCGTGATCAAGGTCGTCCGCGAGATCACGGGCCTGGGCCTCAAGGAAGCCAAGGACCTGGTCGACCAGGCGCCCAAGCCGGTCAAGCAGGGCATCAACCGGGAAGAGGCCGAGGGCGTCCTGAAGAAGCTGAAGGACGCGGGCGCTGGCGCGGAAATCAAGTAGGCGGACGGTAACGCCGGCGCGGCCCAGTACCGCGCCGGCCAACGTCGCGGACCGAGAGGGAGACAAGGCGCAGGGCTCGATCCGGCACGTTGTCGCGACCGACGGCCCATCGCTCGATCCCACGCCGGACAGCCTGCTGGCCTGCCTCAAGAAGGGCAAGCAGGGGTTCTGGCTCGATATCGAAAACCCGGGTGACGACGACTACGCGCTGCTCGAGAAGACGTTCGGATTTCACCCCCTGACCCTGGAGGACATCCGCCACCAGAACCAGCGGCCCAAGGTCGATGAGTACCCCGGATACGCGTTCGTCGTGCTTTTCACCGCTGAGTTGGAGGGCAAGCGGGCCCAGGTTCGCGAGCACCACCTCTACCTGTCACCGCAGTACCTGGTCAGTGTCCATATCGAGCCGTCCGATCCGCTGAACCGGCTGCGCGAGCGGATCAAGGCCAACCCCGACCTCACCCGGCGGAGCCTCCCGTTCCTGTTCTACCTGGTGGTCGACCAACTGGTCGATTCGCTCTTCCCCGTACTGGAGCAGCTCGACGACGCCACCGACGAGCTGGAGGACCGCATCATCGACCAGCCCGACACCTCGGCGCTGACCGAGCTGTCCGACCTGAAGCGGACGGTCGTCGACCTGCGCAAGGTCCTCGGCGCCCAGCGCGACGTGTTCCAGCGGCTGACGACGCGCGCGGTCGGCGATCCCGGCGACAAGGAGATGTCGATCTACTACCGGGATGTCTACGACCATCTGGTCCGCCAGTACGAGACGGTCGACTCGCTGCGCGACCTGCTGACCAGCGCGATGGACGTCTACCTGTCGACCGTCTCGAACCGGTTGAACCTGCGGATCACGCGGCTGACCGTCTTCGCCACGCTCTTCCTGCCATTGACGTTCATTACCGGCTTCTTCGGGATGAACTTCGCCTGGCTGGTGGGCCATATCGCGCCGGCCTGGACGTTCTGGCTGCTGGCGGTCGGGGTCATGGTCGGGACGACCGCCCTGCAACTTCTCTATTACCGCCGCAGCGGCTGGCTCTAAGGACCAATTTCGCCCGAGGCAGCTGGCCTAAGCTTTGGCCGGCCGGCGCCGTTGTTCCCTCCGGAGAGCAAGGGATGTTCCGCTGGATGGTCTTCTTCATGCTGGTTCTGGCCGGGATCCTGGCCTTCGTCACCTGGGTGATGGGGATCCCGATTCCGGGCCTTTCCCAATTCGGGATCCAGCAACCGACGTCGCCGTTCGGGCCCTGAGGGAGGCCCAGGCCGCGACGGCCTGCCGGAGTTGCCCAAACCCTTCCCATACGGGAAAGGGAGTGCTAGACTATCGCCCGATTAGTCTGACTGCGTCCAGATCGGCGACCTGACCCGTTTCCCAGCCCCGGGGAACCAGCCCTGGGCCCGCTCGCGAAACCGTACCAGTTTCGCGGCAAATATGTTTGCGCGCTTGACAGCCGGGGTAGGCTGATGGTACTATTGCCGTTCGGTGCTTCCAGGGTTGCTTTTCCGCGTCCCTAGCACTACCAGCCTGCCCACCATTTTTTCCTGCTTCATCTGAAAGGAGAGTCCATGATTCAGCCTTCCTCTAACGGCTCTCGTGTCACCTATGGCCGTATTCCGGACATGCTGCCGGTTGCCGAGTTGATCGAGACCCAGATCCGCTCCTTCAACTGGTTCAAGCGTGAGGGGCTCCGGGAGCTGTTCGAAGAAATCAATCCGATCACCGACTACACCGGCAAGAACTACGAGCTCAAATTCCTCGACTACGAGTTCGGCCAGCCGAAGTTTGACAAGGAGGAGTGCCGCAACCGCGACATGACGTTCGCGGCCCCCCTGCGGATCAACACCCGGCTCACCATCCGGACCGGTGAAAACGCGGGCGAGATCAAGGAATCGGAAGTCTTCATGGGCGACTTTCCGATCATGACCGAGGAAGGCACCTTCATCGTCAACGGGACCGAGCGGGTGGTCGTGTCTCAGCTGGTCCGGTCGCCGGGTATCTACTTCACGAGCAGCGAGGACCGGGCGTCGGGCCGCATGCTCTACGCCGCCAAGCTCATCCCCAACCGGGGCGCCTGGCTCGAGATCGAGACCTCCGGCAAGGACGTCCTGACCGTCAAGATCGACCGCAAGCGGAAGATCCCGGTCACCACGCTGGTGCGCGCACTCGGCTACGGCAGCAACAACGAGATCAAGGCGCTGTTCGCCGACGTCGACAACAACGGCGAGCACAAGTTCATCCAGTCGACCCTGGAGAAGGACTCCTCGACCGACGTCAACGACGCCCTGGTCGAGATGTACAAGAAGATCCGCCCCGGCGACCCGCCAACCGTCGACAACGCGCGGGCGCTGATGACGGCGCTGTTCTTCAACCCGCGCCGCTTCGACCTCTCGAAGGTTGGACGCTTCAAGCTGAATCGCCGGCTGGGCCTGGGGACGGACATGAATGTCCGCACCCTCTCCAACGACGACTTCATCGCCATCATCCGCAAGCTGATCGAGCTCAACAACGGCACCGGCGAGCCGGATGACATCGACCACCTCGGCAACCGCCGGGTGCGGGCCGTCGGCGAGCTGCTGCAGAACCAGTTCCGCATGGGCCTGATCCGGATGGAGCGCATCATCAAGGAGCGCATGACGATCTGCGACGCGGCCACCGTGACCGCGGCGAGTTTGATCAACGCGCGGCCCGTAGTCGCCGCGATCAAGGAGTTCTTCGGGTCGAGCCAGCTCTCCCAGTTCATGGACCAGACAAATCCGCTGGCCGAGCTGACCCACAAACGCCGCCTGTCGGCCCTCGGGCCCGGCGGCCTCTCGCGCGAGCGCGCGGGGTTCGACGTCCGCGACGTCCACCACTCGCACTACGGCCGCATCTGCCCGATCGAAACCCCGGAAGGTCCGAACATCGGCCTGATCGGCTCCCTGGCGACCTTCGCGCGCGTCAACGAGTACGGCTTCATTGAGACGCCCTTCCGCCGGGTGTACAGCACCATGCCTGGCGACAAGGCGCACCGCGACAAGCTGGTCGGCCGGACGCTGCGCGATGACGTGCTGGATCCCGCCAACCGCAAGAACAAGCTCGCCAAGAAAGGCGACCTGCTCGACCGCGAAATGGTGGAGACCCTCATCAAGGCGAAAGCCGGCGATGTGCCGATCAAGTCCTGGGTCTCCGACGAGATCCAGTTCCTGTCAGCAGACGAAGAGGACCACTATGTCGTGGCGCAGGCGAATGCGCCACTCGACAAGGACAGTCACTTCACCGAGGAGCGGACAACCGCCCGTACCAAGAACCTCTTCCTGGTGGCGGACGTCAACCGCATCGAGTACATGGACGTGTCACCCAAGCAGACGGTCAGTGTCGCGACCGCGCTGATCCCATTCCTGGAGCACGACGACGCGAACCGGGCCCTGATGGGCTCGAACATGCAGCGCCAGGCGGTGCCGCTGGTCGTGACCGAGGCGCCCATCGTCGGCACCGGCATGGAGTCGGCTGCCGCCAAGGACTCCGGTGAGCTGATCGTGGCCAGAGTAGACGGCACCGTCGTGTCGTGCGCGGCCCCGCCGCCGGCGGATTCGCCTGCGGCCAAGCTGGACAGTTTCAAGCGCGAGCTCGGCATCCTGCTGAAGCCGGATGACGGCTCGGCGGAACAGTGGTACCCGATCCACAAGTTCGAACGCTCCAACCAGGGCACGTGCCTCTCGCAGCGGGTCATCGTCAAAGCCGGGCAGCATGTCGAGGCCGGCACGGCGATGGCGGACGGCCCGGCCACCTCGGAAGGGGAGCTGGCGCTCGGCCGCAACATCCTGGTGGCCTTCATGCCCTGGGAGGGATACAACTACGAAGACGCGATCCTGATCTCGGAGTCGGTTGTGCGCGAGGACAAGTACACCTCGATTCACATCGAGGAGTACGAGATCGAAGCCCGCGACACCAAGCTAGGCCCGGAGGAGATCACGCGCGATATCCCCAATGTCAGCGATGAGACGCTGAAGAACCTCGACGAGCGCGGCATCGTCTACATCGGCGCGGAGGTCCACCCGGGTGACATCCTGGTGGGCAAGATCACGCCCAAGGGCGAGTCGGAGCTCTCGGCCGAGGAGCGCCTGCTGCGTGCCATCTTCGGTGAGAAGGCGCGCGAGGTGCGCGATTCCTCGCTGCGCGTACCGCACGGCGAGCGCGGCATCGTGGTCGACGTCAAGATCTTCAGCCGCGAAACCAAGGACGAGCTGGCGCCCGGCGTCAATCAGCTGGTGCGGGTCTATGTTGCCCAGAAGCGCAAGATCGCGCAGGGCGACAAGATGGCCGGCCGGCACGGGAACAAGGGCGTCATCGCCCGCATCCTTCCCGCCGAGGACATGCCCTACATGCCGGACGGCACGCCGGTCGAGCTGGTGCTGAACCCGCTAGGTGTGCCGAGCCGCATGAACCTGGGCCAGGTGCTCGAGACGCACCTGGGCTGGGCGGCGCACGCGCTGGGCTTGAAAGTCGCGACGCCTGTCTTCGATGGCGCGTCGGAGGAGACGATCGAGTCGGAGCTGGTTCGGGCCGGCCTGCCGGAGTCGGGCAAGATCACGCTGCGCGACGGCCGCACCGGTGAGCAGTTCGACCACGAAGTGACGGTCGGCTACATCTATATGTTGAAACTGGCCCACCTGGTCGAGGACAAGATCCACGCGCGCTCGACCGGTCCTTACTCGCTGGTCACCCAGCAGCCGCTGGGTGGCAAGGCACAGTTCGGCGGCCAGCGGTTTGGTGAGATGGAAGTCTGGGCGCTGGAAGCCTACGGCGCCTCGCACATCCTGCAGGAGATCCTGACGGTGAAGTCCGACGACATCGTGGGCCGCGTCAAGGCCTACGAGGCGATCGTCAAGGGTGAGAACACGCTCGAGGCAGGCATTCCGGAATCGTTCCGGGTATTGGTGAAGGAACTCGAAGGCCTGGCGCTGGGCGTCGAGATCCAATCCGACGGCGAGAAGCAGGTCATCCTTTCCGAAGACGACATGAGCGAGATGCCGCTCGACCTTGGCATCAACCTCGAGCGCGATGAGATCGATGAGTCAGACCAATGGGCGACCGGCGCGCCGCGGGCTGCGCAGAATCCCCTTGATTCTTTGAGGTAATCAATGACACTGAAACTGGAAAACTTCGACGCACTGAAGCTCTCCCTGGCATCGCCGGAGACCATCCTGTCGTGGTCGCACGGCGAGGTGACCAAGCCGGAGACGATCAACTACCGCACCCTGAAGCCGGAGCGCGACGGGTTGTTCTGCGAGCGGATCTTTGGCCCGCAGCGCGACTGGGAATGCCACTGCGGCAAGTACAAGCGCTACCGCTACAAGGGGATCATCTGCGACAAGTGCGGCGTGGAGGTCACCCGCTCGAAGGTGCGGCGGGAGCGGATGGGGCACATCAAGCTGGCCTCGCCCGTCAGCCACGTCTGGTATTTCAAGGGGATTCCGTCGCGGATGGGCCTCCTCCTCGACATGTCACCGCGCAACCTGGAGAAGGTCCTCTACTTCGCCAACTACATCGTCACCAACATCGATGAGGAGGCGCGCAAGGAGTACCTCTCCAAGTCCTCACCCCAGCACAACGACCGCGTGATCAAGCTCCAGGAGGAGCGCGACGCGGCGGTCAAGGAGCTGAAAGAGGAGGTGGACCAGCGGATCAAGGCCAAGCAGGAAGACACCAAGGCCAAGATCAAGGGGCTGGAGGAGTCGCTCGACGAAACCGTCGACGCGATGACCTCGCGTGCCAAGGAACTCGTCGAGAAGATCAAGGCGCAGAAGGGCAAGAAGGCCGCGACC
>WNGD01002506.1_pt1 | contig 19110 bp, 15 predicted proteins | sample 5400671 | NCBI WGS metagenome assembly WNGD01 (sample SAMN13153369, study PRJNA577476) | soil metagenome | isolation source: 40 cm soil or saprolite under grassland replicate 2 | place: USA:California | collected 2016-06-15
CACGTGTTGAAGACGAGGACGTCAGCCTCGTCCTGCGTGGCCGCCTCGCCGAGCCCGAGCTCCTCGAGCATGCCCTTGATCCGCTCGCTGTCGTGAGCGTTCATCTGGCAGCCGCAAGTCGTGACGTGGTACCGGCGCACGGGCCAGAATGGTACCCGTGGTCTTTCCGGACTCGACCTCGCTGTGGCTCTTCGGCCTGGCCGCTCTGGCGCTACTGGCGATTCCGGGGCCGGCCGTCCTCTACATCGTCGTCCAGAGTGCCGAGCAGGGTCGCCGCGTCGGGCTGGCCTCGGTCGCCGGCGTCCATCTCGGAACGCTCGTTCACGTCGCCGCAGCGTCCGCCGGATTGTCCGCTGTGATCGTCGCCTCGTCGCTGGCATTCAGCGTCGTGAAGTACGCGGGCGCTGCGTACCTCGTCTATCTCGGCGTCCGCAAGCTGCTCGCGCGAGATCCGGAGGCGCGGGTCGAGCGGAAGCGCGCGCCGCTGCGGCGGGCGTTCGCGCGCGGTGCGATCGTCAACGTCCTCAATCCCAAGACGGCGCTCTTCTTCCTCGCCTTCCTGCCCCAGTTCGTCGATCCTGGGCGCGGCGGTGTCTGGTCGCAGGCTCTCGTACTCGGGTTCGCGTTCGTCGGGCTGGGCCTCGTCACCGACTCGCTCTACGCGCTCGCGGCCGGAACCGTCAGCGGCCTGCTCCGTCGCAAGCGCAGCGCGGTTCGCTACGGGTCGGGCGTCGTCTTCATCGCGCTCGGCGCGACCGCCGCCCTCGCCAAACGGACGTAAACACTAGGCCGCCTGATCCGGCTGGACCTGGGGCGCGGGCTCCGGCGGCGCGAGCGACTCATGGTGACCGCCGCCGTTGGCGACATTGCGGGCGACGTCGATGGCTCGGCTCTCGCGGATGACCGTCACCTTCACCTGCCCGGGATACTCGAGCTGGTCTTCGATCTCCCGCGCGATCTCGTGCGAGAGGAGCACGGCCGCGTCGTCGTCCACTTCGCCGGGCTTGACGATCACCCTGATCTCGCGTCCGGCCTGCAGCGCGTAGACCTTCTCGACTCCCGGTTTCTGGGCCGCCAGCTCCTCGAGCGATTCCAGCCGCTTGATGTAGTGCTCGAGGCTCTCACCGCGCGCGCCGGGTCGGGACGCGGAGATCGCGTCGGCCGAGATCAGCAGGACCGCTTCGACCGTCTGTGGCTCGACCTCGTAGTGGTGTGCCTCGATCGCGTGCACGACGTGCTGCGACTCGCCATACCTCCGTGCAAGCTGCGCGGAGATCGAGGCGTGCGAGCCTTCGATCTCGTGCGTCATCGCCTTGCCAAGGTCGTGGAGCAGCGCGGCACGCTTCGTCACCTTCACGCTCGCGCCGACCTCCGCCGCCATGATGCCCGCGAGGTGGACGACCTCGAGCGTGTGCTTGAGCACGTTCTGGCCGTAACTCGTGCGATAGCGCAGTCGCCCGAGGATCTTGACGAGCTCCTCGTGGAACTCCCCGCAATTGGCCTCGAAGACTCCCTGCTCTCCGGCCTGCACGATCGAGTCCTCGATCTCCGCCTTCGACGCGTAGTACGTGTCCTCGATGCGGGCCGGATGAATCCGCCCGTCCTCGATCAGCTTCGTGAGCGTGAGTCTCGCGACCTCGCGCCTGATGCCGTCGAAGGACGACAGGACAACTGCCTGCGGCGTGTCGTCGATGATGAAATCGACGCCCGTCAGATGCTCGAGTGAACGGATGTTGCGCCCTTCCCGGCCGATGATGCGGCCCTTCATGTCGTCGGAAGGCAGCTCCACGACCGAGACCGTCGTCTCGGCGGCGTGGCTCGCCGCAACTCGCTGAAGAGCGTCGGCGACCAGATTGCGCGCCCGTCTCTTCGCTTCGGTGCGGGCCTCCTCCTCGAGCTGGCGGACGCGTCGGGCGAGCTCGTGCCGGACGAGATCCTCCGAGCGTTCCAGGAGGCTGAGCTTCGCCTCGTTGACCGTCATGCCCGAGATCCGCTCCAGCTCGACGAACTGCTGCTCGCGCGCATCCTTCTGCTCCTCCTGGAGCTGGCGAAGGTGCGTCTCGCGATCGGCGAGCCCTTGCTCGCGGCGCGCCATCTCCGTCAGCTTTCCGTCGATCTCCTCTTCCTTCGCGAGCACCCGCTCCTCGACCTTGACGATCCTTCCTCGGTGCTCTGCGACTTCCCGGTCGATCTCCGCTCGCAGCTTGACCGCCTCTTCGCGGGCGGTGATCTGCGCCTCCCTTCGAAGCGTCTCCGCTTCGCGCTGTGCGTCGTCGATCAGTTGCTTCCGTTGGTGTTGCGCGGCGCCGAGGCGCGACTTGCCGAGCGCGCCCACCGCGACTGCACCTCCCAATCCCCCTGCGACGAGGCCGATCAGAATCCCGATGGCGACCTGCATTTGGCTCAGCTCCTGGGTCGGTTGTCCGCGGTTGCTACCGCGGCGCCCACCCGGCAGTCCGGCCGGCACGGGAGATCCCGAATCGGTGAAACGAGCCGACACCGCGGCTCGGAGAGCGGTGGCCTAGATCGCCGCTGTCAAAAGCCTTTCGGTGTCTGACTGGTAGGAGATTGACATGATTTTCGAAAGTGCAGTAACGATTCGGAAAACGTTCCTATGCAGGCAAAACGTCGGATGATGCATTCGCATCCTAGCGCCGTTTAGGGGTCGGGTGCAAAGTCGGCGCCGGCGGCCGCCTCCAGCGCCTCCTCACCGAACCCTTTGGCAGCCAGGTAACGCGCCGTCGCCGCGCCCGGCCCGCGGCGCTCCGCGAGCCGCCCTGCCCGCTCCGACTCGAGCTCCAGGCCTTCGAGTGCCTCCCTGATCAGCTCCGGCCCGACCCCCTGCCGTTCGAGGTCGTAGCTGATGGCGGCGTCGCCGTAGCCCCGGTCCGCGAGGCTCGCGGCGCGGGTGCGGGCAAAGCGGGCGTCGTCGACGAGCCCGGCGCGTGAGAGAACGGCGAGCGACTCCTCGACCGCAGCCGGTGCCACCGAGGCGCGGGCCAGCCGCTCGGCGATCCGACGCTCCGAGAGATCCTGCCGTCGCAGAGCCCTTCCGGCGACCACGAGCGCTTCCGCGCGCCGAAGCTCCTGACGCAGCAACCGGAGGGCTGGACGGTCCAGTGCTCGTCCTTCGGTGAGCCCGGCGCGCGCGACGACCTCTACCGGCAGTGTGCGCCAGGGTGCGCCGTCCAGCTCGACGGCCACGCGACCCGACCGGGCCGCTCGCAGCCGGGTGACCGTTGGCACTACTTCCGGGACGCGGCCTTCTCGACCGACGCTTTGGCGTCTCCCTTGACCTGGCCGTTCTTCTCAGCTGCGTCTACGGCAATCGGGAGCAGTCGCGCCGACGCGATCTGCTCTGGACCGAGGTCGGCCTGGATGCGGGCGAGGATTCCCTGACAGACGTCCGGATGCTCGCGCAGGAACGCGGTGGCGTTCTGTCGTCCCTGGCCGAGGCGCTCGTCGCCGAAGCTGAAGTACGACCCCGACTTCGTCACGACCTTGCGCTCGAGCCCGGAGTCGAGCACGGTGCCCTCCCACGAGATGCCCGAGCCGTAGATGATGTCGAACTCGGCTTGCTTGAAAGGCGGCGCGACCTTGTTCTTCACGACCTTCACGCGCACTCGGTTGCCGATCGCCTCGACGCCTTCCTTCAACGTCTCGATCCGGCGGATGTCGAGGCGCACCGACGAGTAGAACTTCAGCGCGCGGCCTCCCGGGGTCGTCTCCGGGTTGCCGAACATCACGCCGATCTTCTCGCGTAGCTGGTTCGTGAAGAGGCAGATCGTGTCCGTGCGGTTCAGGGTGCCGGCGAGCTTGCGCAGCGCCTGCGACATCAGTCGCGCCTGCAGGCCGACATGGGTGTCTCCCATCTCGCCTTCGATCTCCGCCTTCGGCGTCAGCGCGGCGACCGAGTCGACCGCGACGACGTCGAGTGCACCCGACCTGATCAGCAGCTCGGCGATCTCGAGTGCCTGCTCGCCGGTGTCCGGCTGGGAGACGAGGAGGTCGTCGATGTTGACGCCGATGTGCTTCGCATACGTCGGGTCCATCGAGTGTTCGGCGTCGATGAATGCGCAGATGCCGCCGCGCCGCTGGGCCTCTGCGATCACGTGGTAGACGAGCGTCGTCTTTCCCGACGACTCGGGGCCGAAGACCTCGACGATCCTGCCGCGTGGCAGCCCGCCGATACCTAGCGCGAGATCGAGCGCGAGCGAGCCGGTCGAGATCGCACCGATCGAAACGGCCGCATGGTCGTTCATCTTCATCACTGCGCCTTTGCCGAATTGCCGCTCGATGTGCCCGAGGGCGGCGTCCAGAGCCTGCTCGCGATCCACTTACATCACCCTCCCAGGGCAAACGATTCGACGACGACATACTGCGCTCCACTGGACCGCAGCAGTGAATGGTAGGCAGCGGCATCGGACGGACCGAACTCCCCCAGATCCGGTAGAGGTGGCTGCAGCCGTGGCCGCTCACGGAAGCGGACGACCGTCAGATGGGGTAGCCACTGCCTCTGCTCGGCCTCGTAGACCCCCAGTCGCTCCAGACGGCCCTGCAACTCCTCGGCGAGACGGGTCGCCTGGCCGCCGAGATCCTTCAGCACCAGCATCCCCACGCTCCTGGTCTCGCGGTAGCGCTCCGGCACCAGCCGGATCGGGCCCGCTGCAGCGGCGGCCTCGCGCAGTGCCCCGAGGATCGGCTCGAGCTCCTCCACCGGGCGATGCCCGAGGAAGGCCAGCGTGATGTGCAGGTGATCCCGAGCGACGGGCCGGCCTTCTTCGATGTGCGCGGACTGCCACTCCTGCAGCGTGTCGAGCGCCTGATCGGGGAGGCGGAGGCCGCAGAACAGGCGCGCGCGATCACGGCCTTCCACGCTAGCCGGGAGATTCACTCCGATTCGTCGCGAGTCTGTTGCAAGAGTCGCCGCAACTGGTGCAGCGCCGTGACCGTTGCTCTGCGCCTGATCGAGTTCCTGTCCCCCGGGAAGACGAAGTCTGCGCTGCGCGAGCCGTCCGGCCCTTCCGCGTGCAGGAAGACGAGGCCCACGGGCTTCTCTTCGCTGCCGCCACCCGGGCCTGCGATACCGGTGACGGCGACGGCGACGTCACTGCCGAGCCGCGCGCGAGCCCCGGCCGCCATCGCCTCGGCCGCCTCCGCGGACACGGCGCCGTGGCGGTTCACGACGTCTGGCGGGACCCCGAGCTCGCGCATCTTGATCTCGTCCGCATAAGCGACCACAGCGCCGAGGAAGACCTCGCTGGAGCCGGGGATCGAGGTGAGTCGCTCGGCCACCATGCCGCCGGTGCAGGATTCCGCGGTAGCCAGCGTCAAACCGTGGGTCCGACAGAGATCGAGGACCAGCGCCTCGATCGGACGCTCGTCGCGACTGAAGAGGTAACGCTCGAGCGGAGACGCGAGCTGCTCCGTCAACTCGTCGGCGCGGGCTTCCGCGCCGGGCTCGACGACCAGGTCGACGTGAATCTCGAAGTCGCGGGCGCAGATCGTCGCCTCGACGCCGTTGCCGTCGCCTCCAGCGTCCGCGAGCGCTTTCGCGACGGCCGACTCACTCGTACCGAAGAAGCGCAGCCGGCGCAGCTCCGGTGGTCGTGCGCGAGCGAGCACTCGCTGGACCGGCTCGGTCTCGAGGGCTTTCGCCCACAAGCGCTGCAGCTCGGCCGGAGGGCCCGGCAGCACGACCACGACGGTCTCCCCGTGCTCGAGGACGAGCCCCGGCGCCGTCCCGGCCAGCCCGAGCGAGCGCGCACCCTCGGGAATCGTGGCCTGTTTGCGGACCCCGGCTTCGAAGTCCACGTAGGGCCGCCCGAGCCGCTTCGCGAAGCCGCGTGAGATGCCGCCGATCTCCTCGTGCAGCTCTTCGTCCAGCACGAGACCGACTCCGGCAGCCCTGGCGACCAGCTCGACGGTGCGGTCGTCGTGAGTCGGCCCGAGTCCGCCCGACACGACACACAGCTCAGCCGCGCCGAGCGCCTGGGCAAGTGCGTCCAAGAGCTCCTCTTCCCGGTCCCCGACGATCGAGATCCGCGCCGGCTCCACGCCGTGCCGGAGCAGCTCGGTCGCGAGGAACGGTCCGTTCAGGTCGCGCCGCTCGCCGCGGACGAGCTCGCTACCGGTGACGACGATGAACCCGCGGGGCCGCGTGGTCACACGGCCGGGCGGATGCCGCGCGGCGTCACGATCAGCGTCTTCACGCCACCGACGGGCAGGCGGCGTGTGCGTCCGTTCAGAATGGTGACGAGGTTCTCCGGCCGATCGAGCGTGATCCACAGCTTCCTTGCGGTGAAGAGCTGCTTCTGTCCCTGATCGAGCGTCCCCTGGAAAAGGATCGGACCGGTCGCGGCAGTCTTGTGCACCTGCAGCCAGCAGGGCCCGCGCGACGCCTTCACGAGGAGACGTACCTGTGCAGGTCGCGTTGCGTGCGCCGGAGCCTGGTGCGTCGCGGACTTCGACGTTCCGAGGCCGACCGGCGTCGCCTTCGGCGGCTCGCCGCGCGTCCAGGCGACGATCACCAGCGCGGTCACCGCCGCAATGCCGAGGAGCGTCAGCAGGACGACGCGTGACTGAACCTGCACGCCCCGCGAAGGCGGGACGGAGCGTCTAGGGCGCGATTGCGGCTCTTCCTCTCCGACGACGAAGCGGGAGTTGTATTCGTCGACGTAGAGCTGTCCGTCGAGGCCCAGGTATTCGGCATACGAACGCAGGAAGCCTTTGACGTACGTCTGTGCCGGCAGGACGTCGAACTGCTCGTCTTCGAGTGCGCGCAGGTACTTGCCTCGAATCTTCGTTCCCTGTTCGAGCTCGGGAAAGTCGAGACCCTGGCGCAAGCGCGCCTCACGAAGGCTGTTACCAATCTCGAACACGGGCGGCCGCCCCATCTTAGGGACTCAGCGCGAATGTTGGTAGAGCACCACCAGCCCGTAGAAACCAACGGAAAGTGCGGCCGCCAGGGCGAGGCAGACGGCGACCGCCGCGACCACGACCGCGGCCGACGCGATGCCCGTGCCGTCGTCGCGCAATTGAATCCAGCGCAGGTTGCTGCGGGCCCGGCGGGCCATGATGAGCGCGACGAGCCCCAGCAGGAAGGCGACCGGCACGGCGTACGCAGCGTCCAGCAGCCCGATCCGCTTGGACCGTGCCGCGACTTCGATCGCCGCGGGCAGCGTCAGGAGCGCCAGGAGCCCGAGGAAGAGCGCAACCCGGGCTCGGGCTCTACTGCTTGATGTAGGGCCTGCCACTCGCTGCCGGCGGGACCGACCGGCCGATCACGCCGGCGACGGCGATCAGGGTCAAGACGTACGGGAGCGCCTGGAAGAGGACGGCTGAGTTCCCCCACGCGTCGGCGAGGCGGAACGACAGCGCGGTCGAGCCGCCGAACAGGAGTGCGGCCCCGAACGCGCCGAAGGGCCGCCAGTTTCCGAAGATCACTGCCGCGAGTGCGATGAACCCGCGACCGGCGGTCATGTTCTCGCTGAAGGAACCGACGTAGCCGACGGCGAGGTACGCGCCGCCGAGTGCCGCGAGCATGCCCGACAAGACGGTTGCGGCATAGCGGATGCGGTAGACGGGCACGCCGACCGTGTCCGCCGCGCGTGGATGCTCGCCGACCGCGCGCAGGCGGAGGCCGATCGGTGTCTTGAAGAGAACGACGTGCGCCACGACCAGGAGAAGGAACGAGAGCCAGATCATCAGATTGAGCTGGCCGAGCACGTCCCCGACGAACGGAATCCCGTCGATTCCTCGAAAGATCGGTCCGATGACCGCGGTGTGACGATCGAGATCGGGGATCCGGGAGAGGTTGCCGGGAGTGCCGTTCGCGCCGTAGATCTTGATGAAGAAGTAGCCGGTCACGCCCAACGCCAGGAAGTTGATCGCGGTTCCGCCGACGATCTGATCCGCACGCAACTGGATGGCGAAGAACGCATGCACCAGCGCAAAACCGCCGCCGGCGATCATCGCCGTCACGAGGCCCCAGAACCAGCTGCCGAACTTGTCGGCCCCCAGCACTCCGAAGAAGGCGCCGGAAAGCATCATCCCTTCGAGGCCGATGTTCACGACGCCGCTGCGCTCGCAGAACATGCCGCCGATGGCCGCGAATGTGAGAGGCGTGGCCCAGACGAGCATGCCCGTGAGTAGTGCCGACCAGACGACCACCTGGTCGAGGTGGCCGGTGCTGGCCTGGGTCGCAAGCAGGCCGAGGGCGATTCCGATGAGGCCCGCAGCGATCGCTCCCCAGCCTGCGCGTCTCTGTCCACGTGAGACCGCCCACACGCCCGCGGCGATCGCGAGCAAGCCCACCAGCACGGGCCACCAGGGAGCTCGCGCGCTGAGGGGCGGAATCGAGAGCCAGAAGGCCAGGACCCCAAGCGCGATGCCGCCGATCGCAATCCGGCGTGGCGTCGCCAGCAGGTCGGCGCGGTTCGGGGCCGGCGCAGTCGTCACGCTTCCTCCACAGCCGGCGGCGTCGCACGGTTGGCACGCCGACCCAGGCCGAGCTTTCGTCTCGCCTGCCAGATGTAGAGGATCAAGAGGTCGGCCCCGACGAAGAGCAGGATGAGCGCCTGGATCATCAGAGCCAGGTTGCCGGCGAGCTCCGGAGGAAAGACCGACGGATCGAGGCTGCGGGTCGACGTGCCGGTGAAGAGCGCGCCGAAGAGCAGCGCAGCCAAGCCGACCCCGACGGCCGTGTTGCGTCCGAGCAGCGCAACGGCGATGCCGATGAAGCCGATGTTCGACACCTGAACGTCGAGAACACCCAGGCGGAACTGCCAGCCGAGGATGTCGATTGCTCCCGCGAGGCCGGCGAACAATCCGGAGATCGCCATCGCCAGGACGAAGTTTCGCGAGACGCTGATTCCGCCGTACCGAGCCGCCTCGGGATTGAAGCCGACGGCGCGCACCTCGTAACCCAGTGTGGTGCGATTCAAGATGAACCAGAACACGAACAGCATCGAGATCGCGATGAACAGACCAATGTGCAGTCCCTGCAGGTGGGAGTTGCCCCAGAAGACCGGCAGCTTCGCCTTGTTGACGATGTCGTCGGAGACCGGCACCGCTGCATCACGGTGGTTCTGGAGCGGACCGCCGCGGCCGAACAGGTAGCTCCCGATCCAGTAAGCGATCCAGTTCAGCATGATCGTGGTGATCACCTCGTGGGCGCCGACCGTCGCTTTGAGGAAACCGGCGATCGCTCCCCACGCCGCGCCCGCGAGGGCGGCGAGCACGACGACCAGCAGGATGTGGGTGACGTGCGCCAGCTCGACGAACCGCGAGCCCACGAAGACACCCACGATTGCACCGACCGTGTACTGACCCTGACCGCCGATGTTGAACAACCCGCAGCGATACGCGAACGCAACCGCGAGGCCCGTCAGGATCAGCGGAGTCGTTGTGATCAGCGTCTGCGTCAGGTTGTACGCAGCGGTGTGATTCGTGTTGGTGTCCCACCAGAACCAGATCCGATGGTCGGTGCCCGGGATCGTGATGTGGTAGCTGCCGAAGTGGAAGAACCAGTTGAGGCCGGATCCTTCGAAGATCGCCTTGTACGTCGTGATCGGGTTGTGTCCCGTCGACAGCACGACAATGCCTCCCATGAGGAAGGCGACGAGGGCCGTCAGAACCGGTGTGATGATGCCGCCGGCTCGCTGATACCGCGCAAGTCGCGCGGCGACACTGGGTGCATAGCCTTCGGGGTCTACCCCGAGCGGCGCCTCCGTCCCGCCCTCGCCGTTCGGCGGCTCCCTCTCCGAGTCGCTCATTGGGCCGGTCTTGCCCCTCCGCTGACGGGACGCAGCTGATGCGTCACGCCGCTGTCTCCTGCCGTCCACCCGTCATCGCATCGCGCGCGTTGCGCGCTCCCGTGAGGGAAACCATGTTTCCCTCACGCGCTCCCTTCTTCAGGTGACGCCTCGCCGCTCGCACCGTTGAGATCGCTGCGTGCGGCGAGGAGAAAGAGGCGGGAAACCTCCCGGTTTCCCGAAGCCCTTCCCCTGCGCTGCCGGGAGGCATGTGGTGCATCAAGCGGCCGTCTCCCTGCGTGTGCCTCCCGTCATCGCGATCCCGAGCTGCTCCTCGCTCACACTCGGCGGGAACTCGCCGACGATCCGACCCTCGTACAGGACGAGGATGCGATCGGAGAGCGAGAGAATTTCCTCGAGCTCGAGCGAGACGAGCAGCACGGCCTTGCCTTCGTCTCTTTGCTCGACGAGGCGCTGGTGCACGAACTCGATCGCTCCGACGTCGAGCCCCCGCGTCGGCTGTCCGGCGATCAGTAGGCGCGGATCGCGGTTGATCTCGCGCGCGAGCACGACCTTCTGCTGGTTTCCGCCGGACAGCGAGGCGCCTCGTGTCTCGGGCCCTCCGCCGCGCACGTCGAACTCCTGCAGAAGGCGACGAGCCCAGCCGAACAGCCCGCGTGGATTCAGCCACCCGAACCGAGAGAAGGGCTCCTTGGCGTAGTCGTGCAGCACGAGGTTCTCCGCGAGGTTGAACTCGAGCACGAGGCCGCGCCGCTGACGGTCCTCGGGAATGTGCCCGACGCCTGCGTCGAGCGAGTGGCGCGCGCTCGTACCTGTCAGATCCTCTCCCGCCACACGGATCGAGCCGGAGGCCGGGTGGCGCAGGCCCGTCAGCGCGTCGATGAGCTCCGACTGGCCGTTGCCGTCGACGCCTGCGATGCCGGCGATCTCGCCGGCACGCACGTCGAAGGTGACGCCGCGCACAGCATCGAGGCCTCGGTCGTCTCTCACGATCAGGTCCTCGACCTGCAGCAGCGGCTCGCCCGGTGTGGCCGGCTTCTTCTCCACGCGGAGCAGAACCTCGCGCCCGACCATCGAGCGGGCGAGGCCGGCCTCGGTCGCGCCGGCGCGTGGGATCGTCTCGACGCGCTTCCCCCGTCGCAGCACCGTGATGCGGTCGGCGATCTCGAGCACCTCGTTGAGCTTGTGCGTGATGAAGATGACCGAGATTCCCTCACGCGTGAGCGTCCTGAGGATTTCGAAGAGCTCCGTCGCCTCCTGCGGCGTGAGCACTGCGGTCGGCTCGTCGAGGATGACGATGTCGGCGTTGCGGTAGAGCGCTTTCATGATCTCCACGCGCTGCTGCTGACCCACCGTGATGTTCTGAACGCGGGCATGGGGATCGACCGCGAACTTGAAGGTCCGTGCGACCTCGGCTACGCGTTTCTCGGCCGCCTCCTCGTCGAGCAGGACTCCTGCGTGCACCGGCTCGTTCGCCAGGACGATGTTCTCGGTCACCGTCATGACGGGGATCAGCATGAAGTGCTGGTGCACCATTCCGATCCCGCGCTCGATCGCGGCCTTGGGCGAGGTGATCTCAACCGGCTCGCCGTTCATGAGGATCTCGCCCTCGTCAGCCGAGTAGAGGCCGTAGAGGATGCTCATCAGCGTCGACTTCCCGGCGCCGTTCTCGCCGAGCAGCGCATGCACCTCGCCGCGCCGAAGGTCGAAGTCGATGTGGTCGTTCGCGAGCACGCCGGGGAAGCGCTTCGTGATCCCGTGTAGCTCGAGGACGGGGGGGTCGTCCATCCGGGGGCGATTCTAAGCCGAGAAAGAGAGAGCGGGCCCGGAGGCCCGCTCTCACGGTCACACTTTGCGTCCTACGGAACGAGCTTCGGCGGCTTGATCTTGCCGGCGATGATCTGCGCCTTCAGCTTGTTGACCTGAGTGATCCAGGCCTTCGGCACCTGCTTGCTGATCTTGCCGAGCGAGACGCCCTTGTTCTTCAGGTTGTACACGACGTCCTTGCCGCCCTTGAACTTGCCCTCCTTCGCGTTCTTGACCGCGAGGAAGATGCCGACGTCCACCCTCTTCACGGCGCTCGTCAGGATGTGAGTCCCGAGGTACGACTGGTCGACGTCGACTCCGACGCCCCAGCGACTGCGCTCCTTCGCCGCGTCGAGCGCGCCGAGGCCGCATGGGCCAGCGACTGCGAAGACGACCTGCGAGCCGGCATCGATCTGGTTGGTCGCGATCGTCTTGCACGCGGCCTGGTCGATGAACGTGCCGGAGTATCCGAAGAGCACCTGTGTCCCCGGCACGCACTTGTTCGCGCCTGCCTTGTAGCCGGCGAGGAACGTGTCGACCGGTGGGATCTTCAGGCCGGCCGTCGCGCTGATGATCTTCGTCCCTCGCTTTGCGGCCGCCTTCGCCGCGAGACAGCCGACGAGATAGCTGTTCTCCTGTGTCGCATACGTCAATCCCTCGAGGTTCGTGTGCTTCCTCTTCAGGGCCGCGACCGACTGATCGGTGATGGCGAACTTCGTGTTCGGGAACTGATCGGCGACGTCCTCGGTCGCATCCGCCAGCAGGAAGCCTGCCGAGATGACGATGTTGTAGCCGCTTCGTGCCAGCGAAGCCATGTTTGGCAGGTACTCCGCAGCCGCGCGAGATTCGATCGCCCGGTATTGGATCTTCAGCAGCTTGGCCGCCCGCTTCATTCCCACCAGCTGGGACTGATTGAAGCCCTTGTCGTTGAAGCGGCCGACGTCACTGACCAACCCGGCCTTGAACGTCGCCTGGGGCGCCGCAGCGCCGCTGGCCACAAAGCCCACGGCCGTGAGGATCACGGCAGTGAGCGCCGCCAGGCCAAGCGGCAGCAGTCGTTTCTTGCTCAAAAGATTCCTCCTCCTCCTCCTCCTCCTCGAGACCCACCTATTCATCAGGGGCGATGCTACTGCCTGCCGCCCCCGCCTTCATCTCTAAGACGGCCGGCGGCACCCTATGGTTAGGCGGTGGCCCCGAGTGGAACGGTCGGGTTCGACCCCTCGGACCCAGGGTTCCTCGCGGATCCCTATCCGGCTCTGGAGGTCCTGCGCGAGAGCGCCCCGGTCTTCTACGACCCGGAGCGAGAGCGCTGGTTCCTCTCCCGGCACGAGGACGTACGAGCCTGTCTCCGCGACAAGCGGCTGGGTCGCAACTTTCGACACGTGCTCGAGCCCGACGAGATCGGCGTCCCGCCACTCGATTCGCGCTGGCAGCCATTTTGGGACGTCGAGCGCTGGAGCCTCCTCTGGCTCGAGCCCCCCGATCACACGAGGATCCGGAAGCTCGTCGCGGCGGCGTTCACGCCCCGCAGCGTCGAGGCGCTACGCGAACCGGCTCGTGAGCTCGCACGCGAGCTCCTGGAGCCGCTGGCTGCGGCCGGTGAGATGGAGCTCCTGTACGACTATGCGCAGCCGTACTCGATCGCCGTCATCTGTCGCATGCTGGGGGTCCCGCTCGACCGCCATCGCGACCTCCTCGACTGGTCGCACCGGATGGTGAAGATGTACGAGTTCGACGTTCCGGTCGACGCGGCCACGGCGGCGACTGAGGCTGCCGCGGAGTTTCGCGACTACGTGCACGGGCTCATCCGCGAGCGGCGTGCTGCCCCACGCGACGACATGGTCACGTCGCTCATCCAGGCAAGGGTCGACGGCGGCCGCCTGTCGGACGACGAGATCGTCAGCACCGTCATCGTGCTGCTCAATGCGGGTCACGAAGCCTCGGTCAACACGCTCGGGAACGGAATGCTCGCGTTCGCCCGCCATCCGGATCAATGGCTGCGAGTCGTGAAAGGTGCCGTTCCCGCGCACGTAGCGGGCGAGGAGATGATCCGCTTCGATCCCCCGCTGCAGCTCTTCGAGCGGTGGGTGCTGACTGACGACTTTGCGGTGGGCGACGTGTCGATTCCGCGCGGAGCGAAGATCGCGCTGCTCTTCGGCGCCGCCAACAGAGATCCGCGAGTCTTCGAGCGACCCGACGAGTTCGACGTCGCGCGCGCGAATGCGCTGCAGCACATCGGCTTCGGTGGCGGCATCCACGTCTGCATCGGGGCGCCGCTCGCCCGGATCGAGCTCGAGGCGAGCCTCGAGGCGCTGCGAAGCTCGTGGCCGGATTTTCGGCTGGTGGAAGAGCCGGAACGAACCGGCGCGTTCGTCATCTGGGGTCTCCACGCACTCCGCCTTGCGCGCTAGCGCCGCCGGCTCAGCGACGGATCGCCTCAGCCGACGATCTGCTCGGTGCTCTCGACGAGCACACGCCGGGGCTTCGAGCCCTCGTAGCCCGAGATGATCCCGCGCCGCTCGAGCATGTCGATCAGCCGCCCCGCTCTCGTGTAGCCGACGCGAAGCCTGCGCTGCAGCAGCGACACCGAGGCCGTCTGCGTCTGGACGACGATGTCGATCGCCTTCTCGAGCAGCGGGTCCTCGTCGGGATCGAACTCGTCGTCCTCTGCGTCCACATCCTCTGCGAACACCTCCGGCAGCTCGAGTAGCGACTCGTCCAGCTCCTGCTCGCGCTGGTTGCCGCACTGGCTGACGACGAGCGCGATCTCCTCCTCCGAGACGTAGGCGCCCTGTACGCGCTGCAACCGCGACGTCCCGAGCGGCTTGAAGAGCATGTCACCCTGACCCAGCAGGCTCTCGGCCCCGGCCGTGTCGAGAATGACGCGAGAGTCGGTCTGCGAGGAGACCGCGAACGCTATTCGCGATGGGACGTTGGCCTTGATCATCCCCGTGATCACATCGACCGACGGGCGTTGCGTGGCAAGCACGAGATGAATGCCGACGGCGCGCGACTTCTGGGCGAGGCGGATGACGGCGTCTTCCACGGTCTGCGGTGACGTCATCATCAGGTCGGCGAGCTCGTCGATGACGACGAGGAGGTAGGGCAGCGATTGTTCGCCCCGTTGGCGGAGAGTCCGGTTCGCCTCGGCGAGGTTCCGCGCACGCAGGACCGAGAGTTTCTCGTAGCGCCGTTCCATCTCTGCGACGACGTTGGTGAGCGCGGCAGAAGCCTGCTTCGGGCTCGAGACGACTGGTGTCAGCAGGTGAGGGATCGTCTCGTAGAACCCGAGCTCGATGCGCTTCGGGTCGATGAGGATCATGCGCACCTCATCTGGAGTCGAGCGCAGCAGCACCGAGGTCAGCATCGTGTTGATGCAGCCCGACTTGCCGGAGCCCGTCGTGCCGGCGATCAGGAGGTGCGGCATTCGCGCGAGGTCCGCCCAGACGGCCGTGCCGGAGATGTCCTTCCCGAGCCACACAGCTAAGGGGCTCGCAGTTGCGGGCAGGCCGTCGAAGATGTCGCCGAGCGTGACGAGATTCGGCGAGAGGTTCGGGACCTCGACACCGACCGCCTGCTTGCCCGGGATCGGCGCAAGGATGCGGATCTCCGTCGTCGCAAGCGCGTAGGAGAGGTCGTCCTTGAGGGCGGCCACCTTCGAGACCTTCGTCCCGGGCGCGAGCTGCAACTCGTACCGCGTCACGCGTGGGCCGGAGATCTGGCCGCTGATCGTCGCGTCGATGCCGAAATGCTTGAGGGTCTGGACGAGGGCGGCAGCCGTTCGTTGGGCAACGTCGCCGGACACCTCGTTCGCCGACGAGGAGCGACGAAGGATGGCGCGGTCTGGAAGCTGGTACTCCTCGTGTGACTCAATCGTGCCGACGTCGAAGAGGCTCGGCTGATCCGGATCCTCCGTCGACGGCGGCTCGATGAGAAGCGGAGACGGCTGCGTGTCGCCGATGACGTCGGGAAAGTCGTGGACCACGTCTACCGGCGGCTCGTGCGGGCGCAACGGGATGACCGGCGCCGGCTCCACGTGTTCGAGGGGCCGCGCACGGCGGGCGCGGGTGTGTGCTCGCCGGACGGCGTGACCCGAGCGGCGGACCAGAGCGCCTGCCGAGGCGCCCGATAGGAGCAGGGCGCCGATCACGAGCGCGAGCACGCCGATGATCGTCGTCCCCGTCGCGCCGACGAGCATCCCGAAGATCCCCTGTAGCCCGCGGCCAATCGCCCCGCCGTGACCCGAGCCCAGCGCCGCCAGGAGGCCGAAGCTCGTCACCGCCAGACCCGTTCGAAACGGGCTGACGTCGACGAGCGCGCTGCGCGCCACCATCAGCGCGCCGACCGCGACGAGTGCGACCGGCGCGACATAAGCCGCGGCGCCGATCGCCGCCTCGAAACCGTCGGCAATCCAGCCGCCGACCATGCCTCCGCTCCACCCGAGGTAGAGGATCGAGGCGAGGAAGAGCCCCAGCGCAACGAGCCCGAGGCCGATCAGTTCGGGATGCTGCTGGTTCTTCACCTTCCCCTTGCGCCGCTTCGTGCGAACGCGCGCGGGCAGGCGCGGCTTCAGCGTGCGCTTCTTGCGGCGTCGCGCCATGCGTGATGCTTCGCCGCAAAGGCTCCGCCTCCTACGCGAAAGCTTCGCTTTCGCGTAGGCCAGGGTACGCCGCTTCGCGGGGAACGTGCGCGGGCGGAGCCCGCGCACTCTAGTTTGGGTTATCGCGGGGGGTTGACGTCCACCCCCTTAAGTTCGGCCTGCGGTTAGCGCGGCTACGCCTGCACTAACCTCCGGCCCGTCGTTCGACGGCGGGTTGTGAGCCTTGAACCGGTCGTCCTGCGTCCCGCCTAAAGGCCGCAGGCTAAGACCAGGCGGAGCCGGGCTTAGCCGGAGGCACACTGATGCGGGCGCGGCCGCGAAGCGCCCGTGCCCGCACGGTTGAGCGCAATCGCCGACGTTAACCGCGGCAGGAGTGCGCGGGCTTCGCCCGCGCACGTTGACCCGCGAAGCGGGCGTACCCAATCCCGAGCGAAAGCGAAGCTTTCGCTCGAAGTCGGTTACCAGCCCGCAGGCGGGATGATGTAGACGCGGGCCGCCAGTGGGCCGAAGCTGTCGGCGAACCCGGTGTCGTCTGCTCCGATGACCTGGCCGCCGTCGACGATGACCGGCGAGCGGCCGGCGATGTCCGGCACGGTGATCTTCGCCTGGAGGGTGGTGTCGGTCGTGTTCACGGCGATGACGTAGGTCGCTCCGTTGAGCGTCCGGGCCGAGACTCGCACCGTCGCAGCGTCGGAGCTTGCCGTCCCTACGGGAGCAAGCAGCGCCTGGCTCAGCGACTTGATCTGTCGGTTGGTGCGCGCGATCTCCGTTCGGATCGACGCCGACCAGCGGTTCGGGAAGTAGCCGATTGCGCCTGCACCGCCGGCGACCGCGAGCCAGGTCTCCGCGCGCACGGTCTCGGGGGTCGGGTCGAGCTGCTTCTCCTCGTTGCACTTGTGCTCCATCGGCGCAGCCTCGATCCACTGGAACGTCGGCTTGCCACCCGATGTGGTGCCCAGCTCGCGCTGCGCGTCCATGACGTCGCCGAAGGCAGGACGGCACCAGACCTGAAGCGGGTAGAGGTCGAAGCCGACGACGTCGGGGATCGACATCAGCGTTGGGTACATCCCCTTCCCTTGCGGGAGCGGGGTCGCGAGGCTGTAGAAGTGGTTCGTCAGCGTGAGGAAGCTGATGCGACCGGTCTGCGGCGGGGCAATGCTCTTCGCGAGGTCCTGCCGCGTCACGCTGCTCTGCAAGAAGGCGTCCCATTCGTCCGGGTAGTACCCGCCGATCAACCCGCGCCCGTCGGCGGTTCCGGCTTCCTGCGCGTTGACGATCGAATACGCGCGGCCGTCGAGACGCGTCGAGAGCGAGCTGTCGTCGGTGCTGCACCCATCCCCCATGAAGAGGTTGATCCCGTCGTTGATGTTGCTGTTGAAGCCGTCGGAGCACTGGCCCCACACGGCCGTCGGGAAGAACGGTCGGTTGTCAACGACGATCTGGCCGCCGTTCGTCGATGCGACGCTGCGGGCCGGCATGCCCTGAGTCGTGATCGTCACGGTCGTCGTCTGCGCGCGGTTCCACTCGTCGATTGCGTGGAGGTAGACCTGATAGGTGGTGCCGAAGTCGAGGCCGGTCAGGAGGCTCTCGTGGTCGATGAGACGGTCGCCGCTCGGCAGGCCCCAGATCGTCGGCGCGTCGAGGCCGTAGGCGGCCTGAGCCTGAGTGGGGACGTTCGTCTTCCAGGTGATGCGTGCAGAGGACGAGTCGACGGAGACGACCTGGGCGTCGGAGATCGCAAGCGGCTCGAGCGGCGGCGGAGGTGTCTCCGCGTACGAGCGGTCCTGCTGCGGCACGACCACCGTGGCTGACGGTGCGTGCCTACCGGCCTTGGCGGGCGCGCCAGCGGCAAGGCGGAGCTGCGCGTCGGGTGTCTGCTTCGTCGGCACCCGGGTGAAAGGACGAACGCGCGGCGACACGTTGGCGACCGGCGTGGCTGCGACCGGGCGGTTCAGCCCCGGGACGCGCACGAGCTTCGGCGCGGGAAAGTCGGCGGGCTGAGGGCCGGAAGCGAACGCAGACGCCGGCACTTGGTGGGATCTCTGGATCACCAGGGCGATCCAGATCCCGCCGAGCGCCGTCAGCGCGAGTATGAACGTCCGCAGCCGCAATTCTCCACTGGATGGCATTACCAGGACGATTTCGGCCTGGAAAGCCCCCGTCTTTAATTAGTCGCATAGGCGGCACAGAGCATCCCGAAATAGGTTGATCTCTCATAAGACAAAAACTCACATGCCCAGGAGTCTTCAAGGGCTCCGTGGAGCATGGCGAGCTGCCACCAGCTGTCGGCCTTCGCAGCCTCCACGAAGGCCGGGTCGAGCTCCAGGAGGCCGCTCAGGCGGTTCTCGCGGACGAGCCGGACGACGGTGTCGTCGTAGGCCGCCGCCGCCGGATCGAAGCCGTACGGGCCTTCCGGATCGTGGGCATGCCCATGGTCGGCGCTCGCGATCAGGGCGATCCGCTTCGGCGACTCCTCGGCTGCGCGTGCGAGAGCTCGGCCTGCGCGGACGTGCTCCTCGATCGGGCGGTCCCGTGCCGGGCTGATCACCAGCGCCGGCACCTGCGGTTCCGAGCGACCGCCCATGAACCACAAGGGGATCAGCACGCCCCAGTCCATCGGCGCCGTCGCCGCTCCGGGATCGTTGGCTCCGAAGCTGGCGCCGACGACGGGAATGCCGTCGTCGTGCAGCGCCGCGATCGCCTGCGTCGCGAGCTCGACGTCCACGGGACACGACAGCTTGACCTCGGGTGCGTCGAGGTCGGCGAGCGAGCCGGACAACGTGCCCGCGAGCACCACGGCGAAGTGTCCATCGACGTGCACGTTGTGCGGCGAGAGGACGACCGTGGCCTCGGGCGCCGCCGCATCGAAGCGTCGTCCGAGCTCGGCCAGCGCCGCGTGTGTCGCGTCCGCACCCAGGACCGGCGCCT
>WNGD01002696.1_pt1 | contig 19102 bp, 13 predicted proteins | sample 5400671 | NCBI WGS metagenome assembly WNGD01 (sample SAMN13153369, study PRJNA577476) | soil metagenome | isolation source: 40 cm soil or saprolite under grassland replicate 2 | place: USA:California | collected 2016-06-15
TGATGCCGGGGGACAACACGAAGATGACGATCGAGCTGATCACGCCGATCGCGATGGAGGAGCAGCTGCGGTTCGCGATCCGCGAAGGCGGCCGCACCGTCGGCGCGGGCGTGGTGACGAAAATCCTGAAATAGCGTCACGGAGAACGCATACATGCCGCGCGAGAACATCATCATGGAATGCACCGTGTGCAAAGGCCGGAACTACTTCACGACCAAAAACCGGCGGAAGCACCCGGAGCGGGCGGAGTGGAAGAAATACTGCCCGCGGTGTAACAAGCAGCAGCCGCACAAGGAATCGAAGTAGTGGCGACGGAGGCGATCGCCACCCCGAAGCGGAACTGGGTGGTGCGGGTCGGGGCGTTTCTGCGCGACGTGCGCGGCGAGCTCCGCAAGGTCACGTGGCCGACGTGGGACGAGCTGAAGAAGGCGACGGGGGTCATCATCGTCTTCGTCATCGCCCTGGGCCTGCTGATCGGATTCATGGACTCGACGCTGCAGTTCCTGCTGGTCAGCTCGATCGCGAAGCTGTTTTGATGTCGGAGCATCGCTGGTACGCGATCCAGACGACCGCGGGACACGAGAACAAAGTGCGCTCCCTGATCCAGCGGCGCATCAAGGATGATGCGCGCCCGGATGCGGAGAAGCCGATTCGCCAGGCCTTGGTCCCCACCCAGGAAGTGGTGGAGATCAAGAACGGCAAGAAAGTGACGGTGGAGCGCAAGATCTACCCGGGCTATGTGCTCGTGGACATGATCAAGAATCAGGAGACGCTCCACGCGATCAACGGCATCCAGGGCGTGATCAAGTTCGTGGGCACGGGGCGAGAGCCGATGCCGCTCCGCCCCGAAGAGGTCAACCGCCTGCTCGGCATAGAGGAAGCGGTGAAAGAAGAGGAGCCGCAGGAGACGATTCCGTTCCTGGTCGGCCAGGTGGTGGAAATCACCGAGGGACCGTTCTCGGACTTCTCGGGGACGGTGGAAGAGGTGATCCCCGACAAGGGCAAGGTGCGGGTGGCGGTCTCGCTCTTCGGCCGGCCGACCTCCGTGGAACTGGACTATCTGCAACTGAAGGCGCACTAAATGGCCAAGCCGATTGCCGCAGTCGTGAAGCTCCAGGTCCCGGCGGGGCAGGCGACCCCTGCGCCGCCGGTGGGAACCGCGCTCGGGCCCCATGGCGTCAACATCATGGAGTTCGTGAAGCAGTTCAACGCCAAGACGGCCCAGGCCCAGGGGATGGTCACGCCGGTCGAGGTGACGATCTACAAGGATCGGTCGTTCACCTTCATCACCAAGACGCCGCCTGCGGCCGTGCTGCTCAAGAAGGAAGCGGGGATCGAGAAGGGCTCCCCTACCTCGAACCGCCAGAAGGTAGGGAAGGTCACGCGGGCGCAGCTGCGCAAGATCGCCGAGATCAAGCTGCCCGATCTCAACGCCAACGACGTCGAGGCGGCGATGCGGATGGTGGCGGGCACCGCCCGCTCGATGGGCCTCGAGGTGGTGGACTGATGCGCGCGCCGGGCAAGCGGTACCGCGCTGCGCTCGCCACGCTCGAGCCGCGCAAGCTGTACAGCCCGCGGGAAGCGGTGGAAAAGGTGAAGGCGGCGGCGTACGCCAAGTTCGACGAGTCGGTGGACATCGCGGTGCGCTTGGGCGTCGATCCCAAGCACGCCGACCAGATCGTGCGCGGCACCGTGAGCCTGCCGCACGGCACCGGGAAGAAGATCCGGGTGCTGGTCATCGCCCAGGGCGAGAAGGCCAAGGAGGCCGAGGCGGCCGGTGCGGATTTCGTCGGGATCGAGTACGTCCAGAAGATCAAAGACGGCTGGCTCGACACGGACGTGATCGTTGCGACACCGGACGTGATGGGGCAGCTCGGCCCCCTGGGGAAAGTGCTGGGCCCGCGCGGCCTGATGCCCAACCCCAAGGCGGGGACCGTGACGATGGACGTGGCCCGGGCGGTCAAGGAGCTGAAGGCGGGCAAGATCGAGTTTCGCGTGGACAAGAGCGGCATCGTGCACGCGGCCGTCGGGAAGAAGTCGTTTCCGGCGGAGTCGCTGGAGCAGAACCTACAGACCTTCATGGAAGCGATCGTGCGGGCGAAGCCCGCGGCGGCCAAGGGCCACTACATCCGGTCGGTGACCGTCTCGAGCACGATGGGGCCCGGCGTGCCCCTGGACCCGGCGGTGTTCGCGTGATCAGGACCAAGGCGCAGAAACAGGAAGTGGTGACGGCGCTGGTGACCCGCCTGCGCCGCTCCCCCACGGTGTACGTCACGGACTTCACCGGGCTCGACGTCGCGAAGCTGACGCAGCTGCGGCGGCGGCTGCGGCAGGCGGGGACGGAGTTCGTGGTCGTGAAGAACACGTTGGCGCTGCGCGCTCTGGGCGACGCCCAGGTGCCGGGGCTCGAGGCGCACCTCGCCGGGCCCACCGGATTGGTGCTCGCGGGAGCGGACCCGGTGGCGGCGGCCAAGGTGCTGGCCGACTTCGCGAAGGAGTTCGCGAAGCCCGCGGTCAAGGTGGGGCTCGTGGACGGCAGGGCGGTGACGCCCGCTCAGGTGACGCGGCTCGCCGGCCTCCCCACGAAGCCCGAGCTCCTCGCCCAGCTGGGCGGGGCGCTCCAGGCGCCGATGGCCGGCTTCGTCGGTGCGTTGAACGGCTTGCTGATGAACATGGTGGGTGCCCTCGAGGCGCTCCGGACCAAGCGCTCCTCGGGCGCGGCTTCTTAAGGAGACCAGGACAATGGCGACGCAGACGAGTATGAGCATCGACGATATCATCGAAGCCATCGGCAACTTGTCGGTCGTGGAACTCGCCGAGCTGATCGAGAAGTTCAAGGGCAAGTTCGGCGTCACGATCGCGGCGCCGGTGGCGGCGGGCCCCGCGGCTGCCGGCGCGGCGGGGGCCGGCGGCGCGGCCGCGGCCCCGGCGGCCGAGGAGCAAATGGAGTTTACGGTCGTGCTCCAGGGCGCCGGGGAGAAGAAGATTCAGGTCATCAAGGAAATCCGGGCGATCACCAACCTGGGCCTGAAGGAGGCCAAGGATCTGGTGGAGGGCGCGCCCGGAACGGTAAAGGAAGGCGTGTCCAAGCAGGAAGCCGAAGAGATCAAAAAGAAGCTCGAGGCGCAGGGCGCGGTCGTCGAACTGAAGTAGACGCCGGGGGGGACGGACGCGGCGGGCCACACGGGCCCGTCGGCGCGACTCTCGGGTCTTCTTTGGTCGACGACATGCGCGGATTTGCCACACTCCTGCTCGCTCGCACGAGCCCCTCGATCCACCCCCGACCGGTGTTCCGGCCAGGGGCCAGGGGCCTTTTCGCATTTGCTTGAGGTTTCGACATGACGAAGACGCTGCCGGTGTTGTCGTTCGCGAAGCTCGACCAGGGGATGCCGATGCCGCACCTCCTGGACATCCAGACGCGCGCGTTCCAGTCGCTCCTCCAGCCGGACGGCAAGGGCGCCGAGCGCACCGACGTCGGGCTGGCGCGGGTGTTCAAGGACGTGTTCCCGATCCAGGACGTGAACGGGAACTACTCCCTCGAGTTCGTGAAGTACGCGCTCGGGGAGGCCAAGTATTCCGTCGAGGAGTGCATCGAGCGGGACATGACGTACTCCGTCCCCCTCAAGGCCACGCTGCAGCTCGTCGTCATGGAAGAGGTGGGCGAGACCACCAAGACCAAGCGGCCGAAGAACATCATCGAGAAGGAAGTCTATCTCGGCGAGCTGCCGATCCTGACGCCGCTCGGCACGTTCGTCATCAACGGCGCCGAGCGCGTGATCGTGTCGCAGCTGCACCGCTCGCCGGGCGTGGTGTTCGAAGAGAGTATCCACCCCAACGGGCAGCGCCTGTTCTCGGCGCGCATCATCCCGTTCCGGGGCTCGTGGGTCGAGTTCACGATCGACATCCATGACGTGATCTTCGTCCACATCGACAAGAAGAAGAAGTTCCCGGCGACGGCGCTGCTCCGCGCGTTCGGCTACGGCACGAACGCCGACATCCTGAAGCTGTTCTACGCGACGAAGGAGATCGACATCACGGGCAAGCTCGAGGGCCGCGCCCAGAAGCGCGAGGTCCTGGGCACCCTGCTCGCGGGCGAAGTCCCCGATCCCGAGAACAAGAAGGGCGAGCCGCTGGGGAAGATCGGCGACGAGCTGACGCTCGAGAAGTTCAACACGTTCCGGCGCGCCGGCATCAGCACGGTGAAGGTGTTCGCGGGCTACACGTCGCTGGATCTGCGCGACGAGGCGCTGCCGACGACCACCCGCGAGCGCACCGGCGCCCACGTGCTCGCCTTCGACGTCGCCGACCCGGAGACCGGGGAGGTGCTGGCGGAGGGCGGGCGCGAGCTGTCCGACACGCTCAAGAAGCGGCTGCTGAAGGCCGGCCTCACCAAGGTCGACGTGCTCCTCCCGGCGGGGCGGAGCGAGTCGCCGCTCATCAAGAACACGCTGCTCAAGGACCCGACGCACACCGAGGCCGAGGCCCTGGAGCAGATCTACGCCCTGCTGCGGCCCGGCGAGGCGCCCAATCTCGAGACGGCGCGCCAGGCCCTGGAGCGGCTGTTCTTCCACCCCAAGCGCTACGACCTGGGCCGGGTGGGACGCTACAAGATCAACCAGCGGCTCAAAGTGAACGTCCCGAAGGACAACACGGTCCTCACCGAGGACGACTTCATCGCGATCATCCGCTACCTGATCGAGCTGCGCGAGGGGCGCGGGTACACCGACGACATCGACCATCTCGGCAACCGCCGGGTGCGCTCGGTAGGCGAGCTGATCGCGAACCAGTTCTCCGTCGGGCTGTCGCGGATGGCGCGGCTCATCAAGGAGCGGATGAGCATCAACAACGACCCCGAGCGGATCACCCTGGACGACCTGGTGAACGCCCGGACGGTGAGCGCCGTCATTCAGGCGTTCTTCGGCAGCTCGCAGCTGTCGCAGTTCATGGACCAGACGAACCCGCTCGCCGAGCTGACGCACAAGCGGCGCCTTTCGGCCCTCGGGCCGGGCGGCCTGACGCGCGAGCGCGCGGGGTTCGAGGTGCGCGATGTGCACTACAGCCAGTACGGTCGCATGTGCCCGATCGAGACGCCGGAGGGCCCGAACATCGGCCTCATCACGAGCCTGTCGTGCTACGCGCGCGTCAACGAGCTGGGCTTCATCGAGACGCCGTACCGCGTGGTCAAGAACGGCAAGGTGACGGACGAGACACGCTGGCTCTCGGCCTCCGAGGAGGAGGAGTACGCGGTGGCGCAGGCGAACGCCCGCCTCACCGAAGACGGCCACTTCGCCGACGAGCTGGTGCTGTGCCGCAAGCGGGACGACTACCCGCTGCTGCCGTCCAACCGCATCGACTTCATGGATGTGGCGCCGGAGCAGCTGGTGTCGATCGCCGCGGCCCTGATCCCGTTCCTCGAGCACGACGACGCGAACCGTGCACTCATGGGCTCGAACATGCAGCGGCAGTCGGTGCCGCTCCTCTTCCCGCAGGCCCCGCTGGTGGGCACCGGGCTCGAGGAGAAGGTGGCCCGCGACTCGGGCGCCGTGGTGATCGCCCGGCGCGCGGGTGTGGTGCAGCGCGTCACCGCCGACGAGATCATCATCGACACCGGTGACGAGGACGTGAAGAGCGACCAGCCGCTCGGGCGGCTCAAGCAGCACGACCGCTACCGCCTCAAGAAATTCTGGCGCACCAACCAGGACACGGCGGTCAACCAGCGGCCGCTCGTGCACGTGGGCCAGAAGGTGAAGGCGGCCCAGATCGTGGCCGACGGCGCGGGTACCGACCGCGGCGAGATCGCCCTGGGCGCGAACGTCCTCGTCGCGTTCATGCCGTGGTACGGGCACAACTTCGAGGACGCGATCGTGCTCTCCGAGCGCCTGGTGAAGGACGACGTGTATTCGTCGATTCACATCCAGGAGCTCGAGCTGCACGTGCGCGACACCAAGCGCGGCCGGGAGGAGATCACGCGCGAGATCCCGAACGTGGCCGAGGAGTCGCTCGTCGATCTGGACGAGCGCGGCATCGTCCGCATCGGCGCGCACGTGAAGGCCGGCGATATCCTGGTGGGCAAGATCACACCGAAGGGTGAGACCGAGCTCTCCCCCGAGGAGAAGCTGCTCACCGCGATCTTCGGCGAGAAGGCGAAAGACGTGAAGGATTCCTCGCTCAAGGTGCCGCCGGGGATGGAGGGCGTAGTCATCGATGTGAAGATCTTCTCGCGCATCGAGGACCAGGTCGTCGAAAAGGACCGCGGCGAGCGCATCGGTGAGGTGCGCCGGCTCGAAGCCGACGAGAAGGCCCGCATCTCGGAGGCGATGTTCGTCGAGCTGCAGGACCTGCTCGCGGGGCAGGAGGTGGGGCTGATGCTCAAGGCGGGGACGGTGGAGGAATACCTGCCGCAGGGCACCAAGCTCACGCGGCAGCAGCTCGAGGCCGTCAACTTCGCCGACGTGGATCTGAAGACGCTGCGGGTGGCCAACAAGCAGGTGAACGAGCGGATCCGCGCGGTGCTCGACGCCGCGACGGCCGAGCGCGCCAAGATCGAGGAGAAGTCCGAGGATCAGATCGACAAGATCCTCCAGCCGGACGAGCTCCCGCCGGGCGTGATTCAGCTCGTGAAGGTGTACATCGCCGAGAAGCGCAAGATCTCGGTGGGCGACAAGATGGCGGGCCGCCACGGCAACAAGGGCATCATCGCGCGCATCGTGCCGGAGGAGGACATGCCGTTCCTCCCCGACGGGACGCCGGTGGACATCGTCCTCAACCCGCTGGGCGTGCCGTCCCGCATGAACGTGGGCCAGATCCTCGAGACCCACTTGGGCTGGGCGGCCACGATTCTCGGCTTCGAAGCGAAGACCCCCGTATTCCAGGGGGCGGACGAGGCGGAGATCGGGGTGCTGCTGCGCCTCGCCGGGCTCACCTGGGCGGCCGAGGCGCTGCGGCTCGCGGTGCGCCCGCCCGCGATGGACCCGGACACCGTGCTGCGGATCGTGGACGATCTGCGGCGGTTGCCCGCCACCAATGGCGGCCGGCCCGACCTCGCCAAGGCGGGGATCGCACTGCTCGCCAGCCGGGCGCTCGGGCAGGACACCCGCGACGTGCATCATCGCTTGGTGGACTTCCTGCGGTCCGCCGCGAAGCAGCTGGCCGAGCGCGAGCTCGAGCAGCGGCGCGTCGAGCGCGAGTTCCACGACGTGCGGCTGGAGGGCGAGGACCTGCCGAAGCCCGAGCAGGCCGCGCTCAAGGCGGGGCTCAAGGACGTGGCGAAGTTCCTCGAGCACGAGAAGCCGCAGGAGGTGCTCGAGGCGGTGGGGCTGCCGGCGCTGGCGGCGCTGCTCGGGCCCAAGTCCGAGTCGGACGTGGACCAGGCGGCGGCCGAGCTGTTGCAGGTGGCCGGGCTGTCCCCGACGGGGAAGGCGCGACTGCGCGACGGGCGCTCGGGGGAGTTCTTCACCTCCGACGTGACCGTCGGCTCGATCTACATGATGAAGCTGTCGCATCTGGTCGACGACAAGATCCACGCGCGCTCCATCGGGCCGTACTCCCTGGTCACGCAGCAGCCGCTCGCCGGCAAGGCGCAGTTCGGGGGCCAGCGGTTCGGCGAGATGGAGGTGTGGGCGCTCGAAGCGTACGGCGCCGCGCACACGCTGCAGGAGATCCTGACCGTCAAGTCAGACGACGTGAACGGCCGCAGCCGCGTGTACGAAGCCATTGTCAAGGGGCAGAACCTGCCGAAACCCGGCATCCCCGAGTCCTTCAACGTGTTGGTGAAGGAACTCCAGGCCCTGGGGTTGAAGGTCACCCTGGGCACCACCGAGGACGTTGAAGAGTAAGGGGAGGGAGATTCGATGATCGATTTCCGGAGCGGGCGCGAGCCGAAGAGCTCGAGCTTCGATTATATCCAGATCCGGATCGCCTCCCCGGAGGAGATCCGCGGTCCCCGCGACTCGAAGGAGCGGGAGCGCCTCGAGCTGCAGGGCCAGCGCACGTGGTGGTCGTGGGGCGAAGTCACCAAGCCCGAGACCATCAATTACCGGTCCTTCAAGCCGGAGCGGGACGGTCTGTTCTGCGAGCGCATCTTCGGCCCGGTGAAGGACTGGGAGTGCCATTGCGGGAAGTACAAGCGCATTCGCTACCGCGGCGTAATCTGCGACCGCTGCGGCGTCGAGGTGACGCTGTCCAAGGTGCGGCGCGAGCGGATGGGTCACATCGAGCTCGCGGTGCCGGTGGCGCACATCTGGTTTTTCAAGACGCTGCCGTCGCCAATGGGCAACATGCTCGACATGACCCTGCGGGACCTGGAGCGGGTGATCTACTACACGAACTACGTGGTGATCGACCCCGGCGAGCAGGAGGTGCAGGAGAAGGAGCTGCTCGACGAGGACCGCTACCTCGAGCTCCGCGCCAAGGCGAAGACCGAGGGCGACGCCGCGTTCAAGGCCGACATCGGCGCGCCGGCGGTGCGGGCGCTGCTCGAGCGCTTGAACGTCGACAAGCTGGCGGACGAGCTGCGCGACGCGGTGGCGACGGAAACGAGCCAGCACCGCAAGAAGCAGATGCTCAAGCGGCTCAAGATCGTGGACGCGTTCCGCAATTCGGGCGCCGCGGGGGAGGGCCGCAACGACCCCCGGTGGATGATCCTGGACGTGGTCCCGGTCATCCCGCCGGACCTGCGGCCGCTCGTGCCGCTCGACGGCGGGCGCTTCGCGACCTCGGACCTGAACGATCTGTACCGCCGCGTGATCAACCGCAACAACCGGCTGCAGAAGCTGATCCTGCACCGGGCGCCCGAGGTCATCCTGCGGAACGAGAAGCGCATGCTCCAGGAGGCGGTGGACGCGCTGTTCGACAACGGGCGCCGCTCCAAGGCGATTCGCGGGCGCGGCAAGCGGCCGCTCAAGTCGCTGTCCGATATGCTGAAGGGCAAGCAGGGCCGGTTCCGCCAGAACCTGCTCGGCAAGCGGGTGGACTACTCGGGCCGCTCCGTGATCGTCGTGGGCCCGGAGCTGCGGCTGCACCAGTGCGGGCTCCCCAAGGCCATGGCCGTGGAGCTCTTCAAGCCCTTCATCATCCACAAGCTCGTGGAGAAGGGCATCGCCGAGACGGTGAAGCGGGCGAAGAAGATCGTGGAGAAGGAGGGCGAGGAGGTGTTCGGGATACTGGAGGAGATCATCCAGGACCACCCCGTGCTCCTGAACCGCGCGCCCACGCTGCACCGCCTGGGGATCCAGGCGTTCGAGCCGGTGCTGGTGGAGGGGAAGGCGATCCGGATCCACCCGCTCGTGTGCGCGGCGTTCAACGCGGACTTCGACGGCGACCAGATGGCCGTGCACGTGCCGCTCTCGTTCGAGAGCCAGCTCGAGGCGCGGGTGCTGATGATTTCGTCGAACAACATCCTCAAGCCGTCGGATGGCCGGCCGGTGGCGGAGCCGTCGCAGGACATGGTGCTCGGTTGCTACTTCCTGACGAAGGAGCCGGCCGAGTTCGAGCAGGCGGAGGTGAAGGCGGGCGCGCCGCGCGTGGGCTCGCTGGCGGAGCTCGACATGGGGCTCGCGACCAAGCGGCTCGCGTATCATTCGCCGCTGCACTTCTGGGACGAGCCGCACTGGGTCTACACGACGGCGGGACGGGTGATCTTCAACTCGATCCTGCCGGAGACGCTGCGGCGCGAGGGCTTCCAGAACCAGGTGATGCGCAAGCGCGACCTGTCGGAGCTGGTGTTCGAGAGCTACCGGCGGGCGGGCCTCGCGAGCACGGTCCAGTTCCTGGACATGCTGAAGGAGTTCGGCTTCCGCTACGCCACGATGGGCGGCGTGTCCATCGGCGTCGAGGATCTCGAGATTCCGGCGGAGAAGGCGAGCCTGCTGCACGACGCGGAAGCGCGCGTCGAGCGGTTCCAGCGGGCCTACGCGACCGGCCAGATCACCTTCGGCGAGCGCTACAACAAGGTGATCGACGCCTGGACGCACGCCAACAACGACATCGCGGACGCCATGGTGAAGACCATGCAGCGCTCCAAGGGCGGCTTCAACCCGGTGTTCATGATGTTCGACTCGGGCAGCCGCGGCTCGCGCGACCAGATCCGGCAGCTCGCCGGGATGCGCGGGCTGATGGCGAAGCCGCAGAAGAAGCTGACGGGCGGCATCGGTGAAATCATCGAGAGCCCGATCAAGTCGAACTTCCGCGAGGGGCTCTCCGTGCTCGAGTACTTCATCTCGACGCACGGCGCGCGGAAGGGCCTCGCCGACACGGCGCTCAAGACCGCGGACGCGGGGTACCTGACCCGCCGGCTCGTGGACGTGGCGCAGGATGTCACGATCACCGAGGAGGATTGCGGCACGATCCTCGGCCTCGAGATGTCGGCCCTCAAGGAGGGCGAGGACATCATCGAGCCGCTGCGGGAGCGCATCGTAGGCTGCGTGGCGCTCGACGCGGTGACGGACCAGCACGAGCTGGACGAGCACGAGCGGCCCAAGGTGCTGGTCGAGGCCGGCCGGCTGATCGACGAGGAGACCGCGCAAGCGATCGAGGACGCGGGGATCGAGTCCGTGCGCATCCGCTCGGTGCTCACCTGCGAGGCGAAGCGCGGGGTGTGCCGCATGTGCTACGGCCGCAACCTCGCCACCATGGACATGGTGGACCTCGGGGAGGCCGTGGGCATCCTCGCCGCCCAGTCGATCGGCGAGCCGGGCACGCAGCTGACGCTGCGGACCTTCCACATCGGCGGCACGGCGGCGCGCATCGCGGAGCAGACCGTGCGCAAGACCAAGGTGGAAGGCGTGATCGAGTACGGTGACCGCCTGACCTTCGTCGTGACGCCGGAGAAGCAGAAGGTGGTGACGAGCTACGAGGGCGAGCTGATTCTCAAGGCCCTGTCCCACGGCGAGGCCGGGAAGCTCTCCGTGCACTCGCGCTTCCACGTGCCGCTCGGCGCCACGCTGATGGTGGAGGACGGCGCCAAGGTGGCGCGCGACTCGGTGCTCTTCACGTGGGACCCCTACACCAACCCGATCATGACGGACGTGGCGGGCGTGGTGCGGTTCGTCGACATCGCCGAGGACGAGACGGTGCGCGAGGAGCTGGACGAGCTCACGGGACGGCGCCAGCGGGTGATCATCGAGGACCGGGAGAAGAAGCTGCACCCGCACATCGAGATCATCCAGAAGAAGGGGGAGAAGGAGAAGCGGCTCCGCGACTTCGTGATCCCGGAGGGCGCGCAGCTCGCGGTCGAGGACGGCCAGGAGGTGTACGCGGGCCTGGTGTTGGCCAAGGTGTCGCGCGAGGCGTACAAGACGCGGGACATCACGGGCGGCCTGCCGCGCGTGGCCGAGCTGTTCGAGGCCCGGCGGCCCAAGGACCCGGCCACGATCTCCGAGATCGACGGCACCGTGCGGTTCGGCGAGATCAAGCGCGGCAAGCGCGAGATCTACGTCCATCCCGAGGAGGGGGAGCCGCAGCTGTACGAGGTGCCGGCCGGCAAGCACTTGCGCGTCCACGAGGGCGACCGGGTGCGCGCGGGCGACCGCCTCACCGAGGGCCCCGTGAACCCGCACGACATCCTCCGGATCAAGGGCCCCCGGGCGGTGCAGGAGTACCTCCTGAACGAGGTGCAGGAGGTGTATCGGCTCCAGGGCGTGAAGATCAACGACAAGCACATCGGCGTGATCGTGCGCCAGATGCTGCAGAAGGTGCGGGTCGTGGATCCGGGCGACACGGTGTTCCTGGAGGGGGAGAACGTGGACAAGCAGACCTTCTCCGACGCGAAGGATCGCGTCGTGAAGAAGGAGGGCAAGCCCCCGACGAACGAGCCCTTGCTCCTCGGCATCACCAAGGCGAGCCTGACGACGCAGTCGTTCATCTCGGCGGCGTCGTTCCAGGAGACCACCCGCGTGCTGACCGACGCGGCGATCCGGGGCGCCCGGGACGACCTCCTGGGGCTCAAGGAGAACATCATCATCGGCCATCTCATCCCGGCCGGCACCGGCATCTACCGGTACCACGAGATCGAGATCGAGCCGCCGGAGGGGTTCCAGCCGCCGCCACCCCCCCCGGAGCCGGTCGCCGGGGTGGTGCCGAGTCCGTTCCCGGAGGAAGTGGAGGCGGATTAGCCGGATAGTCGGTTAGGCGGATAGGCGGTTAGGGACGACGGCGCCCGGGCAAGATTCCCGGGCGCCGTCGTGTTGTCCCCTCTGTGACTCAGCGCGTGGGCGGGGTCGGCCCGAGCGGCTGCACCACCTGCGCGTTCAGCGCCTGCTCGATGCGCTGGCGCGAGTCGGCGAAGTGCGCCTGGGTGTACCCATCGAGCTCGTTCGCGGGCGCCAGCGCCCGAGCCAGGGCACCGCTCAGGCTCGCGAGCGTGGCCCGCGCCACCGTGCGCGCGTCCTCCGGTGTGCCGGGCTCGGGAGTCACCACCATCCGCATCAGCCGCGCGAGATACACGCGCTGGAGATCGCGCCGGATCGACGTGGTGTTCCGGGCGCGCGCGCCCTGGGACCCTTGGACCCCCGCTTCTGCCCAGATGCTGGCGGTGAGCGTCGTCAGAATATCCGGGATCGTGACCATCTGGCTGCGGCTCTCCGCCCGCAGCTCGGCGTCCCGCACGCGCGACAGCACCTCAGGGTCCGTCAGCAGCCGCACCAGCGTCCCCTGGAATGACAGCGCCCAGTCGTGCAGCGGAAAGTCGATCCGCCCCTCGCTGAACGGGTTCACGCCCCAGTGCCACCACCGCTCGGGGGCGAGCTTGTTCAAGAGCTCCGGCCGGAAGCGATACACGTTCTCACCCAGCCCTGCGTCGGCGATGAACGCCAGCGCTTCCCGCTGGCGGGCTCCCGACACGGCGACGAACGGCGGCCGGCTGTTGGGATCGCCGCGATGATCCCGGGAGGTGTACGCGCCCGCGAGGTATTTCGTCGTCACGAGGGTCGCGTACCAGCGCTGGAACAGGAGATCCCGAAAGCCGCGCCGCAGCTTCGGGAAACCGTCCCCCGCGGCCACGAGCCGCGTCTCGAGAGAGTCGAACAGCCGGTTCACGAGCGTCACGCGGTCCCTGGCCCAGCCGAGCGGGTCGGACGTCTGGTCGTACCGCGTCACGGTGGGATCGAGGCCGAACGCTGCGAACCCGGCGTCCTCGTCGGTGCCGTACACGTGGTCGGGATCCGAAGCCTCTCCCGCGATCCGCGCCAGGCCGGGGCGCTCCGCGTCGGGCGAGTCTCCCCCCACGGACGCGTAGCCGTACTTGATCGCCCAGCGGTCGTAGGTGCCGATCGTGCGCGAGTAGTAGTCGCCCTGCTTGCTGCGATCGAGGGCGATGGCCGGGGGGTTGTAGTCCATGACCGACGCCGACGTGCCGTGGGTCGCGGTGTACGCCCGGTCGACCAGCTTCTCCATGGGGATGGCGGCGGTGCCGCGGAAGTTGTGCCGCAGGCCGAGGGTATGCCCGACCTCGTGCATCACCAGTTCCTTCAGGGCCTGCCCGACGAACTCGCGCGGTACCGGAGCGCCGGCGGCGATGGTTCCGCTCGCCGCGAGCGTCGCCCGCAGCAGCGCGCCGTCGCGGCCCAAGCTCGCGCCGTAGCTGCAGAGCCGCCGCAGCCGGCCGTACGGATCGGCCCGGAGCAGCGAGTCTTCTGCAAACACCTCGCGAATCATGGCCTGCGGCCCGGCGTACTCGCGGTACTGGCCCTGGAACGCTTCGATCCAGGACGCCGCGATGAGGATGTCGGCGTTGAGGATCTCCCCCGTGCGGGGATCGACGTCGGAGGGCCCGATCGCGTAGATGAACTGGTTGTTCGCCATCCAGCGCACGGTGCTGTAGCGCGCGTCTTCGGCGCTCCACAGCGTGTCGTCCGGGGCGTCGAGCACCTGGATGGCGTTGCGGATGCCCGCCTCCTCGAACGCCCGGTTCCACTCGAGAATCCCGTCCCGCACGTAGGGTCGCCACTCGAAGGGGATGGTGCGGTCCAGATAGTACGTGATCGGTTTCACGGGATCGCTCACGGCGGCGCTCGGGTCCCGCTTCTCGAGCCGCCAGCGGTTCACGTAGCGGACGAAGAAAGTCTCCGCGGTGTCGCGCGAGAAGTTCTTCATTGCCGAGACGAAGTAGCCCACCCGGTCGTCGGCGTAGCGCGGCCGCATGGGCGTGGCCGGGAGCTCGAGGATCGAGTAGTGGACGCCCACGGGAATCCAGCGGTAGTCCGGGACCATGTCCATGCCGAGGCTGCGGCTCGTCCGGAACGTGAGGCGGGCCTCGGCCTCGGTGTTCGTCGGGAACATGCGCAGCGACTGAAAGCTCGAGCGCTCTTTATCGAACATCGGTCCCGGGCCCTGCGCTGGCGTCGGCGGCGAGAAGAATTGGAAGTACGCGCCCAGATCGGCCCAGTCCGACGCGAGAAACGGCACGAGATCGACGAGGATTTCATTGGTGGTGTCGCGGATGCTCGCGATCGGGAACGACTGGGCGACCGAGTGGCCGAACGAATACGCGACGGTCCGCGCCATCGGCGTGTTCGGGGTCGCCGTGGCGTAGGGGTTGACGACCCACAGCTCCACGTGGTCGCCGCTGCGGTGGAACCGGACCAGGTCGGAGCGGACGTCGCTGCCCCCGTCGATCCCGAACTCGCCGATGCCCTGTGACAGCTCGGTCACCATGAGATAATCGCGGTCCAATTGCTCCGGCTGGAGCGCGAGAAACGCGCTCTCCCGCTTGAGATACGCGGTGAACAGCCCGGTCTGCACCCGGGCGTCCTTGGTCACCTCGGCGAAGGGCTTCCAGGGGACGTCCTTCTTGCTGGTGTCGGGTTTCCCGACTCCAGGCGCCTGGCTGGGGGCGGCGGGGGGGGCGGCCGGCGCGGGCTGAATCACGCGGATCGTGCAGGCGGCAGCCGCCAGCAGCAGCCAGGCGAGGAACGGGACGGGGGAACGGGATGCGGAGCGCATGGTGGAACTCCGGAGCGTCGGACCAATGCATATAGCCCGGGAACTAGGAGGCTGCAAGCACGGGTCGGGGGTTGCCCTAAGCCTAATTCCCCCTCTATTTTGTGAGTCTATTTGCAAACTTTTGCGTGGAGTGTATGCCCACTATCAACCAGCTGGTCCGGCATGGCCGCCGCGACGTGGAGAAGAAGGAGAAGGCGCCCGCGCTGCGCGGCAACCCGCAGAAGCGCGGCGTCTGCACTCGCGTCTACACGACGACGCCGAAGAAGCCGAACTCCGCGTTGCGGAAGGTCGCCCGGGTGCGGCTGACCAATGGCTTCGAAGTGACGGCCTACATTCCGGGCGAGGGGCATAATCTGCAGGAGCACTCGATCGTGATGATCCGCGGCGGGCGGGTGAAGGACCTGCCGGGCGTGCGCTACCACATCATCCGCGGCACGCTCGACGCCGCCGGGGTGAACGAGCGCAAGCAGTCGCGCTCCAAGTACGGCGCCAAGCGCCCCAAGGAAGCGGCCCAGTGAGCCGTCGCAAGAAGGCAATCCGGCGGCCGGTGCCGGCCGATCCGCGCTACGACAGCCAGACGGTGTCCAAGTTCTTGAACAACCTGATGGAGCGGGGCAAGAAGTCGCTGGCGGAGCGGATCTTCTATGCGGCGATGGACCTGATCGAGCAGCGCACCGGGCAGCCCGGCGTGAACGTGTTCAAGCAGGCGCTCTCGAATGTGAAGCCCGCGCTCGAGGTGAAGTCGCGCCGCGTGGGCGGCGCGACCTACCAGGTGCCGGTGGAAGTGCGGCCGGAGCGACGCACGGCGCTGGGGATGCGCTGGCTGATCCAGTTCAGCCGCGCCCGGCGCGAAAAGGACATGGCGGAGCGCCTCGCCGCCGAGTTGATCCTCGCCTCGAAGGGCGAGGGCGAGACGATCAAGAAGAAGGAAGACACGCACCGGATGGCGGAGGCCAATCGGGCTTTCGCGCATTACCGGTGGTAAACGCTGAAACAGACAACTTCGGGACCCTGATCTAAGGGATCCTGCATCGAGGGGGTCGAAGGCCCCCCGATGAGAGCGGAGCGAGACCGGCCCCCCCCGCACGGTGGGCGTCAGGGTCGCCCCGCGTTTTTGCTGAGTAAGGAACGCAATGCCCAGAACGACGCCGCTCGATCGCATTCGGAACATCGGCATCATGGCGCACATCGATGCCGGGAAGACGACTACGACCGAGCGCATCCTGTATTACACCGGCCGGACCTACAAGCTGGGCGAGGTGCACGACGGCACCGCCACCATGGATTGGATGGAGCAGGAGCAGGAGCGGGGCATCACCATCACCTCGGCCGCCACCACCACCTTCTGGCCCCGCCGCGGCGAGCCATACCGCATCAACATCATCGACACGCCGGGTCACGTGGACTTCACCGTCGAAGTGGAGCGTTCGTTGCGCGTGCTGGACGGCGCCATCACCGTGCTCGATGCCGTGGGCGGCGTGGAGCCCCAGACCGAGACCGTGTGGCGCCAGGCCGACCGCTACCACGTGCCGCGCATCATCTTCGTCAACAAGATGGACCGGGTGGGCGCGGACTTCGAGATGTGCGTCAAGATGGTGCGCGAGCGCTTCGGCGCGAACGTCGTCCCGATCCACCTGCCGCTCGGCTCGGGCGAGCTGTTCACCGGGATCATCGACCTGATCCGCCAGGTCGAGATCGTGTACGACGACGCGTCGCTCGGCAAGAAGTACGTCGAGGGGCCGGTTCCGGCGGCGCTGCGGGACAAGGTGGCGGAGATGCGCCATCACATGCTCGAGTCGGTCGTGGAGCATGACGACGCGATCCTGCACAAGTATCTCGAGGAGCACGAGCTCACCGAGGACGAGATCCGGACCGTGCTCCGCAAGGCGACGATCTCGGGGAAGGTCGTTCCGGTGCTCGCCGGCGCGGCGTTCAAGAACAAAGGGGTCCAGGCGCTCCTCGACGCGGTGGTGGATTATCTGCCGTCCCCGCTCGACATTCCGGCGATCCAGGGCCATCTGCCGCACCACGACGCGACGCACGCGGTGCGCCAGGCCGCGGACGAGGAGCCGTTCTCGGCCCTCGCGTTCAAGATCATGACGGATCCGTACGTGGGGAAATTGACGTTCTTCCGCGTGTACTCGGGCGTCCTCGCCGCGGGCTCCTACATCTACAACAGCACGAAGGACAAGCGGGAGCGCATCGGGCGGCTGCTGCAGATGCACGCCAACAAGCGCGAGGAGATCGAGGAAGTGCGCGCCGGCGACATCGCCGCGGCCATCGGCTTGAAGGACACGAAGACGGGCGACACGTTGTGCGACGCGGACCACCCCATCATCCTCGAGGCGATGAAGTTCCCCGAGCCGGTGATCTCGGTGGCGATCGAGCCCAAGACCAAGGCCGACCAGGACAAGCTCTCCATCGCGCTGCAGAAGCTGTCCGAGGAAGATCCGACCTTCCGCGTCCACGCCGACGCCGAGACCGCGCAGACGATCATCAGCGGCATGGGCGAGCTGCACCTGGAAGTGCTCGTCGAGCGCATGAGGCGGGAGTTCAAGGTCGACGCGAACGTGGGTCGGCCGCAGGTGGCCTACCGCGAGACGGTCCGCAAGCGGGTGGAAGAGGTCGAAGGGAAATTCATCCGGCAGACGGGCGGCCGCGGCCAGTACGGCCACGTCGTGATCAACATGGAGCCGGGCCAGCCCGGGACCGGCTTCGTGTTCGAGGACAACATCGTGGGCGGGGTGATTCCCCGGGAGTACATCGGCCCGGTCGAGCAGGGCGTGAAGGAAGCCCTCGAGAACGGCGTCCTCGCGGGGTACCCGATGGTGGACGTGAAGGTCGAGCTGGTGGACGGGTCGTACCACGACGTCGATTCGAGCGAGATGGCGTTCAAGATCGCGGGCTCGATGGCCGTGAAAGAGGCGGCGCGCCAGGCGCAGCCGGTGCTGCTCGAGCCGATCATGGACGTGGAGGTCGTGACCCCGGCCGACTACATGGGCGACGTGATCGGGGATCTCTCCGCCCGTCGCGGCAAGATCGGCGGGATGACGCAGCGCGCCGACGCGCACGTCGTCGCCGCGAGCGTCCCCCTGTCGGAGATGTTCGGCTACTCGACCACGCTGCGCTCGATGAGCCAGGGCCGCGCGATCTACAGCATGCAGTTCAGTCATTACCAGGAAGTGCCGAAGCAGAAGGCCGAGGAGATTGTGTCGAAGGTGAAAGGCTAGTCATCCGTTATCCGTCTTCCGTAGAGACGGATGACGGCCGACGGAGAACGGACAACGAGGAGATCATGGCCAAGGCAAAGTTTCAGCGGACGAAGCCGCACGTGAACGTGGGGACGATTGGGCACGTGGATCACGGGAAGACGACGTTGACGGCGGCGTTGACGAAGGTGGCGGCGGACAAGGGGCTGGCGACCTACGTGACCTACGATCCGATCGCGACGTCGCACGTGGAATATGCGACGGAGCACCGGCACTACGCGCACGTGGACTGTCCGGGGCACGCCGACTACGTGAAGAACATGATCACGGGGGCGGCGCAGATGGACGGGGCGATCCTGGTGGTGAGTGCGGTGGACGGGCCGATGCCGCAGACGCGGGAGCACATCTTGCTGGCGCGGCAGGTGAACGTGCCGGCGATCGTGGTGTTCTTGAACAAGTGCGATCTGGTGGACGACCCGGAGCTGTTGGACCTGGTGGAGCTGGAGGTACGGGAGCTGTTGTCGAAGTACGAGTTCCCGGGGGACGACGTGCCGATGATCCGGGGGTCGGCCCTGAAGGCGATCGCGGGGGACACGGCGTGGGTGGGGAAGATCGAGGAGTTGCTGGCGGCGCTGGACCAGCACATTCCGGTGCCGAAGCGGGAGGTGGAGAAGCCGTTCCTGATGCCGGTGGAGGACGTGTTTTCGATCACGGGGCGGGGGACGGTAGCGACGGGGCGGATCGAGCGGGGGAAGGTGAAGGTGGGGGAGGAAGTGGAGATGGTGGGGTTTGGGACGGACAAGAAGACGGTGGTGACGGGGGTGGAGATGTTCCGCAAGCTGCTGGACGAGGGGCAGGCGGGGGATAATGTCGGGCTCCTGCTCCGGGGCGTCGAGAAAAACGACGTGGAGCGGGGGATGGTGCTGGCGAAGCCGGGGTCGATCACGCCGCACACG
>WNGD01002856.1_pt1 | contig 19099 bp, 15 predicted proteins | sample 5400671 | NCBI WGS metagenome assembly WNGD01 (sample SAMN13153369, study PRJNA577476) | soil metagenome | isolation source: 40 cm soil or saprolite under grassland replicate 2 | place: USA:California | collected 2016-06-15
GGGAGGAGTCTGCCGCCCCGACTGCTACCGATCACAATCGCATCATAGTTTGTGGCTTGTGCCATCCTAATGTTCTCCTTTTTTCAGCGCAGGCGCTTATGTGCCTCGGGCTTCCTCAAAGATATGGATCCATGCTTCAAAATTGTGTGCAATCTGTGTGGCTGCCTCCTCTTGAGAGATACGTTTGGCCTCAATATCGACAAGGGGCTGCCAGAAACTCGTTCGTCCTACCGCAAACCCGATGAACCCGGGAACGCTCGCCGCTGTCTTGAGCCAATGCTCGACCCGGTCTCGCGCTGCACCTCGTCCTAGCACAATGAGACCCATGGTGTCCCGTCCATCACGCCGAGCCACCTCCACCACCTTGACAGCATCTTCCTGGCGATCAAGCCCTTCGATCTTCCAGACATCCGGCTCTACCCCGGCGTCCTGCAGCGCCTGGATGGCTTGCATCATCAAGCGTGGGCGTAGCTGCAGGTCATAGGCGTTCTTGTCCCCCTCAACCTGTTCCAGTTGCATCGACTCAGGTGGGACGAGCAGTTCAAACATGAACAGCCTTTGTGTCTGGTGCAGATAGTCCGATAAGCGTCTGAGGCGACTGGCCTGGCGCTGGTTGAGAGCCGCATCTCCTTCAGGATTATAGCGCACGAGCACTTTGGCGAAGGTGGGATGAAAGGCCTCAATATGCTGCGCAAAGTCCTCCCCATAGGCGAACTCGAACTCCTCCTGGCCGCTCTTCTCGACGGACATCGCCGTAATATAGTCCTTGCTCACCGCATCACGCAGGATGGCAGAACCAAATTCCTCGTCAACCAGAAGACCAACGTGATCCTGCGGCACGTGGTCCGCAATAGCCTGCTGGAAGCCTGCATAGATGACGTGCTTGCTGTTTGCAACGGTGACCATCTGCTCCACATTCAGCGGTTCATTCCAGCCAAAGAGCCCCGAGATGTAGGACGCCCGGTGGTCGAACGGGAGGAGATAGAGCGGTCTTGTATAGCCCGTGATCATAAGTAAAGCTCCTTCTTCGCAAGGAGGGGCATCTCCCTCTGTCGATGGCAACGGCCGCCGTCGATCGAAAGGAACCCGATCGAAGGCTTCGGCCTGGCGTTAGAAGTCGCGAACGTGCGGAGGCGACCAGTGTCCTCCGCCACGCCTTCCTTAGCGTGTGCCCGACACTTCCTTCACCTTGACGGGGATCTGCTTGGGTTGGGCGCCCTCAGCTTTAGGAATGTGCCGGATGGGTCTCGCCATATCATCGACATGATTGGTTCTCCCTTGCTTGATACTGGGAAGTGCGTTCAACCAGCACTTCTCGAAACACTACTCAAACAACACTGCCTGATGCCCGGCGCTCTCCATCCACCGAGCACCGCCCTGGGATGCTTGCCTGGTGTTCACCTCCTTCCTTTTTGTTCTCTTCATTCCCATAGGCCAACTGAGACTACCAATGCTAATGGTGTGAAAACAAGGGCACGTATCAGTCCTCAGCGCCACGGCTCAGCTCGTTCTACTACGTTCTCCTGGCTTCAATGAGGGCCGCCAGGTCCTGCTCCAGGCGGCTCCATTGCCCCCATTGATAGCGTTGATGGATGCCAAAGCTCACCAGGAAGGTAAGGACTCCAGCGCTCGTACAGGCCAGCAAGGGGAGGGTGAACAGGGCAGACAGCAGCAGGCCCACAAAGACCCCCACCAACACACTGTTGATGGCGGCGATCATCCCCGCCGTCGTGAGGAAGACCTGCCACCACGATGGGTGGATCCCCACTTTGAGCGTGGGCCGTCTGCTCTTATCATCAGCTGCAAGGAGGAAGTACGGTTGCAGTTGGGGAGCAGACTCCAGGTAGAGGCGCCGAATGCGCGTGATCCCGCGCGCGTACGTGAGGTCTTCGATGCCCGATTGCAGTACGCGCTCAAAGGTGATCAGACCCATCAAGAAGAGCGAGGGAAGCAGCACCAGGCTAAACACGAAGAAGGCCGTGCCCATGCGGGAGACTTGCCCGGTAAAAGCGATGGCAATCAAGGCACCGGAGACGGCCCCGATAAAGAGGGTGCAGCGGCCATTGGCGTCTGCCACGGTCATCGATCGTCCCGTCTGCAAATTGTAATGTTCCGTTGTAAGTATCGTGACCAGCTGTGAAGACAGCTCCGGGAGCGACTTTTCGTCTTTCATGCGCTCCATTCCTGGCATATGTTCGTCTACAGGCATGTCACCCCTCCCTCTGGTCCTGTTAGGAGAGTAAAGTATGCTTCGCAGTGAGTATCACTAAGACGGCTCTTCCGATCAGCAGACCAACCGCCAATACGACGAGGAGGACAAAGGTGCCGCGAATGAGGTCGGCAAGGGTGCGGCCCGTCACGAGCCGCGAAGATGCCACGTTGTGCGACATTCATCGGCAGGCCTCCTGTACATGAAATTCCAGACAGCGAGACCAGGAGGGAGGACTAGGCCTCCACGCTGATCTGGAGGACGCGCACGCCCCGCATATCCAGCCAGTAACGTCCCTTCGCATGCACCACGCGGATAAGCGCGGTATTGCAGACGGGGCAGCGCACAATCGTCCCCATGTCGTGCATGTAGGCGGCGGTCGCCCCAATCATATTGGTGGTGCCGCAGCCCGTGCAGGTGACCTGAACGAGCGTCATTTCAAAGGGGAAGATCGCTTGCAGGGTCCCTGCAGCCGCATTGCCATCCAGTTTGTACTCCATCATCCTTCTCCTGTCGGGCCGAATCGTTCGGTCTTGATGCGTGCTGGTTCATATCCCAGGGTGACGAGACTGGCGGCGGCCGTTTCCACGAACGGGGTGGGGCCGCAAATGAACGCCAGGGGATGCTGCCCGACTGGCCAGGCCACCTCGCGTAGCATCTGGGTATCGATGCGGCGGGCATAGCCGGTCCAGCCGGGCGGCTGTGCGCGGGTCAAGATATGTACTACCTCCAGCATCGTGCTGCTCTTCACAAAGCGCTCGAGTTCGTCGCGGTAGATCACATCCTCAAGAGAGCGCGACGAGTAGAGCAAGCGGGTCGGTACACTGTTTCCTGCGGCGGCGCGGTGGCGCAGCATGGCCATGAGTGGCACAATGCCCGACCCCCCGGCGACCAGCAGCAGCGGGCCGCCCATCTGGGCCTCCCAGACGAAATAGCCTCCAATCGGGCCGCGCAGTTCCAGCTTGTCCCCGATGCGCAGTTCCTCTGTCAGGTAGGGAGAGACCTCCCCGTCATCGAGCCGTTCGACGGTGAGCGTCACGCGCGGAGCCTGCTCGGGTGGCGAGGCGATCGAATAGCTGCGCTCGGCCTGGTACCCGTCTTCGGCGGTGAGGCGCACATCAACGTGCTGACCGGCTCGATGCTCCCTCCAGTTAGGAACCGTGAGCGTGATGCTCTTCGTGCGCGCCGTTTCTGGCTGCGTGGCGACCACCTCCCCGAGTTGCCAGGTCAGTCGCCCCAATAGCGTTCTTCTTTCCATGGATCACCGTGATTGTTGTAGCCCAGCGACTCCCAGAAGCCGGGCTCATCTTCAGCGACTAAGCGCAGACCGCGCACCCACTTGGCGCTCTTCCAGAAGTAGAGGTGGGGCACCAGCAGGCGGGCCGGACCGCCATGTTGAGGCTCCAGAGGCTGGCCTTCATAGGTGTCAACGACCAAGGCCTGCCCATGCAGCACCTCGTCCAAAGGAAGGTTGGTAGTGTAGCCCCCATCGGAAAAGGCGATCATGTAGCTGGCGTTGGTGGTGACCTGCGCGAGTAGGGTATCAAGGGAGACGCCCTCCCAGTGCGTATCGAATTTCGACCACTTCGTGACGCAGTGGATGTCTTTGGTCACTGTCTCGCGCGGCAGGGCGCGAAACTCCTCCCAGCTCCAGCGTTTGGGCTGATCGACCTCCCCCACAATGGAAAAAGACCAGTTCGCGAGCGGTGTATGCGGTGTCGGCCCCGCCGAGAGTACGGGGAAGCCGCGCTCCAGGTATTGTCCCGGCGGGAGTCTGCCGCTCGTGTCACTTTTCTGGCGACGACCGCGGAACCCGCGCGAGATGAATCCTTCACTCATTTGATCACTCCTGCTCTTCTATCTTTCAGAACTGATACACCTGTATTCAATATGTGCCTTCTTCGCCCCGGCTGAGGCGCCTCAAGCTCTCTGCTGCTAGCATAAACAGGAAGTGTCAAGAAAACGTTATGAGCAGCGTTATGGGCCACTGCCCCAAACGCTGCTCCACCGAGGAGTGAGCAGGCACGTGACAGGATGAATGGTATATCTCTATGGGTCAGTTGCGCCATGAAATCATGTTATAGGCGCCTGGGCTTGAGAGATGCCAGCCTTCGAGGCGGATCGAATGGGTACCCGGCAGGATAAGGAGCAATTATCGCTCTATCTCGCTTGCTCAGGTGGCCTGATGTACTCCTGTCCTCCCATATAGGGGCGGACGGCTACCGGGATGCGCATGCTGCCGTCGGGCTGCTGGTGAACTTCGAACAGGGGCAGCAGGATGCGCGGCGAGGCCAGGGCTGTGTTGTTGAGCGTGTAGACGAATTTCAATTTGCCGTCCTCGTCACGGTAGCGGATATTGACGCGGCGGGCCTGCCAGTCGTGGAAGTACGAACACGAATGGGTCTCGCGGTATCTGCCCTCGCTGGGTATCCAGCACTCCAGGTCGTACATGCCGACTTTGCCGTCGCCCATCTCGCCCGTAGAGACGTTTACGACGCGGTAGGGCAGCTCCAGGGCCTGCACCAGCTCTTCTGCGTTCCCGATCAACTGCTCGTGCCAGCGCACCGAATCTTCATGGTCGGCCTGGCTGATCACGTATTGCTCGACCTTATTGAACTGGTGGACGCGGAAGACGCCGCGTGTGTCTTTGCCATAGGTGCCCGCCTCTTTGCGGAAGCAGGGGCAATAGCCGACGAAGGTCAAAGGCAGATCTTCGTACCTGAGAATTTCATCCTTATACATGCCGGTGATCGAGACTTCGGCGGTGCCGACCAGAAAGGTGTCTTCATCCTCGATAGCGTAGACCTGGTCGCGTCCCTTGGGAAACTGGCCGCTGCCGATAAAGCCGAACTCGCGTGCCATCGCCGGTACGGTCAGGGGCGTGAAGCCTTTGCGGACGATGCGGTCCATGGCAAAGTTCATTAAGGCCAGTTCGAGACGCGCGGCATCGCCTTTGAGGGCGTAGCTGCGAGCGCCCGCGACCTTGACAGCCCGCTCGATGTCCACCACGTCGAGTTTTTGCATCAGGGCGTAGTGGTCGAGCGGCTGGAAGTCGAAAGTGGGTTTCTCGCCCCAATACCTGATCGGTACGTTGTCGTTTTCGTCTTTACCGATGGGGGAACTGGGATCAGGGATATTGGGTACGAGGTAGAGCAATTGCCGGCGTGTTTCTTCCAGCTCGTGCAGGAAGGGCTCCATGGCCTTGATCTGCCCGGCGAGTAGTTTCCCCTCTGCAATGAGCGCGCCACGCTGGGCCCTGTCTTTGCCTGCCTTCCGGATGCGTTCCGAGATCTTGTTCTGCTCGGCGCGGGCTTCTTCTACCCGGCGCTGCAGCTCAAGCACCCGCCGATCGACTTCCAGCAGATAGTCGATGTCAATGGGGTGGGCGGCCAGAGAGGCGCAATGTTCGCACTTTGACAAACCAAAGATCACTGCTGTCGTAGTGATTAAAGCACCTGACTTACCGAAATCCGAAAGGACGATAGGGACCATAGCATGTCAGGAAAGTCGGGGTAGGCTAATTACCTAATCTACGCCCGGCGAGCTAAGTCGTATATGGTTAAAGCTAAACTGCCTGAACTCTAGCTGAGCGGTCAATGAGGGACCCTGGTCTTCACGGTAATATTGGACCAGTCCGGAAATATGGAGTTAACAACCCCAAGGCTCCATAAGACAGCATTCCAGAGCACCTTCCAATGAGGAAGTAAACAGCGAACGGAGGACCTAAGTACGACGTGAGCGAGCAGTGTGTAACCTGGCGATCACCTAAAGGCCGAGAGGCCCATGGTGACAGAACGGCCATAGTACCTAGCGTGTGGCGGTAGGCGCAGTACCAGCAGCCACGACGCGAATGCCTGAGGTAATGCTCAGGATAGGGGGAAGGGCCGTAAGAAGGTATTCCACCGAACTGCCCAAGTTGCTATGGATGTAGCATCAGACGAACGGCGGGGAAGTGGCTAGTCCATGGGGTAGGACGTAAGTCGATACCTTTGGAGAGCCGGATGCGATGAAAGTCGCCCGTCCGGTTCGGTGGGGGCTTGTCGGAAACGTACCTTACTAGGAGGGCACCGCAGGGTGAACTTGTAGGGTAACGCGCTGGCATTCTACCCAATTGTATTTGACCCGCGCTGCTTCTTTTACGTTGTCTGGGTGGTTGCGAATAAAGGCGAGATCCAGCATGATAGTCGTTACTCCTTCACCGCTCAAAGTATACGTCGTGCCAGTTGCCTTGACAAGTATTTATATTAACTCATCGGTAAATAGTTGATGAGATAATATAAATACTTGACAAGACATCTCCCCCAGCCTATACTTGGTACTGTGAAGACAAGAAGACCCGGCTGTCACAACCGGGTAGTCTGCTGGTAGAGGGTCTCTGGTAGCAGGTTCGACACCACCTTACCGGTGTGCCCGGGTGTCCTGGTCGGTCTGGGACAGCAACGCTACCTCTGAGCGAGCAGACCTCACACGAGCTCAAGCATGAAAAGGAGAGATGCAACATGAGCTACGCCAGGCAGATGCTGGGCATCTACCCAAGCAACTTAACCGTGGACGCTGGCGCGCTGGCCGCCACCATTGACGCGCTCAACGACTGCAGCCAGGCCTGCACGGCCGACACCGACGCCGATTTAAGCGAGTCGAGCGTCGCCGAGCTAGTCAAGTGCATCCGGCTGTGCCAGGACTGCACCGACGTCTGCGTCGCCACCGTCAGCGTCATCAGCCGCCAGACCGAGTACGATGCCAACGTCACCAAGCTGCTGCTGCAGGCCTGTGTGGCCATATGCAAGAGCTGTGGCGACGAATGCGACCGGCATGCCCACAAGCACGAGCACTGCCGGGTGTGCGCCGAGGCCTGCCGGCGCTGCGAGCAGGCCTGCCGGCAGCTCCTGGCCGCCATGAAATAGGAGACCGGCTATTCCGGCGGGCGCTGACGCCTCACCCGCGATCGGCGTCGGGAGTCGCCCCAACGCCCGTCGCACTTCGCGATTCCCGGCTTGCCGCTACGCAGAATCTGCTGCACCACTCTCGGGCCAAACGGACGTCGAGTTCGAGCGCCCGCTGTCCGAAGTAGTCATCGGCGTCGAAGCATGCCGCAGCTCGAAGGTGTGGGCGAGGCCATTCCGTCTATCTTGATAGTGCCACTATCAAGGACCATCATTGACGATCAACGTTCGCATAGTGCTCTTTTCGATGAACTCGAAATCGTCGCATTGATACCTGGGCAGATGGTCAATACCTTGGTTAGGCAAGCCATTCAAGTTCATTTGCCAGTCCCGAGAGCATTTTCCAGAGCCTTCGGACTTGACCCGAAGTCCTTTCGTTGATGTTGTTTGCAAGGCTCTGGGGCGCGCTGCAGCGCGCCCCCGTTGAGCGTAATCAGAATCCAGCCAGGCCCTGCGGGCTGTTGTAGGGAATACCCACGCTGGTGATCTCGTTAAGTGAGCCGTCTGGTTGAATGGCGTAGCCCAGCAGTTTCGAGGCATTCCCAGAATGACTCGATGTTTCATTATCCAAGTCGCTCACCCCCGCTGGCAGCTCCTGTGGCGTAACGCGCCTCCAGAGGGAAGGCCGAAAGCCGACCACCAGGTTGACTCCTCCAGTCGTCGTGCGAGGTTCCCTCAGATTGCCAATTGCCTGCACCAACGCACCCGGGTCGGCCTGCTCAAGCAGATCGAACTCCAGAGAGGAGTGTGAGCCCGTCACGAGGCGCGAAGCTCCCACTTTGTGACACGTGCATTGTCAGTCCTCCCGTGAACGAAGTGATGGGCAGAGACCAAGAAGGCCGACTAGGACTCGGCACCTATCTCGAGGACGCGTATGCCCCGCAAATCCAGGAAGTAGCGTCCCTTGACCTGCGCCATGCGGATGAGCACCGTGTCGCAGGACTGGCAGCGTACGACTGCCCCCATCCCATGCATGTAGGCGGTAGTCCCACCAATGGCATTGGTGGCGCCGCAACCCGCACAGGTGGCCTCGACGAGCGTCATGTCAAAGGGGAGGGTCACTTGCAGCATACCCCCGGCGGCGTTAACATCTAGCTTTTTCTCCATCATGCTTCTCCTGTCGGTCCGACTTAGTCGCCCCAATAGCGTTCTTCTTTCCATGGATCTCCGTGATTGTTGTAGCCCAGCGACTCCCAGAAGCCCGGTTCATCCTGATCGACCAGGCGCAGGCCCCGCACCCACTTAGCGCTCTTCCAGAAGTAGAGGTGGGGCACCAGCAGCCGTGCCGGACCGCCATGTTGAGGCTCCAGGGGCTGTCCCTCGTAGGTGTCGACCACCCAGGCTTGCCCATTCAGCACCTCGTCCAGGGGCAGGTTGGTGGTATAGCCCCCATCGCTGAAGGCGATCACGTAGCTGGCGTCATACGTGACCTGTGCGAGCAGGGTGTCGAGGGAGACGCCTTCCCAGTGGGAGTCCAGCTTCGACCATTTGGTCACGCAGTGAATGTCTTTGGTCACCGTCTCGCGCGGTAGGGCGCGAAATTCGTCCCAGCTCCAGCGTTTGGGTTGATCGACTTCCCCGACAATGGAGAAATCCCAGGCCGAGAGCTGCGTATGCGGCGTCGGCCCTGCCGAAAGCACCGGAAAGCCGCGCTCCAGATATTGTCCTGGCGGGAGTCTGCCGCTCGTGTCGCTCTGCTGGCGGCGGCCGCGAAACCCGCGCGAGAAGAATCCTTCACTCATTGTCTCACCTCCTGTTCTTCTTTCGCTTTGCTCATACTTTGCCTTAGTATATCATGCGCAGACGTTCAGCCGTCTCAAGGCACGTGGCGCAAGATGGACCCTTCCTCTCCTGCTTCTCCCTGGAGAGTCCTGGCTCCTTGTTGGAGAGACTTGTCGGGGAGCAAATGCTCTCATTACCGCCAGGGAACCATCTCGTCATTACACGGGGAGCGAGACGATAATACGGTTGTCCACCTCGGTAACCCCCGAGGCGGAATAGGCCGTTTCCTCCGCTGCTTTTTTCTCCGCGTAGGAACTGACGTTTCCCTGCAGGATGACCGTGCTGCCCTGCACCTCGACCGTGATAGGCAAGAGGCCTGTCGCATCTGCCATCTCGCTTGATAACTAACTGGAGTGAGGTAGAGATGAGTAGGTGCCTGCTTGCAGTCTGCATGACCTCCAGAGGACTCTACCTGGGGAGAGTGACTTTTCACCGTACAAAGTATATGGCGTAGTGGCCCTTTTGTCAAGTATTAATAGTAATCTCATCTACTATTTATATGAACAAAAATATATTTTTCCTCTGGAATAGCCGCTTTGCGAGGATTGCGGCCTCCCGCCGGATTGAGAGGTTCAAAGCCAAGCATGATTAGCTTACCCAGGAGATCCAAAGTGCTAGCTCTGCGAAATGCAATTATCAATAGAAAATAAAATTTTTAGTATAAATAATAGATGAGATTACTATTAGTACTTGACTGCATGTCAGTCAAACTATCGACTGTACTGACCACCGCAGTTGCACCAACCCCTAGACTGGCAACGGCGGGTGCCGCCGCAGGTCGGGCAGTTGCTCGCCGTTGACGAGCTTGCCGTTCTCGCCCCCGTTGAGCAAAACCCGACCCTGCCGGAATCGGCTTGCCAATGATGACATTCTCCTTGAGGCCCACCAGGTGATCCGTCTGAGCCTCTACTGCTGCTCCTGTCAGGACGCGTGTGGTCTCCTGGAAGGAGGCTGCCGCCAGGAAGCTGTCCGTATTGAGCGACGCCTTGGTGACACCTAATAGCACCGTTTGTGCGGTTGCAGGCTCACCACCTTCTGCCAGGACTCGCGCATTGGCATCTGCGTAGACAAAACGATCAACCAGCTCATCGGGCAACATCTCGGTATCCCCGGGTTCGTCAACCTTCACGCGACGGAGCATCTGCCGGACAATAACTTCGATGTGCTTATCATTTAGATACACACCTGTGTTACGGTAGACGCGTTGCACCTCCTTGACCAGGTACACCTGCGCGGCATCGCGTCCCTGGATGCGTAGGACATCCTGTGGATCGCGCTGGCCCGACGTGATCGGTGTCCCTGCCTGGATCTTCTGGCCGTCGCTCACCGCGATGTTCCGCGCGGCAGGGATAGCGTTTGAACGCTCCTCGTGCTCCTCGAAGCGTATACCGAGCAGGCCATCGGCGTCGATGAGGACCTCACCTTCTGTGCGCGCCCGTACAGGGAGAGGGTCTCCGCCATCTTCGGCAGGCACGAGCGCGAGGACCTGATCCTTGCTTACCCGTTCCTGATTTTCGGCCAGTACCTGACTGCCTGCGGGCAGCGGGTACTCGTCGAAGAAGACACCGGTGGAGACAACGCGCACTGTGCGGGCGCCTGAGCTCTCGTCCTTCGTGATCTCTACCACGCCATCGATCTCACTCATCTCGGCCTTGTCTTTCGGCACACGCGCCTCGAAGAGTTCCTCCACACGCGGCAAGCCTTGAGTGATGTCTCCTTGCGCTCCTGCAATACCACCCGTATGGAAGGTACGCATCGTCAACTGCGTGCCGGGCTCGCCGATTGACTGCGCTGCGATGATACCCACGGCTGTGCCCGGTCGCACCATCGCATTGGCAGCCAGGTCGCGCCCGTAGCACCTGCGGCAGACACCATGGTGGGCCTGGCAGCCAAGCACGGAGCGCACGCGCACCGCCCCGACCCCCGCATCGACGATCTGGTCAACCAGATCCTCGGTCAGTTCGTCGCCGAACTCGATATGCTCGAAACCGGGGATCGTCTCCAGTAGTACGCGGCCAATCAAACGAGAGCGCATATCGGGCAGCAGCATCTCTTTGCTCTCTTCTTCGGTGATCAGGATACCCTCCGTGGTACCGCAATCCTCCTCCGTCACGATCACATCCTGGGCAACGTCGATCAGCCGGCGCGTCAGGTAGCCAGATTCAGCCGTGCGCAGAGCCGTATCGGCCAACCCCTTGCGAGCGCCGTGGCTGCTGATGAAGTACTCCAGCACCGAGAGGCCTTCGCGGAAGTTGCCGCGAATGGGGACGTCGATGATCTTTCCTGACGGACTTGCCATCAAACCACGCATACCCGACAACTGCCGAATCTGCTGGAACTTCGCTTTCGTCGCGCCCGATTTTGCGATCGTGTAGATCGACCCATACGGATCGAGCGATGCCTCAACCATCCTGGTCACATTCTCGGTCGCTTCGTTCCAGACATCAACGGTCTGCTGGTACTTCTCGTCTTCCGTGATCAACCCCTCGCGGTAGTGCTCTTCCAGTTCGGCGATCCTGGCGTCTGCTTTTGCCAGTTCTTCCTGCTTGCCAGATGGCACCTTTGCATCGCTCATGGCGATGGTGACACCGGCTCTGGTAGCGTAGGCAAAACCAAGCCGCTTGATCTCATCTGCCAGCTCAACAGTCCTGGCGCGACCGTACTCCTTGAAGCAATCCGCGATCACCTGCCCGAGGTTCTCCTTTTTCATCGGATAGTTCTTGAAGCGCAACCACTCCGGCAGGGCCTCGTTGAAGATGATGCGCCCGACGGTCGTTTCAACCAGCTTGCCGTTGGCTGGCACGGTTGGAGGAGCAGGCGGCGCATCCTCATAGACGTTCACATCACCCAGGCGGACCGAGATTGGCGCCTGCAAATCGATCACACCATGCTCATAAGCCAATAACGCTTCGGTGGTATCGGTAAAGACCCGTCCCTGTCCTTTCTTCGCCGGTCGGTCCTGCGTCAGGTAGAAGCAGCCCAGCACCATGTCCTGCGTCGCGCCGATGGCCGGCTCGCCCGTGGCCGGGGAGAGCAGGTTGCGCGTCGCCATCATGAGCTGGCGTGCCTCCTCCTGGGCTTTCTCGGAGAGCGGCACATGCACCGCCATCTGGTCGCCATCGAAGTCGGCATTGAAAGCCGAGCAGACCAGGGGATGGAGCTGAATGGCGCTGCCTTCCACCAGCACCGCTTCAAAAGCCTGAATGCCCAGGCGATGCAGCGTCGGGGCGCGGTTCAACAGGACCGGGTGATCCTTGATGACCTCTTCGAGCACATCCCACACCTCCGGCTTCACCCGCTCTACAAAGCGTTTCGCGCTCTTGATATTGTACGCGATGTTCTGCTCGACCAGCCTGCGCATCACGAACGGCTTGAACAGTTCCAGTGCCATACGCTTGGGCAGGCCACACTGGTGTAGCTTCAGGTCTGGCCCCACCACGATGACGGAGCGGCCAGAGTAGTCCACACGCTTACCGAGCAGGTTCTGGCGGAAGCGGCCCTGCTTGCCCTTGAGCGTGTCCGACAGGCTCTTGAGTTTACGGCTGCCTGTACCGGTGACGGCCTGGCCACGCTGTCCGTTGTCGATCAAGGCATCGCAGGCTTCCTGCAGCATACGCTTCTCGTTCCGGATGATGATCTCCGGCGCACCTAGCTCCAGCAGCCTCCTGAGCCGGTTATTCCGGTTAATCACACGCCGGTAGAGGTCGTTCAAGTCAGAGCTGGCAAAACGACCGCCATCCAGCTGCACCAGCGGGCGCAGGTCGGGTGGCAACACTGGTAACACCGTCAGAATCATCCATTCTGGCGATGTTCCTGACCTGCGGAAGGCCTCTACCACTTTCAGGCGTTTTGTGGCTTTCTTGCGCCGCTGGCTCGCGGTCGAGCTGATCTGGCGGCGCAGGTCGGCGGCCAATGCATCCAGGTCCAGGCCAGCAAGCAACTCACGCACCGCCTCCGCGCCCATGCCGGCGTTGAAAACGCTCCCAAAGGCATCCGAGAGATCGCGGAAGCGGCTCTCCTGCAGCAGGTCCATTTTCTTCAACCCCTCCAGGTCGCGCCGCAGTTGCTCCAAACGCTGGCGCTCGCTGGCCTGGCCATCCGGACCCTGCTCGAGATTGGCCAACTCTTCGTCGAGCCGCATCAATTCGTGCTGGCGAGCGTCCTCATCGATACCGGTCACGACGTAGAGGGCAAAGTAGAGGATGCTCTCCAGGATGCGCGGGGAAAGGTCCAGCAGGAGACCCATGCGACTGGGGATCCCCTTGAAGTACCAGATGTGGCTGACCGGCGATGCCAGCTCGATGTGGCCCATGCGTTCACGACGCACACTTGAACGCGCCACCTCGACGCCGCACCTGTCACACACGATCTCCTTAAAGCGGACGCCTTTGTATTTACCGCAGGAGCACTCCCAGTCCTTGGTAGGGCCGAAGATGCGCTCAGAAAACAGCCCGTCCTTCTCCGGTTTGAGCGTGCGGTAGTTGATCGTCTCCGGCTTCGTGACCTCACCATAGCTCCAGTCAAGAACCTGCTCCGGGCTGGCAAGACTAATATGAATAGCATTAAAATCGTTTACTTCGAGCATTACTCCCCTCCTTCGAAACCGGATAAATTGATACCCAGCTCTGGCCTGACATCATTTGAGGTATCCTCGACGAACTGAATCTTCTGTTCATCATCGTTAAGCACCTCGACGTTAATGCCCAGGCTCTGCAACTCTTTCACCAACACCTTGAAGGACTCGGGCACCCCTGTCTCCACGATGTCCTCGCCCTTGACGATGGCTTCATACGTTTTCGCGCGGCCTTCCACGTCATCGGACTTCACCGTCAGCATCTCCTGCAGGGTATTCGCTGCGCCATAGGCCTCGAGTGCCCAGACTTCCATCTCGCCGAAGCGCTGCCCGCCGAATTGGGCCTTGCCACCCAGGGGCTGCTGGGTAATCAGACTGTACGGGCCGGTTGAACGAGCATGCACTTTGTCTTCGACCAGGTGCGCCAGCTTCAACATGTATGCGTAGCCAACCGTGATCGGCTGATCAAAGGGCTCGCCCGTGCGACCGTCGAACAACTGAACCTTGCCCGTCTCAGGCAGACCGGCGCGGCCCAGGTATCCTTCGATATCCTCTTCCGTGGCGCCGTCGAAGACCGGGGTAGCGATTTTCATCCCCAATGCGACAGCGGCCCAGCCCAGGTGTGTTTCCATGATCTGCCCGATGTTCATGCGGTGCGGCACACCGAGCGGGTTCAGAATGATGTCGACCGGCGTGCCGTCCGGGAGGTATGGCATATCCTCGATCGGCAGCACACGGGAGATGACTCCTTTGTTGCCATGTCGCCCGGCCATCTTGTCACCGGCACCGATCTTACGCTTCTGGCCAACACTGACACGTACCCGCTGGTTGACGCCCGGGGGCAACTCATCGCCAGCCTCGCGTGAGAACACTTTGACCTCGACAACCGTGCCGCGCTCGCCATGCGGCACACGCAACGAGGTATCTCGTACCTTGCGGGCCTTCTCACCGAAGATGGCGCGCAACAACTTTTCCTCAGCCGTCAGTTCCGTCTCGCCCTCAGGGGTGATCTTGCCCACCAGGATGTCCTGCGGCCCGACCTCGGCACCCACATAGATGGTGCCGTGCTCATCGAGGTTGCGCAATCCCTCCTCGCCGACGTTGGGGATATCTCGCGTGATCTCTTCGGGTCCCAGCCTGGTGTCACGGGTATCAATCTCGTACTTCTCGATATGAATAGACGTGAACAGGTCCTCGCGCGCAATACGCTCGCTGATGAGGATAGCGTCCTCGAAGTTGCCACCCTCCCAGCTCATGTAGGCCACCAGAATATTTTGACCAAGCGCGAGTTCACCGTTTTCGGTCGATGAGCCGTCCGCAATGACCTGCCCGGCGCTTACCCGGTCACCCCTGCGCACAAGCGGTCGCTGATTGATACAGGTGCCAGCGTTTGAACGTTCGAACTTGCGCAGGCGGTACGTGTGGACTTCGCCCTGCCCGTCTATGATTTCGATCTGACGGGCGGAGGAACTGACAACCTCGCCGTCGACCTGGCTCACAAGCACCTGGCCGGAGTCGATGGCCACCTGGCGTTCAATACCTGTCCCGCAGATGGGCGCTTGCGGTCGCAGCAGCGGCACAGCCTGGCGCTGCATGTTCGCGCCCATCAACGCACGGTTCACATCATCGTGCTCCAGGAAGGGGATGAGGGCCGTAGCCACACTCACCATCTGGCGCGGCGACACGTCCATATAGTCCATGCTATCCGCGCTTTCCATGACAAAGTCGCCCTGATAGCGGGCCAGGACACGCTCCTCGGCAAATTCGCCATTCTCCGCCAACTGCGCGTTGGCCTGGGCGATGTAGAAGTTTTCCTCGTCGTCGGCGGTGCGGTACTCCACTTCGTCGGTGACAAAGGGCTTTATGCTCACCTCCGAGTCGCCCAACGCCCGGGATAAACGTGCGAAGAGGGCCTCATCGACCCGCACACGCGTACGTGCGGGGATCAGCACCTGGCCGTCAGCGTCTTTCACATCCTCTCGTTCTCGCCCAGAGATGCCGCGGAACTCACAGCCAATCAGGCTGGTGTCATTTGCCCGCAGCCTTTTGCACACCTTGCGGTACGGTGTCTCGATGAATCCATAGGGATTGACCCGTCCATAGGTGGCCAGGTTGCCGATCAAACCGATGTTTGGACCTTCCGGCGTCTCAATCGGGCAGATGCGGCCATAGTGCGAGTGATGCACATCGCGCACATCGAAGCCCGCTCGCTCACGCGAGAGACCGCCGGGGCCAAGCGCCGAGAGACGGCGTTTATGGCCAATCTCAGAGAGGGCATTCGTCTGATCCATGAACTGGGAGAGCTGGCTGCTGCCGAAAAACTCCTTTACCGCCGCGACGACCGGGCGAATAGTGATGAGCGCATCGGGGCTTACCCGTCCAGGCTCCTGGATGCTCATACGCTCCTTCATGACTCGCTCCATACGCAGCAGGCCCACACGCAACCGTGCCTGGATCAGCTCGCCTACACGGCTCACACGCCGATTGCCCAGATGATCGATATCGTCTTCGCGTCCGTGACCGTTGTTCAACTGGATCAGGCGGCGAATAATGCTCACCAGGTCATCCAGCGCCAGGGTGCGGTGATTCTGTGGAATCGACAATCCCAGCTTCCTATTCAATGTGTAACGACCCACGCTCCCCAGATCGTAGCGCCGGGCGTTGAAGAACAGGCTCTTGACGAGCGAGCGGGCGTTGTCGAGAGTGGCCGGGTCACCTGGACGCATCTTCTTATAGAGCTCGAGCAGCGCCTCTTCTTCTCGCTTGACCGGGTCACGGTCCAACGTCGTCTGGATGTAGCGCGCATTCGGATCATCATCCACCTCATGGAACGCATCCAGGATACCCTGGTCCGTAGCCAAATCATATGTCCCAGAGTTATCCAACGACACCTTTTGCCCATAGGTCTGATCTTTCGCCAGGCTGGCGAGAGCGCGCAGCAGTGTTGTGACGGGCAGTTTACGCTTGCGGTCAATTTTGACCGTGAGCAGGTTCTTGTTACTGGTCTCAAATTCCAACCAGGCGCCCCGGTTAGGAATAAGTTTGGCGGCGAAGCGCTTGCGGCCCGTGGTGGCATCCTCGTCGGCGGTGAAGTAGACGCCCGGTGAACGCACAAGCTGGCTCACCACAACGCGCTCGGTTCCGTTGATGATAAAGGTGCCCTGCTTCGTCATCAGGGGAAAATCACCCATGAAGATGTCCTTCTCGATGATCTCACCCGTTTCCTTGCTGGTCAGCCGCGCATTAACACGCAGGGGTGCAGCATAGGTGGCACCGCGGTCACGGCACTCTTCCTCGCTGTACTTCGGTTTGCCAAAGGGATCGGAGGGCACGATAAATTCCAGGCTCAGGTTCTTGCGAGTAAAGTCTTCAATGGGAGAGATTTCTGCAAAAAGTTCGCGCAAACCTTCTTTCTTAAACCATTCAAAAGAATCAAGTTGAATTTGGATCAAACCCGGCATGGGCCGTATGTCGGGAATATGTGCAAAAGAGACGCGCTCGGGGAGCGCAACGGCCTTTGTGCTTACTGTCATGTTCAGTGTTCTCCTCTCACTGTTTACAGGGGAAACCGAGAGAGATACGCGGGACTCGCATCCCTCTTTACAGAGTCAGGAACGGAAAAAAAGATAATGGCTGTTTCCCTACAGTACCCAGGTGCCTGGGCCATTGGCTTCAGCACTACTGCAAGTTCGAAATCTCGGAGGTACCGCCACCCAGCCTCTCACGACCCTCCCTGATTACAACAAAAGTGTTTGTTATGGTATTGGGGATGGTTGCAAGCATAAGGCGAATGCTTCGTTGCATCTCGCAACCGTGAAGCATCACGCAAGTATCAAAGCACATCAATGCAGGATGTGCCTGTACCTCATTTGTGGAACGACAATGAACGTGAGGGAATGAGGAGCAACTCCTCTGGTCACACCTCTCTCTACCCTTTATAACAAAAGGTAGACTGTGTTTATTCCAAAATTTGGAATATCATCTAACAAATTTTGTCAGATTATATAATACTGGCACCCACTCCTACTTGGCCCAATACATACGTCGATGACATGAGGGGCAAGATAGTTATATATAGCTGAAGTATGGTGGTAAGAGAGTAGAAAAGCAGCAAGAGAGGTATTTTCTCTCATAGATACAGGGAATACATGCTGATTTAGCCCCCCAATGGCGCCACCTCTTGGAGGGTTGAAAGTGGTATTGCTGTGTTTTCCGACCACGTTTCTACATCTTCTACCGCTTTTCATTGCTTTCACCTGGCAATATAACTGTGATATAACTATCTTGCCCCTCATGTCATCGACGTATGTATTGGGCCAATTACCAACGCTCAAAACTCACACGCTGCCTGTGCTAGCCCTACAGAGGGCGCCGCCATACAAAAAGCGCTACCCAGCTACAATATTGGCGAAATCGATAAAGCATTAAACACGCTAGTCGCAGATCCAACGTCTAACTAGCCAATTTTGGCAGGGCAATGTCGCTATGGAGGGTTGTGTTGCAAAAATGGGGATACTCTGATAAACTCTACTTTATTTCGAGAACACCAGAGGAGTTCCTTTCATGAACCATCCCAATCCGTTCAAATGGCGTCATTTTGAGGCCGAGATTATTCTCTTGTGCGTTCGCTGGTACTTACGCTATTCGCTCAGCTACCGCGACCTGGAGGAAATGATGCGAGAGCGCGGATTGCACGTCGATCACACCACGATCTACCGCTGGGTGCAGCACTATGCTCCTGAATTGGAGAAGCGATGCAAGCCGCACCTCAAAGCTACCAATGATTCCTGGCGCGTCGATGAAACCTACGTGAAAGTGAAAATGGTGTGGATGTACCTCTATCGCGCTGTGGACTCCCGAGGCAACACGCTCGAGTTCCTCCTGAGTCCAACACGTGATGCCGAAGCGGCCAAACGCTTCTTCGCGAAAACGCTCACTGCGCCTCATACCACCACGCCTCGTGTAATCACGGTCGATAAAAATGCCGCCTATCCTAAGGCCTTCCACGAACTGCAAGCGGAAGGAGCCATTGCCGACTCCTGTGACCTGCGGCCAGTCAAGTACCTCAACAACATCGTCGAACAAGATCACCGCTTCATCAAACGACGCGTCAAACCCGGACTGGGTTTCTTTTCTTTTGAGACCGCATGGAGCACGTTACAAGGATATGAGGTGATGTACATGGTGAGGAAAGGGCAAATGCGTGGTGTGGAGAAAGGAGACATCATAGGGCAGGTTGCGTTCATCGCCAGCCTGTTTGGAGTGGCAGTCTAAGCTGAGCAAGAGAGGGAGCTTCACACTCATCGTTCCCCCCGTGCGTTTTTGCAACACAACCTAACGAACAGCACAATATCCAGCCCAAAGGTAAAGCCTGTTAAGGCCAGTGCATCCGCTTCACTGCTGCGATACGGGCGTTTGTGTCCCGCACACTCCACCACGCGGCAACGATATCTGCATTGCTCTGTTTATTTAAAGAGGTTCGGCACGTTGATGCCGTAGAACTCAGCCTCCAAATATTCCAGCAGAAGCGCGAAGTTCAGAATCACAATATCGTTGTTCAGCTCATCTGCGGGATCTGGACCACCATTGAGA
>WNGD01002509.1_pt1 | contig 19098 bp, 17 predicted proteins | sample 5400671 | NCBI WGS metagenome assembly WNGD01 (sample SAMN13153369, study PRJNA577476) | soil metagenome | isolation source: 40 cm soil or saprolite under grassland replicate 2 | place: USA:California | collected 2016-06-15
CCCCCCCGGCCCGCCCGGCCCCCCCGGCCCCCCCCGCGGCGAAGCCGGCGCCTACAAAGCCGAAGGCAGGGACGAAGCCGCCGGTTGCCCAGAAGAAGGGAAAGGGGTGTGGCGGCAGCGCGGCGGTACTCCTCCTGGGGATCATCGGATTAGTGTACTGGGTGTTTATCTAAGGATCACGTGCACATCACCTCCGCAGGCCGCACCGACGTGGGCGTCATCCGGTCGGGGAATGAGGACAGTTACCTCATGGTCCCCGATCGCGGGATTTTCGTGGTCGCCGACGGGATGGGTGGCCATGCGGCTGGAGAGGTGGCGAGCGAGATGGCGGTGCGCTTCGTCGCCCGCGAGCTGGACTCGTTGCGCGGGTTGTCCGATGAGCAGGTCGCCGAGCGCATGCGGGGCGCGATCCGCACGGCCAATGGGGCGATCTTCCAGCGCACGCTCACCGAGCATGACAAGCGGGGGATGGGCACCACCGTCACTGCGCTGACGCTGTTCGAGACCCGCTTCCTGATTGGCCAGGTGGGCGACAGTCGCGGCTATCTGCTACGCGACAAGCGCCTCAGCCAGCTGACGAAGGACCACTCGTACGTGCAGGAGCAGGTCGATGCCGGGTATCTCACGCCGGAGCAGGCCCGGACCCATCCCTACAGCAACGTGATTACACGCTGCGTCGGTGCTAATAGTGACGTGATGCCGGACATCTATGTCGGGACGGTCAAGCCTGGGGACTTGTTCCTACTGGCGTCCGACGGTCTGACGGGGATGCTGGAGGATTATCAGTTGGCGGAGCTGCTTTCGCCCGAGCGCATGCCACAGGACGAAGTGGATTCGCTGATCGCGGAAGCGAACCGGCACGGTGGGCTCGACAACATCACGGCGGTCATCGTGCGCATCGATTCGGTCGAAGCGCCGACGCAGGAAAACGTCACGACGCAGCAGAGCCCCGCCCGGCCGCGCTGAGCAGACCCTTATCCTCCTCGAGGCGCGCCTTCACCTCTTCGGCGGGCCACGTCACCAACTCGACAATCGCGCGCGCCGGAATTTCCGCCGGCTCCAGCACAAACACACGCAAGCGCTGGGCGGAGCGCTGTAGTTCGGCGGCGACGCGCGGCAGGCCGAGACTCTCCGCTCCCGGGATCGACACGTCGAACATGTCGGGCTTGGACGGGAAGTCGAGGAACAGCTGATCGGCGCGCAAGCCCAGTTCGCGCGTCAGCCGGTCCTCGACCCGCTCGAGCAAATCCGGGTCACGCGACGGCCAGTCCGCCGTTTCGGCGGGCAAATCCGTTGCGGGAATGTCGAGTGCGCGTTTGGCCAGCCGCCGCTCGCGCAGCGCGCGGGCCAGCCCGGTCCGATCATGCTGCTGCAACTCGTGACTCAGCCCGTCGTCGGTCGCGACGGCGATGTCGTCCGGGGACATGCGGCCGCTTGCAATCGCGCGCCGCACCAGGCGCTTGAACATCGACGTCGCGCTGCGCACCGCGTGATGCCAGTACACGTTGCGATACATCTGATACTTGGCGAACAGCAGTGACTCGAGCGCCGCCAGGCCCTTGGTGTGCAGCGCGATGCCGTCCGGACCGAGCGTCAGTGAAGTGAGCAGACGATCGACATCGATCACGCCGTACGGTACGCCGCACATCGTCGCGTCGCGCGACAAATAGTCGAGCTTGTCGACGTCGAGCGAACCCGCGACGAGACCGGCGAAACGGGACGTGCTCGTGCCCTGGATCAGCGGCAACAGGCGTTCGGCCGGTACGCCAATGCGGTCGAGGGCGACAGCCAGCGCCCCGCTGCGGAGATGACGCGCGGCGAGGCTCTCGTGGGGGGGTAGTCCTGCTTCTTCGAGCGCATGGGAGAACGGGTAATGGCCGATGTCATGAAGCAGCGCGGCGAGCTGGACGTCCAGCTCCTTGGTTACACGGCAGGCAAGGTGGTATGCACCCAGCGCGTGCTCAAACCGGGTGTGCGTGGCGCCGGGGTAAACGAGAAATGCGTGACCGAGCTGCCGGACGTACCGCAGACGCTGGAACGCCGGGGTATCGATGATCGCCAGCGCCTGCGGCTCGAGGCGGATGTTGTTCCAGAGCGGGTCGCGAACTACCTCAAACGACGTCGTCGAACTGCTCGAAATTCTTTTGGAACAGAGCGAGGAGCCGCTGGGCTTGCGCGTCGTAGGCCGCGGGATCTTTCCACGTGGAGCGCGGATCGAGCACGTGATCCGGTACGCCCGGCACGTGTTGCGGTACGTCCAACCCGAACACGGGCTCTCGCCGCGTCGCTACGCTGTCCAACTCTCCCGCCAGCGCCGCCCGAATCATGGCGCGTGTGAGCTTGAGGTCCATGCGATGGCCGACGCCGTAGGCGCCGCCCGTCCAACCGGTGTTCACCAGCCAGCATTTCACTGTATGCCGCGCGATGCGCTCGCCCAGCATCTTGGCGTACACCTTGGGACGCAAGGGCAGGAATGGCGCGCCGAAGCACGCCGAAAACGTCTCTTTCGGTTCCGTCACTCCACGTTCCGTGCCCGCCACCTTGGCGGTGTAACCGGACAGGAAATGGTACATCGCCTGCTCCGGCGTGAGCTTCGCGATCGGCGGCATCACCCCGAACGCATCGCAGGTGAGGAAGATGACGTGGCCGGGATGTCCGGCCATTCCTTCGGGGACATGGTTCGGGATGTAATGAATCGGATACGAGGCCCGCGTATTCTCCGTGATGCGCTGGGAATCGAGGTCCACGGCGCCGGTCTCGGGATTCACGTCGACGTTCTCCAGCACGGTCCCGAACATCTCGGTCGTGGCGTAGATCTCGGGCTCACCGGCGCGCGACAGCCGGATGACCTTGGCGTAGCAGCCACCCTCGAAGTTGAAGATGCCCTCATCCGACCACCCATGTTCGTCGTCGCCGATCAACCGGCGTTCAGGATCCGCGGAAAGGGTGGTCTTGCCCGTGCCGGACAGCCCGAAGAACAGCGCGCAGTCACCCTGCTTCCCGACGTTGGCGGAGCAGTGCATCGAGAGCACGCCCTGCAGCGGCAGCAAGTAGTTGAGGACGCTGAAGATCGATTTCTTGAGCTCGCCCGCGTAGCGCGTGCCGCCGATCAGAATCGTGCGCTGCGCGAAGCTCACGATGATGAACGTCCCCGACTTGGTTCCGTGGACCGCCGGATCGGCGTGGAACTCGGGTGCATGAAGCACCTCGAACCCCGGCGCAAAGCGCGACAGCTCGCCGTCGGCGGGGCGCAGGAACATGTTGTAGACGAAGAGGGCGTGCCAGGCGTTGGGCGTGATGAAGCGAATCGGCAGCCGGAACGCCGGATCCGCCCCCGCGTACACGTCGCGGATGAAGAGCTCCTGCGTGGCGAGGTGCGCTGCCACGTCGGTCTTGAGGCGCTCGAACTTGTCAGGCGCGATCGGCTGGTTCACCTTGCCCCACCAGATCTGTTTCGTGGAGTCAGGCTCCTGAACGAGAAACTTGTCGTTGGGGCTGCGGCCGGTATGGGGTGCGGTCACCGCCGCGAACGGTCCCCCTGACGTCACGACTCCCTCGCGCCGGCGGAGGGCGTGCTCGTACAGCTGAGACGGCGTCAGATTCCGGTGGACACGCTGCGCGGTCGAGATGCCCATGCGCTATCTGGTTGACCTCGCGTGACGGCGATGCTCCAGGGCGTCGACGGCGGCGATCACCGCCATATTCACGATGTCGGGGACTTCTGATAACCTTTGCAAGACATGGACCGGACGGTCCATCCCCACAAGGATCGGCCCGATCGCCTGGGCGTCGCCGAGCCGGGCGAGCAGCTTGTAGGCGATGTTCGCGGCGTCCAAGTCCGGGAATATCAATACGTTAGCCGGCCCGCGCAGCTTGGCGAACGGGTACACCTTCGTCAGGATGCGCTCGACCACGGCCGTATCGGCCTGCATCTCACCATCCACCTGCAGCTCGGGCTCACGCTCGTGCAGCAGGGCCACGGCCTGCTGCACTTTCGCTGCCGCCGGGTGCTTGACCGAGCCGAAATTCGAAAACGACAGCATCGCGATGCGAGGCTCGACGCCCAGCCGCGTCACGAACTTCGCGGTGGCCGTCGCGATCTCGGCGAGGGTCTGCGCGTCCGGCTCGATGTTGACCGTCGTGTCGGCGAAGAAGAACGTCTGCTGGCGGAAGATCATCATGTAGATGCCGCTGACGTGCTTGCGCCCCGGTTCGACGCCGATCACCTCGAGCGCGGGGCGGACGGCGTCGGGATAATCGATTTCCTCCCCGGCAACGAGCGCATCGGTGCGGCCGGCGCGCAGCATCATCAGCCCGTAGTACATCGGATCGAGCACCAGGGCGCGGGCTTCCCGCAACGTCATGCCACGCCGCGCGCGGCGTTGCCACAGCTCCTGGGCGAGCTGGTCCCGGTCGGTCGCCGTCTGCGGATTGACGAGCTCGATGTCTTCGAGCGTGAGCGACCCCTCATCGGCCTGGCGACGGATCGCATCGAGGTCGCCGAGCAGAATCGGCCGGGCGATGCCTTCGTCGGCGAGAATCCGCGAGGCGCGCAGGATGCGCGGATCGTCGCCTTCGGGGAAGACGATGCTGGGAGGATCCTGCTGCGCGCGCGTGATCAGGCCGCGCATCACCTGGCGCTCGGGGCCGAGCCGCGCTTCCAGCTCGGCGCGATACTCCTCGACGTCGATGATCCGCCCGGCGATGCCCGAGGCGACGGCGGCCCACGCGACGGCCGGCGCCACCCACAGCAGCACGCGAGGATCGAACGGCTTGGGGATCAGGTAGTCGGGCCCGAACTTCAGCTTGTCGCCCCCGTAGGCGCGCGTGACCGATTCCGGGACCTCTTCTTTCGCCAACGCCGCGAGCGCGCGGGTCGCCGCCATCTCCATCTCCTCGTTGATCTTCTTGGCGCGGACGTCGAGCGCGCCGCGGAAGATGAACGGGAAACCGAGCACGTTGTTGACCTGATTGGGGAAATCGGACCGGCCCGTGGCGACGATGGCATCGGGCCGCGCTTGCTTCGCTTCGTCCGGCATGATCTCCGGCGTCGGATTGGCCAGCGCGAAGATGACCGGCCTCTTGGTCATCCCCTGCAGCATGTCTCCGGTCACGATGCCGGCGACCGACAGGCCGACGAACACGTCCGCGCCCTGCAATGCATCGGCGAGTGTGCGCGCCTTCGTGTCCACCGCGAAACGCTGCTTGAACTCGTCGAGCCCCTCGCGCCCCTGGTAGATCACACCTTTGTGATCGCACATCACGATGTTCTCACGTATGACGCCGAGCCGCACGTAATGCTCGGCCGTCGCAATCGCCGCCGCGCCGGCGCCCGCGAACACGATCTTGATGTTGGCAATGTCTTTCTTGACCACTACCAGCGCGTTGAGCAGCGCCGCTCCCGAAATGATGGCCGTGCCGTGCTGGTCGTCGTGGAAGACGGGAATGCCCAGCGTGGCGCGCAGCTTTTGTTCGATGTAAAAGCAGTCGGGCGAGCGGATGTCTTCGAGGTTGATCCCGCCGACGGTCGGCTCGAGCAGCTGGCAAAAACGGATCACGTCCTCGGGACTCTCGGAGCCGACCTCGAGGTCGAACACGTCGATGTCCGCGAACGCCTTGAACAGGATGCCTTTGCCTTCCATGACCGGCTTGCCGGCGAGCGCGCCGATGTTGCCCAGGCCGAGCACCGCGGTCCCGTTCGAGACGACCGCGACGAGGTTGCCTTTGGTGGTGTAGCGGTAGGCGTCGTCGGGGTTCTTGGCGATCTCCAGGCACGGCTCCGCCACTCCCGGGGTGTAGGCCAGGGAGAGGTCCCGCTGATCTTTGAACGGCTTGGTTGGCGTGACCTGGATCTTCCCAGGACGGCCCTGTGCGTGATAGTCGAGGGCCTCCTGGCGGCGGCTGGACAAAAGCAGAAGTCCTTTCTTGAGAAGGGGTTATGCTAGACGCGCGGTCCGGGGATGTCAAGCAGCCAGAGGGGTATCAGACGGTCACCCACGACTTGAGGCTTCATGAAGGTCCGATACGTCCTCTTCTGCGCCGGCGTCCTCACGCTTGCGAATGCATGCACCAGCGACTCGTCAGGGCCGGGCACTCTGCCGTCCTGCGGGACGCAGGGGACACAACTGACGCTGGCGGTCGCCGCATACGCCTCCATCGATCCTGCTACGGACTCCGGCTGCGTGACGTTTGCCGCCAACACGTCGCCCGACACGACCGAGTATCTGGTGCTGCCGTGGTCGGCCGGCGGCAATCCGGGGTCGTCGGCGCCGTTCGCGCTGGAGTCGGCCACCCCGCTCGCCTCGATCACGGCGCCGCTTTTTTCGCTGCGCGCCGGCCTTCGCGGGGCGACGCCCGCGGCGTTCGACCGGTTCCTGCGGCACCTCGCCCGGACGCGTGATTACACGCGGCTCGCGCGCGCGGCGGCGCTCGCCGGTAGTGCCGGACTGCAGCCGTCACCCACCACCTCCGCCTCCCCGCCCACGCTGGGCAGCGGGCGCTCGTTCAAGGTGTGCTCGAACTTCACCTGCTCGGCATTCGACAACGTCGGTGCGGTCGTGCGCGCTGTCGGGACGCATATCGCCATCTACGTCGATACGCTGGCTCCTGCGGGCCTGGACTCGGCCAGCCTGGCATCGCTCAAGCAGGAATTCGATACCTTGCTCTATCCGCTCGATACCGTGACGTTCGGCCACGTATCGGACATCGATTCCAACGCCGTCGTCGCCGTGCTGATGACGAACACGGTGAACAAGCTCGTGAGTGCGTCGCGCTGCAATTCCAGCGGCTTTGTCGCCGGGTTTTTCTTCTCGGGCGACGTCGCGCCCGGGGCATCGACGTCATTCAACAATGGCGAGGTGTTCTACTCGATCGTGGCCGATCCCGGCGGAACGTTGAGTTGCGCCCACACCGCCGCCAGCGTGTTCAACGGCATGCCGGTGACGTTTACGCATGAGTTCCAGCACATGATCAACTTCGTGGAGCATGTGCGGGTCAACAGTGGCAACTCGGAGGACGGATGGTTGGACGAAGGGCTGTCGCGTTATGCGGAGGAGATTGCCGGGCGCGCGTTCCTGCCTAACAATAGCAAGTTCACGCAGTACGCCATCAACGCGGTGTTCGACGGATATCAATACATGCTCGCCCCCGAAGACTCGCCGCTGCTGATCCCTGCTGATACCGGGTCACTGGCGGAAGTCGGCGCCAGCTGGCTGTTCACGCGCTATATCGTGGATCAGTTCGGCGCTTCGCTGCCCGGGAGGTTGGTGCGCACCTCGCTCACCGGTGCGGCGAACGTGACGGCGCAGACCGGTCAACCCTTCGACCAGACGGTGAGCCGTTGGGGGCTCGCCAACTGGGTGTCCGATCTGCCGGGATTCTCGGCGCCCGCCGAGCTGCAGTACACGTCATGGCACTTCCGCACCACGTTTGCTTCATTGCACGGCCAGGACACTACCGACTTTCCGCGGCCCTATCCGTTGGTGCCCACGGTCTCCGCGGGGAATGCCGTGAACGTGTCCGGCAAACTGTGGTCCGGGTCGGGCGCTTATGTGCGCGCCGTGCAGCGGCCCGGCGCCGCGGCGTTTACACTGCGTTTCAGTAACGGTAGCGGGTCCGCCGTCTCAGCCGCGCTCGTCCCGCGACTGAACATCGTCCGAATTCGCTAGCGGTCAGCGGGGGGGCGGCGGCGTGAGCGTCGCCGGTGTGTGGTACAGCACCTGCGCCGTGTTGCGGTCGCGAATGGTCGGGGTGTCGGTGGCGGGCGTGCCGTACATCAAGTCGGTCGTGGCGGGGCTGTGCCCGAGAATGCCCAGCGTATGACCCAGCTCGTGAGTCGCCACGCGACGCATGCACGCCGCGATTTGCGCGGTGGTGAATCCCAGGCGAACGCGCAGCTGCACGCGGAGTGGGTCAGTTATCGCGTGCGTCGAATCGATGACGTACGTGGTGACGCCATCGCACGCACCGATGGCGCCGGCGGTGTCGGGGGGGACGTCGGGCGGGACGCTGTCCTGCCACCGCACGATGACGTCCGCGAGATTCGAATCGGTGACGAACACGGCCTTGAACTCGCCGTACAGGAACTGGCTCTCCCAGACGCTCAAACCCCGGCGGAGCAGCGCGGGCATCGTGCCACGCGGGTCCGCGAAATAGCGCACCGGGATGCGGTCGGGCGGCCAGTGGAACGTCTCGCCGGCGAGATCCGCGAGATAGCGCGGCGTCCGGTTCGGCGCTGCCAGATCCTCACAGCCGAGCAGCCCCATGGCGATCACGAGTGCGAGCGTCGCTTTCATCGGCCGAGTAACCGCCCACTCACTGAAATGGCGATGCGATGCACCGGACGCGGGCGGTTGAATCCGACGCTGCGCAGCGACGGCGTGAGGAAACGGTGGACGTCATACTGCAGCGCAACTTCGATCCCGTGGCGTTCGCCAAAGGAAGGCGCGTACGTCGTGGCGAGTGAGACGAGCGGCAGAATCCCGCCACCACCCCGTTGAAACACGCCCAGGTCACTGCCCGAGTAAACCAGACCGCCGATTCCGAACCGCGCGCCGATGTTGGTGGCAAGGTCGCGACGCAGTCCGATCGTAAAGGCAACCGCGGTGACGGATCCCGCATCGATGTCACTACCGCTCTCGTGGCGCTTGAGCTTGGACGACGACAGGTCGAGCATCACGTCGCCGGTCCACGGTCCTTTGAACTCGTCGCGCAGGCCAAGCTGCAAGGTCGGCGCGAGCCCCGGGTGGAGATCAATCGGCACGACGAGCGAGTCGCGGACCAGCGCGGTGCTGTAGCGGCCGCCGAGGGAGAGGCGGAGGGAGACCTGTGCGGTTAAGCGGTTGAGCGGTTGGGCGGTTAGAACAGCAATTCCAACCGCCCAACCGCCCAATCGCCAAACCGCCCGCCTCACGGAGCCACCGCCGTGTCGCCTACGCCGAGCTTGCGGAGCACACCCGCGCCGATGAGCAACAGCCCGTACATGCAGACGACCAGGGGTCCGGTCGGCAAATCCTTGGTATAAGAGAGCCAGAGCCCGAGGATCGACGCCAGAGCTCCGGAGCTCCACGCGATGATCGTGAGCTGCCGTTTGTCGGCCGTGAAGAGATTGGCGATTACGGCGGGCACGACGAGGAAACTGAACACCATCAAGACTCCGGCGATAGGAACCGCCAACGTGATCACGACACCAAAGGACAGATAGAAAAGGAAGTCCCAGAGCCGGATTTTCCACCCCGCCGCCTCCGCCTGCTCAGGATGGAAGGAAATCGTGAGAAAGCGGCGTCGCAACGCGAATTGGAACACGCCGAGCGCCGCGTAGGCGATCGCCAGCTTCACGATCGTCGGCCAGGTGACCCACAACAAACTCCCGACCAGCGTCTTTTCGACCGCCTCGCCGCCGCCGGGCACCTTGTTCGCCACCAGGACGGCGGCGGCCGATGCGACCACGTACACGATCCCGATGAACGCTTCCTGCGGCACTCGGCCCTTGCCGGTGCCGCCGTGTCCCGATGTCCGCGTCAGGGCGAACAAGACGGCGCCGATCGCCGTCGCCAGCAGGGCAAAGACGTAGGTCGTTGGCGACTCGGGCGCCACGTGGAACAGCAGCGCCGACAGGCTGCCCAGCGCGGCCATCTGGGCGAGCGACAGGTCGACGAAGATCACCTCGCGGGCAATCACGTGCAGCCCAAGGTACGACAGCATGGCCACCAGGATCATGCAGGCGACGAACGGCGGCAGCATCAGCTCGAAGCCACTCACGGAACCTCCTGCGCGCCGAATGCCTGGGCCAGCTGCGAGATCCAGAGATTCATGAGATCGAAATAGGTGTTGACTCCCGCCGCGCCACCGGTGTTGGAAGGCACGATGACCGCCTTGGCGTCAGTGCGCTGCGCGACGTCCATCACTTGACTGCGGTCGTAGTAGTTGGTCGATAGCAGAACTTGCACGTGCCGGTCGCGCATCGCGGTGATGATCTCCTGCACGTGCCGCGGCGTCGGCGGAATGCCAGGCTTCGGCTCGATGTAATCGAAACAGGTGACCTGGAACTCACGCGAGAAATAGTCCCACTCCTTGTGATAGCAGGCGACCAATTTCCCGCGGAACGGCATCCCCTGCTTGAGCCAGCCCCCCAGCCGGCTGATCAGCGGAGCGCCTTGATACTGCTGTTGGCCGAGGAAGGTGAACAATTTGCCCTGCCGATCGAGATCGGCGAGCGTGTTGCCCCCGAGCAACTTCACCAATTCATCGCCGAACAGGGCCCGATACATCCGGTCCTCGAAATCCGTCTCGCGCGTGGTGAAGTAGTCGGCATCCTGCGGCGCCACGCGCTTCAAGCCGCGCAGGATGTTGCGCGCGATCAGGACCGCGTTGAGGGGATCGGTCCAGATGTGCGGATTGCCGAAGACATGAATGTCCCCCTGCGAGCGCGACAAGCTCGCCGGGACATCGAGCAGTGGGAGCCCCTGATAGGCCGCGACGTATCCGGGGCCGCCTTCGGTGATCTTGGGGTTGTTGGCTTTATCGAGCAGGGCGGGTACCCAAAGCTCCAGGTCGAGCCCGGTGGTGACGAACAGGTCCGCCTGCGCGAGCGTCGGCACAAAACTCGGCTTCGGCTGGACGTAGTGCGGGTTCTCGTCGCCCACCGCGATGGAGCTGACACGGCCGCGCTCGCCCACGATTTCTGTCGCGATGGCGGCATACGTCGTCAGTGACGTGACAACCTTCACCGGCGCCGCCGGGGGTACGGGTTGGCCGGGTCCGGTGACGGCAAGTAGTAAAGCAATGATCGTGAGCATGTCAGTACGTCTCGTGTTTATGGGGTCCAATGGCCCAGACCGCCTGAAGGGCGATCTGGTGATCCGCGGGAGCATTCGCGATCCGCTGCCATTGGTATTGAGCGCGGAGAAAAACCCACTCGCTCTGCCACATCGTAAGCGAGGGGATGATCTGTCTCGTGATCACGCCGAAGTCGGGCGACTCGACATAGTCATAGCGGGCGCCAAGGATGAAGCGCTGATTCAGTTTGTACGTCGAGCTGACGTACCCGCCCAGGCGCGTCGGCCCTGTGCCTGCCACTTCCTTCTTGAGCGCGAGTAGCTCGCCGCGCAGGGTCCATTCGTGGTACATCGCCCGTAGCGGCGGCCGCCACGTGAGCCGGAACTCGAGCCCGCCGACTTTCGTGCGCAACGCCGAGTCGGGATCGGTGCCGTAGAGCGCAGTGCCGCCGATCTGCATGTAGGTCGAATGGTTGAGCTGCCAGAAGTTGAGCAGATGCAGCAGATAGGTGGGCCTGCCGCTATTTCCGAACAGCTCCGAGTCGCTCGCGCTCCGTGTGATCTGCGCGGTGACCTCGTGAGTCCCCAACCCGCCAAACGCGCGGTACAGGGAGATGCCTGTGCCGGAGAGGCCATCCTCGCCCAGGAAACTCGTGACCGCGAGTGGGTACTCCGTCTCGGGCACCGCATGCAGGTGCCAGCGATTCAGCTCGCCGAATTGCTGGCGGTACTTGCCGAAGTCGAGTCGCAGGTGTCCGGGGAGGCCGGTCCAGTAGGCATAGCCTTCTTCGACGCTCACATGCCCACCCTCGAGACTGACGAAGATCTTGGTGTGCGAGTAAGGATCGAGCGCCGATTGAAAGCCGATTTCGAATTCTCTGGGATCGAAGTTGTCGCCCTGCACGCCGCGCCCGGTGGCGTAGCCGCGGATGTCTCCGGTGACGCCGATCTCCGGATTGAGCTGTGCCTGGTTGCGCTCTCGCCCCATCGCCTGCGACAGCGTATCGCCCTGCGTCGTGTCCCCGCGACCGCCTCCTGCAGCCTGGCTCGCGGCCGCGCGCAGCGCGGCAAGATCGTCACCGACCGGCGCGGGAGCCGATGGTTTGCGTCCCTGTGCCGCAAGCAGGCTGTCGACCTTCGCGCGCAGCTGCCGCACCTGGGCGGCCAGCGAGTCAAGCTGGCGCTGGTTGGGTTGCTGAGCGGCTACCTGTGTTGTCAGACACGCGACAGCGAGCAGCGTCGCGCACCATGTGCGTATCATCGTTGATGTCCTCTCCCGTGAGTACCAAGTGCCGGCCCCGCGGCGTGCGGAGCGCGTGCGGTCGTCAGGAGAGGGCGGTCGGAGGCGCTCGGGCTGGGGCGGTGAGCCGGACGGTGGCCGCGACGGTAACCAGCGGCTGGAGGATCGGCGTAAAACGGACCGTCGTCGCGGGGGTAGCGATGGTGAACGTCTGCTGCGTGATGACGCGCGCGCCTGCATAGTGGCACAAGGCGCAACGCAGCTCGTCGTGCAGGATCGCGCAGCGTGCGTCGTGACTCGCTTCAAACCCGGCCGGCGCGAACAACACATCGCGCGCGTGCGCCAGCGTGATCGCACCGCCGCCGAGTACTTGAATGGCAAGTAAGACGCTAAGCGAGATCCGTCGCAGCATGGTCTCCTTCATACGCCGGCGGGCGCCCTGGTGTTGCCGCGCGCATAGGCGCGCAGCCGTCGCAGCATCCGCCGGTCGTGGCGGAGCGGGTTATCCCGCTTCGGTGTCTCGATAATCTTAACGACCCGCATCAGGGCCGGATCGCGCATGATGTGCCGAAACGGTGCGGGTCCGATGCGCCCCTCGGCGATCCATTCGTGGCGGTCGACGCGCGACCCACGCGTGGCGCGGGAGTCGTTGAGATGCAAGCACTTAAGCAAATCGAACCCCACTACGCGGTCGAACTCCTCCCACACCGATTCCACCCTGTTCAGGTCGTAGCCGACCGCATGCAGATGCGCCGTATCGAGACAGAACCCCACGCGCGACCGCACCGTGGCCGGTAGCGCATTGCGCAGATCGCGCAGCTCTTCAAACCGCGCGCCCAACGCCGTGCCCGAACCGGCCGTGCCTTCGATCCAGACCTCGACGTCGCCCGGCACCGCCGTGAGGCATTCCGCGTAGCCCCGCGCATTGCGTTCCAGCCCGGGGCCCTTGTCGTCCATGTAGTTCCCCGGATGCGAGACGACCGCGCGTAACCCCAGCGCCGTGCAGCGCTGCAGCTCTTTGCGAAAGCTCTCGATGCTGCGGGCGCGCAGCGCCGCGTCTGGCGACGCGAGGTTGATGAGATAGCTGTCATGCGCTACCACCACCTCCAGCCCGTGCCGCGTGACTTCACTCTTGAACCGTGCCACGGTGTCCGCTGCGATCTCGCGCTCGCGCCATTGATTCGGCGTCTTGGTGAAGAGCTGGATCGCCGTGGCGCGAAGCGCCGAGCCGCGTTGCGGCGCGGCGGCAACGCCGCCCTGGCTGGAGACGTGCGCGCCGAGCATCAGCGCTCTTCGGTAAACGCGAGCCGCGAGATCAACGGCACGAAGCGGACACCGCCGGCGAGCTGTTGCAGCAGTCCTGCTCCGCTCCGAGGCCGTTCCAAGATGACCAGCTCTTGCGACGCGAGGTCACCGACGGGGATGACGAGCCGGGCCTCCGGCGCCAGCTGCGTCGTCAGCGGCTCGGGGATGCGGGGCGCCGCCGCCGCGACGATGATGCCGTCGAAGGGCGCTTGCTCCGGCCATCCCGCAGCGCCGTCGCCCAACCGCGTTTCGATGTTCGTCAGCCCGAGGCGCCGGAACCGCTCTTCGGCCTCGACGAGCAGATCGGGCAGCCGCTCGATCGTAAACACCTTCCCGCTGCCGCACAGATACGCGAGAATCGTGGCCTGATAGCCCGAGCCGGTGCCGATTTCGAGAATCCGGGCGTTGCGCCGGGGTGCCAGCCGTTCGGTCATGAGGGCGACGACGTAGGGCTGGGAGATCGTTTGGCCGCTGCCGATGGGTAGCGGGGCGTCGCTATAAGCGTCCGCCGCCAAATGCGGAGGCAGAAACCATTCGCGCGGCGCCCAGCGCATCGCCGCCAGCACCCGCTGATCCCGCACCCCGCGCCCGGCGAGCTGCCGCATCACCATGCGGGTGCGGGGTCCACGGGTTTCTGGCGCGGGATGTGCTTGCCGGGTCATGCGTGAAACTATAGCTTGGCCCCGCCCTCAGCGCGGGAGCCGCTCTGCCGGAGTCGGTTCGTCATCGCATACTCCTCCTTGGGAATCCGACGAGCCGCCCGGAAGGTCTCGAGCGCGTCCTCGTGCGCAGCGGCTTTCAGGTCACCGAAGCGGCGGCCGCCAGTCCCCCCGATCTGCTTCTCTATACGCCCGACCCCACCGTGGCGAGTGTCGCGGAGGAGGTACGCGCGCTGGTGCGCGCCCCCGGCTACGGGGGTGCGCCGGTATTCGTCCTGCTCGGCGCCGGGAAGCTCAACGCCGCCACCGAAGCGCTGCTCGCGGGCGCCCGCGACGCGCTCGTGGCGCCGATTCATCTCCCCGAGTTACGCGCCCGCCTCGACGTCCATATCCGCACCCGCGCCGACGTACGCGACGCACAGGAAGCGCTGCGCGCCAGGGACCTCTTGTTCGACATCTTCCAGGAAGTGTCCTCGGTGCTGCGCCCCGACGAGATCTTCCAGACGCTGGTGCGCCGGGTCGGGCAGGCGTTCGGGCTGTCGCACTGCTCCTTTGTCCTGACGGCGCCGGGCGACGATAAGGGCAGAGTCGTGGCGGTGTACGAGAATCCCGCGATCCGCGACCTGCGGGTCGACCTCGGCCGCTATCCCGAGATTCAGGAGGCGATCCGCACCGAGCGCCCGGTGGTGATCCAGAACGTGCACGATCATCCGCTGTTCGCGACGATCCGCCAGCACTGGAATCAGGAGCAGATCGAAGTGAACGTGCAGGCCGCCGTGGCACTTCCGGTCTTCGTGCAGGGCAGGGCGGCGGGCGTGTTCTTTCTCCGCACGGAGAAAGGGGATCCGCAGCTCCGCTCGGCGGACGTCGCGTTCGCCAACACGATCGCGCAGGCCGCGGCACGCGTGCTCGAGAACGAGGAACGGCGCTCGGCGATCTACCGGCGCCAGATCAGCGCCGGCACCACCGACGAGCTGACGGGATGCGCGTCCCTCGATGCGCTCGATCGCCGGCTGCGCGATGAGTTCGAGCGCGCGCGGCGCTACTCGCTGCATTTCTCGCTCGTGCTGATCGACATCGATCAGCTGCGCGACATCAACGACCGGCTGGGCCTCCCCGCCGGCGACCGCGTGCTCGGCGAGATCGGCGCGATGCTGCAGCGGGAGATCCGCGCGCCCGATTTCGTGGCGCGCTACGGCGGCGACGAGTTCGCCTGCGTGCTGCCCGAGACCGACGGCGCCGGCGGACGCCATTTCGTCGAGCGCCTGCGGCAGGTGTTCGCCCGCCACACGTTTGCCGACCTCGGCCCGGCCAAGCCGCCGGGGATCTCCGCCGGTGTGATCGCGTACCCGCACAGCGAAGCGTTGCGGCCTGAGGACCTGTTCACACTGGCCGAGGGCGCGCTGCAGAAGGCGAAAACCGGCGCTCCCGACCGCATCGCGGTGGTGGGAGAGAGTTAGTCGAGCGTCTTCTGGAAGCGGCGGACCGAGAGGCCGATGAGGACCGTCGCGAAGAGAGCGAGAATCGCCATCTCCTGCCACAGCTCCGTCACGCCGACGCCTTTCAGCAGAATGCCACGCAGCACCTTGAGGAAGTGGGTGAGCGGCAGGAACGCGCCGATCCACTGAAACACGGCCGGCATCGCCTGGCGTGGGAACATGAATCCCGACAGCAGGATGTTGGGGAGAACAAAGAAGAAGCTGGCCTGCATCGCCTGCTGCTGTGTGCGGACCAGCGTCGACACGAACAGGCCGAGCGCCAGGCTCGCCACGATGAAGATGAAGGCGATGCCGTAAAGCAGCAGCACATTGCCTGTCAGCGGCACATCGAACACGAACCTGCCGAGTAAGAGGACCGTCGTCATCTGGACGAGGCCGACCCCGACATAGGGGGCGATCTTGCCCAGCATCAACTCGGTCTTGGTGATCGGCGTGACGATCAGCTGTTCCAGCGTCCCGCGTTCGCGCTCGCGCACGATCGCCATCGCCGTCACCAGCACCAGCGTGATCGTGAGGATGACACCGACCAGCCCCGGGACGATGTAGTTCGGGCTGCGCAGCCCTGGGTTGTAGCGCGGCCGAATGCGCGTCTCGAGGGGGAGCTGGCTCGTGTGCGCGGCGGCGGCCAGGATCGCCAGGTTGCGCACCTGCGCCACGCCCGCGGCGGCGGCCAGCGCCGCCTGCGAGGACAGCGGGTCCGACGCATCCACGATCACCTGGATCGTCGCCGTCGTGCCGCGCGCGAGATCGCGCGGAAAGTCATGCGGGATCGCGATGCCGGCCTGCGCGTCGCCCCGCGCGATCCAGGCGTCGAGCGCCTCACGTCCGTCGACCTGAGCGACGATGCGGAAGTTGCCCGTGTTCTGGAACGCCGCGATGGCGTCGCGGCTCGTCGGCGTCCGCGATTCATCCAGCACTACCGTCGGGATATGGCGCACATCGGTCTGAATCGCGAAACCGAACAGCAGCAGCTGAATGATCGGGACCCCGACCATGATGCCCAGCGTCAGGCGATCCCGCCGCATCTGGATGAATTCCTTCCGGAACATCGGACCGAAGCGCTTCATGCCTCCTGCTCCTGCTCGTCCCGCTCCTGCAGGATGATGAACGCGTCCTCCAGGTCCTTGCCGCCCACCTGCTTCGCAACCTCATCCGGCGTTCCCAGCGCAATGAGGTGCCCCTGGCTGAGCAGGGCGATGCGGCCACAGCGTCCGGCCTCATCCATGTAGTGCGTCGTGACGATCACCGTGGTGCCCTGCGCGGCCAGCGTCTTGATGGTGCTCCAGAATCCGCGCCGCGCCGCGGGATCGACCCCGGCCGTCGGCTCGTCGAGAAACAGCACGGCGGGGCCGTGCATCAGCGCACATGCGAGGGCCAGCCGCTGCTTCCAGCCGCCCGACAGCGTGCCGGCGAGCTGATTCAGGCGGCGCTCCAGCCCGAGAAAAGAGACGACCTCTGCGACGCGCCCGTGGCGGCCGGCGCCCTTGAGACCGTAGATGCCGCCGTAGAAATCCATGTTCTCGGCGACGGTGAGGTCTTCGTAGAGCCCGAAGCGCTGCGACATGTAGCCGATCCGCTCCTTGATCAGATCAGGCGATTCCCGCACATCGACGCCCGCGACGACCGCGGTGCCCTCCGACGGCGCGAGCAGGCCGCACAACATGCGGATCGTGGTCGTCTTGCCCGAGCCGTTGGGGCCCAGCAGTCCGAAGACTTCACCCTTGGCGATGGTGAGATTCAGGTCGCGCACGGCAACGATGGGGCCGAAGCGGCGGGTGAGGTGACGAATGTCCACGGCGACGTCGTTCACGGCAGCAGCGGAATTTCCACCCGCACCGGCATCCCCGCCTTGAGCCGGCCACCGGCACCGTCGGTCGTGACCTTGATGCCGAACACGAGATCGGCGCGCTCGCGCTCGGTGAGCGCCGCCCGCGGCGTGAATTCCGCACGCGGGGCGATCTCGCTGATGTGCCCCGCGAATGACGTGTCGGGGTAGCCGTCCACGCGAATGCGAACGTCCTGGCCGCTCTTGAGGCGCGCGATGAACCGCTCGCCGACGTAGGCGCGAATCCAGGGACTGTGTATCAGGCCGACGGAGACGACCGGCACGCCGGCGTTGACGGCCTCCCCGCGCTCGGCGAACCGCGTCAGCACGATCCCGTCGGCGGGGGACAGGACGACCAGCTGGTCACGAATTGACTCGGTCACCGCGGCGGCGGCACGCGCCGCCTCCGATTCGCGCACGCTGGCCCGCACTGCCTGCAGGCGCGCGGCGGCCGCCGCCGCGGCGGATTGCAGCCGCTCCAGCTCCTGGGGGGAAGCGATGCCCTGCTGGCGCAGGATCCGCGCCCGGGCCAGATCGTTGGCGGCCCGCTGGCTGTCGGCCTCCGCCGCGCGGATCTCGGCCGTGCGCGTCGCGGCGGCCGAAGCGAGCGCGCGCCGCTGCTCGATCAGCGCCGCCAGGCCCGGCTGCTCGAGGACGGCGATGGTATCCCCCGCGCGCACCGAATCGCCTTCATCCTTCAGCAGACGCTGCAGGCGACCGGCCGCCAGGGGCGCGAGCCGCACTTCGCGGATCTCCACGGTGCCCGAGACGGTGAGCGTGTTGCTGGCACCGCCGCACGCCGCCGCCAGCAGGGTCGCGGCGAGCGCTAACGGCGGGGCCGGGGCGCGCGCAGCCAATTGCCGGGATCCAGCGCGATGCCGCCCTGGCCGCGAATCTCGAAGTGGAGGTGTGGGCCTTCGTCGCTCGACTCGCCGCCGACGTGGCCGATCACCTGGCCACGGATCACACGGTCACCCTGGCGCACGGTCGCATCGTTGAGGTAGGCGTAGAACGTGTAGTACCCGCCGCCGTGATCGATCAACACCGACGTGAGATACAGGCCGAGCGGTCCGGCGAGGCTCACCCTGCCCGCGGCGACTGCGCGCACCGCCGTCCCCACGGGCGCTTTGATCCCGATGCCGTGCCGGGGGATGCGCGTGTTGTTGGGGCCGGTCGTCGTGCCGAAGGGATAGATGATCGATCCACCGCCGTCGACCGGCCAATCCAGGCTGCCGAGATCCGCGGTCGTGATGGCGCCGGCGCCGGTCGCGGCACCGCGGGACTCGGCTTCACGGCGGGCGCGCTCCAACGCTTCGATGCGGTCGTTCAGTGAGCGCTCATCGCGCTCCAGCCGAGAGAGCCGTTGCTCCGCCTCCTTGGTGCTGCGGCGCGTTTCGCGGAGGTTGGTTTCGCGTTCATGCTCGAGCGTCAGGTAGCGGCCCAGCTCGTCGGTGCGCTCGCGGCGGCGCCGGCCCAGCGTCTCGCGCGCATCCACGAGCAGCTGGCGTTGCCGTGCCACGCGGTCGCGCAGCTTGTGCATGTCGTTGGTGAGGAGCCGGTCCTGGCGGCTCACGAGGTAGAGGTACTTGTAGCGTGACAGCAGATCCCCGAAGCTCTCCGCGGCGAACAGCACCTGCCAGCTGTACAGCGCGCCCCGCTTGTAGATATCCACGAGCCGCCGCTCGAGCACCGCGCGTTTCTCGAGCAGCGCGTCCTGCGCGATCAGCAAGTCAACCGTGATTTGGTCGATCTGCCCGCCGAGCCCGGTGATCTGGCGGTCCAGCTCGTTGACGAT
>WNGD01003422.1_pt1 | contig 19098 bp, 23 predicted proteins | sample 5400671 | NCBI WGS metagenome assembly WNGD01 (sample SAMN13153369, study PRJNA577476) | soil metagenome | isolation source: 40 cm soil or saprolite under grassland replicate 2 | place: USA:California | collected 2016-06-15
TGGCTGTGGCTGGCGGGGATCACCGGAGTGATAGCTGCGGCCGCATTGCGTACTGTTGCCCATGCGCGACAGAACAATCGCGAAGCCGATGGTCCGCCCGCGTGGACGTGGTGGGAGGTCGCTGTGGTTGTATCAATCGCAGTCTTGGCGCTGGCACTGCGCGTATGGGACTTAAGAGATTTCCCCTTTAATATCTACCCCGACGAAATCATGACCGGATCGGTGGCCGAGCGAGCCTATGTTAGTGGCCCAAGCACTGCACCGTGCCTGTTCAGCACACTCTGGAGCGACATCGAACTTCCCGCATTGTGGTTCGCGATTGTAGCGGGAGCGCTCAAGCTTGGTGGAATAGGATTGGCAACGGTCAGGCTACCTGCGGCTCTGTTCGGCGCGGCAACGGTGCTGCCGTTCTATGGGCTAGTGCGCGGTGTTTGGGGGAGAATTGCAGCGATTGCAGGCGCGAGCATTATGGCGTTCAGCGCTTCAAATGTGCACTACAGTCGCATGGCACTAAATAATATTACGACGCCGTTCTTCTGGACGGTGTGCTTTTTCTTCCTAATACGGGGGCTGCGCAGCCGCAGGCCGACAGACTGGACTTTAGCCGGGTTGGCCGCAGGTGTGAGCGAACATTTCTACTACGGGACGCGGCTGCTGCCGTTCATTTTGATAGCGTTTGTGGTTTATCTCTTAGCTGTTCATTGGTCCGAAGCCCGACGATACCTCAGACAGATCGGGTGGTTGATATTGGGATACCTGATTGGCTTTGGGCCGCTGCTGAGTTACTTCGTAACGCACCCGGGCTTGTACTACGGACGGGGTGCAGGTCTAATGACTTGGAACCGGATACCGACCAACTGGCATGACTTCCAACAGATGTGGAGGACGCTGTGGCCGATCATGTCTGAGAATCTGCTAGGCATTAGCACTCAAAGCTCGCAGGACATCATGTACTACGCGCCGCTGCTGCTGCCAGCAGAAGCCGCACTGCTGGTGCTTGGAGTAGCATTGCTGACGTGGCGATGGCGGCATCCGGCGGCGTTTCTGGTGCTTCTGTCTGGGCTGGGCGTGCTCTTCGTTGGAGGCACGCATTCGCCAATGTGAACTTCTATTTCTACAGGTATTACTCCCACCCACAGAGTTTAAGGAGTGAGCGCTACAAGGCCGCGCAGAGGTTGTACGAAGTGCAGACGGTTCAAAGCAGGTACATGGCTTCGCTCGGACCAGCTTACCGAATGGTCATCGTTGGACAGTCGCCATATCCATATGATGCAGACACAACAAGGTATCTTGTAGCAGGTCAGGAATACATAACGATTCGCGATCCACAGGAACAGCTGTCACTGGAGCCAGTAGCCGGGAAGGGACTGGCATTTCTGTTCTTCCCAGGAAACGAACAGTACCAAGAGAAAATCCGTGAGCGGTACCCCGATGGTACGGAAGGCGACGTGCGCAGTCCACTGGGTCGGCATCTGTTCTACACGTACATAGTTGAGCCTGGAAAAATTGGGAGTGATTCTCAACCGCGCTAAGTAAAGGAGATCAGCAGACCAGGATGCCGATGTTGCCAGTCACACAATCGCGCCGCCGCAGCTTGATCCCGCACCAGCGGTGCAGCCGAAACAATGATTGCCAGTCATGATTTGGCGATTTTCGACTTTTTTTGCATCGATGTCCCACAGAAAAATCGGTGTGCCATTGTTCCAATGCATGCCAAGCTGCTGATTGAAATCGCAATCGTAAACTTCGCCGCGCCAGCCCACGCTGATCGTATTGCGGCACATCAAGCCGTTGATGGTTGCGGGGTTAAAAGCCTGAATTAGCAGTTCCGTGTATTCATCGTGCTTATTGTTACGGCGCAGGTAACTGGCGAATCGGCCGATCGCAAGATTCGTCAGCGTATAGAGATTGTTAAACACGATGCCGAAATGCTTTTTGAGTTCGCGTTTGTAGTCGGCTTCAAGCTCCGCTTGCGCGGGCGGCAAAAACGCACCCACTGGATTATAGATGAGGTGCAAGGGCAGGTCCGAATCGGTTCCGTAGCCGAGCAGGTTAAGCAGTTGCAGAGCAGCGATGCTGCCTTCAAAAACGCCTTCACCCCGTTGCGCGTTCACATTCTCCGGTGAGTAGCACGGCATCGAGGCAATAATCTCCACCCTATTCCTCGCGAGAAATTCTCCGAGATCTTCATAGCCGGGCTCGACCAAGATTGTCAGATTGCAACGATCGATCACATGCCGGGGCGGCTGCAGCTCTTTTACTCGCTGAATGAAAAAACGAAAGTCCGGAATCATTTCCGGCGCCCCACCAGTCAGATCGACAATTGCGATGTCAGTCTTTGCGAGCCAATCAATGACGCGATCGATCGTCTCGCGCGACATGATTTCCTTGCGCTTCGGTCCGGCGTTCACGTGACAATGCATGCAGGTGAGATTGCAAAGCTTGCCTACGTTGACCTGAAGACTCTCAGGATGGCCACGGCGAAGCGAGATCGTGTGCTCTGCCAGCTTTTGCGCGAAGCGATTCATCCCGGGATCAACAGCAACTGCCGCCATCGCAGCACTTGTTCTTCGCTTCTGTAGTAACGTCGTAATTGTGCCCCTTAGTTTCTTTGGGATGCCGCAAGGAAGCGCGTGAGCAATCGAATGGTTTCGCTTCCTCCGGCGGTACTTCAGCCAGTGGATCAACGAACTCGAAAAACTCGCGATAAGGCGCTTTGCTGTAGAGATTGTAAGTTTTATCGCAAACGGCGTAGCGTTTACCGCGCTGCATCCGGTGATTGTCATCGTCGAGCACTTCCTTGAACGGGCCGCGATAAATTACCGCCTGGTTGCGCTCGAAACATTCGCCTTGTTTTCCTTTGAAGGCTTCCACCGTGACCGAGCGAAACTCGATTCCCTGGACGGTGCGCCACGGATTGACGTCCCGCTTGAGAATCTGGATTCCGTAAAAGCCGGCCTTCTCGAATGCAGCCAAAAAACCGTCTTCAGTAAAGGCGCCGGAGATGCAGCCGCTCCAAAGCTCTGGATCGTTTTGCATTTCTTCCGGCACTCCTTCATCGCTCACAATGTCCGAGATCACTGCCCGCCCGCCTTTTTTTAGAACGCGAAAAATTTCGTCGAAGAGCTGCGGTTTCGATTTCGGCTCGACCAAATTGAGGACGCAGCTGGAAACGACCACGTCGATAGAATCGCTCGCGATGAGGGGACGCTTCATGCGCAGCTCTTCGGCCAACTCGTCAGCCGCGAGAAACGAAGCTGCGTCGGTAATCGGGTTCTCTTTCAATTTTCGATCGAGCAATTCCAAATCGAGCGCCAGGTCCTGGATGCGGCCCTTACGAAATTCCACATTCGCGTAATCGATCCGCTGGGCAACGATTGGCGCATTTCGCCGCGCAATCTCGAGCATTTCGTTGGTCATATCGACGCCAATGACTTTGCCGCTTGGCCCGACAATTTGCGCGGCGATAAAACAGATTTTCCCAGTGCCGCTGCCAAGATCGAGCACCACTTCACCTTCGCGCAGATAACGCGAGGGGTCGCCGCAGCCGTAATCGCGCTCGATCACTTCCTGTGGAATGACGCTGAGATATACCGATTCATAATTAACCGGACAACAAAGTTTCTCCGCGCGTTCTTTTGCTCCCGCCGCGTAACGCTGGCGGACGATGGTTTCCTTACCAGTAGTTTCAATCATCTTGATGCGAAGCTTTAGCAGACCGATTTATTCCTGGGAAGCTCGCAATTCTACGCTGCTTCGGTCCTCCGCAATGCATCGCGCGCGATCTTCGTCACCCAGATCGTTACCACGACGGTAGCGACGAGGCCGAAGCTGATCAAAGTCCAGTATTGCCAGCCGTGTTTCACGGCTTCACCGCCGGCTGCGGCTGAAACCGCCAGTTTGCTCGCAGTGCCGATGTAAACGTAAAGAAACGTGCCGGGGATCATCCCGCTCCAGCTCGCGAATACGTACGGCCAAAACTTCACGCCGGTGAGACCGTAAAAGTAGTTGCTGAGATTAAAAGGGATGACCGGACTGAGCCGGAGTAGGAAGATCAGCTTCGCGCCTTGTTCGCCGATCGCATTGTCGATCTTGGCAAACTTTTCGTTTCGTCTTGCAATCACTTCGACTTTGTCGCGTGCAATGAAACGGGCGATGAGAAAAGCAAGCGACGCACCAAGAGTTGCGCCCACTGATACAGCCAGAAAACCTTTCCATAAACCGAATACGAACCCTGCGCCGATAGTCAGGACGGATCCCGGCGCCAGTAACACTGTGGCCAAGGCATAAACACCAATGAAAATAAAAATGCCAGCCACGCCCATCTGGCTGACCCCCTCGTTGAAATTTCTTAACCATTCTCGGATCGGTAGGACTTTCATCCCCAGAAAAAGCGCGATCACAATCGCGATCAGCACAATGAGCCGGCCAATTGCGTTCTTCTTGTCGCTACTCATCTGCGGGCGGGTGGAACGCGTTGTCTTCAACGCGTTGACAAATAAATCCCTGGAAAACTTTCGGGCCCAAATTTTCTGTCCGTGAGGCCATGGGGACAAGACTTGCGCCTTCGGCGATCATTTAGCATCGTCTTCGGAGAAGCCGATCCACCTTTTTCATTCCCCGGGCGCGTTTATAAAGCCAGGTAAAAATTTGTTTCGCGCACGGAGGAAACCCCCCGCATTACTCTGCGAGCTCATCTGCAGGCTGAACCTCGCGCTCAGGGATCTTGCCATTCGGCAAGCGCCACTCGCGTTGCCCGCGAAACGGCAACGCGAAGAGTTTCCCAAGTGTCAGTTCGTGTTCTTCGCGATAGGCGGCAACACCGATGGTAACGGCGTCCTGTGGAATATCGCGGCGCAACGTGCGATGTAGTTTGTCCCACCAGCAAAAAATCGTGCCCCAGTTTGAATTGGTCTCGCGCTGCACAATGGAATGATGAATGCCGTGCATCCGGGGCGTGACGACGATCAGATTCAGAATCCGTTCGAGTTTGATCGGCAAACGCCAGTTGGAATGATGAAAGAGCGTCGCGGCCTCGAATGTGATAAAGAACACGACCAGCATTATCGGGTCGATTCCAAAGAGAATCACCGCAAGCGAGAGAAATCCGATTGAAAAAATCATCTCGCCGAAATGGAACCGCGCGGCAGTGGTCACGTCCAGGTCCAGATCGGTGTGGTGCACGTTATGAAACCGCCAGAAGATTGGGACCATGTGGTTGGCCCAATGCCACCACCAATAGGCGTAATCCATCAGGAGGAACGTCGCGATCCCAGCGACCCACTCGGGAAGTGCAAGCCAATTCAGCAAACCCATATGCCGATCTTTGGCCCACATCGCGATGGCGATCGGGATCGGCAACATGGCGAGACGAACTATTGCAAAACCGGGGATCGAAAGCACAAAGTTACGCACGAGCCGATGCAGCATACTGAAATGCTGGCGTCGCAACGGAAATCGCCATTGGAGCCAGAGCAGCGCAACGAACACGCATGCCAGCAATGGCCTGCCGACATAATCCATGAGGGGAATTTCTTGCATTGGAATTGGTACTGCCGGTGGTGACGCAGGCGGCACGCCTGCCGCTACAGTCCTGTTCGATCAATTCCGACGATCTCTTTCTGTAGCGGCAGCCGTGCCGGCTGCATTTAACGGATTCTCTGTGACTCTATCATCGCCGAACACGTACCGGCAATGATGAGCTGACGAGACTGAGCGCCGTCTTTATGCCCCGATGCGCCGAAACATGAGCGTGGTCTCCGGTTTCACGACCTCGCCGTTCATCTCAAGCAAAGGGTACGCAAGAAAATTGATCGGTCCGCTTTGAGGCTCCGGATCGACCACCAGGTCGCGGCCCTTCGTTAGTTCGAAGCGATTCGCCGGGTTGTGACCAAAATAATAATCAGCTAGCTTTGGATTTTTCCATGCCTCGCTGATATCCACCGGCACCCAGCGCCCGTCCGCCAAAAATTCCGCCCAGCAATGGTAGCCCTCGATTGTCCCTTCGTTCCTGTCGGCTGGAATAGTAGCGCCAATGGCAAAACGCGCCGGAATACCAATGCTGCGCGCCAGAGCAATGAAATAGGAGTGGAAATCGGTGCAGTTACCGGTGCGCACATCACAGGCGTACTTGGCGTCGCCGCGACCCCAACCGGTGCCGGACTTGTCGTAGCGCATGCGGCCCATCACATGATCGTACAGAGCTTTCGCGCGATCGAGATCGTCAGTTTTTCCGGCCGCCGCTTTCTCAGCGAGCGTTCTGAAGGTTTCGTCAATCGGTACCAGTTTCTCCGGACGCAAGTAACGCGCAGCTTCTGCGCTGTTTGCGGAGTAAGCAGCCTTTTCCTTACGAACCACGCGATATCTCACTTCGACAGTTTTGCCGCTGTCCGAAGGGTGCGGATAGAGCACGCAAATATCATTACCGTAATCGGGATCCTGCACTTTTTCCCATTTCATTGGGATGCTCAGCTCTTCCTCGGTCACGGTCTGAAAGGCGTCGGTCTTGGCCAGCGGTAGCCAGACCCGGGCCTCTCCTTTGATCTCAGGAAGTTTGACCCGATAAACGAACTCGAACTGATCCATGCCTTTGACGATGCCTGGATTGTCAGCAGCGCGAGTCGCAACCGCGGCCGCCAGGAAAACTACCGTGAGAATCAAAACCCGCGTGGGCAATTGGGAAACCATTTGTAAGGTTAGCTCGCCGGCACCTTGTGCCACGTGCCGTTCTCTTCTTTCCAATCGTAGAGCGGTTTGCCGTCGATTTTGTGAACCGACGTCTCGGTGACTTTCATTTTGCCTGGCTGCCCGGTCAGAAAGAAATCAATGTCGTACGTTTTGCCGTCCGTCGCCTTCATGTCCACGCAGGCGAAGTATTTCCCGCTGCCGAGATCGGACAGGCGATCATCATGTACTTTTACCAAGTCCAGAGCGAGATCCTGGCCTTCGTACTTGACGTGAAACTTTTGGTCAGCGCTCTTTTTGCTTTGACCATCGATGTTTTTCTTTATGCCAGCAGAAATATCAGCAGTGCTTACGCCTTTCTCGGCACCACCCGTTTTCGGGTGTTCACCGCCTTTCTTTGGCTGCTCCGTGGTCTTTTTCGGATGCTCCGGATGCTCCTGGGAAAGGACCATCGCTGCTGGTGTGAAGAATAGCGCAATAGCTGTCGCGATAATAAGCCTTAATATCATATGAATTCCTCCGTTTTAGCTTCGTCTGCTCCTAATTGGTTGGATGTCTTTAATCGAGTTTGCCGCGCCTGCGCCATGAAAACAAGCGCGGCGATTACTCGACTTGCTTAAAAGACGCATGACGGAAACACTTTATTCCATTCAAACCCAAAATTTCCTAGCAAAGCCACGCGAAGCCGGTGAGGCGATTTGAAGAAACGATTCGAATGCAATTCTCGATCATTGTTCCGGTTTTCAACGAGGCACCGCTGATACGCCCGTTTCTTCAGCATCTGCGCGAGCGAGCGCCCGGAGCCGAAATTATTGTCGCCGATGGCGGAAGTGCGGATGACACCGCTGACCTCGCTGCAGGTCATTGCGATCGGCTTGTTGAGAGCCAGCGGAGTCGGCCTGCGCAAATGAATGCTGGGGCACACGCCGCGCACGGGGAAATCCTTTGGTTTGTCCACGCGGATGTCGAAGTGCCATTGCAATGTTTGGATGAGATCGCGCGCATCATGGAGCATTCGGACGTTGTCGGCGGCTATTTTCGGATTCGCCTGCCGGGAGGCCTGGTTTATCGGTTGACAGACAGTTTCGCGCATTACGCCGGCATGCTGCTCCGAATACGATGCGGCGATCATGGAATCTTCTGTCGGCGAACTGCGTTTGTGGATGTTGGCGGATTTCCCACGGTGCCGCTGTTGGAAGATGTCGATTTTTTTCGCCGGCTTCATCGCTGCGGCCGCGTGGTGCACAGTGACAAGCGAATCGTGGTAAGCCCTCGCCGCTACGAAGCAATCGGACGCGCCCGCCTGACATTTGCCTATGGATTCATCGCAACGCTTTATATTTTCCGCGTCCCACCCTCGTTGCTCGCGTCGATTTACAAACGAATGTGCTGCGCGGCGCAATAGCCGACGTAGTTTGCGCGATCTCAACTAGTCCGGCGCGATGCGCGCGATTGCGACCCCTCATCCGTTTCTTTTTGTACGGATAGCAAATTGAAAGGAGGAGAGCATGAGAACAATTACGAGAGCAACAATAGTCATTGTTGTTTTGTTGACGATTGCTGCACTCAGTGCGGTCGCGCAAGAGTCGACCGGGGAGCAGATAAAGCACGGCGCGCAAAAAGCAGGTGAGAAAGTGAAGGAAGCGACTAAAACAGTCGGCGAGAAAACTAAAGAGGCCGCCGAGACAGTCGCGGAAAAAACCAAAGAACTGTGGAGAGACACAAAGGCATATGCCAGCAGCGACACCAAGGCTTACCGCAAGGGCGCCAGGCAGAAACTCAATGACCTCAAAAGTGAGATCACGGAGCTAAAAGGCCGCAAGTCGGAAGCAGCCGACCCCCAGGCTTTTGAGAGCCAACTTGATACATTGAGCCAGCAGCGAGCCACCGCCGAAAACCAACTGGCCAAACTCAAGAAAACAGCCGGGACGCAGGATTACGCCGAGGCGCGGAAGCAGTTTGACAAGACGATTGGCGAGCTGGAAGACGGGATCGCACAGGCACGTAAACAGTTGCGGGGGTAAGCCTATCTTCGCTGTTATTCCGAGCGAAGCCGCCTGGCAAGCCGTAAGCTTATGCCAAGGGCTAAAGCAATCTCTCACTACGTAAACAGGAATTCAGTAGCCAAAGGAGACCCTGCTCGACGGAAGAAAGAGCGGCGCTCTGGCCTACTCGGCGTTTTCATATTCGCTGTAAAGCGACACGAACGCCCAGCGAAATTCCAACCTGTTCGTTTCGGACTTGCTCAAGCTCAGCGAGTGAGCCCTATTTGGCGCGGTTAAATGAGCAGTTTGCGTCTGGGAGTTAACATCGATCATGTGGCGACGTTGCGGCAGGCGCGTTATGCCACCATGCCGGAATCCAAGAACGCAGAGCCCGATCCGATTTTGGCGGCTTCAATTTGCGAGCGAGCCGGTGCCAGCGGGATCGTTACCCATCTGCGGGCTGATCGCCGGCACATTCAAGATCGAGACATCGAGCGTCTGCGCCAGAACATCATGACCAAACTGAATCTGGAGATGGGCAACACGGAGGAGATTGTTGATATTGCGCTGCGCATCGTGCCGGATGAGGTCTGCCTCGTTCCGGAAAAACGTGAAGAAGTTACGACAGAGGGAGGCCTTGATGTCATTGCTCAACGCAAAGAACTCGAACCGACTATCAAACGCCTTCAACTCGCCGGAATTCGCGTTAGCCTGTTCATCGATCCCAGTTTGGAGCAGGTAGATGCCGCGGCCGAGCTCGGCGTCGAAATGGTGGAGCTGCATACCGGCAAACTGGCCAACGCATTTACAGAAAAAATCCAAAAAGAAGAACTGGAACAATTGCGGGCGGCGGCCCGCGCCGGATCGGAATCACATCTCCAAGTCAACGCCGGCCACGGCATCAATTACAAAAATATTGCGCTCATCAACCAAGTTCCGTCTCTGACCGAGCTTAACATTGGCCACTCTATCGTCTCGCGCGCGATGTGGGTCGGACTGGAAACCGCCGTGAAAGAAATGCTCGCCGCGATGGCGAAGTATCCCGGATGAGTATCACTCGCGTGAATTGTATGGTTGGTGCCAACTGGATTCGCCTCTCCCCTTCGAAAGGGGAGAGGATGGAGGTGAGGGGATCGACGACAAGCGTTGGCAAAATTACAGAACCCTCACCCTACCCTCTCCCTTGGGAAGGGAGAGGTGAAGAACATTGCGCTAAAGAACTGCCCAGGCGCTTTCGCGATTCCAGATGAGCGTAATTGGAATCGGTGTCGATCTTGTGGAGTGCGCGCGCATTCAGCGTTCAATCAATCGTTTCGGGGACCGTTTTCTGCATCGCGTTTTTACGGACGGTGAGATCGAATATTCCATGTCGATGAAATTCCCGGCGCGCCATTTGGCTGCGCGTTTCGCTGGAAAAGAAGCGGTGTCAAAAGCGTTTGGCACCGGCATTGGCAAAGCAATGGGCTGGCGCAACATCGACATTCGCAAAAAAGAGAGCGGCGAGCCGTTTCTCGTCTTTTCAGGTCCCGCGCAGGAGCTCGCTGCGAAACGCAGCGTAACGTCGGCCCTCATCACTCTCAGTCACACCGAACATCACGCGGTCGCCTGCGTCGTTCTTGAGGGATAATTGCGCGAAGGTGGAACTCGTTGTCCTCAACGCGTTGGCAAGTGGACGCGGCTGTGCCGCCTGATATCTGAGCCCTCGGCGAGCGTATCGCCATCGTCTTCGGAGAAGCCGATCCACCTCGACATTCCGCCAGTATGCGCAGGTACAGCATTGAAAACCAGCGCGCTTTCCGGCAATAAAGACAGCCATGGAAAATTTTCGGCAGATTATGGACATCGTCGGCACCAGCGTGGATGGCGTGGGTGTGTGTATCGTCGTAGGCGGCGCGCTTTTCGCCACTGTGCGCCTCGCGCTTCGCTGCATGCACAACACAGGCAATTACTATTCCCTTTATCGGCAGGATGTGGGACGCGCCATTTTGCTCGGTCTGGAATTCCTTATTGCTGGTGACCTCATTCGGACCGTGGTTGTCGCGCCGACGATGCAAAACGTGTTGGTGTTGGGATTGATCGTGCTTATCCGCACGTTTCTCAGTTTCTCACTCCAACTCGAGATTGAAGGTAAATTGCCATGGCAGCGCGACGCGACGCGCCCGGACTAGGATCATTGAAGTTGCACAGCGCGGCAAACAGATTTGCCCGCTGAATTACTTAGTCCGGCAGGAAGACTCACCACGAATTGCTGCACCCGCCTCTTTGACAAGGAATGGGATCAACGCGAGAGCGGCGACGCTGTCCAGCCACCACCAACCGAGTAGCCAGGTCGCTGCCAAGCCGATCATCAAGACGATCGACAGGTAGCCACACGTGATCGATTCGACCGCATCGGCTCTTAACGCCCGGGAGTCCAGACGCGCTGCAACTTTCAGTTTGTAACCCGCTAGAATCGGCATGCCGACCTTTGCCACTGCGCCGATGAGAATGCCCCAGACGCTTTCGTGCGTGTCAGTGATGCGTTTGGCGATGAACAATCCGTGGCCGGAATTGAGAACCACGTAGGCAACCAAGGCGTAGAGCGAGTAGCCGACTAAACGCGCTGCGCGACGCTCAACGAGCTTCACATGTTCGGATGTCGCGGTGCCGCTCGATTCAACTAGCAATCGCCACAACAAGACTGCTGCGCTGAAAAGTTCGATTACGCTGTCGATGCCAAATGCCTCAAGCAACAGACTCTTCGACGCCCAGCCGAGCAGGAGCGATGCAGCTCCTTCGATCGTCATCCAGCCGAGGGTGATGTACGTGAGCAGCAGCGCGAGCCGTACAGCATCCGCGCGCGAACCAACTGATTCCATCTGCGCTTTCGCTTTGTGTTGAACCAAAGCTCTTGTTGCCGTCGAGCTCCTTGACGGATTAAACATTCACGTGATCAAGCTCCTCACATTGCCAGCATGAGAATGGCTTAACAGCCCGCGGGCCATGCTACATACCTTCATGAAACGACTCTCCATCCGCATCGCGTTCGTCATTATCGCTCTCGCGGCCGCCGTTGCCGTCATGATTGGAGATGTCGCGCGTCACATGCGCGGGCGCAAGCTGCGCGAAGCGATTCTTGCGGAACTTCAGCCGGTCGCGTTGAAGAACTGTACGTTGAAGCGATTCGGCAGCGCCAATGACGGCGGATACCTAATGTGTGAGAATCTGATTGAGCCGCTCGATGCAGCCTACTCGTACGGCGTCGGCAGGAATGACGACTGGGGATGCGAAGTGTCACGCCGATATCGCGTTCCAGTGCATCAGTACGACTGTTTTGATCCCGCGCGACCAACCTGCAACGGTGGGATATTCATATTTCACGACGAATGCGTTGGCGATCGCACCGGCTACAGGGAATCGCGCTTCTTCGACACGCTCGAAAACCAGATCAGAAGGAACGGCGACACCGGCCGGCGCCTGATCGTCAAGATGGACATCGAGGGCGCAGAATGGGATTCGCTCCTCGCAGCCCCCGACGAGCTGCTGGCGTCAATTCCGCAGATCACGATGGAGATGCACGGCTATAACGATCGAAAGATTCTCGAGGTAATCCGAAAATTGAGGCGGAACTTCTACCTCGTGAACCTCCACTTCAACAACTGGTCGTGCACGTCAAAGGCGGCGCCGCTCCCTGCGTGGGCGTACCAGACACATTGGGTGAACAAACGCATCGGTGTGCCCGATTCGGCGGTGCCCGTCCCCGCGCCGATGAGCCCGCTCAACGCACCCGACTCACCGACGTGGCCCGACTGTCAGTTGCGCACGCCGAGGTCGCAGCCCTGACAGTTCACGGCCAGGAGAATATTCGTGCTGTTGGCCCAATGAATCTCCCAGAGGTCACTAATCCCAGGATGTGAAAGGCAAATTCCATAGCTAATGCAGCCAGAGCCATTGCTAAATAAGAAATGGCGATAACGAACGTGCTCATCTTCCAACGTAATATTTTCGATAGATATCGATGATGCTTCCCGCCTACCGAGAATTGAGGCTGGGATATTATCTCAAAGCCTACGATCACCAGCCACAGCAAGAACACGACTGCCATAAAGTCTTCAAGAGCCCCAGCAGGCGGAACTGCCACCACCAAAACAACACCATTCCACACGAACAAAGCGGCCAGCCAGGCACCGTGCGCCCAACTAAGTTGCAAGCGGTGTCCATGGCCGCTTAGCCGATCGATCGCCGAGCCGATGCCCACGAGGATGTGCGTAATGCCGAGGCCGATGATGATCGACGTGAGCACCATCACGTGCTGGAATTGGTCAGTCCCTCGAATGTTTTCTGAAACCCGCGCGGAGCCATGACTCCGAGTCTAAAGAGTGCAATGTTCAAATGTTTTTCTCCAACCAGGCGAACTTCTTTTTTTGCTAGCGCCACCATGATATCGCGGACAAGATTAAAGCTATGAAGAATTACATGAAAATCTTGTTTTCGATTCTGGCGGCAGCGATTTGCACAGTAGGTTTCGCGGCGGACAAGCCGAATTGCAAAAAGACCGGCAAAAACTGCCCGATGAATAACGGCAAGGAATGCAATTGCGGGAAAAGCTGCGACTGCGCGAAGATGTAAGCCAGGCGTCTCGCTCCGTCGCTTGAAAAAGGTCGAGATCCGACCCCATTCCGCCGGCTCGCTCGATTAGAGCGCAGAACTCGGCTGCAATAGGACCGCGCCTTTTGTGTTTCCACCGTGCCAGATTCGTGGCCAGGGTTCCTCTAAACTTGCTGAGTTCTTTCAGGCCTCTACGGCACACATCTCGTTGAACCACATCCCGATGCGGGCTCGAATTTGATCGTGGATTTCGCGCGCGCACTCGAGGCGCTCCGCGTGTGTGCCGCGGAGCTTGTCCGAAATCGCCACCTGTTCTCTAATGCCTGACCAAAACAAAATCAGGGCGCTGGGACGCTTACTGTCGCGATTAATTACGATTAATTAATAGGAGGTTGTATGAAAGAACAGACATTAGATATCGGAAGACGGCTCCGCATTCTGCTTTGTGCAGCAACGGCGGCATCGTTCTTCGTCTTACCTACTGGCTACGCGTTCGCGCGTGGCGGACACGGTGGCGAAGGACACCGAGGCGGGCATGGCGGAGGTCATGGAGGTCATGCCGCTATGGGACATGCTGGCTCTGCGCGTGGCGGAGGTCATGCCGCTATGAGAAGCAGCGGCTTTGCCCGTGGCGGAGGTGTACACCGCGGCTTCGCAAGTGGTGGCGGCGCGAGAATTGGGCAACGCGGTTTTGCGCGGCAAGGCTTTGTCGGACGCGGCGGCGGTGACTGGGGAGGTAGTTCCTGGTATCCGTACTCTGGATATTCCGGGTTCGGCTATTCCGGCTTGGGCTACGGCTATCCGTATGCAGGCTATTATGGTTACCGATCCGGTTGGTGCTATGATCCATATTACGGGTATCGTCCCTGCGGATACTATCCTTACCGATACGGGTACTGGCCTTACCTGCGCTTCAGCTTCGGTGGCTATTAAGTTATAAATCAGCACCATTAACGTGAGCGGGCCGCAGGCACTGCGGCTCGCGTGCTGATCTTTCGCGGGATCTATTTCGAAGCAGCGCGCAATGGGCTGAACCACTCGCGTGCTATTCGAAAGTCGCCGATCACTTCATGTCGCAGCAGCACTGGTCGTAGGTTTTCTTGGTCAGCTTGCAGTAGAACTTGCCGTCTTTCATCTCACAACAGCACTTGTCCAGTGTTTTGCCGGTTACGCGGCAGGTGTATTTCTGCGCCGCGCCAAATGCGGTCGTTGCAAAAATCGCAAGCACAAGACCAACGCTTAAGATCGTCTTCTTCATGTCATCACCTCCCTTCGTCATAGTCGTCAAACTCCGAAGAGAGTCATCGTTTGCTTAGCTTATGCGCAGCAACTCGCATCCAGCTGTTTCGGCGGGCACGCCACCGATCCGTAACTGCAAAAGACGCAACAATCGCCAGCCTTCGGTTTAAGCTTCGCACCACACGCTGGACAATCGTAAAAGAAGAGACACGCATTCGGCGGCATGGTTTCTTCGGCCCGATGTCTACACCGCGGACAAGTGATAATCGACTGCAAGATCGGTCCGCTCGCCATGTCTCAGCCTTCTTTCGGCACTGGCCGCTCACCGTTTTCGATCGCCACTTCGTCTTTGATTGCCTCTTTCAAGATCTTTATTTGCTCTTGATCGAGATATTCGCGCGCGACGTCTTCGAGTCGGTTCGGGCCGACGCTTTTGCCAGTTAAGTCCTTGCGCAGCGTGTCCGAGAAGGCGTGTTGCAGTTCTTCCGCTTTATCTTTCGGCAGGGCCGTCTTTGCTTGCACCAAGCGAACCAGCCTCGCAGCGATAATGTCAGCTTCTTCTTCACTCAGCCGATCCACATCGGCGCCGCGATACCAACCCTTACCAGACAAGAAGTCCTTCACCGCGTTGTCGCGAGACTTGCCTTCCAATTCCGTTGCGTGGTCTTCCTTGAGTTCCGCCGTCACATTGCGTCGAGTTTCAGCGTCCGAGTCGGGCTTCCACACCACGGAGATTATTGTTCCGGCGCGATTTAACCACGCTTCGAGCACGCCAGGTTGGCGTTCCAAGTCTAAAAGAATCGGCTTCGAAGCGCTGCCGCAACCGATCTGTGGCGCGGCCGGACAGACTAACGGAACTTTGAATACGCTGATCCGATCTGGGGTGGCGGCCGCTGCATTTTCGACGGCGCTTGCGAGTGTCGCGTAAAGCAACGCGCTCATCAAAACGAGGTGTGTCTTCATATTTTTTGTCCTTTCAAGTCGATGATTCAGTGAAATTCCTATTTCTTAGGCAGCGACGCGCGATAGCCGGTGGAGTTAATTGCCGCGACCAGTTGTTCGGGATTCGTTTTTGCCGGTTCGTAATCCACCGTTGCGGTTTTGGTCGCGGCGCTGACGTGCGCGGCTTTGACGCCGTCGATGCGCCTGAGCGCATGGCGCACCGGAATTTCGCAGGTCACGCAGCTCAGTCCCTCCACGGAAACGACGATGCGATTCAGTCCGTTCGCGAGGTGCGTTTGTGTTTGTGCCACAACCGGCGTGCCCGCGAACACGTAGCGGCTTATGTTCAGACCGGCGAAGCCGAGCACAAGCGCCGTGGTGATGAGCAACGTGAGCATTGCGCTTCGTCGCCGTCCCATGGGTTTATGCTCGCAATCACAAATTGTTTTCTCGCGCAGATATTTCGCCCACGCCCAAATGAGCACTGCGATGCCGCCAATGAGGAAAAAGCAATGATAACGCCCGACCCATACCGCGCCGCTGCCAACTCCGATTGCCACGAGCAGCAACGGCCCGATGCAACATGCCGATGCAAGAAGCGCCGACAAGATTCCGGCCTGTTTTGCTTTCATGCCGAAACGCTAGACCCTCTAGCTAGATAGAGAGTCAAAGGGTTTCTGAAATATTTTTGGCGCTACGGCAGCCGCTCGATCAGATCACAAAACTCACCCGCGCAATGCCGTTCGGAAAGGTTTTTCTTGGGCCACCCGCTGACCGCTTGCGCAAGCGCCCGGCGATAGGCGCGCAGTTGCGCGAGACGCCCATCGATCTCTTGCAAATGTTTTTCGCCAAGCTCGGCTACTTTACGGCACGGTTCGCGACCGTGATCCTTCAAATCCAGGATTTGTTTTGTTTCCTCGAGCGTCAGGCCCAGCGCCTGCGCTTTCTTGATGAATCGGACACGACGAATCGCTTCAGGCGAGTAAAGCCGATAATTTGCCTCCGAACGTTTCGGCTTTGGCAACAGCTCAAGTCGCTCATAATAATGGAGCGTCTGCAAACCGACCCCGGCCGCCTTGGCAGCCGCGCCAACCCTCAACGATTCCTGACTCTCAGGAGATTTCGAGATCATCACATTTGCTTAGAAGATCGCGTAATCGCCGCCCCTGGGCACCTTAAATTTCATTTTGCCGTTAGCGAGAAACTCTGCTGACCTTTTCCGTGCGGGCTATCGAAAGAAATTTTCGCGTTCCAATCGCCGGACATGTCGATCTTGATTTTGGCGCGGTACCGCCCAGGCGTATTTGTTCGTTCAATTGTACCGCCGGAATGCATCTGCATTCCGGGCATGTTCATGTCGAGATCGAACTTTACGTTCCCCACATCGACGAGTTGATCTTGGGCGTTTCGGAATTCGATGAGGAATTCGTTGTTGCCGCGGCGAAGCTGGCCTTGCGGATGAATGAAGTTCACCGTTAGGTCATTCACAGTCTGGGTCGCAAATGGCGCGCCTGAGATTTTGCGCGTCGGAAGTTTCTTCCAAAGGAAATTACCCGCGTAAAACAGCGCGATCACGACACCGATCAGTGCAATCCATCGTAACACTCTTTGCGCCACACGATGTAAATCACCGGGAAGATCAACAGCTCGAGAATTGCTGAAGTGATGATGCCGCCGATCATCGGTGCGGCGATGCGTTTCATTACGTCGGCGCCGGCTTGCAGAGTGGGGGACCACATGATCGGCAAGAGGCCGAATAGAATCGCGCAAACGGTCATGATCTTGGGCCGGATCCGTTGCACCGCGCCTTCCATCACCGCAGCGTGCAAATCACGCATGTTGTTCATTCGCCCATCAGCATTGAAATTGTCCCAGGCGTGGTCGAGATAGAGCAGCATGACGACGCCGGTCTCGGCTCCGACGCCGGCGAGTGCGATGAGCCCCACCCAGACGGCGACGCTCATGTTGTAGCCTAACAAGTAGAGCAGCCAAAACGCGCCGACTAACGAGAACGGCACGGTCAACAAAACGATCAATGTCCTGACTACCGAGCGTGTGCTGATGTACAAGAGCACAAAAATGATCAGGAGTGTGAACGGCACTACGACTTTGAGCCGCTCCTTGGCCGCTTGCAGATATTGGAACTGGCCGGCCCATTCGATGTAATAGCCCGGCGGATATTGAATCCGCTGAGCAAGATGTTCTGAGGCCTTGCGCACGTAGCCGTCGATGTCGCTGGTGGTAATGTCCACGAAGACAAACCCGACCAGTTTGCCGTTCTCGCTGCGCACCGAGGGCGGGCCCGTTTTATAATTAATGTCGGCCAACATCGAGATCGGAACCTGCGCACCAGTAGGCGTAGGCACCAGCACGCGCTTGAGCGCGTCGAGGTCTTCGCGAAAATCGCGTGCGTAACGCGTGTTGACCGGATACCGCTCGCGGCCTTCCACAGTGGTGGTGATGTTCTTGCCGCCGATGGCTGACTCGATGATGTCGTTCACATCACCAACCTTGAGACCGTAGCGCGCGGCCGCTTCTCGGTTGACGGTGAAATCGAGAAAATAGCCACCGACTGTGCGCTCGGCGAAAACGCTCCGCGTGTTTGGAAACTCAGTCAGTTCTTTCTCGATCTGAACGGCAAGTTTTTGAATCTCGCCAAGATCGGGACCAAAAACTTTTACGCCGAGTATGCTGCGAAATCCGGTAGTCAGCATTTCCGTGCGCGTCTGGATGGGCATCCAGAAAATGTTCGCCATGCCGGGCGTCTTGATGTTGGCGTTCACTTCGGCGAGGAGCTTTTCCCAGGTCATGCCATGCCGCCATTCATTCGGCGGTTTGAGCGTTACAACGGTCTCGAACATCGACAACGGCGCGGGATCAGTTGGCGTGTCGGCCTGTCCAGCTTTGCCAAACACAGTCACGGCCTCCGGGACCTTTTTTAATTGTCGATCTTGTATTTGGAGAATTTTTGTCGCTTCGGTGATCGACATTCCCGGGACGGCGGTCGGCATGTAAAGCAGCGTGCCTTCATTAAGCGGAGGCATGAATTCCGAGCCGAGTCTCTTGAACGGGAAAATCGTGATCAGAAGTAGAACAAGCGCGGCTGCGAGAGTGAACCAGCGATAGCGCAGAACGAAATCCGCGAATGGTTGATAAGCCCGGATCAGAAACCGGTTAACCGGATTTTTCTCTTCCGGTGTGATTTTCCCGCGAATGAGCAGCGTCATCAGCACTGGCACGAGTGTGACGCCAAGAAACGCGGCAAAGAACATGGCGAACGTTTTTGTAAAGGCGAGAGGGCGGAAAAGCCGGCCCTCTTGCGCCGTGAGCGAAAAGACCGGGACAAAGCTTACTGTGACCACAAGCAGAGCAAAAAACAGCGCGCGGCCGACGCCTTTCGCGCCGGCGATGATCACTTGAATTCGCTCAACGTTATTCGGCTCGCGCTTGTGGGTTTCCCGGAAATGCTCGAGTTGCTTATGCGCGTTTTCGATCATCACGATTGCCGAATCGACCATCGCACCGATGGCGATGGCGATGCCGCCTAACGACATGATGTTGGAGGTCACGTGCATCCACCACATCGGGATGAACGAAAGAATGATTGCGATCGGCAGCGTGATGATCGCCACCAGTGCCGAACGGACGTGCCAGAGAAAAA
>WNGD01005552.1_pt1 | contig 19093 bp, 19 predicted proteins | sample 5400671 | NCBI WGS metagenome assembly WNGD01 (sample SAMN13153369, study PRJNA577476) | soil metagenome | isolation source: 40 cm soil or saprolite under grassland replicate 2 | place: USA:California | collected 2016-06-15
TGCCGAAAAAAACCTACCCGTGTAAAGCGAGTGGGTGGGGAAAAAAGACTTTTAAATTACCCTGATGTGATGCGAGAGGAACAGCAATGAGCAAGGAGCTAGAACGCCTTGGCAAATATGAACTGCTAGAGCGCCTGGGACAAGGGGGTATGGGTGAAGTCTGGAAGGCTCGTGATACTCAGCTACGACGTTACGTAGCAATAAAGTTCCTCCATGCTAACCTGCAGAGCAACCCTGATTTTGTCACACACTTCATGCGGGAGGCTCAGTTTGTCGCATCCCTCCATCATCCCAATATTGTACAGCTCCACGATTTCGAACTTACTGAAACACGAGGGTCAGGCATCACAGCGTACATGGTGATGGACTACGTCGAAGGCGGGACGCTGGCCGATTACATACGCAGCACCTCTCGCAAAGGCCTCTTCCCTCCGCCTGCCGACGTCGTTTATCTCTTTACTGCGATCAGTCTCGCTCTTGATTACGCTCATCAGAAAGGGATGATCCATCGCGACATCAAACCCGCGAACATCCTGCTTGATAAGCGCACCGCGACAGGCAAGCCCATGGGCGTGCCAATCCTGACCGATTTCGGTATCGCCAGGTTGCAGGGAGCAGTCACTACAACTATGACTCGTGCCGGAATTGGTACGCCTCTCTACATCTCACCGGAGCAAGCAAAAGGCCAGGCGGCTGACGAACGTTCCGATCTCTATTCGCTTGGTATCATCCTGTACGAGATATTGACCGGCGTCACGCCTTATCGCGGTGATAGCCCACTCGTTATCATGATGCAGCAACTCCAGGAAATGCCGACCCCGCCTGCCCTCATCAACCCTGCTATCTCGCCTGCGCTCTCTGCCGTGGTGCTACAGAGCATCGCCAAAGACCCGCAAGCGCGTTTCCCATCCGCTTCAGCTATGACTTTGGCGATAGCACAGGCACTGGGGGTACCAGCTCCTGCCAGCTTGAGCAAGTCCAGGATCGTGAACGAGCAGACTGAGTACAATCCTCTTCAACCTGCCGGGCCATTACAAGGCATGGTTCCTCATCCTCCTGCAATTACACCTTCATCACCCGCACAATTTACACCAGCCTCTGCGGGTTATCCTGGGGCTCTCTTGAATTCGTCCCCATATCTCACTCCTGGAACTACAGACTCCCAATTCCCTGGTATAGGGGGTTTTAACAGCCCACAAGTTGATCACCAATTGCAGCCACCGCCAGTTTCTCCGCCTGCTGTGCCAGTGCCGCGCACAAGGCGTAAAGCCTTATATATCGCCTTGATAGCCAGTGTGCTACTTCTGCTGGTTGGCATAAGTGCATTCGTTGTGCCCTCGCTGCTTTCACCGAAGAATGGCACCCCTACTCCAAATACATCAGCAAGCGTAGTTGGACAGATTGTCTTTAGTAGTAGTCAAAACGTCGCCTACAATCATACTTATGATCAATTGCAAATTACCCTCAACAATATCCCCTCTCCACCTGCCGGTCAAAAGTATTATGCCTGGTTAGAGAATTCCAACAGCGAGGCACAGGTAGTTCCACATTGGGCATTACAGGTCTCAAACGGTACTGTGGATGATCACTTCGTAGCTGCCAATCATGCAGACCTGCTCAAAGGCAACTCCCTGTTTCTGATTACTGAAGAGGATGCAAGCGTTGCGCCCACTATTCCCTCTCCTAACCTCGACACTCACCTCTATTATGCCGATATTTCTCAAGGATCCGCTCCTTCTCCGGCATTCGATGTCAAACAGTGTCCAGCAAGTAGTACAAATAATGCGGGGAATCCCTGCAGCTAATGCTCCTTTCCGTAATCTATTCACATCTAAAGAATTAAAAGAAATAAGCGGGCAATCCTTTCATAACATACTCTGGATACTGCTGGCGAAATCTCTCCGTATCTATGTAAGAGCGCGAGAGGAGTTTACACGGGTAGGTTTTTGGGAAGCAGGGTCCAGGGGCGCAGCCCCTGGTGGGGGTTTGGGGGCGTCCCCCAAGCTTCACTCTCCTTCGCCGCCGCAGGCGGCGAGCCGAAAAAAACCTACCCTCAGTATCTACTATAGCTGTTGAAACCAAACCCTGCTATCATATATTCATGAGCAAGTCAGTTTACTATCAGGGTGGCTCCCTTGTCCTGCGCGATGTGGATGCGCGAGAACGGCCCCCTGCGCCGTTTAAGCTGATCAAGGAACGCTGGCGCTGCGAGGGCTACCATTATGGCGAACTCCAGTCCTATTTGCAGGAGCAGGACGTTCGCGACACCGTCCCACGCTGGCAGCCACTCAACTTGAAAATGCAGGAGATGCGAGAACCGCATGACTACCAACTGGCTGCACTGGCGGCCTGGGATCAGGCCGGGCGGCGTGGGAGCATCGTGCTCCCAACGGGGGCAGGCAAAACCTTTGTCGCCATTCAGGCCATCAGCCGTGTGAACCGCTCGACCGTAGTGATCGCCCCGACAATTGACTTGCTGCACCAATGGTATGCGCGGCTGGTCAATGCATTCGCCGCCGATGTGGGTGTCTATTACAGCGGCGAGAAGAAAATCTTGCCCCTCACCGTCACCACCTATCATTCGGCGGGCGACTTGATCGCCGGGTATGGCAATGCCTTCAAATTGACTATTTTTGATGAGGTGCATCACCTGCCAGCGCCAAGCTGGGGAGAAGCTGCCCTCATGGCCCCGGCACCACTCCGCTTAGGACTGACGGCAACCTATCCTGAAGATCATGAGCAGGTGAATGGACGCTGGCGTGTAGACGATTTGATCGGGCCTATCGTCTATACGAAGCGGATTGAGGATCTCATCGGGCAGCAACTGGCACACTATCGCACGCAGCGCTTACGCATTGATCTCTCGCCCGAAGAGCGCGCTCGCTACGATGCTGACTACGCGATCTACATGGGATTCGTTCGTTCAGAGCAGTTACAACGAAACCATGGTCCAAACTGGTTGATGGAATTGATGCGCCTCTCCGCAAACGATCCGCAGGCGCGTCGTGCCCTTCTTGCCCGTCAGCGCCTGTTGCAATTACTTGGAAGTTGTGAGGGAAAATTCACAGTACTCGATGCCCTGCTGCGTGAATATGCCACTGAACGAGTGCTTGTCTTCACCGAACACAACGCCGTGGTTTATGACATTGCCCGTCGCCATCTCATTCCAGCTATTACCCATGAAACCAGTGCAGCCGAGCGCAAGCATATCCTCGATGGATTCCAGACAGGACACTATCGCGTGATCGTTACGTCCAAAGTGCTTAACGAAGGTGTAGATGTGCCAGAGGCGAAGGTTGCTATTGTGCTGGGTGGTACGTCAGGGGCGCGCGAATATATTCAGCGCCTGGGACGAGTGCTGCGGAAGGTCGAGAATAGACAGGCAGTACTCTTTGAAGTGATTGCACGCAAGACCATTGAGGAAAGTAAGTCGCAACGGCGGCGTACAGAGCAGGAGGCGAGTAGTGCTCACGGCTGACCTCGTCAGGCCGAGATTACATCTGCGTGGATCGGAACTGTCCATCGACATGCTTGATGAACGCGACCCATGCTGGCTCCAAACCGCGAGCGACCTGGTCTCCTTATTGCGCAGGCATGTCGGTCAATCGCACGCGGCATGGGACAGAGCGCTTGAAACCTATATGGGCGAGCGCATTGACTATGTGGTGGTGCGAGGCCTGGCGAAAGTGCTCACCGACGCAGCAATCTTTACCCCCCTGGCCGCTCCTCTCCCTCCAGTCCAGTTGCGAGAGCGGCTCTTCGCCCGCGGTCCTATGTTCACGGCACCTCAACTTTTTCATCCGCAGGCACGCTACGAAGTGGTGAGGAGCGTGGCAGATGAGCTGAACCTCTCCTCGGAACAGGTGGAAACAGCACTCTTTGCGGATCGACCAGCAACGTATCTTCTCACCGATTCTGGACCGGACTGGACAGCCGAGGGCCTGATCGCCCGCTATAATCTTGAACTGGCACGCGGCGTGCTCTACTGGGCCAGCCATGTGCGCATCGAAGTGCACAGTGACTACAAAGACCTCTGGAAATACCTGAAACTCTTTAAGCTGATGTTCTGGGCACAGCCACGGCATGAGGGCTACCTCATCGACCTGGACGGCCCCATCTCGCCATTCGTGAATGCGACCACCCGCTATGGGCGGCAGTTCGCAGCATTTTTACCGGCGCTGCTTCTGTGCGAGCAATGGCGCATGATCGCGGCAGTACACCCACCGCACATTGGGTCAACCGCCGCCTACCGGCTAGACCATACTTCCTCTCTCAAGACCCATTTTAAGCAGAGCGGCTTATTTGATAGCCGCCTGGAGGCCGACTTTGCCAGTGAATTCGAGCAAAAGATGGGAGGCATACGAAGGCATTGGCGACTCATTCGTGAAAGCGAGGTAATCTTGCTCGGAGATACGGTCATGATCCCGGACTTCACACTCGTTGACGAGCAGGATGAAAACCGCAAAATTCTGATCGAACTGGTCGGCTTCTGGCATCCCCAGTACCTCCGGCGCAAGATCGAAAAGGTTCGCGCCGCGAACTGCGCTCATCTTCTTCTGCTTGTCTACCAGGGATTGAAAATCACCGAAGACGCATTTCAGGACTCAGCAAGCCAGGTCATCTTTTTTAAGCAAAAACCCGTGCTCAAAGAGGTAATGCAGGCCGTCGAAGAAATGGCCAATCGCATCTATGGCCCGCGCCCAAAACGCGAACGCAAAAGTAAAAAGCGACGAACATCGAAAAAGCCTGGCGATAGTGATACCACCAATGAGAATCCTCCAGAGTCTAAGTAACTCCGTCCACATATAGTTAGTGGGCCACACTACCTGGCTCTTTCCTTTTACACTCTTCTTATAAAACTTGCCTGTGCTTAACTATCCTGACTCATCTATTGATCTTACTGAGTTGCACCCATATCAGTTCTGATTAGAACATCAAGACGCAGCGCTTGTCCCCAACCCGAATCTTGATCCAGGCGCCTTATACGTACACGCATGGAAGCAGTGTCCACAGTTGGTGCCACAAACTCGATAAGCTGAACTGCAAATTGATCTAGAAAGCCACTATCAGGGCCGTCATAGTTCCCCTGACGAATCTGAAAAAAGGCGGGAGAAAAGGAGACCACAGAAAGAGGCGGTTGGTTCATTGTAATGTTTACTGTCAGGTTGTTACTGCTCTGAGGGCCAGGAATTTCAATATATCCAGAAAGGAACGGAATATTTGGGAAGGTACCCACGAAAATCATGGGGATGGTTATTTCGGACATCGCTGCTTCTCTCCTCTTTTGGACGTGACTACGTATCGGGGTCTTTGAACAATAAAGTACACTACAAGAGCCTTCAATAGCTAAGCTTAATATATTCGTAGCAACATGTCTACATCTTTCCTCTATGTCATCGTTCATTGTTCTTACCCATTACTCGAAGCTTGACAGAGCGCCAGGCCAGTAGTTGGTTCTTCATAGAGGGAATCTCGTATCTTTTGCAAAGGGTCACACGTAATTTATAATGGGGTAGTAAAACCTATGGATGTTTGTTGAATTAAGCACAAGCAAGTTGTACGACAAGTGCTCAGTTACGCTTCATTTGGTGGGTAAACTTGTAGGGGCGACCCTACTCCTTGCATCTCGCCTGACTGCGCAGCAGTAGCCGAGGAGCGGCGTTGGCGAGATGGATAGGTGCCAGCGGTCGCCCGGCCCCGCTAGTATATTGGACGATTACCTTTCTAGAAGGAGATACCATTCATGACAACCAGACAAGCCACAAAAACCAATGTCAAGTCATTCCCGGCCCATTCACAGTTGGCAACAGTCACAGACTTGAAACCACAGGAGGTGCAGGCAATCACGGAAGCCGTTAACCCGCTCATTGCCGATGCCTTCGCGCTCTATGTCAAGACCAAGAACTTCCACTGGCACCTGGCCGGTTCGCACTTCCGCGACTATCACCTGCTATTCGACGAGCATGCCGATGCAATTTTCGAGTCCATCGACATTATGGCGGAGCGCGTGCGTCGCATCGGGGGCACAACCATCCGCAGTATCAGCCATATCAATCAGTTGCAGACCATCGACGATGACAATGACGACTTCGTACCAGCCGGTGAGATGGTCCGTCGCTTAATGGAGGACAACGCGCACATGGCAGAGTCGGAGCGTGCCGCCATTGAAGTATGTGACAAGAACCGCGACTCGGCAACCAGCAACCTCTTGCAGGCGATTCTCGACGAGACTGAGCGCCGCAAGTGGTTCCTGTTCGAGATCATGCAGGGTGTAAACAATACTGACTGACCAAAAAGCTCATTACTATCCGTAGGGGCGAGGGTGGCTGGGTGGATGGGGGGTGGGCCTTTATGGTCGCCCGCCGTGCCCCCGCTCAGAAAAGCCCATCGATAATCCGTAGGGACAAGGGGTGGGAGAGCGGTTGAGTGGGGGCCTTGTGCTTGTCCTCCTGCCAGGCGCGACGATGCGGCCAGGACAAGCACAAGGCCCCCACCACCCCTCCTTTCCACCCTCTATCCCTACAGATCACAAGACCACTCCCTTCAAAAACCTACCCTTAGCCGCTTGAAAAATGAAGAAAAAGAAAAGAGAGGTAAGAAGGGCGTGAATTTCAGGAAGGAGGATCTTCTATGGCGACTCAACCTCTCATTTCAGGCGACAATAAGCAAGCAGGCGGCACTCTATCATTCTGTTTCAAAATGAAACATACTTGAAACAGATCGCAGCTAACCCAGCCTCTGGAGCGGAATGAAGACTGTAGAGTGCCGATGTATCCAGCACGTAGTGCCGATTTGCCAGTTCATACAAAGAAGGAGAGAGAACCTATGAAAAACAAGAAGAAAAGATCGAACTTCAGGACTGTAATCAATGTAGCCTTAAGCATTTTGGCCACATTCCTCATCATCAGAGCGATTATGGAGCAACGCCGACTGCCGCCAGGAGAGCGAACATGGCATGGCACTATTTACGGTGTTCCTTACGACTTTCGAGTAATCGCAAAGTCTTGAAGTGAAAGAGTAAGCGATAAGGAAATGCCCATCATTTGACATACTGGTCAAGCGAAAGGAACGCCAATGCTCAATGACCCCGTTCTTCTCAACGACTGGCACGTAGTGGCCTATGCACCAGGCCTCAAAGAAGGCAAGCCCATGCCAGCCCGTCTCATGGAGGAAGATATCGTTCTCTGGCGTGTCGGGGACAAGATTCACGCCTGGCGCGACCTCTGCCTTCACCGTGGCACAAGGCTCTCCCTCGGTAAAGTAGAGAACCAGGCACTCATCTGCCCTTATCACGGCTGGACATACAACGAAGAAGGGCAATGCATCCGCTTTCCTGCGCACCCAAACCAGAAACCTCCTGCCACAGCGCGGGTAAAGGTTTATCAAGCCCAGGAAAAATACAATTGGATATGGGTAACGCTGGGAAGTCCATCGAAAGACATCCCAGCCTTCCCACAGTGGGACGACCATTCTTTCCACAAAATCCATTGCGGTCCTTACCACTTTAACGCCAGCGGGCCGAGGGCAGTCGAAAATTTCCTGGACGTGACCCATTTTCCCTTTGTCCACCAGGGATATTTAGGAGATCCTGCGCACGCCGAAGTGAACGATTACGAGGCTGAAATCACACCAGGTGGTGTGATAGCCAGGGACATTAGCGTCTGGCAACCCGACCCCGATGGCACTGGCGTAGGCGCAAGAGTTACATACACCTACACAGTCGTGCGTCCCTTAACCGCGTATTTTGTCAAGTCGTCAGCAGGCCCAAAATTCGCCATGTATTTTACGGTCACGCCGGTAACCGAACGCACCTGCATTGCCTGGACCTACGTGGCAAAGGATTACGAGAATATCCCCGACGAGGAAACAAGGCAGTTCGAGGATATGATCACCTGGCAAGACGTCCCCATCGTCGAGTCCCAACGCCCTGAACTCTTACCGCTAGACTTGCAGGCGGAACTGCATCTACGCTCTGATAGAACCGCCATCGCCTACCGCAAATGGCTCAAGCAGCTCGGGCTGACCTTCGGCACAGCTTGAATCCCATGTTGAAGCCTATTCCTTACGATGTTCGTGTATCTAATAGACATAGACGAGAGAAGACACTCAACTGGAAAAAGTGAAAGACGATACTCATAGTAGAGAGAAAGGTGACAGTATGAACTTAGACCCTGGACAACTCAGTCAATTGTTAAGCCATGTTCCCTACCCGATCGGCAAAGCTCAGCTCGTGCAATTTGCACAGCAACACGGCGCCAATGAGCAGATCATAGGCCTGCTTGACCGCCTTCCAGACAAAACATTCAACTCTCAGCAGGAGGTACAAGACTCGCTTGGTGGTCTGGGCAACCTCGGAGGATTCAAACTCTAAGGTAAGAGATTCGTCAAGTCATCAGCAGGCCCAAAATTCGCTATGTATTGTACAGTCAGGCCGGTAGCTGAACGGACCTGCTGATCGTACTGCTATTGCTTACCGCAAGTGGCTCAAGCAACTGGAGCTGACCTTCGGCACAGCTTGAATCCCGCGTTATTCAGAGTTTAGAACGGTTCAGGGGAGAGGGTCTCCTCCTATGTTCTTATTTGAACCGTATGGGGGCTTACTCCCTCACCAACCTCCTCACATTTCCACCCAGTATCAGCTCTTTCTCTTCATCTGAAACCCGCAGCCGTTGCACCCGCCACAAATTATCAGCGGGCCAGCCGTAAGGATAATCGCAACCATAGAGCAGTCGTGAAGCTCCCAGAGTCTGTACAATCGTCTCATTGATCTGGCCGAGGCTCGTATCGAAATGAATTTTAGGATTATCGCGAAACTCTGTCTGTACACGCTCCTGGCCCCCATTGAGCATCCCCATATGCGGGATAATCAAAGTGACATCGGGATAACGGCGCACAAATTCACACATCACCTCGAAATGCTCTTCAAACGTCATCGCGAAATTAAGCCCCTGAATGGCTGCCATAACCTCCTGAAAATCGGGAGCATCCATCTGGCGGCGCACATCATCCATATTGATAGGATAACTGAAGCGCAAACCGCCATCATGCGCGGGAGAGAACCAGCAGTGCCATTTAATGCCGTTATATTGATCGAGGTTGTCAGGGACGGGAAGGCGATCATAGGGTCGTTGTCCGCTATAGGCGTTGCCCCCATAGTAGTAGAAAGCATAGTAGCCCCAACTTCGCGCAGCTTCCAGCGCATAGGTCGAATCATTCACCATATCGTCGCTCTCAGGGTCTGCAAAAACTACGGCGCGGCTAATACCCGCCGACTTGAGCAAAGAATCAATATGCTCAATGGGAAGATGATAGCGCCCGGTATGCACGTGCGCATCAATGATTTCTGCCATAACTCCCTCCTTGTGTATGCTGTTGTTGTTCACGGTCTTATTTGCATCGTAGGGGCCCAATTTATCGTGCCTACCGCCGATTATGAGATTTAACAACCAAGAACGGTCATGTCATCCTGAGCGCGTGAGCCGAAGCCCTGAGCGGAGCGAAGGGGAAGGATCTCGGTGCCCGGTCAGACCATCCTTCGCTGCGCGGAGGCGTGACACCATATGACCGGACTTGGTCGGTAAAGTTCATTATCGGCCCTCGGTAGAAGTTCCGATATCCCGATTGAAAAGTAAATCTGCATTATCGGCCAAGAATATCCACTGATGCACTAGTAGTCAGTCCAGAGAGGTTTGTGAGGCAGAAATGTAGTGACGGTTTGGTCTCTGGGGGAGACCTCAAACCCTTGCGGGCGAAGAAGTCCGGGGGACTTCTATTCAGGCCCCACCACAACATGCAAACTGGACTGACCACTAGCCGGATTGAATATTCAACATCCATTTATCGCGCCAGTTGGGATGGAGAACGGCAACATGCGCGCCATAAATCGGGACTCTACAATATTCCCAACATACCAAAGTGTAGCATAAAATCTGGCATAAATCAGGAAGGTGATGCTAATCATTCTTTTCCTCTTGCTTGACTCAGTACGCTAAGAGTTCTCATGTGGTAAGATTTCTCCTGAGGCAATCCGAGGAGTTTCAGATGTCCAAGGTCCAGATGAAACGGCCCAAAAGGAAGGAGAAAAAGGCATGAGCGAAAAAAATAAAGCCCTGCTTCGTCGCTTCTATGACGCCTGGAATGAGCAGAAAATGGATGAAGTGGTCAGCATGATCGCGCCGAACTTCATTGATCATGCAATGCCACCTGAAATGGCATATGGGCGGGAGGGGTTTCTGAAGGCACGAGCTCTCAGTAAGATGGCTCTTGCCGATGTCCATATCCAACTGGAACATGTTTTTGCTGAGAACGACTACGTCATTACCCACGTTATCATTCATGCAACACACGTAGGCACATATAAATCTATTCCCCCGACAGGGAAACGCTTTGCGATGGAGGCGATAAGCATCATGCGCCTGGAAAATGATCAACTTGTCGAGCATTGGGAGTGCAGTGATTTTCCAGGTCTCATGAAGCAGCTGGGGGCCACGATCATACTGGGAAACGGCACAAATGCTTAAAAGTCTACTCATAGGGCGCCCTCTCCAGTGTATAGGCGCTTGCGCAGCCCATGCATGAGCAACACGCAAGCGCCCCCTCCAGATCACCCGCCCTCTTGCCTCTCTTCGAGGCTTAGCTTGATGTCTGGTGGACACCCCCATTTGGTGCCTGTCCCTGCGACGCAGTCTAGTTCGCGTAAATCTATGCCGACTCTACAGTCGGGCCGCCACTCGGAGCAGCCTCACTGGCTGCTGCTGGCGCCTCTTCGACGAAATCGCCTTCCTGCGCAGGGCGCTTGAAGACATAATAAGCCGAGTTTGCGGTCAAAGGCTGGATGCCCACCAGCTCCCAACCATCTTTGCCCAGAGTATTCAAGTAGCGACGAGCAAAGGCGCTGCGCCGCTCATTGCTGCCGATCAGTGTCTCAAGCCCCTCGCTTGAGACACGCCCACGATAATCAATATAGGCCACTTTATAAGCCCATTGCGCCATACTATTCTCCTTTCCAGCGCTGCGTTCCTTGGTCCGCTTCACACTGCAAACTGTTATAAAAACATTGTGCAAAAAATACTTCATACGGTCCCTACCAGCATAGCCCTGCGACGCCATATCCGATGGCGCCTCCGCACGAAACACTTCATTGTCGTCCGCCTCGCACGCAGATTCCGAGTGTTCCGCCTGAACAACTGGCACTGCGCCGGGTTCCACAATCAGTGCTGTGCCAGCCGTGGGCTATGCTGGAAGATTCCTCTGCACAGCAGTAAGTATAGCCCCGAATCTCCCCCTGCACACCGCTAAATTCAACGGTTTTTTGCACAGTGAAAATTAACGGGTCCACCCTGTAGATTTATACAGGGCGGCTCACCTGTGTGCTGCCTCATCCATACCCGAGACTTTCTCCAAAGGTACTCAAGCCTCTTGACAAACACCCTCGTTCTTATGAACATTACGAAAGGATTTACCCTGTTTTCCAAGCAACCCGGCTCACTGCTAACGATTTTCTGCGCCTATGTTGGCTTTATTCTGGCTGGCTGGGCCTTAACGGACCGTTTTACTCAACGATCGTATGGCCTTTCTTTTCAAGCGATAGGCCACAGCAGAACAGGATTTGAGATCAAAGTATGATGCCGAAGCACTATAAAGTGAATGCCTGTCTCACAGTGATGTTAGCCGTGGTGTTTTACCTGTTCTTCCAGCTCTGTAAACAACAACCTGCTTTAGCGCACGTGAATGCTTTTGCTGATGACCCCTACGACGCAGTGGGATCGTTTGGCATACAGTTAGCCATATTTACAGCCGTGCTCTCAATGATCCGCGCCTTTCGCCCCTATCAACCAGGCAAGGCTCTAGACAGTCAGCAAATCCTCCTCACCCGAGGAGCATATATAACATGTTTATCCGTAGCCGTGACCCTGGGCGCAGACATCATTGCTATGCTCCGCTACCTTTCTGTGTGGATAGGCTTTCCAGCAGGCTACATGCTTGCCGCGTTTGTGGGTGGAATGGCCCTTCTCACGGCGCTGGTTGGATGGCGGATTCACCATACAGTAAGCGTATGCATGGTGCCCGCTGCGAAACAGAGATGGGCCAGAGCCATTGGTATTTCTCTGGTGAGTCTGATCATCCTTGCCTGGTATCCAGTAAATTTGACTCAAAGTCTCCCTGGTGAACTCTTGACGGTCATAGTGAGTGTGACACTCTTTTTTGCTGTGGTTCGGGCATGGGGAATGGCTCTCTCTCCCTCTCTAGAAACGGGTGGGGAAGATTTCATCGATGATCTTGCTTCAATCTATCATTGGCTCAAAGCGCACTCGGGCCATTTCAGCGTTTTGCTGAATCCTTTGGAGAAGCTGCTCGCTTCATCCTTTCTCCGTCCCATCTTCAGCTGGTTGAATCCAAGGAAACACCCCTGGAATGGTATTCTCTTGTTCGGCGTATGTATAGGGGTGGTCCTGGCTCTTGCAGAAGCCATGGGCGAGGGAGGCCTGGGTCCCCACTTTGTGCTCCTGGCTACCATTTTCGTCAGTTTAGAAGGTGCAGGTGTCTTGCTCGGTTATATATTCCTGGCAAAGCCTCTAGGGCTTTTTCGACACGATTCCGCTGACAAGATGGGAGCCGAAGGGCCTCCTACACCAAGGCTCCCTTTGCACAAGAAATGATGAGATACACTCATATCTGAATGCAGGGCCTAAAAAGGGGGGGCTTAGTAACAGTGCTGCTCATTGTCATCCGAACAATTGACAAATTCGTCAAAGTATCTTATATTACTTTTAAGTGCTGTAAAATATCATATAGTAATAAGAAAGAAGGTCCATATGGAACCTTTACTTACAACAGAAGAAGTGGCTGATTATCTGCGTGTTGATATAGTGACGGTAAGGCGACTGGTTAACCGGGGTGACCTGACGGCATACCGCATTGGGAGCGAATATCGTTTCACACGAGCTGATCTCGAGGACTTTGTAAAACGACAGCGTGTTTCTGTTGGGAACAAGCCAGGTAAAGATGCGTACAAGAATTTCACTGACCGGACAAGTAGATTCAATGACCAGGCACGCAAGGCGCTAGCCCTGGCTCAGCAGGAGGCAAGACAACTAAAGCACAATTTTATTGGTACTGAACACATCCTTTTAGGACTTGTGGGCGAAGGCGAAGATATTGCTGGCCAGGTGCTGACAAGCTTTGGCGTCGAATTGAACCGGGCACGTAGCGAGATAGTCTCTATCCTTAAGCGCAGTCAGGAGCGTAGTCCAGGAATTAGCAAGGTAAAGTCTTTCGTCATTCAGGGCGAAGGTGCAGTCGTAGAGGAGATTGGTCTAACAGGACGGGCTAAGAAGGTAATAGACCTGGCAGCTGATGAGGCAAGGCTGCTTGGTCATCAGTTTATCGGGACAGAACATTTACTGCTTGGCATCATACGTGAAGGCGATGGCCTCGCTGTCGGCGTGCTAGAAAGCCTGGGTGTAGTCCTGGAGGAGGTACGCACGAAGACGCTACAGATGCTGAATAACCTGCAAACAGAAACGTCGCCAGAAGACGCAAAGCCACATCTCGAGGAGCATGGACAGACAATCACCTGTAGCCGTTGTGGCTCTCTTAATGCTGATACCTCTAACTTCTGCAATAGGTGCGGTTACCAATTGAAGTAGAGGGGATCAGCAAACCTACAGAGGCAGATGAAACGTGCCAATAATACTTGTTGCCCCCAGCACATGGCCTCTTATTGCGCTCACAACCTCACCAAATTTAAGACCTGGCCCACCGACATGCGCTAGATTTGTGGCATAGAGTAGAAAGAGGTAGTGATGGGTCTCACCTGTAGGCGGCGGACAGGGTCCACCGTATCCAGTGAAGCCAAAGCTGGTTGTTCCCTCGGTGAAAGGGTGATTCCCCTCCAGTTCGCGCACACCGGCAGGAATATTGTAGACAATCCAATGGTGGAATCCACCCGCCAATGGGGCGTCATAATCTGACATGAGAAGCACAAAGCTCTTCGTCCCTGCTGGCACATTCCTCCAGTTAAGCTCCGGGGCAATATTGGACCCTGTACAACCAAATTTATTAAATTCAGCTTTCTGGGGGAGCGGTCCACCATCGCGAAATTCGGGGCTGGTGATGGTAAATGGATGGAGTGTGTTACTCGAGGCTAATGCTCTCTGGGATGATCGTGAGAGTGAGAGCAGGAGAGACAGGGCGAGAAGGCCCAGTACAAGTATCCCTGTAGCCACAAGGACCAGGATTTTCCCTGGCAGAGGCTTTGCTAAGCGATTAGTGATGCGCATAATACCATCCTTTCTTCTGCTTGCTCTGTACTGTTTGCTACCTGTTTGTGAAACAGCCGTATGGAGAGGCCAGTTTTAGCCTGCCACTAAGGCGAGGCCGATAAAGGTGACACTTTATTGAGTTGTAGGTGTCAACCCTAGTGACATCTAAAGCATAGTTTTCTCTTACCAAGCTGTCAAGGTGTAAGAGGTAAATCAAACGAAAACGTAGAGCCCTGGTTTTCCGCTGTAGGTCGCTCAAGGCGGAGTTCTCCCCCATGAGCCTCAACGATACTTTTGGTGATATAGAGGCCGAGGCCGGTACCTTTTTGACTGCTGGTTGCCTGCAAACGACCATAGGGACGGAAGAGCTGGCCTAAATCAGTCGTGGAAATCCTCACGCCCTTGTTGTGCACGCTGATATGCGCTTTCCCTGGCGTTTGCCATGCTCGCACCGTAATAGTTGTCCCCTCGGTGGAATATTTGATAGCATTGTCAAGCAGGTTCCCTAACGCTTGCTGGAGGCGACCGTAATCCCAGTTTCCAATAATTGGCGTATCGGGCACTTCAATAGCAAATTGGTGATACGGTGCCACAGGGCGTATCTGCTCCACCCCCTCATTTACCAGCATAACTGCGTTGCATGGATTACAAGAAAGGGTAAATTGCCCGCTTGACAGGCGTGAAGAATCGAGCAAATCACTTACAAGCCGTACCAGGCGGCGGGCCTGGCTGATAATAATATTTGTGCCGCGCTCAATGCTCTCGCGGCTTTGGTTGGGGCGGGCTACTATCTGAGCATAGTTGATGATGGGAGTCAGCGGGCCGCGTAACTCATGAGCAATCATCGCGGTCAACTGTTCTTTACGCGCCAACTGCTCTTGTAAACGCACATTGGCCGCTGTCAGTTCCTCGACCTGGCGTTGCAAAGCTTTAATGACTTCGTCCTGTGATTGCTCGTGCTGCACTTGCATACCCTATCTATCTCCCTCATACACAGGCCTCTTGCTTCACTCAGGCGGCAGCAGATCCAGTTCTTGCAGTTCTTCTTGTGCCGCCTCGCTAAGCTGCGTTAAATCTATACTTGGATCAGCATGTGCTATGAGATGGCGGAGACGTTCTACAATCCCCGAACGTATGTAATGGTCAGAGGTGAGTAATAGCTCACCAATGATTATTTCAATCTGTCTTCGTTGCATAACGGCAAGTGCTGACTCTGCCATAGCTCTCTATTTCTTCCCTGAGGCTACTTTACTCTCGCTTGTCTTCGCACCGGACGTTTCAGAACTGCTCTCGCTGGATGTCTTCGCCTCGCTTTCCTTACTGGGCTCAGCAGTTTCGCTCTTTTTATCATGCCCATTCACGCCCCCTGCAGAAGTGGAATTGCTATGATCGGTCTTATAAAAACCAGAGCCTTTGAAGACGATACCAGCGGGGAAAAGCACTCTGCGGATGTGTCCGCCACATTCAGGACAAATTGTCAAAGGTTCATCAGTCATTTTTTGCCAGGTCTCAAATTGATGGATACAATCCCGGCAAACATATTCATACGTAGGCATACAACTTTCACCCCTAAGTGATCACAATACGTGCCATTATGCATTTAGAAACGATGGCTACTTACTACTATTATATATAACTTGCAGTCTCATTGTTGTCAATCGTTTAATGAGACTGCTAACAATCAACATACCTCATTCTTTATAACGTGGCAGGCCAACAAAAGTATTCCCGCAAGGTATATACAGGCCACGATTTTCGTAGTCATGGTAGGGGCGGGGCTTGCCCCCGCCCTGGAAGACCGCCCACACTTGCTTAAGTTCGCGCCTATGGGGCTTGCCCCCGCCCTGGAAGACCGCCCACACTTGCTTAAGTTCGCGCTTATGGGGCTTGCCCCCGCCCTTGCAAGTTTGCTTGACCGTCAAGGCGACTTGGTTGGCTATTCGGGTGGAATGGCGGGGCTTGCCCCCGCCCTTATGGAATTCCCCCTTCACTCTATCCGCCCAATATACTCTTTCACCCTCTCGGCAGCGTCACGGCTCATACCATTGAGTGCTGCGAGATCATCAATGCTGGCAGCACTGATTGCCCTGACCGAGCCATAGTGCTTCATCAAGGCTTTTTTGCGTTTAGGCCCGATGCCTGGAATCTCGTCTAACACCGATTTGAACGTGCGCTCAGAGCGCAGCTTGCGATGGTAGGTAATACCGAAGCGGTGGGCCTCGTCGCGGATACGCTGTACCAGGTAGAGCCCCTGCGAGGAACGAGGCAGGATAATCGGGTCTGGTGATCCCGGTATAAAAATTTCTTCGTTCTCCTTTGCCAATCCCACAGTGGGTATATCGATATGCAGTTCCTGCAACACCTCCATAGCAGCGCTCAGTTGTCCTTTGCCTCCATCGATAATAATCAGGTCTGGCATCGCCCAATCGTGCTGCAAGGGTGTCTCTGGTTCTGCCTGTTCGCCAATTTGCCCCTCATTTTCTTCACTGCGACCAGCGCCTTCCTTCTCATTTGTGACTTGTCTGCGAAATCTCCTGCGTAACATCTCCTGGTGGCTGGCGAAATCGTTGGGACCTTCGACAGTTTTTATCTTGAAGCGCCGGTACTCGCTGTTCTTGGGCCGCCCTGCTTCGAAAACAACCATCGCCCCCACCGAATTTGTACCTTGCGTATTCGAGACATCGTAGCATTCGATACGGTAGGGTGGAGCAGCCAGGTTAAGGGCATCCTGAAGTTCCTCCAGTGCCATCTGGGTTTTCTGGCTATCGGTCAACCATTTAATGCGCTGCTGCTCTAGCACCTCCTGCGCGTTTTGTTTGACCATCTCGACCAGGCGCAACTTTTCGCCGCGTTTGGGTACGCTAATTGCAACTGCGCCTCCTCGTTTCTCCCTTAACCAGCTTTGTATAACCATTCGGTCGTCTGGTTCGGCCTCGACAATGATTTCAGCAGGGATATGCGGTGAGCTTTCATAGAACTGTTGCAGGAATGAACTCATTATCTCGCCAGGGCTGCTATCTCGCGTTCCTTGCAGGATGAAAAATTCCCGTCCAATCAGCTTCCCGCTGCGGAAAAAGAAGACCTGGGCGCTTGTCTCATCCTCACCTCTGGCAAGGGCAATCACATCCTGGTCATCCTGCCCCTCGGTGTGAATGATGCGCTGTTTTTCCAGGATGCGCTCGACCGCTTTAATACGGTCACGTATGCGAGCGGCCTCCTCAAAGTTCAGGTTTTCAGCCGCTTCCTCCATCTGCTTCTCCAGGTTCTTAACTACCTCTTCGTGCTTGCCCTCGAGAAACAGTATCACCTGCTGGATCACCGCGTCGTATTCTTCTCGCGTGGCATAGCCCACGCAAGGGGCAATACAACGATGAATATAGTATTGCGTGCATGGGCGTGGCAGCAGCTTTTGTTTCCATCCTGCTGCTGGCTCGCCGTTGCGCGGTGGTGCCCAGTTACTGGCGTCATAGCGGCAGGTGCGGAAAGTAAAAAGCTTATTCAGCAAGTCTAACGTCGCATCTACCGCACCAGAGTTGGTGTACGGCCCAAAATAGCGATTGCCATCCCGCTGAAAACTGCGTACGCGATAGACGCGGGGGAAGTCCTCTGTCAGCGAAACCTTGATATAAGGATAGTTTTTATCATCTCGTAGCAGCACATTGTACTTGGGGCGATACTGTTTGATATAGTTACTCTCCAGCACAAGCGCTTCCACCTCATTTTTGACGACAAGAAACTCGATATCATCAACTTTCGCCACCATACTGCGGTTCTTTGGACCCAGGTCGCTAGATTCCTGGAAGTAAGAGCGCACGCGATTGTAGAGCGAATTGGCCTTGCCAACATAAAGAATCGTCCCTTGCGCATCTTTCATCAAATAGATGCCCGGTTTATGTGGCAGTGAGTTAAGTACAGACTGGATTTTTTCATTCATATCGATAGAGGCTTGTAGGGGCCCGATTATGCATATTGACAAAATAATCCGGACACTCGTAGGGGCCGATTTATCGCGCCCATCGCCGATTTATCGGCCCTGGTAGCTATACCGAATATCTGGATTAAAAAATTAATCTCCACTAGCGCGCCCGTTATACCACAATTACACACCAACAGTATAGCACATCTGACGACAATTGCTCTTTCCCTGAGCTTTTTGATCACGGCTTTGTAAGGGAGGGGGCCAGGATGACCATATTTAATATGAAATTCATGTTACCAGAGATAGCCAGAACAATCCATCTGTAGTATACTACTACTCGTTATCATTCTATCTATCATTTCCTGATCGCAAAGGAGCGAGCGTTACCTGCTTATTCCACGGATTCATTAGATATGAGTTGTATTGGTACTGCCGGGCATATCGATCACGGCAAGTCCACTCTGGTCAAGGTCCTGACAGGCATTGATCCCGATCGGCTGGCTGAAGAAAAAGAACGCGGTATGACCATTGACCTGGGCTTCGCCTGGTTGAAGCTCCCGAGTGGACGTGAGGTCAGTATCGTCGATGTGCCTGGGCACGAAGGTTTCATTAAGAATATGCTGGCAGGCGTAGGTGGTATCGATGCAGCCTTGCTGGTAGTTGCTGCCGATGAGGGTGTTATGCCACAGACACGCGAACACCTGGCAATCCTCGACCTGCTGTGTGTAAAGCGAGGAGTGGTTGCCCTCACCAAGGCCGACCTTGTTGATGAAGAATGGCTCGAACTGGTGCGTGAGGAGATAGCCGGGCAACTGAAACCGACCACGCTTGCTGGCGCTGAGATTATCCCTGTTTCCGCCTACACAGGCCAGGGACTACCATTATTACTTGCCCATTTGGATCGTATTCT
>WNGD01008587.1_pt1 | contig 19092 bp, 20 predicted proteins | sample 5400671 | NCBI WGS metagenome assembly WNGD01 (sample SAMN13153369, study PRJNA577476) | soil metagenome | isolation source: 40 cm soil or saprolite under grassland replicate 2 | place: USA:California | collected 2016-06-15
CGCTTGCGTCGCCGTATGGGAGATAGCCTTAGACAGCTCCGCCTCGACACGCTCATCGTATTGACTGCCAGGTAGTCACTGATCGAACATCAGCCCGTCCGGTATGAGCGAAATTCAGTATTGAGCCGAGGAGATGAACATGAAGGTCAAGATCACTCGAGGCAAGTTCAACGGCATCAACGCTTGCGCCGACAAGCATGGTGTCATCGCTGCCCTGGCAGTCGATCATCGCGGTAACCTCCTGGATGCTATCGCAAAGGCACGCGGTGAGCATGGCCAGGCGACAGCAGCAGATATGCTCGCGTTTAAGACAGCAGTCACACGAGTACTCACACCTCTTACCAGTGCTATTCTCTTGGATCCAGAATATGGTCTGGATGCAATTGCCAGCCGCGCCCCTAGTAGTGGCGTGCTGCTGGCCTACGAGAAGTCTGGCTATGACGTTCACGCAAAAGGTCGCCTGCCCGATTTGCTGCCCGAGTGGAGTGTCCGTCGCCTGGTAGAAGCGAGTGCGCAAGCGATTAAAATCCTGCTGTACTACAACCCGTTCGATGAGGCGCAGATCAACTCGATCAAACAAGCTTATGTCGAACGCATCGGTGCAGAGTGTTTGGGGATGGACGTGCCGTTTTTCCTGGAGCCGCTGGTCTACGATGAGGCGATCGGCGATGAGAAGGGAGTAGCATTTGCCAGGAAGAAGCCGGAATATGTAGCACAAGCCATGGACGAGTTTTCCAAACCTCGTTACGGTGTGGATGTGCTCAAGGTCGAACTACCAGTCAATCCGGCCTTCGTCGCAGGGACTCGCTCCTTTACAGGAGAGGTAATCGCCTATTCGCGCCAGGAGACTATGGAGCATTTCCGTAACACGGCGAGTGCAACCTCCAGGCCGTTTATTTACCTGAGTGCTGGCAGCAGCGACGAAGTGTTCTGCGAGATGTTGGAATTGGCTGCCGAGGCCGGGGTGAAGTATTCTGGAGTACTATGCGGCCGTGCAACCTGGCAGAATGCCATTCCGGTCTATGCGAACGAAGGAGTCGCGGCTCTCGAAGGCTGGCTGGCAGATCAGGGTCGACAAAACGTTCAGGCCCTCAATAACGTGCTTGCACAAGGCGCGGTCCCATGGTGGGATGTGTATGGCGGCAAGGGCAACATAGAAGTCATCGAATGAGAAAGATGCCTCCTTACGTTCTGTCTGACCGGAGGGAGATACTTCCTTGCATCTCTGCTGACTGCGCAGCAGTAGACGCGCAGCGGCGTTGCAGAGATGGTATCAAGCTTCGCAGCATCGTTGACAGAACGTCTTTCAAGTCTGGCAGCAGCATTTCTGAATGCAAATGGGTATTACTTTATGCCTCGAAAGTCTTGCGTTGTTCTCGATAGGTTATTCTTTCAATACATATTCGTCAGAGTAAATAGTATCTTGTGTTATTGAGAGCTATTTTACAATAGTGAACGGGATACCATCATGGCAGTGCAAGACCTGGCACAATTGAAGGTCACCAGCTACTGGCGTGACCCTATTATCATTGTTGGTGCAGGCCCTATCGGTATGATCACTGCGCTTGGCCTGGCGCGTTATAATGTGCCGTGCATTCTACTTGATGATGATACGGGCCCCACGCTTGAAGGCTCGCGAGCCTTTCTTATAGATCAGCACACCCTCGAAATCCTGGGAAACTGGAGCAATCTCGCCGAACAAATAACCCAGCAAGGCATTATCCTGACTGGAGAACGTATCTTCGTTCGTAAATCAGCGCTGCATTCGACGCCGATAGCGCCCTCTCAACCTGGCGTTCGCTATCCTCCATTTGTCAACATTCCTCAGAGCTTGCTTGAGCATCTCTTATCCTCTACACTCCAAAGGATGCCAGGCTGCCAGGTACTCTGGCAACACAAAGTAATTGGAATGTCTCAGGATAGCGAGGAAGTAAATATAGAGGTCCTGACACCCAGAGGAGTAAAGAATCTCCGCGCACTGTATGTACTTGCTGCTGATGGTTCACAGAGCGCTGTACGTAATCTGTTGAAGATCAGCTTTCCTGTCGCATCACGCGACAACCACATGCTCATGCTGGATGTGCGTATAGAAGGGGCAGAACCACCCCGCGAACGCTACTTCTGGTTTGATCCGCCGTTCAATTCCGGGCGCATCGCGCAATTAAATCCTCTTCCTGGTAACATCTATCGCCTGGATTATCAACTTTCTCCTTATGCAGACCTGGACGCGATCAGTCAACCAGCCGCTTTGCATGAGCGTGTTGTTGCTACAATTGGTCAAAGACCATACCAGCTTGTCTGGATGAGCACATATACGTATCGACAGCAGGTAATGGAACAATTTATTCATGGCCGTGTATTATTCCTGGGTGATGCTGCCCGCGTTATTTCTCCATTTGGATGCGCTGGATTGAATAGCGGCGTTCAAGATGTCTGGAACCTGGTGTGGAAAATTGTGCTGGTGCGAGCAGGTCAGACTCATGAGACCCTGCTTGATACCTATCAGAACGAACGCCATGCCGCCGCTGTCGAAAACTTGAAGCTCGCTGAGGAAACCATGCGTTTTCTGGAGCCTCCTTCAAGCCTGGTACACTGGAAACGTAATACGAATCTGCGTTTGAGCCAGCCTTTCAGGTTTATGCGCAAGCACCTCCTGATCGACCAGCTTGCTAACAACTTCACATATAGCGACTCGCCGGTTACCTCAGATGACCACAGGTTGTACCTGGGGGGTCGTTTTACCAAACTCCCCGCCGAGCAAAACGCTATATTAAAGCGCTTTCGTCAAGGTCCTGTCGTTGGGTCACTGGCTCCCTCGATTATGCTTCTTGATGCCGATATGGGCATACCTGTCTCTTTGTCCGACTATTTTGGACACGGCTTCGTAGCGCTTTGCTTTTGTGCGGACGTTGAAATGGGGATGTCAGTGCTGCAACGCCTGAAAGATAATCTAGTCGGTACTCCGGTTGAACTGTGCCTTATCTCACAAAGTCTACCCGCCACAGCAGTTGACAGCATCCAGGTATTTTTAGATGCTGAGGGTAAGGCTGCAAGTGCGTATAACGCCGGACCACGTACACTCTATCTTATACGCCCGGATGGCTATATCTCTGCCCGTCGCTTTGACAGCGATTTTAACGACATCTCTGCCCTGGTGCGTCACGCAGTTGGAGAAGATAGGGTTGACACGCAAACGCGCCTGCGTAAGGTGGCAGACTCGCCAGAGAGCCAAACTATTGACAATGCGTAAAGTGTCGTCTATACTGACGTTACATCAAGCACGTGGTGACCGTAGCTCAATAGGCAGAGCTCTGGATTGTGGCTCCAGCGGTTGTGGGTTCAAGCCCCATCGGTCACCCTTTATTGTTGCTCCTCTGGCATCAGTTGTGACTTTACCCATAGTTTGTTCGCAGCGGACAAACTATGCTTCCAGATTTTTCCACTATTAATGCCCCAACCCAGCTCGTATTAGAGTACACTCTTTAACCACTCATTGACCACAGTTTTGAGTTGCTTATCTCTCCACTGATACCATGCTTGCAGCCATTGCTCATCAACGCCATAGAGGGTGTCTTTAAAACGGCGAAACGCGCCTTTGCCGTTGAGCGCGATGGATAATTTTTCGGCGGCATGTTCGTCGGCTGGAGCGACCATTTCGTCCACGAAATCGACCATCCACTGGTAGGCTACATGGGAGGGGATGCGCTCAATGACAACGTAGTCGTTGCTCCCATCGATTTCTTCCAACAAGCGTTCATCCTCGTCGGACAGGCCGAGATAGTCTGAAAAGAAGACCACTTCGCCTGAGACCAGATTCAAGAAATACCTGTTTGCCAGGTCTGAGTCTTCCATCGCGGTTTCAAGCATGTCCAGGTCAATGGAGTTTCCGTTGGGCAGTGTGATCATATGATACTTCTCCTGATGCGCAGGGTTTCAAATTTCATGGTCAATCTTCTCTCCCAAAAAGTCGATTCAGCGCGTTTTCGATACGTTCGGCATTCTTCTGTTGCCCACTTGGTAAGATGTACCGATCCAATACCTGTTGAGCTTGTTTACGTGTTCGGATCTGTGTTTTCGGTAGTAGTATAGCACAATCATCCAGGTCTTTTTGGCGTCCCGCGGTGATTTTAAGCGCAAGGATATACTCGACTTTCTGGGGCATAGACATGGAGTGGTCCAAACCGTTTCCACAGCTTGCCATCAGGCACAATCACTTCATCGTACACAAGCATCTGGGCAAGATAGTTCAACCAGTCAGCATCGAGGTCGTGTTTTTGTGTGATAACCTGGACGCTCTCACGGAGCGGAGCATACGCTCGTTGCAATCCATCTTCGTCGAGCCAGAAGATGTCTATGCCTTTGGTGGAATGGGGTGCATTGGCAAGCAGGAGCATGTACGCACCCCTTTCAAGAGGATGCGAACTTGCTTCTTGAGTCCTCGATTTTTTAGTTCTGCTCCCAGTTCAGCAAGGTAACGTTCTATGTCTTCTGCTTCCAGCCCATTTAACGCCGGTACACCTCAATATGTTGCTCATCCTGGCTCACGGGGGAGGATAAAGTTTTCTGCTTACAGAGATTGCTAGAGTCTCCCAATTAGCCCCATAAGCTGCTCCAGCTCAGATGCCGGATCCATAACCAGAACAGGCATAATGAGCAATTCATCCAGACCCGCCGCTAAGAGTTCAGTAAGGCGCGATGCAATGGCGGCTTCATCACCAGAGACGACAAGGCTATCTATGAGCTCGTCAGACATTTTTCCGTCTGGACCGACGGGGAAGCCAGCATCGGCGAACATGTTGGCGTAAAAAGGGAGCCGCGCGTAACGACTGATCTGCTTACGTGACGCTGCCAGCACTGCATCACGATCCAGGCCGAGTGCTACTGGAATATGGGCCAACAGTGGAGGCACCGGGCGTAAGCTCCTGGCTGCACCCGTGCGCAATGCTGGCAATGCTTTCTCAAGCAAATATGGAACGGGGCACATCCAGGAGATAGCCCCATCGGAGATCTCTCCGGCAAGTTGGAACGCACCGATGCGTAGGGCCGAGATCAGGATAGGGGTGCGCGGCGTTCGCGGTAGCGTAGCCTTAATCGTGAAGAAGCGTCCTTGATGATCGATTTTGCCTTCCCATAAGGCTGAGCGTAGCACAGTCACATATTCACGCAGGTGCTCAAGAGGGGCCTTCATGGGGATGCCATATATTCCCTCGATGGTTGGCCGGTGACTCGGCCCAATTCCCAGCCGCAGTCGCTCATGAGCAAGGTCGCCGAGCGCAAGGGCTTGCTGTACCATGACAAGGGGATGGCGCGGATAGGTGGGTACGATGGCTGTACCCAGGCGCATACTGGTGGTCTGCATTGCCACTGCAGCAAAGATGGTCAGAGTGTCCGGGACTGAAGGAGTTTGTATCATCCAGACCTGTCGAATGCCGGAAGCTTCTGCCGCTACAATGGTTGATACTGCCGTTGACGCGTTTGCCCCATTCACTACCAGCCCGACTCGCTCTCGTGTGGGTTTTGATGAGGATTCTTGTACACCTGAAGATGTCGTGTCTCTATTCTGCATTCGTCAAATCTGCCTTTCAAAATGATTGCTGTATTTCCTCTGAACATAGCACTTCGTGTTTTGCATCGTCAAGTGCTTCTGGTCTCACTTGACATAGCAAGAGAGCGTGGCTACACTGTTTATGTGGTAAATAGTAATCAAAGGAGAAGCTTTATGATTGATACGCTTGCAACGGTTTGCATATTTGTCAATGATCAAGATAGAGCCAAAGCGTTCTATATCGACAAACTGGGCTTTGAATTACGGCAAGATTCGCCAATGGGTGAGTCACGCTGGATTGCCGTCGCGCCAAAAGGAGCACGCACCGAAGTTATTCTCTACAAGATGGATGAAAACTGGCAGCATTATAGCCAGGTAAAGGGAAAGTCGCAGGCATTCACCTTCAATGTGACAGACATGGCTGCGCTGCATGCTGATCTCAAAGCAAAGGGCGTGCGCATTACCCAGGAACCAGATCCACAACCCTGGGGAACGTATATGATGATCCTCGATGAGGATGGTAACGGCTTGCTGCTGGTTGAAACTCCTAAATAAAAAGAAGTTTGGAAGAGCATAACACTCTTCCAAACTTCTTAGCAGTCTAGAGCCTGCACCAGCAGGCACTTTCATACCGGCGCGTTGCCGGGCTACAGCTTATTGGTGTTTATGTGCGCCTCAAAGGGTTGTGTTGGCCCAACGCGCCCATCAGCCCATGCCACATAGAGCTTACTGCCATTCGAGCCGGGTACGACGAAGTTATCTGTGTAGTCGCCGAAGTTCGGGATAATGATCGACGAAACAGCATTCCAGTCGCTTGGTCCAGTGGTGATCAGTACGGTGCTGTTGGCTGGCCCAGTCGCCAGAGGACTGATATCCACAGCATCCACATCGGTGAGCGCTGTGTTCGCATTTGCCCTGACGTACCAGGAGATAGGCAGGTTGCCATTCCCATCGGGGTAGCGGAGGGCTGGTAGGAAGTGCAGACCACCAGTTGCGTCACTGTTGATCCGTACCGGCGAATTCTGAATCCTGTGCAGGCCGGACCCCAGGGTAAAGCTCTGGAGGAAGATGTCGCCCATTGGGTGCTGGCGGGCATCATTCCAGACCATGCTCACCGTTCCATTCCTATCACTCACAGCAACGCGCGGGAAGTCACTCCCCGGGAAGCGGTTATAGCCAGGAATGAAGTTCCCGTCCATCGAGATGACTCTCACCGAAGCAGGATTGGGTAGGGTAGTACAGGGTGAGGTTGGTGTCAGTGTCAGACACGAGAGAGGTACGCGGTTCATCTGGTTCTTTGTGGGCACGCCTCTGCAGTCGACCGGCCCTCCTCCGAAGGAACCAAAGAGATTGGTTGCCCAGTTGAACTCGTGTGCAACATACACATCACCTGTCGCCGGATCTACAGCCGGGTAGGCTCCCTCGCGCTCGCAACTCAGGTCCCCAGGAGCTACAACGAGATACGGAGCAGCAAGAGCGCCTGGGCCAGTGATGCTTCCATCGCTACCATTGTGACAAACCGGAGCTGCTGGAGTACTGAGATCGCAGACAGCTAGCTCGATCTGTCCATTGGTCAAAGTGTCTGGCGGGAAGGAATTGATACCAAACTCCGTGTAGGACATGTACAATCGACCTCGCGCAGGGTCAATCGACAGGAACTCCTTGTCAAGAAAGCTGCAGAAGGTGAACCCATCGAAGCTCCCGCACTGTGAGCTTATTGCAGCTACAATTGGATCGCTGCAGCTCAGTGTGGCCGACGAGCCTGATCCGTTCACCACACAGGCCGTTACAGAAAGGGCATCCTCAGGGACATTGAACGGGATGAAAATACTGCTGATGTAGAAGTAGGTCTTCCCACCAACCGTGTAGACCTCAACGCTCGGGTCACCCTCGGTCGCGGATGTGAGGCAATTAGAATTTGGCAGGCCACCCAGATCCTTGAAGGATGAGCCGCCATTGTTCGAGAAGGCGAATCCCGTCAACTGATCTTTGTTCATCGGTGAGCAAGGCGGAGATAAGAAGCCAGTGGAATCGTTCCACGCTTCGACAACATAGGGACCAGAGGCGGCAATGGATTCTTCCGACTGCCCATAGGCCTGCACCCCGGCTGGATTGCGGTCTTCGTTTGGATTGGCAGCATCAACGTTGCCGATAAATGAGATCGAGGTTGATTGGTGCACAGATTTGCTACTTGTTTGTGGTCCGAAGCACCACATCTGCATTCCTTGAGACCCCTGGAGGCTCTTGCCAAGCCTGCCACAGATCGGGTTGTTGTTCCCGGCTCCCAACCTCGTCCCTCCTGAAGCATGTGCACGCATCCCACTACCACGCAAGAAAACGCCGCCTGCAAATGCAGCTACCAGAGTGAGAGCAACCAGTACAGAAATGATGCTCTTGCGATTGACAAATCGACTCATTAAAAACATCTCCTAAAAGTGTTTATCTTCTCTTGCCTCACGTGCCTTGCGGCGTACCATTGCTCATCATAGTGTTCGCATCTACTGGCCTACCGCACTCAAGCACCCGACGGCGGGAGAAATTCCAATAAAAACAGATACAAAGATACACAGAGATATGCCAGCAAATTCTTTGCCGGTGGGTCAGATAGGCTCCTCACTCTACTAGGTACTCCTCGCCAGCATAAAAGTATATGTAGAATAAGAAGCACATCTATAGGTTTATTGAATCCAGCCACTAAGGAGCTTAATAAGCAGCATTTCACCCCTAACCATCTGCAAGCATACTTCAAAAATATAGATATGTCAAGCTATATTTCATAAATATTTAATTAGATAAATCGATATATAATGATATAATTTGATACATTTTGAAACGAAAACACATGCTCAGGCAAGACAAATCTGCTTTCTCTCAAAATTTCTTTCGTCTTGAATTGGGTCATGTGGTAAGATAAAACTAATGGTAGTTTCTGAATAACAGTGTTAGCGTCTTTGCCATTTACCTTTCTGGTTGCGCAAAAGGAGATCAAATGCGCGAACTGATCACTTTACATGTCAATGGCGAACGCCATGAACTGGCGGTGTTGCCCCATCACACCTTACTTGAAGTTCTGCGTGAAGACCTGGGGTTGATCGGGACAAAGCATGGTTGTGAGTTGGGAGAGTGTGGCGCCTGTACCGTTCTGATCGATGGCTTGCCCATGCTTTCTTGTCTTACCCTGCCTGTAGAAGTGCAGGACAGCGAGATTACCACTATAGAGGGCCTGGAACAAAACGGAAAACTTCACCCTTTGCAAGAAACATTCGCCGAGTTGGGCGCAGCGCAGTGTGGCTATTGCACTCCGGGCATCTTGCTTTCAGGTGTAGCTCTCTTGCGAGAAAATCCGCGGCCCACGCGCGAGCAGATCAAAGAAGCGCTTGCAGGTAATCTTTGTCGTTGCACAGGCTACACAAAAATCTACGAGGCGGTCGATGCGGCTACTGAACGTCTGAATGCTGTTGGAGGGGTATTATGACCATCAAAGAACGTACAGGTGCAGGCACCAGGCGCGATACATCTCGCACCTACAAGTATATTGGAGCGCCCCTTCCTAAAGTCGATGCTTATGCAAAGGTAACAGGGCGTGCGCTTTATGCGGATGATATCATGCTTCCACGTATGCTCTATGGACGTTTGTTGCGGTCTCCCCATCCGCATGCACGCATCATCTCAATTGATACGCACCGAGCATTGGAGTTACCAGGAGTGCTTGCCGTAATTACTGGAGAGGATCTGCCACAACAGTTTGGCATTTTACCCTCCAGCCAGGATGAATACGCGTTGGCTATTGGCAAGGTGCGCTATGTTGGCGATCCTGTTGCCGCCGTTGCCGCCATAGATCCCGATATTCTCGATGAGGCCATCAAGCTTATCCATGTAGAATATGAGATTTTGCCTGCGCTCATGAGTAGGCCGTCTCCTACGAGTTTGGTGACATTGAGACAGGTTTTGCAGAAGCGGACTATGTGCGTGAAGACTGGCTCTTTTATGAGGGTAATAATCACGCACCAATAGAAGCTCATGCCTGTGTCGCAAACTGGGAGCCTAATCCAAGAGACCTGGTTGGTGGTAAACTCACGCTCTGGTCTTCTACGCAAACTCCGCATTATGTTCATCGCGAATTAAGCAAAGTGTTGGGGTTGCCACAATCACACGTACGAGTTATAGCACCGAATGTTGGCGGAGGTTTCGGTGGCAAGAGCGATCCCTTTTCACATGAAATGTGCGCTGCTGAATTGTCTCGTCGTACCGGCAGTCCTGTTAAAATCACCTGTACCCGCGAGGAAGTCTTTTTGATCCACAGGGGACGTCACCCGGTCAAAATGTGGATCAAGACTGGCGTGAAAAAGGATGGCACGCTGACCGCTATGCACTTCCGCTCCTTCCTCGATGGTGGTGCGTATGGCTCTTATGGCATTGCTACGACCTATTACACGGGCGCCTTGCAGACTGTGACGTACAAGCTCCCCTGCTATAAGTTCGAAGGCATGCGGCTTTTCACCAATAAACCGCCTTGTGGGCCGAAGCGCGGGCACGGCACGACCCAACCGCGTTATGCTGTAGAGGTGCATCTCGACAAAATAGCCCATGATCTTGGTATCGATCCTGTCGAGCTACGTCGACGCAACCTGATTGAACCGGATACCCGCACCATCAATGGTCTGCGCATCACAAGTTGTGCCCTTGGCGAATGTCTCGACGCCGTAGTCGAACGCTCCGGTTGGAACGAATCTCGAAATCGGCCACCCGTAGGGGCCGATTTATCGCGCCCATCGCCGATCCAACCCTCCGTAGGGGCCGATTTATCGCGCCCATCGCCGATTTATCGGCCATCAGGGGAGGAAATGGAAAATACCCCCGAATCGTCAATCAAACGTGGTCTAGGTATCGCCGCGTCCTCGTACATCTGTGGCGCCGGGAAACCCATTTATTGGAACGATCTGCCACACTCCGCCGTGCAGATTCGCCTCGACCGTGGAGGAGGGGTCACCGTTTATTGTGGCGCTACCGACATCGGCCAGGGATCGACTTCCATTCTTGCCTACATCGTTGCGGAAGAATTGGGGGTGCCTCCAGAACATATTCACCTGGAAACCGCCGATACCACGCTGACGCCGGTTGATCTAGGCTCGTATTCGAGTCGTGTCACTTTCATGGCCGGTAATGCTGCCATCGCCGCTGCGCGCAAGTTGAAAGGACAACTCTTCGAGTTAGCTTCAGAACAATTGCAAGTGCCTGTTGATAATCTTGAAGCTGCTGAATGCCTTATCTATGATGAAAACGATCCTGGCGTAGCGCTACCCTTTGTAAAAGCAGTGCAGTTGACCGAGGCTCGCTATGGAGCGCTGGTGGCTGCGGGTTCATATGCTCCACCCGAAGGCATTCACGGTGATTATAAAGGAGCAGGCGTTGGGCCCTCCCCTGCATATTCCTACTCTGCATGTGTAGCGCAAGTTGCAGTCGATGTCGAGACAGGTGAGCTGGTTGTCGAAAAACTCTGGCTGGCTCACGATGTAGGTCAGTCCATCAACCCCCTTCTAGTCGCCGGGCAGGTCGAGGGGGGTGCGTATATGGGCTATGGTGAGGCTGTGATGGAGCAACAGGTCTTCCGTAAAGGGCGCCATAAAATACCATCGCTGCTGGATTATAAGCTTCCCACGACTATGGAAACGCCGGAAATCGAGACTATCCTGATCGAGATTCCTGATCGCGAAGGTCCTTTTGGTGGGAAAGAGGCAGGTCAAGGCCCGCTTAATCCGGTAATTCCTGCGATCGCGAATGCCATCTTTGATGCTGTGGGTGTGCGTATTGACGAGACTCCGATCACTCCAGACAAAGTGCTCAAGGCTTTGCGGGCTGAATCGCCAGGCGCTCGACCAGCACAGCGTCCGCATGTTGAACCAACAGAGGCGCCGTCTCCCTGGCCAACACGCTTGATAACGTGGGAACCCGTTGAAGCGACTCTTGCAGGTAAGGATGGTGTATAGTGCTGCGACTTCCACCATTTCGCTACCTGGCTCCTCGCACAATGGAACAAGCCACGCAAATGCTTGCCCAGGAGGCAGAGCAGGCTATGCTCGTTGCTGGCGGCACCGATCTGTATCCCAATATGAAACGCCGCCAGTTCACACCACCAGTCTTGATCGGCTTGCGTGGTCTTGCAGAATTGAAGCACATCAACGGCTCGCCAGAACAGGGCATGCGGGTAGGGGCAGGTGTGACTCTCACTTCACTGGCGGAGTATCCTGTCCTTATGCAGTACTATCCGGCGCTTGCCACTGCTGCTGGATCCGTTTCAACTCCTCAACTGCGCAACATGGGCACGATTGGCGGCAATATCTTCTTGGATACACGCTGTAATTATTACAACCAGACCGAATTCTGGCGTCACTCAATTGACTATTGCATGAAGAAAGATGGCGATGTGTGCCTGGTTGCACCGGGTAGCCCACGTTGCTGGGCCATCTCTTCAGCCGATACGGCTCCTGTGCTGGTCAGCCTGGATGCTCAGGTGCGCCTGGTGAGTGTGCGTGGTGAACGTGTTTTGCCTGTACGCGAACTGTTTCGCGACGACGGGATGAATCCCTACACCAGGGCCAGGGATGAAATCCTAAGTGAAATCATACTGCCGCCTGCTGATGGCTGGCACAGTACCTACCTGAAATTACGTCGTCGCGGTTCCTTCGATTTTCCTATACTCGGCGTAGCGGTGGCACTACGTTTTGCTAAAGATGGCGCTGTTGCTGATGCGCGCATTACGCTTGGAGCAGTGGCCTCCCATCCAGTCGAGGCCACCGATGTTGCGAAACTGTTGATTGGTCAGCGTCTTACATCTGAGCTTATTACGGAAGCAGCCGCACTTGCTGCCAAACGTTCCAAACCGCTGGATAACGCCGACCTGACAATCAATTATCGCAAACAGGTCACGCCAATCTATATTCGCCGTGCTCTAGCTTCTTTCGTATAGAAAGGAATGCTTCTCCATGTCGCAATTGGAAATCGCTTCCCGCTCACTGATAGAGGAACATCAACTGGCACGGCTACAACTTGGGCTTACACGCATACTCCCTCACAACCGCTTTTACGAAGAGAAATTGCTAGCGAATGGAGCATCTCTTTCATTGCAGAGCTTAGATGAACTGGCACATTTCCCTTTCACAACCAAGCAAGAGCTTGTTATCGACCAGGAGTTGCATCCCTTATTTGGCCACAATCTAACCTATCCCCTGGGTGATTATGTACGTTTACACCAGACTTCCGGAACAACTGGGCGACCTATGAAGGTCCTGGATACGCTGGAAAGCTGGGACTGGTGGGCCGATTGCTGGACAAGTGTCTATCAGGCGGCAGGTGTAACTCGTGATGATATTATCTTTCTGGCCTTTGGTTTTGGCCCCTTTATTGGTTTCTGGTCGGCCTATGAAGGAGCCAAACGCCTTGGTGCGCTCACTGTTCCTGGCGGTGGTATGGATTCCGTGCAGCGCCTGCGGGCCATGCAGGAAATTGGAGCGACCGTTCTGGTATGCACACCAAGCTATGCGCTGCATTTAGCGGAGGTGGCCAGGGAGCATGGTATGGATACGCAATTATTCAGTGTGCGTGTAACCATCCATGCTGGTGAGCCTGGCGCATCGATTCCCGCCACGCGAGAACGTATTCAAAACGCCTGGAATGCACATACCTATGACCATGCAGGTATGACAGAGATGGGCGCTTTCGGCTATTCATGCTCAGAGCAACATGGCTTGCACGTCAATGAAGGTAACCAACCCGTCAACGAAGGTCAGACCGGAGAATTGATCCTGACGAACCTGGGGCGCTGGGGCAGCCCGGCTATTCGCTATCGCACAGGCGATCTCATACGTCATGGTGGCTATTCCTGTGCCTGTGGACGCACTTTTCTGATTTTGCCAGGCGGTGTGTTGGGACGAGTAGATGATATGCTAATTGTGCGTGGTGTCAACATCTATCCCTCAGCGTTGGAAAATATTCTCCATCGCTTTCCTGAAGTGAGCGAGTATCGTGTAATCGTCACCAGCAAGGGGCCAATGGATGAGATTGCTCTACAGGTCGAATGTCCTCCACAATTGAAGGCCAGCATTGCGGAGGAATTGCACGTAGCCCTGAATCTACGTGTACCCATCGAAACGGTAGAACCAGGAACCCTCCCTCGTTTTGAGTTAAAAGCCAGGCGTATTGAAGACCGCCGGAAAAAAGCTTGAAATTAGCAATATATCAATTGTAAAAACACAAGAACTCTGTTAAACTATCACTGGGGAAATATAATTCACACTCGTTGCCTTAGAGCGTAATGCCTGTGCAATACAGCGTGTTCTATGTCTGGGGGATCATGATGCAACGCTGCCAATTCTGCGGTTCAGATTTACCATTACATGCACACTTTTGTTCTAATTGCGGACATCTGCTTCCTGATCGAACTCAAGCCGTAATCTACTACACCAATCAGCTTGCAACAGATAGCTCTTCACCCAATACTCCACCTTTGTTTAGCAGCCCATCGTATCCTATTATAGTGAATGCTGAGACTGGTCAACTAGATACCGATGTTACTATACGACACAGGTGGGTTGAAGGGGGGATGACGCCAGATAACCCGCAATTTCCAGAACGCCAGGCCGATGAGAATGAGACTGTCCAGGAAGAGATATTATTGCCATGGGTGCTGCCAATCGAGGGACAACTACCATACGCCGGGCAGGCGCCGATGGTTTCGGGAACTCCTCAGGTAAGCGGAGTTCCAACTGTCCCAGGAACTCCAGCGGCTCCGGGAAACGCTCCCCTTTCTGGGCCTGGCCTCCCTCATGTGGCCGGTTCATCTGCTCCTCCCCAGGCTCCAAACTGGGCACAGCAGGCGCCGTCTCAGCAGCCAGTATACCATCCGCAGCAAGAGCCACCGTTACAGCACCCGCAGCCAATGCACCATCCACAACCTCAACCCCGGCTTCTTCATACGCAGCCAATACATCATCCGCAGCAAGAGCCACCGCTACACCATCCACAACCTGAGCCGAAGCACCACCATCATACAGGGCCTCTGCATGCTCGCAGAGAACATGCTCCTCGACACCACCACACAACCGCCGGAGCGACCTCAAAGGCGGGCATGGGTGTTGCGACCAAGGGGATTATAATAGCTATTGTTGCTGTAGTCGTCATTGCAACAAGTAGTATTCTTTTAACACATGCGTTTGTACCAACGAACCCTCCGGGTATTACAATCACCGGCTCTAACGTGGTTCGCGATGGGGGTATTTTGCACTTGCATGGTGAGGGCTTTCAACCCGGTGGCAGTGTGAGTTGTTCATCGCTGGAGCATTACAGCCGCGGTCTGCTGCCGATACAAACATCACGGTAAGCTCTTCAGGAACCTTTGATGCTAATGTGACAGTGCCGCTAGGTTTATCGGCAGGGAAGCACACCATTCACGCAATAGAGAACCAGGGGTCGCAAAGTGCAAGTCTGCAATTTACTGTGCCCTCATCTGAACTCGTTGTCAACCCTACGGCACTCAATTTTGGTTCGGTAGAAGTTGGTAGGAAGGTAAAACTCTCAGTTACAATAAGTAACCGGGGAGGGGCGCGCTTGAACTGGACTGCCACTGTTGAAGGTGCTAATACAAACTGGCTGACGATACAAACGCATACAGGATCAGTTGAGGCTAATGCTTCTGATGAAACCATCATTGTGACAGCCAACACCAATGGTCTATCGGTGGGGCCTCACTCTGCCACGTTGCGCATCCATTCAGACAATGGTGATGTACAGGTAGCGGTCAGTATGAATGTTATTCTCCATGCCCAGGGATCTCAGCAGGCGATATTAAATGTCCCTCAGCAGAACCTTGATTTTGGTCAACTGCAGGCAGGCCAACAGGCGCAGCAGAGTATCTCAATTGCTAACCTGGGCAATCTACCGCTCAAATGGTTGGCCAGTACGAGTGCACCAAGCGCTGGATGGCTAAGTCTGGCCCCGACCAACGGAACGGTTCAGCCCGGAGCCACACCACAGACGGTCCAGGTAAATGTTAACTCTACGATTTTGGCAGCGGGGAGTTATTATGGCACAATCAATATTACTTCTAATGGCGGGAACGCAACAGTAACAATCAGCCTTGTAGTAAATGCTGTAACTGTGACTCCTACGACATCGCCAAGCCCGTCCCCATCGCCAAGCCCGTCCCCATCGCCAAGTCCATCGCCGTCGCCAAGCCCATCCCCATCGCCAAGTCCATCGCCGTCGCCAAGCCCGACGCCGACACCGCAGTCTCCGGTACTGACGATCACTGTCTCAGGTACTTGTCCTCCTGATGGTAATGGTAATTATACATGTACTGATACACTGACAGTAACCGGTTCTCAAGGCAGTATCTCCTGGTCTGTAAGCGCAGAGAGCGATTTACCTGGAACTACTTTCAATCCACAAAACGGAACGCTGCAGGTAGGACAGTCACTACAAGTCGTTGCTACAATTCCGGGCAGTGATTGTCCAGCGGGTGGTCACTATGACTACTCGTGGCCCGGGCAAACATTCAGAGTGATAGTAGTATGTCCGTCAACGCCACCACCACCTTCACCAACCCCATCGCCATCACCGACACCAACGCCGCAAATAACGGTGATGCCACTGAATATAATATAGACCCAAATTCGGGTACCTGTTCGCAGAATAGCGATGGCACCTATAACTGCACTGTGACAGTGGGCGCGACTTCGGCAGGAAGTTTGAACTGGTTTTCTTTTGTGGGTATAGGTGGAACAGGCACGTCAATTAATCCGTCAAGTGGCCAGCTCACGGCGAGCCAACCACAACAAACGGTGACCATTTCGTCTATTCCTTGCGGTAACGATAGCTTTACGTTCATGGATCAGAACAACAATCAAGCGACGGTGACGTGGACTTGTATCTCATAAAGTAGTAGATCGATTGGCACTGCTATAAAATCCCACGGTTCGTTCAAGCCCCGAATGCGATGCATTACCCCATTTATCACATGGGCATCTCCTACTCTATGTGATAGCATAGAGTATCATCCTCGTCAGGGACGCGACCCCGTAGAAAGCACACTCTCAAATCTCAAAGAAGGAAAAAAGAGATGCAACCAGACATTATTACTCACCCTGCACCGGTGCGCTGGGGCGTACTAAGCGTTGCAAATATCGGCGTCAAGCACGTCATCCCCGCCATACTCGCATCCTCAAATGGGCAATTGGTGGCAGTCGCCAGCCGCAATTTGCACCGCGCGCGCGAGCTTTTCGGGCATATCCCACAACTATGCATCTATGGAGCTTATGAAAGCCTACTCGAAGACCCTGAGATCGAGGCTGTCTATATCCCATTGCCTAACAGTCTGCACGCCGAATGGACCATCAAATCTTTAGAAGCGGGCAAGCATGTCCTGTGTGAAAAGCCCCTGGCCGTCACTGCAACTCAGGGTGCGGCGATGGTTGAAGCGGCGCGAGTGAACCATAGGTTGCTCATGGAGGCATTTATGTATCGCTTCCATCCGCAGACACTCTGGGCGTTGGAACAGGTGCAAGCTGGCCGGATCGGTACGGTCAAGCTGGTACGAGCCTCCTTTGCTTTCAATGTTATGGTGCCTCCACGTCCGAAGAATATTCGATTGCAGGCAGCGCTGGCTGGCGGCTCGCTTATGGACGTTGGTTGCTATACTATCAATTTCTGTCGCGCTGTCTTTGGTCATCCTCCCATTGCCATCGCTGCGCGGGTGTATAAGCCAGATGATAGCCAGGTTGAACTCTCGGCGAATGCCGTTCTCGATTTCGGCAATGGACGCTATGGCCTGATCGATGCGAGCTTTGATTTACCAATACGCCAGGCAGCAGAAATCTATGGAGAGGCTGGCAGTATAAGCATTCGCGAACCTTTTGTACCAGGAAACGCTGAAGCCGAAGTTGTGCTCTCCTTAGAAGGTCAGACTATCCACCAGCGCATTGCGCCAGTCGATCACTATCGGCTCGAGGTCGAACACTTTGGAGCAAGCGTGCGCTCCGGCACCCAACCCGCTTTTAGCCTGGCAGAAACCATTGAAAACCTCGCAACCATTGAGGCCATCTATCAATCCGCCAGCTATCCCTGGCCCATCGTCTGAAGAAAACAGAAAATGCGGCCATACTTTCCTCCCCTCCACGCTTCTCCCATCGCAGCATAAGATGAATCAACAACTCGATAGAGGAAATATGTATCACAGTTTCATCACAAAGTTGTCTCAACATCTGTTCTACTTACCTCGAAAGCGCTATTTTCCTCTGTTTACGTCTACAAGGCCTTTTGGTGATTATAGCGTTTTTCTGGTATCATTATTGCTATCGAGACTTACTCCACATGTATATAGTCCTGCTTAAAGTGGTTTTCTCTTATGTTTAACCCGTGTCATTCACCATATCTCTACTAGAAAGAATTCGGCATTCCATGACTGATCACGTCTTGCCAGTAGGTAGTCGCGTGCGGGTGACTAGTTACGGCCCGTTCCGGGAGCGCTGGGGAACGGTATGCGATGTGCACACGATTTCCCCTGATCTTGAAGAGCCGTTTTGCTTCTACCTGGTTGCGCTTGATAGTGGCCAGAGGAAAGAACCCATTTGGTTTGAGTACAGTGAGGTGGAACTCATTACTTCCTCACTCGTTGCGCTCCAGGAACGCTAGGCGCTCCACCGCGCATCAAGAACATGGGTATCCCCCAGGATACCCATGTTTCTTGTCTTCTTCCTGGTACCTGTCGCGTGCCTCCATTTCTCTGATTGGTTGAGTGGCACTGTCTACCTGGTATGGTGAGGGACGTGTCAGTGTTGCGCAGGATATTGATTTCTCTGATTGGTTGAGTGGCACTGTCCACCTGGTGCCTACCACTATCATCCTGGTACCTCCTACTGTCCACTTGGTGCCTACCACTGGCCACCTGGTGCCTACTATTGTCATCCTGAGCGAAGCGAAGGATCTCGTCCTCATCGGCCCTGGTCATGCTCCTTACCATGCTTCACTCACATCTCGCAAATCAGGATGGATGGACTCTATCAGGGCCAACTTCTTTGCGCGCACCAGTCCTGCCCCTCAAAGACGATCAAGCAAACCAATCCTCGGCGCAATAGCATAGTTGAGTTGCACAAGCACGATGAATACGATGCTCACGTACGTATTAATGACACAAAGCAACGCCCCGAACGCATAGAGCGCTTGCCCGATGAAGATGCGGCGTTCGAGTGCGGAACACATTTCGACAGTTATCTCGTCTTTCATTAGCCCCGCTCGCGACGCATACTGCAAACTACCGAAGAGCACGGCACCAAGCAGGAAAATATTGAGCCAATACACCACAAGAGCAATGCGATAAGTGTTGAACTCGGCTAATAGTCCCGTCGAAAACGGCATGAGTGTAACCGCAAGCAAAAAGGCGAGATGGATCCATGTGAGATGGCGATCGCTTCGCTTGAAATTGTTGAACTGCGTCTGCTGGCCGACCCAGAAAATGCCAAGCGTTAAAAAACTCATCAAATAGGTGAGAATGTTTG
>WNGD01007675.1_pt1 | contig 19088 bp, 22 predicted proteins | sample 5400671 | NCBI WGS metagenome assembly WNGD01 (sample SAMN13153369, study PRJNA577476) | soil metagenome | isolation source: 40 cm soil or saprolite under grassland replicate 2 | place: USA:California | collected 2016-06-15
ACGGCGCCACGAACATGGCAGCTGCGAGGAAAGCCAGCACAATAGTCCCACAACGCCCCAGCCCGGCGGATCCCCCTGGCCACCGGGACAGGTCAGCACACCCTCTTGACAGCGAAGGCCCCCATGGGCGGGTGATCTGTACGCGCCACCGGCGGATCCAGCGTCGCCGCAGGCCTTGGGCGGCGATGAGTTACGCGGGGGCGAGCGCGGAGAGGAACACGACGACGGGCCTGTATGGCTGCATGTTGTCGCGGATCGCCCGTTCGGCGGTGGCGGCGAGTACCTCGGCGCGCGCTGTGCCGATCGTGTCGAGCCAGTCGGCGAAGATGGGGTGACCGAGCCGGTAGCGGACCAGCTGCGCGGGTTCGGCGACGCCGACGTCGACGGGCCGTTCCTCGGCCTGGACGTCGGCGAGCCCGGCCTCGTGGGCCGCGGACGCCATGCCCGCGCGGCTGCCGAGGATCGGGGCGGCTGTGGTTTTGAGTTCGGTGTACCAGCCCGGAGCCTGCCAGCCGGCCTTCAGGGCCACGGCGTCGATCCGGTCGCGGGCCTTGCTGCGGCTGTTGTTGCTGAAGACGGCGGCGAGTACGGCGCCGCCGTGGCGGGTGACTCGGGCGAGTTCGGCGAGCCCGGATACGGGGTCGGTGAGGTGGTTGAGCACGAACGCGGCGACGGCGTCGTCGACTGAGCCGTCAGTGAGCGGAAGCGCGCGGATGTCGGCGACGGCGCAGGGTGGCCTGGCGGCTGTGTCCCAGGCCAGCATGCCGGCTGACAGATCGGTCGCAATTGCCCGGGCGTGCTGTGCGTTGAGGGCTGAGCTCGCCGCGCCGGTGCCGGCTCCAGCGTCTAGCACTGTGCGGCCTGCGAGGGAATGAGGGCTCATCGCCACGAGTTCGGCGGCTATGGGGCCGTAGACGAGCTCGGCGCCCAGGGCCCAGCGCCGGCCGGAGTGCGCGTAGTGATCGGTTCTCATCCGCCCGCCTGGCCGGCAGCCATGCCGCGGCGGGCGGCTGCCTCGGCGAGTCGGTGATGCCACCAGGCAAGCTCGTGGGCGTCGCCGAGCGCCTTCTCCCACCCGAACGTGGCCATGATCCCGATCATGCACAGATCGAGCTGTTGTTCCCACCAGCCGCCGGTGTCGATCCCGTGTTCTTCAAGCGCAGCCCGGAACCGGCTGATCACGGCCTCCTTCGGCTCGGGGAGCCGGGCGCGGTTGAGCGCCAGGTACCAGCACAGGTCCCAGCAGGCGGGCCCGGAGCCGGGGTAGGCCCAGTCGAGCAGGATGGTGCGGCCGTCTGGGTGGGCGCCCAGGTTGCCCATCTTCCAGTCGCCGTGCAGGAACGTGCGCGGAGTCCGCGACAGCGGCCCGGTGAGGATCTCGGGCTGGTCGTGTACCAGCCGCGCCAGCTGCGACAGCAGCGGCGACCGCCCCGGCAGGGCGGCCCACCCCGCCGCTGCCGCGGCGATCGGCCTGGGCACCTCGGCCGCGTCGAGCTCGGCGGCGATGTTGTCCGGTGCGAAGAACCGCAGCCGTTGCGCCATCGTGGTCAGGCCGATGCCGTCGTCCCAGCCCCAGAACGCGGCGCTGAGGGCGGCCATATGCGCAACGAAGTTAGCGTGCTGGCCGGGTGACACGACCGTGTGGCCCGGCGGAACGAGGCAGCCGCCGACATCGCGCATCACCATGGTGAGCACGGCGTGGTCTCCTTCGCCGTCCAGGTCCATCGCAACCACGGTGTGGTCGATGCAGCCTGGCGCCCGGTCCATGATCCCGGCTCGCCACACCAGGTAGGGGCGATGCACATGGTCGCCGGTGACGCGCATGATCCAATCCGAAGCTGGGCTGAGCCGTTTCACGAAGTAGGCGTCCCCGCCGATGGTGACGCGCTCGTAGGCCGCCCCGGCCCGCGCGTCGCTCGGCATGACACTCTCCCGCGACGCCGCCCCGGCGAGAAGTTCTTTCACCTGTCCGGCGGCGGTCATCGGCGTCACCCGGCCCGGCCGAGCATCGCCAGGAAACGCGTCTGGCCGGTCGCGCCGGGCGGGACCGGCACCGGCATGGCGAACGCGCCAGCGCCACGGAAGAGCTCAAGCTGCGGCTCCACGACCTGCCAGCAGGACTGCATGAGATCGGCGTCCAATGCGGTGTCCTGACCGGTGGCGGCCGCCAGGTCCCAGCCGTGAATGAACACGTCAAGGAACCGGTGCCCGGCGTACACCGACCCCGGGACCGGGCCGTAGGAGACCGCGCACGGCGCATCCAGGGCGCCGGGCGCGCGGAACACCGCCGCCGCGGCCTTCGCCGACGCGGCGTATGAACCAGCGGGGTCCGGGCCGAGCACATCGCCATCAAGACGGCCGCCCACCTCCTCGATCGTCCGCCCGGCAGCCAATTCGGCGGCCCACAGGTTGCCCGAGACAACGTGGTTGACCAGCGCGCGCACATCCCAGCCCTCGCAAGCGGTGCCTGCGCGCCAGCGATCCGCCGGGATGCCTTCCACGATCCTGCCGGTGGCATCCAGCGCCTCAGCGTGCAGTTCGGCGATGTCAGTCATGACGCCCTCCCTATTCACACGGGTCATTTACGGGGTCGCGGCAGCCGCGGCCTGCTTGGTTGTCCAGGTGTCGCTACCGGCAGTCCCGGCGGCGCGCCAGGCCTGGAAGCCGCCGATCAGGTCGGTGGCCTGGCGCAACCCCAGCGCCCGCACGGACGGAGCGGCCAAAGACGACGAGTACCCCCCGTCGCAGCAGACGATCCAGGTCACCTCGTGGCCGACGGCCTCGAGAACCCGGCCCGGGCAGCTTGCATCGCAGCGCCACTCCAGGTGATTGCGTTCGATGACGAGGGCGCCCGGAATCTCTCCACCTGCGCGGCGCTGCCACTCCGGCCGCGTATCGATGAGGATCGCGCCGTCCCTGACCGCGCGGAACGCCTGCGCGGGATCAAGCCGGCCCAGGCCCGACCATGCCCGGGCAAGCACGTCGTCGATCGTGGGCGGGATTGCCCGATCCATGACGCCCATCAATGTCTCCCCCGTCACCGCGGCCGCCAGCCTGGCAGTGAACTCATCTGCTTATGAATCAGTAGGCCTAGGGCTGCCGGGCGTAGGTGCCCGCGCCGAACCAGTCGACGGTCACCACAGGCTCCTCGCCAACGACCCAAGCGTCGTGGCCGCTCGGCAGGGTGGTGACATCACCCGGGCCGGCAATGAACTCCGCGCCGTCGTCCATCCGGATCGCCAGTCGGCCGCTGACGTGGTACTGGAAGTGCGGCGCCTCGCAGCTGCCGGTGCCAGCGATCGGCTTCACGTCCCTGGACCAGCGCCACCCGGGTTCGAACACCAGCCGCCCCACCTCCCCGCCGCCGACCTTGAGGATCTCGGCGCGGCCATGCGGGAACTCGCGCGTCTCATCCGGTGCTTGGAAGCTGCGGTGCTCGGTCTTGTCCATCCTTGCCTCCGTTCGCGCCGCCGATGGCGGATCAGGTAGTCTGACTTACTAGTAGGTCAGATACTTACCTACTGATAGGTCAGTCGTCAAGTCTCTGGAGGTGCCAATCGATGGTGGCCACACGCGGGCGCGGTGATGCCGACACCGCATCGCGGATCCTTGACGTTGCCGAGCGGCTGGCGCAGGTACGCGGCTTCAACGGGTTCAGCTACGCCGACATCGCCGCCGAGCTGGGGATCACCAAGGCGGCGCTGCACTACCACTTCGCCAGCAAAGCCGACCTGGGCGAGGCGCTCATCGGCCGCTACAGCGCGCGCTTCGGCGAGGCACTGGCGGTGATCGACGCCGGCACATCGGCGGCGCCGGCCAAGCTGCGAGGCTACGCCGAGCTGTACCTCGACGTGCTCCGCAACCGGCGGATGTGCCTGTGCGGGATGCTGGCAGCCGAGTACCCCACGCTGCCCGACGCGATGCAAGCCTCCGTGGTCAGCTTCTTCAACCAGAACGAGACATGGCTGCAGCACGTCCTGGAGCAGGGCCGCGGCGACGGCAGCCTGCACTTCACCGGATCCGCCTGCGACGTCGCACGCATGATCATCAGCTGCCTGGAAGGGGCGATGCTCGTCACCCGGCCCTACGGCGACATCCCGCGATTCCAGGACAAGTGAGTGTCTGAGAACTGGTCATCCTGGTCTTGCCTTGGCCTGGCGGGCGAGCCTGTGGGCCATGATGGCGATCATGGCCCACAGGATCATTGCCTCGTGGTGGCCGGGGAGCTTTTCGTAGTCGCGGACGGTGCGGCGGTATTTGCTGATCCAGGCGAAGGTGCGCTCGACGACCCAACGGCGGGGCAGGACGGCGAAGGTGTGCAGGTCATCGGGGCGGCGGACGATCTGCACGGTGAGGCCCAGCGTGGTCGCCCAGCTGGCGAGCCGGCCTGCCTGATAGCCGCCGTCGGCCCAGACCAGGCGGACTTTGGCGCAGGCCCTGCGGAGGTTCCATAGCAGCGGCCGGGCCGCGTCGCGGTCTTGGATGGATGCGGCGGTGATCACTACGTCCAGGACCAGCCCGGTGGTGTCGACGGCGATGTGGCGCTTGCGGCCGTTGACCTTCTTGGCGTTGTCCCAGCCCCGGCTGGTCTTGGGCACGGTGTCAGCGGCGCGCACCGACTGCGAGTCGATCACGGCCGCGGTCGGTTCCGCGTCACGCCCGGCCGCCTGGCGGACCTGGGCGCGCAGCGCCTGGTGGATCCGGGCGGTGGTCCCGTCAGCCTGCCAGCGGTGAAAGTGGTGGTAGACGGTCGGCCAGGGCGGGAAGTCAGCGGGCAGCGCCCGCCACGCGCAGCCGGAACGGACCAGGTAGCGGATCGCGTTGACGATCTCCCGCCGCGGGTGCGCCTCGGGCCGCCCGCCCACCGGGCCGCCCCAGCGGGGCGCCGGTAATAACGGCTCAATCAGCGACCACTCGTAATCAGTGAGGTCAGAGGGGTAGCCACGACGGTCAACGGGCAGGCTCGCCCCGGTCTGGCTGGCGCTCGGAGCGGCAGCAGGATACAACCCCATGAGTTGGCAGCTTCGGTACATACGATCGATTCGTTCGGTCGATCATTCGTCGGCGAGCTACTCCCGTCCGCAGCGAACTCAGCTTCGGAAGACGATATCGTGATTCCTGCCACGATTACCATTAGCCCGCGAGGAGGCAAGGGCGGTGCGACCGCGTTCAGGTGCGTGGCTGTGCAGGTCTGCTGGGAGAGCCCTGACCTCCAACAGAGCGTTTGCCGGTCGGTTTTCATCTGCAGATAAGGCCCGGCCGACGGGTCTCGGCTCAGTAGGCCGATCGGGCTGGCACCAGCCTTCCGTTTACAAGACGGGCCCGGCCCTGCATGAAGCGGTCCGAATCCGTCCGGTCTTTGGGCTCAGCAGGGCGCGCGTCGCCGAGCTGGTCGGCGGCCATCCGAGTTCGTATAGCGGCGTTGCTGCTTCCATACCGGTAGATGGCTGGCCCGGCGACCCTAAGTGAGTGTCTGAGAACTGCGGCGGGCTGCCGGTGAGGTAGTTCTGGCGTGCTTGGATCCCCGGCGTGTCGCCGTGATCTTGGTGGGGGCTCCTGGTAGTGGCCTTGGTGTCCAAGCCAGGCAACATGCCAGGAGCCCTGTCCACTGGCCTGGTACTTCCGGCTTCAAACGACCTCATGGCAAGCGCTGCTGAAGCTCGACGAGCCGGCGGGTCGCGTAATTCATCTCACGCACTGCCAGACGGAGCCGGTACCAAAGGAACCGGAGCCGCTCGCGACGGGTCCAAGGGCCCATCCTTTTCAGGTGCCGCAGCTGGGCGGGGCCAACCAGGTCTGGAGCCGGGCCCTCAAGGGCCGTCATGTCCGTCCTGACCCCCGAACGCTGCGGTTTCCGCGCTATTGCTCTCATCGCTTTCTCCCCTCGTGAGAAGGTGCTGGGTTTCTCCGGTCAGCTGCCAGTGTGTGCAGGGCCGCGACGGGGCTGCCATATGGCGTTCTGTATATGGCCCATGACAAGGCGCGGGAGTAGCGTGGAATCAGCTCGGGGGAAGGAGTGCGTAATGACGGCTCCGGTAACAGCCAGTGAAAGGGACCTGCGCGCGCTGGCGGCCATCGTCACCGAGGACCGGCCCGACCTGCCAGCCAGAGAGGGACTGCCACCCTCGCTGCTCGATGACCTCTTGGGCTTGATCCCCAGCGATTGCCTGACGGTTATAGGCATCGACAGCGGCAGGCAGGAGAACTGGTTCGGATACGACTTCCCGGCGGACGAATTCGACGTCATCGAGGAGATCGGGCCAGAGGTGTACTGGGACAACTACTGGGCCAGCGACTCCTGCTGCTATCCCGACCGCACCGGCGACCTGCGCAGCGTCACGAAGATCTCGGACTTCTACTCGGCCCGCCAGTGGCATTCCACCGGCATGTACTGCGACACGGTCCGCCCGGCGGGATTCGAGCATCAGCTCACGCTGTGCCTGCCCCCTGGCCCCGGGCGGATCGCCGGGCCTGGGCAGACCATGCGGCTGCTCTTCAGCCGCGGGCCCGGGCTGGACTTTTCCGAGCGTGACCGGGCGGTGCTCACGCTCCTGCGCCCTCACCTGCACCAGGCATACCTTGGTGCCGAACGGCACCGCCGGGGCACGCCCCAGCTGACCCGGCGCCAGTGGGAAGTGCTGCGCCTGGTCGCCGCCGGGCGCACCAACGCCCAGATCGCCCGCCAGCTCGGCGTAACGGAAGGCACCGTGGGCGTCCACCTGCAGAACATCTACGCCAGGCTGCGAGTATCCAGCCGCACCGCCGCGGTCACCCGCGCGTTCCCAGACCTCGCCGCCATGTAGGTGCAAGACCATCGCGCAGTCGCAGCCAGCTCCGCCACCATCTCACAGCTTTCTCACAGACTGGCCGGACGGCGCCGGACCAGGGCGGACAGTCTGGACATCGAATGGACCCTGACCTGCAGATACGGATTCTGCCGCACTGGCCGGACAAACTCCATTGATCTACGGATCAACAGGCCGTGCCCACCGCGCTGGCCGTATTCTTCGACCGGGACCGCTTTCTCCCTTGTGAGGGGCCGCGCGGCGATTGACTGGCCGCGCGGCCTGGCGCCAGATGCGGTCGGGGTTCAGGCGGCGGTTGCGGCCGCGCGCCGCCGTGCCGACCACGCCCGGTCGAGGAGCACCGCCAACGCGGCCGCCAGCAGCGCGGCCCCGACCGCGATCAGGGTGATCTGCCAGCCAGGCATGCCGCCAGCAATGATGGTGACAGTAGCCGGTGGCGCCGGCCGGGCCGGGCCCCTGCCTGAAGGCGGCACGTGGACGGCGAGTGCGGCTGGTGCCGCGGCGGCGAGGGCGAGCAGGGTGGCGCTCAGCCCGGTCAGGACGGCCAGGCAACGCTGGATGCGGTTCATTGCGGTCTCCTTGGGTGCGGTTGTGTCTGGTCAGCTGCCAGTGTGGGCACGCCCTCGGCCGGGGCCGCTATCTGACGTTTTGCATATGCCCAGGCCATCGGGACAGGGGTAGCGTGGAATCAGTCGGGGGGAAGGAGCATGTGATGGTTGCTCCGGTGACGGTCAGCGAAAAGGACCTGCGCACCCTGCTGGGGATCGTCAGCGACCACCGCGACGCTGACCCGGGAGACGGGCTACCGCTGTCCATGCTGCAACAGCTGATGGTTCACGTGCCCAGCGAGGCCGTGTCATTCTCCGGCCTGGACAGCCGCCAGCAGACGGTCTGGTTCGGGCAGGTGATCCCAGCGTGGGACGACGACTGCGGTGACATCGACGCGTTCTGGGCGCATTACTGGGACTGCCTGCCGTGTTCTCATCCCGACCGGACCGGTGACCTGCGCAGCGTCAGCCGGATCTCCGATTTCTACAGTGCACGCCAGTGGCATGCCACCGGCATGTACAGCGAGTACATCCGGACCGTGGGGATGGAGCACGAGATGCTGCTGTCCCTGCCAGCAGGGCATATGCGGACCGTCCGGCTGCTCTTTGGGCGCGGGCCTGGGCCGGACTTCTCCGAGCGCGACCGCGACCTGCTCACGCTCCTGCGCCCGCACCTGCACCAGGCCTACCTCGACGCCGAACGGCACCGTCACCCAACTCCCCAGCTCACCCCCCGGCAGCGGGAACTGCTGCACCAGGTCGCTGCCGGGCACACCAACGCCCAGATCGCCCGGCGGCTCGGCGTGTCTGAAGGAACCGTGCGCATCCACCTGCAAAACATCTACAGCAGGCTGCAGGTGTCGAGCCGCACAGCCGCGGTCACCCGCGCCTTCCCAGACCTCGCAGCCATGTAGCCACTGATCGCCGTGCCACCAACGTGCCATTGACCCCGGTCACCAGCGGTACGCTACGGTCACTCACGGCCAGCCTGCCGACTAGGTCAGCGCGTTCATCTCGGCTGGAGAGCTCGCTTTGCAAACAGGGGGTCGCCGCGGCGTGACGCGGCGAGAAGGCGGGCACTGATTGGCGGGCTGGGACACCTAAGTCGAACCTAGTTTCGGATACAAGGCTCATGGCGTGGGATAAGACGCCATGAGCGCCGCCGCTGGTCGAGCTGGCGGGCGGCATGGCCGGGCATCTGCTCGCCTGGGAGCGGCACGAGCGGGATGGCTCCTGGTGGGCGTGGGTGTCGTGGGTTCATGAGGCTGGTGGCCGACGCGATCACAAAGTAGTCCTGGTGCGCGCCGGTAGCCTGCGCCCGCTGGAGCCGCCCGAGGCTTATAAGGCAGTGCCGCGCCGTGTGCGTGGCCTGGATGGGCAGATCCGTACGAGCTGACAAAACCAGTGCCGGGCTGGAGGTGCGCTGGCCTGATTTGGCCTCATGGCGACGCCAAACGCTGACAACTGCTGCGCACTGCTGAGCAACGTCCTGGCAGGTCAGCGCTAGAACCCGCTGGTCGTAAGAGGGTGCGTATATATCTACGGATCTGTGAGTGTCGTTCCGGGCGGTTGTGGGTGGACTGCCGCCAGGATCGGGGCCGGCGATTCCGGGTGACTCGCTACGGATCTGGCCGCCGCGGGCGTGCCTTTCATCTGACTTGTCCCCGGGTTCGCCGGCCCGGCCTGGCCCACCGCGTTGACCTGATCAGAAGCCTGTCCGCCCGCTGGCGTGACCCATCACAGATATGCCACCCGGTGACTCCACCCAGGCCGGTCCGACGTCGGCCCACCCTGGAAGGAGACAGGCCGCATGACCGATCGCCAATGACAGCAGCGGGGTTCGCGCGGCTGCTGGCTGCCATCGCGAAGGTGGCGCCCGGGCCGCGGGTGGCGGTCTGCATCGAGGGCAGCCGCAGTTACGGGATCGGGCTGGCGCGGGCGCTGGCCGCCGCCGGCCTGCTGGTAATCGAGTGTGAGCAGCCCAACCGCAAGCAGCGCCGTGGGAAGGGCAAGTCCGACCCCATCGACGCTCACTTGGCAGTGCTGGCTGCGCTGCGCCTGGACACCAGCCGGCTGCCGGTGCCGCGCGCCGACGGGGACCGGGAGGCACTGCGTATCTTGCTGGTGGCGCGCCAGGAGATCACCGCGGCCGCCACCGCGCAGGCCAGCCGGCTGCGTGCCCTGCTGCTAACCGGTGATGACACAGACCGCCGCGCCGCCCGCAAAGTTCTGAGCAAGACGGCCCTGGCCGCCCTGGCCGGGCGGGAACTTCCCGCTGCCCCCAGCCGCGAGCAGGCCGTCCGCCAGGCCGAGATCGCCCGCCTGGCGCTCGCATTGGGCCAGGCCCGGTGCCAGCTCAAGGACAACCGCAGCCAGCTGCTGGCCATCGTCGATGACATCGCCCCCAGCCTGACCAGCCGCGACGGCGTCGGGCCGGTCAGCGCTGCGCAGGCTATCGTGAGCTTCTCCCACCCCGGCCGGTGCCGCAGCGAGGCCGCGTTCGCCGCCCTGGGCGGCACCAGCCCGATCCCAGCCAGCAGCGGTAAGACGGTCCGGCACCGGCTCAACCACGGCGGGGACCGGGCGCTGAACCGGGCCATTCACGCCATCGCGCTGACCCGGATCCGCAGCTGTCCCCGCACCCGCGCTTATGCCGCCCGGCGCACCGCCGAGGGAAAGACCGCCCGGGAAATCCGCCGCTGCCTCAAGCGCTACATCGCCCGCGAGCTCTACCGGCAGCTCACCCACTCGATGAAACCGCTCATGAGCCCTTGACAAACATAGAAGCGTCAGAAGGCTGGGGGTTCGAGTCCCTCCGAGCCCGCCCAAGTCACAGTTGCGTGCGGATGGTTCGGGTCAACCGCCGCATGTTGCCCGGGTGCTGGCCAGCATCGATCGGTACGGTCGGCATATGCCTAACACGAAGCTCCTGGCTAAGGGCAACCCGACCAACGTCGACCTGATCCAGTCAGAACTCGCGCAGCTAGACGTGTCCTCGTACCACACCATCCGGCTATCGGCTGGCAACTGGGAAGGCAGCCCGGCGCCGGTGGTCATCGCTATTTCGCACGTTGACCAGCCGAACACACCGAACGCCAACCTCATCACAGGCCTCGACTCCTTCGCCCTCCCACCAGGCGAATCGATCAGCAAGGTGTACGAGGTACCGGGCGAAGTGGTGGTGTTCTTGGCCAATCCGGAACAACCCCCGCTGGATGGCATCCAGGTCTTCTTCACGGTCTACGGCCGGACCGATTGAGGCAACAGCCCCATCGCAGCTCACGTGAGAACCATCCAGGCGGATGATCTTCCAGGCAAGGCAGGCGCACACGAAGTGACGGCTGATGATCCGGCCAACTCACGAACCTAACCGGGCGATGCCAGGCGGGCGCCTACCGAAGGTGGAGCCTGCATCCACGAGCTGAGCCGTGCCCGCTGCGTGCCCGTTAGCAAGCTCGCCCACGGTGATTCACGATCATTCACGGAGCAACCCGCAGTGCTTTTGACTTGCGCAGCCGCACGTCCTCCGGTCGCGGCCACTTTGCAAGCAGGGGGTCACGGCAGTGTGGCACAGTGGCAAGGTGGAAACAGATTGCCGGGCTGGAGCACATGAACCGAACTTAGTTTCGCATACTGGGCTCATGGCGTGGGACAAGACGCCATGGGCGCCGCCGCTGGTCAAGCAGGCGGGCGGCATAACCGGGCACCTGCTCGCATGGGAGCGTCACGAGCGCGATGGCTCCTGGTGGGCCTGGGTGTCGTGGGTCCATGAGGCCGGTGGCCGCCGCGATCACAAGGTGGTCCTGGTGCGCGCCGCCAGCCTGCGCCCGCTGGAGCCGCCCGATGCTTACCAGGCAGTGCCGCGGCGGGTGCGGGGCCTGGATGGGCAGATCCGTGCGGGCTGACATCACCGCCAGGTGTGCCAACTGCTGCCAAGACTGCTGCCATGAGCGTGGCCAGCTGCCGACGAAAGACGACAGGCCTGGAACATCGCCCCAGAAGACAGCCACTCCTGGACATGTCTGGACGGTTCGCCCATTACTACGGATCAGAAGGCTGGGGGTCGAGTCCCTCCGAGCGCGCCAGCGTCTTCCCAGCTCAGCACGTTGAGCCTTCCGACCCGACCTCACCGTCGGTGCCGTCTGGCCACATTTTGGCCGCATCAGTCATCCCTGCAGCCTCGTTGAGGCGGTCCGCGTAGCGGTCCATCTCGCCGGGTACAGATGCCCGTACAGGTCCAGCGTGGTGGTGATGCTGGCATGACCCATGATCTCTTGCAGCATCTTCGGCGGGTATCCGGCCTGGATCATCAGTGACGCGGCAGTGTGCCGCAGGTCGTGAACACGGAAACGGTCACTGAGGGCCGGCGCGGCGGCGGGCGGACACGAAGACCGAGCGCCGCCAGTTGGGCAAGCGCATGACGCCGCCTCCAGACATCGTGAACACGAGCTGGTCGGCGTGTTTGCCGGCGATGGCCGCCGCGATCTCGGTGGCCAGGAACCGGGGCAGCGGCACCGTCCGAGGGCACCATGTACTTCGTGCTGCACCCGCATGGGCTGAACATGTCCGGCCGGTGGACCGGCCTCGGCTATGACGGCCGGATCATGACCGGGTGGGCATCCATGGGCCAGACCCAGGAAGAATCCGAGCAGACCATGGCCCGCCTGATCAGCAGCGAGGGAGTGCCCTACGTCGATGAGTGAGCTATGCGAGGTCGTGATCACCGCGCCAGACCCGGACTGGCTCTACTCAACTCATTCGCCTGGGAGCTGGTCAAGGATGGGGTGGCCGCCAGCGCGCACAACTTCGCCCCCGTCCGGTCGATCTACCGATGGCAGGGGCGGGTCCACGAGCGGGTCGAAGGCCGGGTATCGCTGCACACCAGCCGGGCACGGGTAGCCGAGATCGTCGCCCGCGCCCAGCGCGAGCATCCGTATGAAGTACCCGGCGTGTCCGCGCGGCCGATCATCGACGGGAACCCGGACTACCTGGCTTGGATGGCGGAGGAGACTGACCCCGCAGGCGAGCGAACGCAAGGACCGGTTCCATGACGCAGAGGCCCGGCAAGCAGGCCAAGCCCGGACCGACCGCGCGGAGACAACGGCAGCCGATCGCAGCATCAACGTCTTGTGATCCGACGACTGATGTGCGACGGATGTCTGCCAGTTGATGCGCGACGGGTTGCAGCCGAACCTAGGCAGCCTATCCGCTGAGCGCCTTGCACGAGGGCCGCCGGGCAGCGGGATGCGGCCAGCCGCGCAGTCGCACGCGATAAACCCGTGGCGACGCCGGTGGTCATCCCGCGATAATGGCCAGGCGTGGAGGAGGTCGAGGTCGTCGTCGCCCATAACGAGCGCGCGACCCTGCGCGTCGGCGACGTGTTCCTGAAGATCGACGCTGATCAGACGCGCACCGACGTCGAGGTCGAGGCGATGGCTCTGGCGCCGGTCCCGACTCCGGAGGTCTTGTGGCGGAAGCCGCCCGTGCTCGCGGTCGCCGCCCTGCCAGGGCGGCACTCGGCCGCCTCGGCGAGCCGTCGGCCGCGTCGTCGGCGGCGTGGGCCGCGGCGGGTGCCGCCGCACGGATGCTGCACGACGCGCCGCTGCCGCCATGGCCCGGCCGGAGCCTCGGCGAGATCGCATCGGAGCTCGACGGCGAATGCGAGTGGCTCGTCACGAACGACGTCCTTCCCGCCGACCTGGTCACGCGCAACCGCCGGGTTGCCGAGGCTGCGCTCCGGCCGTGGACACCGGTGTTCACGCACGGCGACCTGCAGATCACCCACGTGTTCGTCGACAAGGACGAGATCACCGGCGTGATCGACTGGTCCGAGGCGAGCCAGGGCGATGCCCTGTACGACCTCGCCATCTTGACGCTCGGACACCAGGAGCACCTTGGCGACGTCGTCGCCGGCTACGGCACCGACGTCGACCTCGACGTGATCCGCGCGTGGTGGTCGTTGCGAAGCCTGCAGGCGGCCCGCTGGCTGATCGAGCACGGCTTCGACCCGTCCTCGCCAGGCTGCGAGTTCGCCGTGCTGAGATCCCAGCTGTGAAGCTGCACGAGCAGCGCGCGGTACAGACGCACCGTCATGCAATGTTCGCGCTCCACGTGTCGCGCTCCACGTGTCGCGTCAACTGGCGGACGCCTGTCGCGCATCTACCCGACGGAGAACAGCAGCACCAGCGTCTGCGTTGCCGAAAAGAGCCGCACTTAGATCAAGGCGGCGCCTGCGGCGCCGCTGGCCCGGCGTCAGCGCCTGGCTCAGCCTTGAAGAGGCCCGCCCGGCGCACGCCGGGCCACGCCGCAGGGACACGCAGATCCAGATGGCGCACACGTCACGCAGACCATTGCGGCGCACGGCCGTCTTCCTCGCCAACCGATTGTCCAGCTCGCGGGCACCGCGTCAATGGCGGCTCTTCGGGCCGTCGTACACGATCGGCTCACGCCGACCATTGACCCGGCACCCGCTCCCATGGACCACGGCGCCTACGAGGAAACGGGCAAGGTTAGGAAACGGAATTTCATCGACTGCAAGAACTTCTTCGCCTTTCCGGCGCTTCGTCATACCGCTTAAACGATCTTGCAGTCTAGACCTTTCCGCCGCTTCTGCCATCATTCCTGTAGGGTCTCACTTTCGGCTGCACTTTCTCAAAGACGGCTGCACCAAGGCTGCACTTGTGCAGATTATTTGAGACACGCCGGGATGAATCTGAGGACAGTAGTGCCGCCATCGGTCTGAGAATTGACAGCGCGGGGACGTCCGCTGACGCTCTAGTGCCACGTTGAGGCTCGGCATCGGCGCGGCGGCCCGTCAGTCCAGGTGGGCCTCGCGGTACTCGCGCAATAGCGGGTGCGACAGCCCGAATATGATCATGCCGATGTGGTGGACCTTGACATACGCCAGGTACTCACGCCGCGTCGACTGCGGGAGATGGTAGGTCTTCGCGTCGTCGTTGAACTCGCTATCGACGACTGGGAGGCCGTTGGCTGCCAGGTAGCCGAACGAAGCTCTCCATGAGTCCGAGTTGCTCTCCGACATCCCTGCCCATGGCGTGACCGGGTGATGGAACGTGTAGACCAGATTCGCGCCGTGGAGCATCGGGACGTCTTCCAGCGTGCTCGCGTAGTGCAGCCCTTCGAGCCAGATCGGGTTGTTCGCGTGCTTTCGGATGAAGTTGACGAGCCTTTGGAACTTCACCCGCCACTGCTCCCAGGTGGCGTAGCGCGGCTCGTTGAACAGGTCGAACACGATGCCCGGCTTGTTCGCGTAGAGCGCCATCATGTGCCGCCAGAAGACGTGCGTGGCGTGTGTGGGCATCGGCTCATTGGCGTTGAAGTGTGGCGAGTACTCGGTCTGAGCGTTCAGCACGACGGTCATCCCGAGCGACCCGATGAAGCCAACCGTCTGCCTGATGTAGTGCATGTAGTTCGCGTCGTAGCGGTCGCCGTGCTCGCCCACCAGGCGATCCTGTGTGATTTGGAGCCGGATCGTGTTGGCTCCCCAGTCCTTCGCCTTGCGCGCCCTGACAGCGATTGCCGCCAGCGAGTTAGGTACGAGCGCGTAGTGCTGAAGGTCTGCCATCGTGAAGCCGACCGGCGTCTGCTGCCAATGGTAGGGAGTCAGCCTCGCGCTCTCGGTGGCAGTGGTTGAGCCCATCGTGGCGAAGGCAACACCAGCCACCAGGGCCATCGCGGCAACCCTGGCAGCCGGTGCGAGCCTGGCCTTGCATGGCTTGCTGTGCTTCACTTCCCCACCAGGCGAAGCCGGTACTGCGGTCTCTGTGCTTGATCTTGCTGGTGTGGCCCAAGGTGAGCGTGCAGACGATGGGAAAGCCTGCCATATTGCCGGGCGGTTCGGCGCCACATATCCCAATGCCGCCCGCGTAGTTGCGGCACGCCTGCTCCAGCAACAGCATGCCCGCGTGCCGGACTTGCCGGAGGGTCACTCCTGCCTAGGGAGGGGCACGAAGGTGGGCAACCCGGACCTGCTAGCCCAGCTGCGCGCTCAGCTGGACAACGATGAGCGAATCGCTCGCGCGGTCGGGCGATGGCCTCAAATGGGCAGAGGATGACCCGGTACGCCGGACCGGCCTGATCAGCCACAGCGCCGGTGACATCGTCACATACGACGAAGGCTCACCCAATGCGGCTCAGAGTGCGCACATCGTCCGCCACGATCCGGCCCGCGTGATCCGCGACATTGCCGCCATGCGGCGCCTTCTGGCGCTCTACGACGCGGAGAACGGGCCCGGGGAGCGACTTTGATTCGGGCCGCGTATCGGGCCTGCGAGAGGCACTGGAGATCTTGTCGGGCTGACCGCTAGCAACCCGGCAAGTGGCGTCACGATGCCCACGCACCTGGGCCAGCGCCCGCCGCCACCGGTTCGCCGACATCCGCGACACACGGAAACGCCGGGCCACCTCCGGTCACTGGCCCCGGCCTCGATCAGCTCCGCCGCCGCTAACCGCGCCTGCTCACGGCGGGCCCGCTCAGCCGCGGTCAGCCCACCACCATCGGGATACCTCATGACCCCCGGCATAGCACCACACCACGGCCGGTACCAGCCTTGTAACCTCAGGCATTAAGGATCTTTTTGCGCCAGGAATGATTCTCGCGATTGACGGTTAGGCCGCTTCAGCCGCGGGGCATCACTTGGTCATGCTGCTTATGGCGTGCGGTGGCGCACTTTCCTGCTCGCCAGGGCCGGGCTGAAGGTGATGCCGTCCTCCCGGCCGGGCGCCCATCCGGTAACGATCACCATTGACGCTGCGCATCCGGGGCCGGTGGTGCCGGATCATTTCGCCGGGCTGAGTTTCGAGCGGGGGCTCGGCAACGCCGGTGTGTCGAGGAATCTGTTCACCCCGGCGAACAACTCGCTGATCACCCTTTTTCGCAATCTGGGCCTGCGCAGCCTCCGCATCGGAGGGAGCACGGTGGATATGGAGATACCGGCGGGCATGGGCGGCGACTTCACCGGGATCGACAACCTGTTTGCGTTCGCCGCCGCGGCCGGGGTGAAGGTCATCTACACGCTGCGCCTGCACAACCCCGGAGCACCGCCGGCAATCGATGACCTGATAGCGGTCCACCGCAAGGCCGCCAAGCGCATCTGGCTCAACCACCGGGAGAATGTGGCCAGCTTCGCCATCGGCAACGAGCCAGACTGGCCTTCCTATCACAGGTCGGATCCGGCGATCCATGAAGAGAAGCGGGATGTGCCGGGCAGTGCGTACCCGTCCTACCTGGCCCACTGGCGAGACATTGCCGCCGCGGTCACGGACGCGGCGCCGGGGGCGCTGCTATCTGGCCCAGACACCGGGGCCTACTGGCCGGAGACCTACTACCCCGGCCCCGACGGCAGGCGGTCGTGGACCGAACAGCTCGCGCGCGATGAACGGAACACCGGCCGGATAGCAGAGGTCACACAGCATTACTACGTGGGGCATGAACCACGGGACACCACCGCGCAGCAGGCGATCAGCAACATGCTGTCCCCCGAATGGGTGACCGACAAGGAGATCGTCACGCAGTCGGCGTGCATCAAGTACGTCCCCTATCCCTGGCTCCACAAGAACAATCTCGCTCCGGTGGCCGACGCGGGCCTGCGCTACCGGCTCACCGAATCCAACGACTACCTCAAAGGCGTCCCGGAAGCGAGCAACGCGTATGCCTCGGCGCTGTGGGCGCTGGATCACCTGCACTGGTGGGCGGCCCACGGCGCCGCGGGCGTGAACTTCCACAACAAACCCTGGCTCGACACCGACACGATCGTCCCCAAGGATCGGCACGACCCCGGCCAGGGCTATGTGATCAACCCGAAGGGATACGGCATCAAAACGTTCACCCTCGGCTCGGCGGGGCAGGTCAAGCCTGTCCAGATCCAGAACCCGGACGGCATCAACCTGACCGCCTATTGCGTCGGCCGGGCGGGCGAGGATTACGTCACGATCATCAACAAGGCACACGGTGCGGGCGCCCGGGACGCCGCCGTCACGATCGTCGCGCCCGGCCCGGGACTGCAGGGTGCGGAGGTCATGACTCTCGCCGGCGGGCAGCCGGGAGACGCCAGGGGGACCAGGGCCACGCTCGGCGGCGCCACGATCACCGGCGACACAACCTGGAACGACAGATGGAGCGCCCTGCCCGCCGACCCGCACGCGGGCATCAGCCTGACCGTCAAGGCCACCACCGCCGCCATCGCCAAGATCCACAGCAGAGGCTGATGCACCCCCACCGCCCAGCGGTGGCCACGCCGTGCGGAGCGCCAGCGGCCGGTACTTTGCCGTCACGTGCCGGTGCCTCCACCTCGGTGCTGACCTGGCGGGGGAGCATCAAGAAGCACGGCTGCCTGGCGTGCGCCTGGCACCACTCGTCTACGACAGCACGGCCGGCCGCGGACCGCAGCGCCTGCGGCTATGGCCCGGACTCTGGCGGGTCAAAGGCCTTCTCCCGCCCTGCGAACCTCGCCCGCAATTCACGGCCGGGGGGCTGCCAGGGGTCTACCTTTAGATGATGGTCGGCCGCTTGCGTGTAACCCATGAAGAATTTTGGCTGGGCATCGTTGAAAAGTCCCGTCAAGGATGGGCCATCTAGCGACCTCGCGTTATCGAAGGTCTGCTTGGTGATGAGATTGAATCCGTTGGAGAACTTTTCCGGGTCATCTGATGGCATCGTGTTGATGGTGTGTCTTGGACCGGTCCCGGTCCAAGCGATATAGACCCTCGAAGCCGTGCTCGGAGCAAGCTGCGCCGTCAGCAGGGCTGGCCCATACTCGCTGGTCTCCCCATCGATGGGCCCGCCGCCGAGACGGAAATTCAGCCCATCTTTTGATCCAGCGATTCGCATGCGATGCTCCAGGTCCGTCCAGGCCAGAAGCAGCAACCCGGGATCGCCGGATGGCGAGCTGCCGGTGTGTGCGACTTGAAGCGCCGGGGCACCGATGCTCGGCCGGTTAAGTGGTTCAAGTTCAACGTCAAAGGACGTCCCGTTTGCGCTGGATCTGATAAAGATGTGCGGCGAATCATGGTCGACCCAGGCCAGATACAGCCTGTTATTGAACGCGGTCAGAGCCGGGCCGAAAGCGCTGGCGGTGTCTTTCAGCGTGACCTTGGACTGCGGGCTAAATGAGCTTCCGTCCGGAGTCGACGTGACATTCAGGTGTGCGCCCCCGTGCGTGCCAGTCCAGGCGATGTAGAGACGGCCATTAAATTCACAGATAGCCGGCCCATGCTCGCTGGTCTCACCGAGAGACGCCTTGTGGTCCCAACCGGCACCACCGTCTGATGACCTCAGTGTGTGGAGTTCCCGCTGCTGCGGCTGCTGATGATGATCGCTCCAGGCGACATAAAGGTTCCCGCCCCGTGCGCACAGGCCGGGCGCGGCCATGCTCCGCGCATGGTGTAGCTCTACCGTGTCTGTCATGTCTCCCCCACGTCTAAGGCCAGAAAGGACCGGCATCTCAGCTCGGCCGCCCGCCCGGATGTTATGGCTGCGGCCAGGGACGGTCGGCGAAGGGCCACCAGCGGCCCGGTGCCCTCGCGCTCACAATCGCCCCCCAGCCTTCTCGTGTTAGATACCCGCGGCTTGAACCGCCCGAAGTCGATGTCGGTCCCGTCAGCGGAATTCTCCTGCGTTCCTCACCGTCGCAGGAGTGGTTCTTAGCCGCCCCCCGTCACGGCCGCTCATCCCCGGGATGCCGATATTAAAGTTTGGGCCTAGCCCAGGTAATCT
>WNGD01002514.1_pt1 | contig 19085 bp, 19 predicted proteins | sample 5400671 | NCBI WGS metagenome assembly WNGD01 (sample SAMN13153369, study PRJNA577476) | soil metagenome | isolation source: 40 cm soil or saprolite under grassland replicate 2 | place: USA:California | collected 2016-06-15
GAGGCGGGCGGCGCCTCATGAAGTGTCTGCGACTCCAGAGCGGACCTTCGTCGTAGAGGCGGATCCAGGTCTGCCCACGAGGCGGTGTGACTGCGATGTGGTAGACGGACCGCGGTCGGTAGCCGGCGATCGTCGCCGAGCCGTCGTCCGGGATCACCGCAGCGTGCCAGCCTGGAGGCAACAGAACCGTGTAGCCCAGGATCCGGTTCTCGAAGCGGATGGCTCGGGTGCTGTCTCGCGCTGGTGCGACGGCGAGCGCCAGCGCGGCGGCCACCCCGAACGCGGCAAGCCTCACCGCGCCCAGCCCTCGACCTTGGGGAATGTCCCCGACTCGAACTGCGACGACGCGTTCGAGATCGCCCGGATGCGCTTTCCGTCCGCGCGCACGAAGATCCACTGATTCGCCGTTGGCCAGGTGATGAGAAGCCAGCGGCCGTCCGGCGAAGCCGTGACTTGCCGCAACGAGCCTCTAGCGTGAAACAGCGTGCGGGGAGCGAAGATGTTGCTCTGGCCGCCGCGGACGCGGATCCCGACGACGCCGTAATTCTCGGGACCGACGAACGTCGCATCCGCGTCACGCGCGGGGTTGGGCGGACGGTCCTCGGCAAGGAGGCGACCCCGTGCGTCGTAGACGCGGAGGCCGGGAGGCGCGAGCACGAGGAGCCGGTGGCCGTCGCTCGACCACTCGAGCTTCGTCGGAACCGGCCCCGGTCTCGAGTGCCAGAGGAGCCGACACGTATCGACCGAGTAGACGCGAACGCTCCCGCTGTGAGCGGCGACGGCGAGTACGCGCGGAGCGCCGGGCTGCCATGCCGGAGCGACGCGCGCGACACGCCTCGCGCAGCCCACGCGATCGCCGGTGCCATCACCTGCGACCACCCTCAGCGATCGCCCGCTGAGGTAGGCGATCTGGGTATCCGTTCGCGTCCCGCCCCAGCTCGGGAGTCGCACTCCCGGCCGTGCGAGGGTCCAGCGGACGTCTCCGTTCGGCTCGATTGCGGCCAGCTCGTTCGTCCTCGCCGCGACGAGGAAGCGCCCGAAGGGCGACCAGCTCGCCTCGCGATACCCGCCGAGGAAGCGCCGTGAGCCGTTCCGCTGCACGACCCACACACCCGCATCGGTGCGGACGAGGAGCTTGCCCGGGGAAGGGAGCGAGAAGAGCGCGGGGGCCGCATGCTCGATCCCTACCGTCTTGCGGATGCGGTCGACGACTCCCTTCCCAGGCGAGCTGAAGGCAGCCGCGACGAGCGCGAGTACGACTGCGAGTGCGAGGGCCGGTCTCCAGTGGAGCGATCTACGAGAGGCCGGAGTGCGCTTGGCGAACGCGGAGGACAGGACAGCCCAGGCTCGCTCCCGCGCGCCGTGCTCGTCCGGGATCTCGACTCGCTCGAGCTCGCGCTTCACAGCTCCTCCGCGAGCGTGTCGAGTCCGCGCCGGAGCCGCGAGTTGACAGTCCCTCTCGGGAGGTCGAGCGCCTCGGCGATCTCACCGGGAGTGAATTCGAGCAGGTAGCGCATCACGACGACCGCCCGGTGCTCGGGGGCGAGGCGGGCGAGCGCTGCGAGCGTCTCGTCCGCGAGTTCCGGCTGTTCCTCGGAAGCGGGGACGAGCTCGCCGAGCTCCACCTCGGATCGAAGCCGCCGCGCGCGCGACCAGTCGATCGCCCGGTTGACCACGATGCGGTGCAGCCAAGGGCCGAAGGGGCGGCGGCGATCGAAGGTGTCGAGCGCGCGGATCGCAGCCAGGAACGACTCCTGGGCAATGTCCTCGGCCGCCTGCGCGTCATGTGTGACGAGGTAGGCGGCGCGGAGCGCGCGAGGCCAGTGCATCCGGAAGAGCGCCTCCAGGTCCGAGGCGGATCCTCGCTGCGCCCCGCGCACGCGGGCGCGCTCGTCTCGAGCCGCGCGCATCCCGTGCCCAGACTACGACCGAACCTGTCCAGGAGGTCCATGCCCGTGATACGGACGGGCGCGCGGCAAAGGTCCCGGGACCTTCTCGCCTGCCTCGGGCGTACTAGGAGCATGAACAGGCGCGAGTTCCTGCTGGGCGCGGCAACCGCACCCCTCGCGCTCGCGCTCGGGCCGCGAGTCGGCGTCGCTCGCGCCGGGATGTCCGGCCCCTTGGCGCTCGTCACGGCCGACCTGGAGAGCCACGTCGTCATGGTCCGGCTCCCGAACGGCGCGAGCATTGGCCGCATCCCGACGGGGCCCGGCCCGCGGAGTATCGAGAGCGCGCCCGCCGGCGTAGCCGTGGTCGCCCACACGCAGCACGGTGTCGTGTCGCTGGTCGATGTTCCCCCGGGGGCCGTTCGAAAGGAGCTCGACGCCTTCACCGAGCCGCGCTACACGGCCGTCCACCCTTCCGGCGCGATCGCCTACGTCACCGACTCTGGGAACCGGCAAGTCGTCGCGGTCGATCTTGCTCGCGGCCGAGTGCTGGCGAGGGTGGACGTGCCCGGCCCCGCGCGACATGTCTCGATCAGCCCCGACGGGCGCGCACTCTGGACCTCTCTCGGCTCGACGGCGCGCCAGCTTGCGGTCTTCGACACGAGCGAGCCCCGCCGGCCGCGGCTCGTGACCACGATCACTCCGCCGTTTCTCGCCCACGACGTGGTCTTCTCGCCGGACGCAAGGAGCGTCTGGGTCACTTCCGGCTCGGAGCGCCGGGTCGCGCTGTACGGCCGTGAGTCGCGGCGACCGGCCCGCGTGATCGGTGCCGATGCGCCGCCCCAGCACGTTGCTTTCGGGCGGGGAGAAGTCTTCGTCGCGAGCGGCGACGACGGCACCGTGCGCCGCCACCGGCTCGACGGCGAGCTCCTGAGCCGCGCGCGCGTTCCGCTCGACTCGTACAACGTGACATTCGGCTGGGGAAGCGCCGTCACGCCCTCGCTCGGCCGCGGGACGGTGAGCATCCTCGACGCGGGCGGTCGCGTCCGCATCGTCCGCCGGATCGCGAAGGCCGCACACGACGCCTGCATCGTCAGTACCACCTAAGGAGGAAGCGATGAAGAGATCTGGGCTCATGTTGCTCGCCGCGACGGTGGCGGCGGCCGTCTCCGCGGTTGCTGCAGCCGCCGACGGAGGTCCGTCGCCAGGAGTCTCCTGGGGCTGGAACGGTGTGCTTGCCCCCGGTCACGAGACCCGCTACGTCGCGATCCCTAGTAACCGCGTGACCGTGGTCGAGGTCGTGCGCGTCCTCGGGGGCCGCGTGCTCCGCTGGACCTCGATCCGGGGTACCTACGGGATCCCGCTCGTGACGCTCTTCGGCGGAGCCGGCGGGCTGTCACACGACGGGAAGATGCTCGTGCTCGCATCGCAGACCGGTCTTCCGGGCTCGCACGCGGTAACTCGGTTCGTCGCCTTGAACACGCGCACGCTACGCGCAAACCCGGTGATCTCCCTGCGAGGCTCGTTCTCGTTCGATGGGCTGTCGCCGGACGCGTCGACGCTCTACCTCATCCAATACACCTCGGCTCAGGACTACAACCGCTATCGCGTGCGGGCCTATGACCTCGCTGCGCGAAGTTTGGTCCCGGGTGCGATCGTCGACAAGCGCGAGCCCGACGAAGCCATGGCCGGCGTACCGGTCGACAGGGCGACGACCGTCGACGGGCGCTGGGCGTACACGCTGTACGCACGGCAGGGCCAGGCGCCGTTCGTCCACGCGCTCGACACCGTCAAGCGCGAGGCGTACTGCATCGACCTCCCGCTGCGGCTGAGCCAGCAGAGGCAGATGCGGCTGAAGCTCTCGTTCCACGGAGTGACCGAGCTGCGCGTCCGAGCCGGACGCGCGACGCTCGCAACCGTCGACATGGAGAAGCTGGAGGCTCGGAAGGGCTAGGCGGAACTGACAGCTGCGGGCAGCGCCTCGGTCGCGTCTGCGATCCCGCGCGCGACCTCGGTGATGTCCCGGTTCGCGTTGAAGATCCGAAGCTGCGTGTCGGCGCTCGAGCCGCGCGCGAGAATGTCGAGGATCCCTTGGAGCTCCCGTTCGGAGCCGAGCTCGCGCGCGTGCGGCTCGACGTCGGCGACCGTTCGGCGAACGAGCCGCGCGATGGGAACGCGGTTCCGTCTACCCGATCCGAGGTCCATCACCGGGGCCTCGAGGCCGTAGCGCGCGGCGAGCCACTTGTTCTCGCTCGTCAGGATGCGGTGGTACGAGGGGATCTCCTCGCCTGCCTCGTAGCGCTCGCAGAGCTGCTTCACGAGCGCCTGGCAGTAGGCGGCGATGGCAACCGCGTCTTCGACCCGCGTGACGCCGTCGCAGATCCGGATCTCGATCGTGCCGAGCCGGGGATGAAGACGGATGTCCCACCAGATGTGGGTGTAGTCCGGGATGCAGCCCGAGCGCTCGAGCTGTCCAACCACCTCCGCGTAGTCCGCGTAGTCGCGGAAGCGAGGGGGAGGGCCCGAGCGCGGGAACGCCGAGAAGACCATCTGCCGGCTCGATGCGAGCCCGGTCGCCTCGCCGCGCCAGAACGGCGAGCTCGCGGAGAGGGCGAGCAGCGGCGCCAGCTGGGGGAGGAGCCCGTTCACGACCTGGATTGCCTTCTCGGGATCGTCGACCGCGACGTGGACGTGCATGCCGAAGATCAGCTCGCGACGGGCGACGTACTGCATCTGGTCGATGAGCGCCCTGTATCGATCCTTCGCTGTGATCCGCTGCCGCTCGAAGAGGCTAAAGGGGTGCGTGCCGGCCGATCCGACCCGTAGTCCCTCCTTCTGCGCGATCTCTGTGACGTATCCGCGAAGCGTGGTCAGCCAGCGGAGGACGTCGCCCGCGGAGTGGCAGACGGGAGTCGTGATCTCGATGACCGACTGCATGAGCTCGGCGTTGATGCGTGCCTCGAGCTCGTGCCCGCTGACCGCCTCGAGCATGGTGTCGATGTGCTGGACGAGGTCGAATGTCTCGCCGTCGAGAAGCTGATACTCCTCCTCCACACCGAGCGTGTAGGCGTCGCCGGTCCCGAAGGCGTGGTCGAGCACGCTGCCGGAGTGCGCGGCTCCCTTGCCCGTGATCGAGGGCGGAAAGGCCTGCTTCTCCTGCGTCACGGCAGCATCGCGTCCACTTCGATCTCGACCTTCCAGGCTGGGTCCATGAGCGATGTGACGACGGTTGTGTTGACCGGCCGCACGTCGCGGAAAACTTCGCCGTGCGCTCGCGCAACGCCCTCGAAATGGACGGGATCCGTTACGAAGACGCGGGTACGGACGACGTCCTCGAGGCTTGCACCGGCGCGCCCGAGCGCCTCTCCGACGATCTCGAGGCAGAGCCGCATCTGCTCATAGGCATCGTCGGGCGGCGCGGAGCCGTCCACAGGGATCGGTGCCGTGCCTGCGACGTACACGTGCTCGCCTGCCACGACCGCACGGCAGTAGCCCATGATCGGCTCGTAGGGCGAGTGTCCGGAGATCGAGCGGCGCTCCATGGCGCCACTACTATCGCGCGCGTGCAGGCACTTCGCCAGATCGACGCCTGGCCGGTGCCGTTTGCCGCCGCTGGAGTCGTACGGCCGAAGGCCGAGCCGATCGTGCACGGAGATTCGCGTCGCGTCGTGCCGCTCGCGTCGGTTTCGAAGCCCGTCACCGCGCTCGCCCTCCTCGTCGCCGCCGAGGAGGGAGTCGTCGACCTGGACGATCCTGCGGGACCGCCAGGCTCGACTGTCAGACACCTGCTCGCGCACGCGTCCGGGCTGCCGTTCGAAGGCACGACCCCGATCGCTCCCCCGGGCCGCCGGAGGATCTACTCGAACGAAGGCTTCCGCGCGCTCGGAGCACACCTCGAGGAGCGTGCGGAGATGGGCTTCGCCGACTACGTTCGTGCCGCCGTCTGCGATCCGCTCGGAATCGGGCTCGACCCGGAGGGCGACCCGGGATCGGGGATGCGGGCGTCGCTCGCCGACGTCCTCGCGCTCGCGCGTGAGCTTCTGGCTCCGCGGCTCGTCGCGGACGAGACGTCGGACGAGATGCGGGACGTTCAGTTCTCGGGCCTCCCCGGGGTGCTCCCCGACTGGGGTCGCTTCGACCCGCTCGACTGGGGCCTGGGCGTGCAGCTCAACACTCCGGAACCCACCTGGATGGGCGCGCGTGCCTCTCGACGGGCGTTCGGCCACTTCGGCGGATCGGGGACGTTCCTCTGGGTCGACCCGGAGGCGGGTGTCGCCTGCGTGGCGCTCGCCGAGCGCGAGTTCGGCGACTGGGCCAAGTCTGCGTGGCCGGCGCTTTCGGACGCGGTGCTCGCCGATATCGCGTGCTGAGCGCTACACGACCGGAGCCTCACGCGCAACTGCCGGGGGACCTGTGCCGACGAGTTACGCGGGCTCTGGCCGGCCGGAACCGAGCAGCTTGCCGCCGATCCGGTGCGCGAGCGCGCCGAGGCCGAACATGAAGAGCCCGAGAACGACGAAGAACAGGAGGTCCTCGAGCCGGGTTTCGTCGAAGGCAAAATGGAACGCGATGAACGTTGCCACGGCTGCGCCGAGGATCCGGAGCGCACGTCGATCTGGCTTCCAGCGAGCGAGAATGACGCCGACGACGATCGGAATGCCGAGGATGGTCGGGTAGTAGACAGCTCCCGAGTCGAAGATCGACGCGACCATACGCAGGTCCTAGTCGTCGGCGAAGAGCGGGCGCAGGAGCTCGTCGAAGGTCGCCCGGTCGCAGCTCGCGACGACACAGGGCGTCATCGCGGTCACGGTCGCAGTGCGCGGAACCTGCATCGCGAGCGCGACCTCGCCGAAGTACTCGCCGGCGCGCAGGACGCGCCGACCGCCGAGCGAGTTCTGCGAGACGGCCGCGATCCCTGAGAGGAGGACGTAGAAGCGGTCGCCGTTCTCGCCCTCGCGGACGATGGCCGTACCGGCGGCGACCTCGTCTCGCTTCATCAGCTCAGCGAGCTTCGTCAGGGTCTCGCCGGGGAGCTCCGCGAAGAGACCGATACGCGAGAGCTCGGTCACGCTCGCCGGGACGTGTCGGGGGCTCATGGTTCGCTCCGCAAACCATGAGCGGGGAAGGGTGCGGGGAACCGGGAGGTTCCCCACGCTCTCAAGAAGAAGGGGGTTGCGCGGGGGAAACATGGTTTCCCCCGCGGGAGCGAGACAAAGTCGAGCGACCTCACAGCCCGGATACGGTACTGGCCGTGGGGTTGCTCGCCGGCTGGAAGCACTGCCCCCGCTGCCGCGCGGATCTCGAGGGCGACACGGCGAGACTCACCTGTCCCTCCTGTGGCTCGTCCTACTACGCGCAGTCTGTCCCCGCCGTCTCGGCGATCGTCGTGGACGGCGAAGGCCGCGTCCTCTTGGCGAGGAGGGCGTTCGAGCCCGATGCCGGGCTCTGGGACACGCCCGGCGGCTTTCTCGAGGAAGGCGAGGAACCTGGGGAGGGCTTACGGCGCGAGCTCCGCGAGGAGACCGGGCTCGACGTGGAGCCTGGCTCGTTCCTCGGCACCTACCTGGACACCTACGGCGAGGGGCCGACAGCCGCTTCCGTTCTCAATCTCGTGTACGAGGCCCGGGTCATCTCCGGCGAAATGCAGCATGCGGACGACGTATCGGAGCTCCGCTGGTTCGCGCCCGACGAGCTGCCCTCGGACGACGAATACGCGTTCCGCTGGGTCGCTCCCTTCATGCACCGCTGGGCCGAGACGCATCGGCATGACAACGGAAAGGCCCCGAAGGGCCGGGTTTGAGCTCCGGCCCTTCGGTTAGGGGAGGGGGAGGGGGAAGTCTCTAGGCAGCGAGCCCGAGCGTGCGCTCGAGCGCGGACTTCGGTTGTGCACCGATGGCCGCAGCCGCAGGCTCGCCGTCCTTGAACAGAATCATCGTGGGAATCGACATGACGCCGTACTTGAGCGAGAGCCCCTGCTCGACGTCGATGTTCACCTTCACGAGCTTCAGCTCGTCCTTGCGTTCTTCGGCGATCTTCTCGAGTACCGGCGAGACCGCGTGGCAGGGGCCACACCACTCGGCCCAGAAATCGACGAGCACCGGGGTCTCGCTCTGCAAGACCTCCTGTTCGAAATTCGCCTCTGTTACCTCAAGTGCCATTTGATCCTTTCGACATGGTACGAAAACACTCTGTGGAAAACGTCGGAGGCGGCTCGACCCTTCCCTAGACTGACCGCAATGCCGGGCATCTTCTCACCTTTTGCGGACAAACCGAATCACAATGGGCTCGAGCTCGAGATTCTCGAGCGGTGGGACGACGAAGGAACGTTCGCCTCGCTTCGTGAGCTGAACCGCGGCGGGCCGCGCTTCAGCTTCATCGACGGGCCGATCACCGCGAACAACCCCATGGGCGTGCACCACGCCTGGGGAAGGACGCTGAAGGATGTCTTTCAGCGCTACAAGGCGCTTCGCGGATTCGACCAGCGGTACCAGAACGGTTTCGACTGCCAGGGTCTCTGGGTCGAAGTGGAGGTCGAGAAGTCGCTCGGGCTGAACTCGAAGCGCGAGATCGAGGAGTACGGCCTCGCGGAGTTCGCCGAGCGCTGCAAGGAGCGGGTCGCGAAGTTCTCGGAGGTGATCACAGAGCAGTCGCGCCGCCTCGGCATGTGGATGGACTGGGACAACGACTACTACACGTTCTCGGACACCAACATCGAGTACATCTGGCGTTTCCTGAAGGCCACCCACGAACGTGGCTGGCTCTACAAGGGACACCGGTCGACGGTCTGGTGCCCGCGCTGCGGAACGTCGATCTCCCAGCACGAGCTCTTCGCCGGCGAGTACAAGGAGCTCGAGCACCCGTCGCTCTTCGTCAAGTTCCCGCTGAAGGATCGCGACGGCGAATCGCTCTCGGTCTGGACGACGACGCCTTGGACGCTGCCGGCGAACGTTGCGGCCGCGGTGCATCCCGACGCCGACTACGTGCTCCGGTCGGACGGCACCTGGATCGCGAAGGCGCTCGATCCCGAAGCCGACGCCGTCAGGACCGCCCGCGGCGCGGATCTCGTCGGGCTCGAGTACGAGGGGCCGTTCGACCATCTACCGGCACAGAAGGGGGTCGTGCATCGGGTGATTCCGTGGGGCGACGTCGTGCTCGACGAGGGGACGGGCATCGTCCACATCGCGCCGGGTGCGGGCGCGGAGGACTTCGAGCTGTCGCGGATCCACGACCTTCCGGTGCTCGCTCCGCTCGACGAGGCCGGACGCATGCTGCCCGGGTTCGGCTTCGATCGCCTCTCCACCGACGAGGTCGCCGAGCCCGTGATCAACGATCTGCGGCACAGAGGCCTCTTGCTCGAGGCCGGAACGATCGTCCACCGCTATCCGACCTGTTGGCGATGCGGTACGCCACTCGTCTTCCGGGTCGTCGACGACTGGTTCATCTCGGCCGAGGAGATCCGCCAACCGATGCTCGAAGCGAACAGGACGGTCGAGTGGACTCCGGACTTCTACTCCAAGCGGATGGACGACTGGCTCCGCAACATGGACGACTGGAACATCTCGAGGAAGCGGTACTTCGGGCTGCCTCTGCCCTTCTACCCTTGCGAGTGCGGCGAGCTGAACGTCATCGGATCGCGCGCGGAGCTCGAGGCGCGAGCGGTCCGCGGGATCGACCAGCTCGTCGAGCTGCATCGCCCCTGGATCGACGAGGTCGTCATCCGCTGCGCGGCCTGCGACCGCGAGCTCAGGCGCGTTCCCGAGGTGGGCGACGCTTGGCTCGACGCCGGGATCGTCCCCCTTGCGACCCTCGGCTGGCAGAACGAAACGACCGTCCCTCACGGCCATGCCAACGGTGCGGCGCAAGGGCTGTCGGGCGCCGACCTCCCCGACAACGCGTACTGGGAGGAGTGGTTCCCGGCGGACTGGATCTCGGAGATGCGCGAGCAGATCCGGCTGTGGTTCTACTCGATCTCGTTCATGGCCGTGACGCTCGTGGGTCGCTCGCCGTACAGACGCGTGCTGACCTACGAGAAGCTGCTCGACGAGACCGGACGCGAGATGCACCGCTCGTGGGGCAACGCCATCGAGGTCGACGAGGCACTCGAGCGTATGGGCGCCGACGTGATGCGCTGGCAGTACTGCTCGCAGCCTTCCAGTCAGAACCTCCTTTTCGGGTACGGGCCCGGGTACGAGATCCAGCGACGGCTGCTGACGCTGTGGAACTCCGCGAAGTTTCTCGTCGACTACGCGAACATCGGGAGCTGGACGCCCACCTGGCAAGATCTGGAGGGCGGTCCGGCGGGCGAGCTGCAGCCGCTCGACCGCTGGCTCGTCGCGCGCACGAACGCGCTCGTCACTGAGGCGGCGGCAGCCTACGAAAGCTGGGTCAGCGTCAACGTCAGCCGTGCCTTCGACGCGTTTCTCGAGGACGTCTCGAACTGGTACATCAGGCGCTCCCGGCGGCGGTTCTGGGACGGCGACGAGGTTGCGTTCCGGACCCTCTGGTTCGCCCTCGTTCAGGGCGTTCGGGTGATCTCGCCGGTCATGCCATTCCTCGCCGACTACCTCTGGCGAAAGCTCGCCTCTCCGGCCGAAGGCGCTCCGAGCTCGGTCTTCCTCGCCGGCTGGCCTGAAGAGGCGACAGGGGACGCTGAGCTGCTCGACGAGGTCGCCGACGTGCGTCGTGTCGTCGAGCTCGGCCGTCAGGCGCGCGCGCATGCGGGGGTCAAACTCAGGCAGCCGCTTCGCTCGCTCGTCGTCGAGGGTGCGGCCCTCGCCAGGGGCCACGCGGGTGAGATCGCGGACGAGCTCCGCGTGAACGAGGTCGATTTCGGCGAGGTGGAGGCGAGTGAGCTGAGGGTGAAGGCGAACCTGCCGCTGCTCGGGCCGAAGCTCGGTCGGGATCTCGCTGCGGTGCGCAAGGCGCTCGAAGAAGGCGCCTTCGAGAAGCTTCCGGGCGGAGGCTTTCGCGCTGCCGGTCACGACCTTTCCGCGGACGAAGTGCTCGTCGAGCGGCGAGGCAAGGAGGGGTTCGCCGTAGCGTCCGCGGACGGTGTGACCGTGGCGCTCGACCTTCGCCTCGACGAGGAGCTCGAGCGTACCGGGCGCGTATACGACCTCATCCACGAGGTGAACTCGCTGCGGAAGGCAATGGGGCTCGAGCTGACCGACCGGATCGAGCTCACGATTCCCGAGCGACTCACCGATCTCCTCGAGCATCGCGCGTGGATCGCGCGCGAGACACTCGCGACCTCGCTCGAAGCGGCCGGCGACGAGATCCGGATCGAGAAGACCTAGGCGGCGTTCCCACGGCGGCCGCGCGGTCGTATGCTCTGGGCATGTCGCAGTGCGCACGCTGCGGAGGCGAGACCGACGCGCGGTACCGCTTCTGCCCGTGGTGTGCGAGCCCGCAGCGCCGCAAGCTCGTCGAGTTCTTCCGCGGCGCCGACGCGGACGGGCGACGTGCGTTGCGCGTCTCGCGGTACCTGCCGGAGCAACGCGTTCGCTTCAGCGTCTGGGACGAGACGGGAACTGCACGAGCGGCGGTCTCGCTGGACGACGAGGAGGCGGCCCGGCTTTCCGCGTTCCTCGCCCCCCCGCCTCCCCCGAAGCCGGGCCTGCTCGACGAGCTGCGAACGCTCGTCCGCCGCTAGACGGATAGCTCCTAGCGGCGCGTCCCCAGCACGAGGAGGTAGTCACGCGTGGGTGCGATGCCCCAGCGATCGTGTTCGACGCTCTACGGACGGGCGGCGAGCTCGAGCTCGCGCCGGAGCTCGACGGGCAGCTTGAAGGTGACGTCCTCGTCGACCATGCGGAACGCTTCGATCCGCTCGACCCCACATGCGCGGAACCAGTCGCAGACCCGGGCGACGAGCTTCTCCGGCGCCGAGGCCCCCGAGGTGATACCTACGATCTCTGCGTCGGCGACCCACGACTCTTCTATCTCGGTCTCGTCGTCGATGAGGTACGCGAGGACTCCGCCAGCGCGTGCCGTCTCGACAAGGCGGTTCGAGTTCGAGGAGTTCCGCGACCCGATGACGAGCAGGACGTCGATCTCGGAGAGCATCTCCTTCACGGCCCACTGGCGGTTGGAGGTCGCGTAGCAGATGTCCTCCTTGCGCGGCGCGCGGATGTGCGGGAAGCGCCGCCGGAGAACGCGGATGATGTCCCCCGTCTCGTCCACCGAGAGCGTCGTCTGGGTGACGTAGGCAAGCTTCGCGTCGGAGGGAAGGTCGAGCGATTCCGCCTCCTCGACAGTCTGTACGAGGACCGTCGAATCGGGCGCCTCGCCGGTCGTTCCGACGACCTCCTCGTGACCCGCGTGCCCGATGAGGACGATCGTGTAGCCCTCGTCCGCGTACCGGCGGGCCTGGACGTGCACCTTCGTGACGAGCGGACAAGTCGCGTCGATGACGTTGTGGCTGCGTCGTGCGGAGTTCTCGTAGACGGAGGGTGCGACGCCGTGAGCCGAGTACACGAGCGTCGCGCCCACGGGGACCTCCGTCTCCTCGTCGACGAAGATCGCTCCGCGCGCCTCGAGGTCGCGGACGACGTGGATGTTGTGGACGATCTGCTTGCGGACGTACACGGGGGCGCCGTAGTGCTCGAGCGCCTGCTCGACAGTCTCGACGGCGCGTTCGACGCCCGCGCAGTAGCCGCGCGGCGACGCGAGGAGAACACGCTTGACCATCGGCCCACAGCCTAGCCTCGTCTTCCGCGCTCGATCGTTCACACAGCGTTCAGCGCGCGGTCTGGGCAAGCACGATGCCGGCGAGCACGATCCCCCCGCCGACGAGCTGCGTCGCGCCGAAGCTCTCTCCCAGCCAGAGCCACGCCACCACCGTCGCGAGCACCGGCTCGAGCGTCGCCACGATCGAGGCGCGTGTGGCGGGAATGTGACGCAGTGCCCCGGTGAGCAGGCTGAACGTGATCATCGTCCCGACGATCACGACGAACGTGACGAGCGCCCACACCGGCGCCGTGCGGTCCGAGAGGTTCCCCTGGAGTGAGACGCGGTTGTCGAGAACGTCCCACGGGAACTGCCAGAGCGGCTGGACGATCGCCCAGAAAATGGCTGCGAACAGGAATCCATAGAACGAGAGCGAGGCCGGATCACGCTGACGGCGCTCGCGCTCGGCCATGAGCATGTAGGCGGCGAGCGCGAAGGCAGCGCCGAACGCAGCTGTGATTCCGATGGTGCTGAAGGCAACTCCGCTCCACAGCTCGACGACGACCGAAAGCCCTGTCGTGCAGAGGAGCAGAGCGACCCAGATCCGGCGCCCGATGTGCTCGCGGTAGACGAAGCGGGCGAAGAGTGCGACGAAGAGCGGCGCGGTGAACTGGATCAGGAGCGCGATGCCTACGGGCAGATGCTCGAGCGCGGCGAAGTAGAGCCACTGGACGAACGCGACCCCGGTGACGCCGAACAGCACGAGGAAGGCGAGCTCCCGGCGGTCGACGCGCAGGCGCTTGCGGGAGAAAAGGAGCAGAAGGAGGAGGAATCCGGCGGCCGCGCCCGCGGAGCGAATCTGGGTCAACTCGAGCGAGGAGAGGCCGGAGCCGAGAACGACCTTGGACACGGTCCCGTTCACAGCGAACAGCGTCGCCGCCGTCGCGACCATCAGGTAGCCGAGTCCCGGCCGCTCGTCGAGGCGCCCCTCCTCCGAGGGCAGGAAGGGCGCGTCGACCATCGGCGGCAGGTTAATGCCCGCTGAGGCAATACCGTCCATCGCTTCCGGCGGCTGCAAGGCGTCGTCGGGCGTTGTCCTCAGTGGCGGCAATAGACCGTCTATTGGCGCTCCCTACCCGCTGCAGCGGCGGCGAAGCCGCCGCCTCCGCTATCGGAGCCGGCTCCGTCGAGCCTACGCCGGCCGCGGCCTCGCCCGGCTCGCCTTTCGCGCGCCGTAGGCGGGGCAGCATTACCTCAACGGGCATGCCGCCTACACTTCCCAGGTCCGGGGTGTAGCTCAGCCTGGCTAGAGCGCTGCCTTTGGGAGGCAGAAGTCCCCAGTTCGAATCTGGGCACCCCGATAACGCGAGGGTCAGGCCTTACGGGTTTGGTCCGTCCGCGTCCAGATGTCCGGTCGGGTGCAGACGTACGTCCAGACCACCGCGCCGATGACACCGCCCGCGAACGGACCGACGAGGTAGATCCAGAGCTCGCCCCAGTCGCCGTTGTAGACGATCGGGACGAACGAGCGAGCCGGGTTGAACGAGCCCCCGGACTCCGGGCCGACGGCCGTGGCGCCCGTGAAGATGACGAGCCCAATCAGGAGTGGGGCCATCATCCCTCTCCAGGGCGCCCCCTCGCCGGCGGTGACGGTCAGGATGACCATGACGAGCAGCGCCGTGACGACCGCCTCGAGGATGAGCGCGCCCCAGTCGTCGATTCCCGCACCAGGCGCGGTGCCGAGCGCGTCGGCGAGGTCATGGCCGAAGACGAGCGCCATCGTCCCCACGGCGCAGATCCCACCGAGGACCTGGGCGATCCAGTACAGCACGACCTCCCTGGCCGGGAAGCGGCCGCACGCGGCGAGCCCGGCCGTCACGGCCGGGTTGTAGTGCCCACCGGATACGTGGCCGAAGGCCGTGATCGCGAGGACGAGCCCGAACCCGAAGCCCGCCGCGACCCCGAGCGGGCCGATGGCTCCCGCTCCGGTCTCGACGACGACCGCGATGCCGCTGAAACCCATGAAGAAGAAGAGGAATGTTCCGAGTGCCTCTGCGGCGAGACGAGCCGGGAGCGGCTGATCCATTTTTCGAACCTCCGAGGAGTCGCTGCCTGACTGGATTCGCCGACCTGCTGGCGTCTCCTGTCGGGATCGGTCGCCCAAGGAAGAGCTTGGCGAAACAGACGCGGTGCCCCCGAGGCGCGGAGGTCCGTTCCGCCAAGCTCTCCTAGTCTCAGGGCATCGACGTCGGGCTCACACTTGCGATCGCCCTCGCACTGGCCTTCGCGTTCACGAACGGCATTCACGACGCGGCAAACTCGACCGCGACGCTCGTCGCCACACGAGCGGGACGGCCTGGACCCGCACTCGGAGTCGCAGCGGTCGGCATCTTTCTCGGCCCGTTCCTCCTCGGATCGGCCGTCGCCACCACGATCGCGGGGATCGTCGACGTCGAGCCCGACGAGACCGTCGAGGTGATGACGGCCGGCCTCGTCGCAGCGCTGGCCTGGAACGGACTGGCCTGGTACCGCGGCCTTCCGTCGAGCTCGAGCCACGCGCTCGTCGGCGGCCTGGTCGGCGCGGCGATCGCGGCCGCCGGTTTCGGCGCGGTGAACTGGGGCGGATTCGACGGTTGGCGTCCGGTCGGAGTCCTCGGCGTTCTCGTCGCACTAGCCCTCGCGCCGCCGCTCGGTGCGACGGCGGCGTACGTGGTCTTCCGTCTCCTGCGGCTCGGGCTTCGCCGCGCCACTCGCCGCTTCGAGCAGCCGATTCGCGAGGCGCAGTGGGTGAGCTCCGGGCTGCTGGCTCTGGGCCAGGGAGCGAACGACGCACAGAAGACGATCGGCGTCGTCGCCGCGCTACTGCTCGCGAACGGGACGACGTCGTCGCTGCACGCCCCGTTCCTCGTGACCTTCGGCGCTGCGCTCGCCATGGCACTGGGCACCGTCTTCGGGGGCTGGAGGATCGTGCGGACGATCGGCCGCCGGATCTACGACCTCAAGGCGCTCGACGCGCTCGCGAGCCAGACGGGATCCGCAGCCGTGATCCTCGGGTCGTCGCTCGCGGGTGCGCCCGTCTCCGGGACACACGTCGTCGCGTCCTCCGTGGTCGGGGTTGGCCTCGGAAGAGAGCGGTGGGGGAGAATCCGGTGGGCGGTGGTGACCGAGATCGGGCTAGCCTGGCTGACGACCGTGCCTGCGACCGCGCTACTCGCCGCGGCACTCCTCGGCGTCTGGAGGCTGCTGACGTGAAGGTCCACCGCTGGTTCCTGCCCGAGAGCCCCGATGTGCTGGGGATGCTCTCCCGTCAGCTCGACGTGACGAGGGAAGGCGTCGACGCACTCGTCGCCTGGGCGCACGGGGACGAGACGCAGGAGGCCAAGATCCGGGCGCTCGAGCATCGCGGAGACGAGCACAAGCGCGAGCTCGAGAGAGCGCTCACGACGGCGTTCACCACTCCCCTCGAGCCTGAGGACCTGTACACGCTCTCCCGTGGGATCGACTGGATCCTCAACCAGTCGAAGGATCTGATCCGCGAGAGCGAGGTCATGGCCTGCCCGCCCGACGGGCCGATCGCGGAGATGTGCGAAGCCCTGGCGGAGTCCGTTCACCTCTTGTGCCAGGCGATCGAGCTGGTGGGGGCGAAACAGGACGACGCGACGGAGCGCGCGACCGAGGCTCTGCGCGCCGAGCGCCGTATCGAGAAGGTGTATCGCGACGCCATGGCCGCCCTCCTCGAGGTCGACGACCTCCGCGAGGTCACCGCCCGCCGGGAGCTCTATCGCCGGCTCGCGCGCATCGGCGAGGTGGTCGTCGACGTGGCCGAGCGCGTCTGGTACACGGTAGTCCGCGAAGGGTAGGTTTCCGAGGTCACCCCTTGCACGTCTGGTGGTCACACTGATGTAGCAGCCGTCAGCGATCGGACACGCGTCTCCCGGCCGGGCAAGCGGGCGACCGGGCTCGAACCGGCGACATCCAGCTTGGAAGGCTGGCGCTCTACCAACTGAGCTACACCCGCGTGCGGTTAGCGTAGCGTCGTGGATCCCTACGCGTGGTCGTGGAACCCGGAGGGCCTCGTCGTTCTTCTCCTCGCCGCCGGGTACGTCGCCGCGCTTCGCCGCTACCCGACCCCGTGGTGGCGCCCCGCCTGCTTCGGGGTCGCGATGGTTCTTCTATTGGCGGTCAGCGTGAGCCCGCTGCACATGCTCGCGATGCAGTACCTGCTGACGGTTCACCTATTCCAGAATGTCGTGCTAGCCGAGTGGGCGCCTCTCCTGGTCGTCCTCGGGCTTCCACCCGCGCTCGCGGCGGCGATCGCCCGTCCCTCGGCCCTGCGGCTGCTCACCCATCCCGCGCTCGCGCTACCCCTCTGGCTCGCGAACTACATGATCTGGCACCTGCCCTGGGTGTACGACACGGCGCTCGAGCACCCGAGCTCGCTCCTCCACCTCGAGCACGCGCTCTACTTTCTGACGGGCCTCGCGCTCTGGTGGAGCGTGGTGCAGGACGCTCCGCACGAGCTCCGAGCGGGGGCGCGAGCAGCAGTCGTCTTCGGCGCGTTCGTTCTCGTCAGCCCGATCGGTCTCGTCATGGCGCTCATCCCGCGCGCGATCTACGGCTTCTACGTCGACGCGCCAAAACGGCTCTGGGGGCTGAGCGCGCTCCAGGACCAGCAGCTCGCCGGCGTGCTGATGGCGCTCGAGCAGGCGGTCGTCTTCTTCGCGATCTTGGCCTTCTGGTTCGCGCGCTTCTTCGCCGAGGAGGACCGGAGAGAGGAGATTGACCGCTCTCCCGAGGCTGCATAGATTGGCCGCCGTCCGCCGAGCCGCGGGACTCATAGCGCTCCTCGCCGTCGCTCTGGTCGCCGTTCGGGCCGACGGGGCGGTGCTGCGGTTCCGGTTCGGGGTGGCGGCGGGCGAGGTCGGGCAGGGCTCGGCGATCCTCTGGACGCGCGCGCCGCGTCCAGGGGCGGTCCAGCTCCAGGTCTCATCCTCGAAGGCCTTCCGACCCGTGCTCAGGCGGGTCACGGCGCGCGCGCTTCCGGAGAATGACCTCACGGTGCAGGTTCCGGTGTCGAAGCTCGCGGCCCGCACGCGTTACTGGTACCGCTTCGTGCAGGCCGGGGCCTCTAGCCCCGTCGGCGTCTTCGAGACGCCCCCACCGGCGACGGCGGACGCCAAGGCCCGCTTCGCGCTTTCCGGAGATGCCGACGCGACTCCGAAGGAGAACGGGCAGCCCGGTTTCAATCACTTCGAGGTCTACGGGCGGATGGCTGCCGAGGGGAACGACTTCAACGTCAACCTCGGTGACACGATCTACTCCGACAGCGAGCTTCCGGGGTCGAAGCCGGCACTGACGGTTGCTCAGAAGTGGGAGAAGTACCGGCTCGGCCTCGCTCTCCACTCGCTGCGCCGGTTGCGCGCTGCGACCGGGCTGTACAGCCAGTGGGACGACCATGAGTTCATCAACGACTTCTCGCGGCCGGACAACGGAGAGTCTCTGTACCAGGCCGGCATGAAGGCCTTTCGCGACTACTCGCCGGTGACGTACTCACCGGACCTCGGTCTGTACCGCTCGGTTCGCTGGGGCAAGAACCTCGAGCTCTTCTTCCTCGACGAGCGCTCGTTTCGGAGCGCGAAGGCGAGCAAGGCCTGCCACGGCGACCTCGCACCCACGGCGCCCCAGTCCGTGCGCAACGCGTTCGTATCGCTCGCGCCGCAGCTCGCGAGCCCGGTCGCGCCCGGGTGTCTGGCGGCGATCGACGATCCGGCCCGAACCATGCTCGGCGCAGCGCAGTACGCGGCGTTCACGCAGGCGATCCAGGCGTCGACCGCGACCTTCAAGGTCGTCGTCAACGAGGTCCCGATCCAGCAGTACTACGCCCTTCCCTACGATCGCTGGGAGGGATATGCCGCCGAGCGGGAGCGGCTGCTTCGCTTCCTGCAGGCGAACGTGAAGAACGTGGTCTTCCTCACGACCGACGCGCACGCGAGTCTGATCAACGAGATCCGCTACCAGACACTCGGCACGGTCGACGGATCCGGCATGTGGGAGGTCGTCACGGGGCCCGTGGCGACCGGGACGTTCGCGAAGGAGATCGACGGCTTCCTGCACGCACGGAGCGCGGCAGCGTTCATCGGGTCGCTCTTCTTCAAGCCTGCTCCGCCCACTGGCATGGGCATGCCGTGCGCCGCGCTCGACATCTACAGCTACGCGGAGGTCTCGGTGACGTCGAAGACGCTGACGGTGACGCCGAAGGACGCCCAGGGGAGGCCTGTGCGCGAGCAGACCGGCTCCGCCTGTGCCCCGCTCGTCGTCCAGGCTCGGTAGGTCGGCTCGCCTACGGGGCGTCTACCCTGCCTGCGAGCGCCCGTAGCTCAGTGGACAGAGCGGCGGACTTCTAATCCGCGGGTCGGAGGTTCGAATCCTCCCGGGCGCATGGAAGTACCTGCAAATCGCCCCCTTTTGCGAATCAGGCGGTGCCCTAATCGCGACGCGCGGCGCCCTCAGCGGATTTCTTATCCGAAATCG
>WNGD01003672.1_pt1 | contig 19072 bp, 19 predicted proteins | sample 5400671 | NCBI WGS metagenome assembly WNGD01 (sample SAMN13153369, study PRJNA577476) | soil metagenome | isolation source: 40 cm soil or saprolite under grassland replicate 2 | place: USA:California | collected 2016-06-15
CCGCAAACGCATAAGTGAGCACCTGGGCCGTCGTCGCCGCGGCCGGTCGCGGCGAGCGGCTGGGCTTCCGCCGCCCGAAGGCCTTTGCGCCCCTGCGAGGGAGGCCGCTCCTGGCCGAGAGCCTGGAGCGGCTCGAGGCCTCCGAGTGGGTCGATGCGATCGTGATTGCGGCTCCCCCCGATTGGGACGAGCCGTCGATCCTGCTCGCCGAAGAGCTCGGCTGCGGCAAAGTCAGCGCCTGCGTGACAGGTGGCGAGAGCCGCTCGGAGTCGGTTCGAATTGCGCTCGCCGAGGTGCCCCAGGATGCGGCCGCGGTCCTCGTCCATGACGCGGCGCGGCCGGTGCTGCCGCTCGAGGTGATCGAGCGCGTGCTGGCGCCGCTCGGCGAAGGTTGGGACGGCGCGGTCCCGGGGTTGCCGCTCACGGACACGGTCAAGCGGGTCGAGGCGGAGCAGGTCGCGGAGACGCTCGACCGCTCGGGGCTCGTGGCGGTTCAGACGCCGCAGGCCTTCGTGGCACCGGCGCTTCGCTCGGCTCTCGCCGGAGACGTGGCGGCGGCGACGGATTGCGCGGCGCTCGTCGAGCGAAACGGAGGCCGGATCAAGGTCGTCCCGGGAGACCGGCGGCTCCTCAAGGTCACCGACGCCGCCGACCTAGGGCTCGTCGAGAGCCTGCTGTGATCGTCGACTACCACATGCACCTTCGCGATCGCGCCGGGGAGGCGCCGGGCGGCCGCTACCGCTTCGACTACCTCGAGCGCTACGTCGAGCAAGCCGCTCGCGCCGGGGTCGACGAGATCGGCTTCACCGAGCACGTCTACCACTTCCGCGAGACCCGCCCGCTGTGGGAGATTCCGTGGATGCTCGAGCGGTGCACAGACGACCTGGACGAATACGTGGCGACCGTGGACGAGGCGAGGCGCCAGGGCCTGCCCGTCAAGCTCGGGCTCGAAGTCGACTATTTCCCCGGAACCGAACCGCGGCTCGCCGAGCTGCTGGCTCGGTACGACTGGGACTACCTGCTCGGGTCGGTGCACTTCGTGGACGGCTTCGCTGTCGACCAGGAGCCCGCTCTGACCGACAAGCTCTCACCGGCCGAGGCCTGGCGGCGCTACTTCGTCTGGCTGCGAAATGCCGCGCGCAGCGGCCTCTTCGACGTGCTCTCGCATCCGGATCTGGTCAAGTTCTTCGGTGTGCGGTCCGAGGGGGAGGCGACCCATTTCGTCTACGAGGAGACGGCCGACGCCGTCGACGCGGCCGGCGTCTGTGTCGAGATCTCGACCAAGGGCCTGCGCGTTCCGGTCCGGGAGCTCTATCCGGCGCCCGAGCTCTTGCGGGCCTTCCACGGGCGCGGCACCCCGATCACGCTTGCCTCCGACGCCCATGAGCCCGACGACGTCGGACGCGACCTCGACCGCGCTGTGGAGCTGGCCCGTTCTGCCGGGTACGAGACGGTCACGGTTTTCGATCGGCGCCAGCGCCGCCAGGAGCCACTCGGATGAGCGAGCTGCGGGTCGGGATCGGCGTGGACGCGCATGGGTTCGAAGACGGCGTTTCGCTGCGCCTGGCGGGCGTCGAGCTCGAGTCGCCGCGCGGCCTCGCCGGACACTCGGACGGCGACGTGATCACGCACGCGCTGATCGACGCACTGCTCGGCCCCGCGGGTCTCGGCGACATCGGGGCGATGTTCCCCGCGGGAGACCCGCAATGGAAAGGCGCTTTGTCGCTCGATCTCCTGCGCCGCGCCTATGCGGCGGTCTGGACCGAGGGCTGGGAGCTCGTGAACGCGGACTGCGTGCTCGTTGGAGAGGAGCCGAGGATCGCCGAGCACCGGGAAGAGATGCGAAACGCGCTTGCCGGAGCGCTGGAGGTCGACTGGCACCGCGTGTCCGTCCGGGCGACGACGACGGACAAGCTCGGCTTCACCGGCCGGGGCGAGGGCCTCGCCGCCCAGGCGGTTGCCTTACTCCGGCAGCGCGGCTAGGCCATTCTCGACTCGTACGAGCCCATCGCGTACGAGCGACTCGGCCACAGTGGGATCGAGCTTGGAAAGCCTCCGCGGCCGCTCGGCGACCAGGCGCAGCGTCTCGGCGCGCCTCTGCCGGAACGAGCCCTCGAAGCGGCTCTGCTTCCTCAGCGGCTCGTAGCGGCGGGCACGCGAGGGACAGGCGGCGGCCAGCGGGCAGGAGCCGCAGCGGGGAATCCGTGCCAGGCAGACGGTCGCGCCGAGATCCATCAGCGCCTGGCCGCAGCGCGCGTCGAAGCTCTGGCCCGTCCGCTCCTGCACGCGGCGCACGTTCGTGTCGATTGGGAGCACGTCGACGCCGAAGGCAAAGCACGCAACCGCGTCGGCGGTGTAACGCCCAACGCCGGGTAGTTCGATCAGGTGCTCAGGCCAGCCGTGAGCAGCGATCTGCTGTGCCGCTCGGTGTAGGTTGACCGCGCGCCGGTTGTACCCAAGCCCCTGCCAGGCGCGGATCACCTCCGCTGGCGAGGCGGCCGCAAGCGCCTGCGCTGTCGGCCAGCGCTCGAGCCACTCGAGATACCTGGGCATGACCCGCTCGACCTGCGTCTGCTGGAGCATCACCTCCGAGACGAGGATTGCGTACGGATCACGGGTTCTCCGCCAAGGCAGGTCGCGCCCGTGCCCGGCAAACCATTCGAGGAGTGCCCGCTTCACCGGGCGCACCCTAGACTCCGGCTCGGACCATGTGCTTTGAGCTCGACTCCCTTCCGCCGATCCCGCCGATCTCGGGCGCGTCCGTCTCGCACGACGACCTCGTGCTCGAGTCGCGCGACGGCAATCGGTTCGCGGCCTTCCTCGCGACACCGGACGAGCCGAACGGCATCGGGGTGGTGATTCTGCCGGACGTCCGCGGCCTCTATCGCTTCTACGAGGAGCTCGCGCTGCGATTCGCAGAGCGCGGCTATACGGCGATCGCGATCGACTACTTCGGCCGGACCGCGGGCGTGGCCAAGCGCGACGACGATTTCCCCTACATGGAACATGTGTCCCGAACGACACCGGAAGGGATCGAGGCCGACATCGCCGCCGCGGTCGAACGGCTACGCGCGGAGGGTTGCCGCTCCGTGTTCACCATCGGCTTTTGCTTCGGAGCGCGGCAATCGTGGCTCGCGGCTGCCGAAGGCCATGGACTCGCAGGAGCGATCGGGTTCTACGGGATGCCCGGCGAGCGCGACGGCGTCCCAGGGCCGACACAACGTGCGGAGGAGATCGACGCGCCGATCCTCGCCCTGCAGGCCGGCGACGACCAGCACATCACCCCGGAACACAACGCGGCGTTCGAGGAGGCGTTGACCGCCGCGGGAGTGGAGTACGAGCTCGTGACGTACGACGGCGCGCCGCATAGCTTCTTCGACCGCCGCCACGACGAGTTCGCCCAGGCTTCGGCAGACGCCTGGGAGCGTGTACTCGGGTTCCTCGATCGCCACGCGTAGGGGAAGCTCGGAATGACCAGAGTTCGCTTCGCGCCGAGCCCCACCGGCTCGCTCCACGTCGGGAACGCGCTCAGCGCGGTCGCCAATCGCACTTTCGGCGACTGTGGCTCGGGATCGAGTGGGAGGAGGGGCCGGTCCGGCAGAGCGAGCGAGAGGAGCGCTACATCGTCGAACTCGCCGAGCACCTCGCGCCGAGGTTCGACGGGGTCACGCTCGTGCGCGAGGACGGCTCCCCCACGTATCACCTGGCAAGCGTGGTCGACGACATCGACTTCGGGATCACCCACGTGATCCGCGGGAACGACCACCGCCGAACGAAGCGCTCCACCGGAGGCTTACCGAAGCGCTCGGCGCCTCGCCGCCCGAGTACATCCACCACGGGCTGATCCTGGGCGAGGACGGGCGCAAGCTCGCCAAGCGTGCGCCGGGAGCGACAGTCGCCTCGCTGCGCGAGGACGGGATCCCGGCGGAAGCCGTCCGGCGCTACCTAGAAGAGCTCGGGACGCCCAAGCACGACGTCCACTACGACCTGCCGCGCATTCGCCGGCTCGCGATCGAGGCGATCGCGGGAATGCCCGACGAGGAGCTCGCTGCGCGGGCCGATGCGCCGCTCGAGCTCGTGCCGGCGCTCCGAGGCGCTCGAGACCTGAACGAGGCCCGCGAGTATGCGCGCACGATCCTCGAACCGCCGACCGGCGTCACGAGCGAATCGCCGGAGACGCTCGAGCGTTTCAGGGAGCTGCTCCAGCGCTCGAACGGGACCGAGGACCCGCGAGAGCTTGTGCGCGAGCTCAAGGCTGTCGGCGGCGACCTCCGCGCCCTGAGACTTGCGCTGACCGGCCGCGAGCGTGGTCCCGAGCTCTGGGCGGTTGTGGCCGCCCTCTCCCCCGAGGAGGTCCTGCGGAGGGTCGATGCAGCTCTATAACACCTACACCCGCGCACTCGAGGAGCTCCCTCCGCCGCCGGGGCCGGTCGGGATGTACGTCTGCGGCCCGACCGTCTACCAGCGGATCCACATCGGGAACGCCCGGCCGTTTGTGATCTCGATGTGGCTCAAGCGCTGGCTCGGGCGCTCGGGCTACGAGGTGACGCTCGTCGAGAACATCACCGACGTCAACGACAAGATCTACGACGCCGCCCCGGGGAGAAGCGCCGAGCTCGCCGCGCAGGCCTCGGCCTGGTACATCGAGGACACGAGCGACCTCGGCCTCGGCCGTCCCGACCATGAGCCGAAAGCGACCGAGTCCATCCCGGAGATCATCGCGCTGATCGAGGAGCTCATCGCCGTCGAGTTGGCGTACGAGGCGGGGGGCGACGTCTACTACCGGGTGGCCCGCTTCCCCGACTACGGGCGCCTCTCCGGGCAGCGGTCCGACCAGGTCGAGCCCGAGGACGAGAGCCCGCTCAAGGAGGACCCCCGCGACTTCGCGCTGTGGAAGCGGCACAAGGAGGGTGAGGACACCTCGTGGGAGTCTCCGTGGGGTCTGGGCCGGCCCGGTTGGCACATCGAGTGCTCGGCGATGGCCGAGCGCTTTCTCGGCTCCCGCTTCGAGATCCACGGTGGGGGGCTCGACCTCGTCTTCCCGCACCACGAGAACGAGCTTGCGCAATCGCGCGGCGCCGGCCGCGAGTTCGCCCGGATCTGGATGCACAACGGACTGCTCGAGCTGGACAGGGAGAAGATGTCGAAGTCGCTCGGCAACATCGCGTCGCTCCGAGACGTGATCGACCGCTGGGGCCGGGAGGCGGTGCTCGTCTACTTTCTCGGGGCCCACTGGCGGAAGCCGATCGACTTCTCCGACGAGGCGATGGCCTCGGCGCTGGCACAGGTCGAGAGCTTCCGCAACGCCTTCCGCGGACCCGTCTCCGAGGACGGCGAGTCCGACTGGGATGACTTTCGATCGGCGCTCGACGACGACTTCAACACGCCGGAAGCGCTCGCACTCATGCACGAGTGGCGATCTGCCGGGCGAACCGACTTGCTTTTGCGCGGGCTCGACTTGTTCGGGCTTGCCTCGCTGGCGGAGGCGGAGGAGGCGCCCGCAGAGATCGTCGGGCTCGCCGAGGCCCGGCTCGAGGCCCGCAGGCGCGGGGACTTCGACGAGGCGGACCGCCTCCGCGACGCGATCGAGGTGGCTGGGTGGGAGGTGCGGGACGTCGACGAGGCGCCCGGCTTCCAGCTCGTCCAGAAGCGGTGACGCGCGAGGTCGTCTACGGCCGGCGAGCGGTGCGCGAGGCGCTACGCGGGCCGCGAGAGGTGCTGGAGGTCTGGGCGAGCGAGCGCGCGCTCAAGGCCGAGCCGTGGCTCGAGGGGGTCAGACCCCGGGTCAAGGCCGAACGGGACCTGACTGCCGCCGCAGGAACGCAGTGGCTCGACGGGGTCAGACCCCGGGTCAAGGCCGAACGGGACCTGACTGCCGCCGCAGGAACGCAGGATCACCAGGGCGTCGTCGCATGGTGCGAGCCGTATCGCTACGCCGACGCGTACGAGCTCGCGGCCGAGCCGGAGCCGCTCCTCGCCTGCCTGGACTCTGTCACCGATCCGCACAACCTCGGCGCAGTCTGCCGGAGCGCCGATGGAGCAGGGGCGACCGGCGTCATCCTGCCCGCACACAACTCGGCCCGGGTCACGCCCGCCGTGTGCCGGGCCTCGGCGGGAGCGGTCGAACATGTGCGTATCGCTGTCGTCAAGAACCTGGCCCGCTTCCTCGGCGAGGAGAAAGGGCCGCGACTCTGGGTGTGGGCCGCGGCGGGAGACGCGGAGAAGGACATGTGGCACGCCGACCTCACCGGCGGCGTCGCGCTCGTCTTCGGCGCCGAGGGTCGCGGACTGCGTCCGCTTGTGCGCCGGACCTGCGACGACGCGGTCGCGATCCCTCTTGCCGGCAAGATCGAGTCGCTGAACGTGAGCGTCGCGGCGGCGCTCCTCCTCTACGAGGCGAGGCGGCAGCGGACGGCGACGGCGGAGGCGTGAGCCTTCGCGGTCTCCGGCCGAGGGGAAGGGTCCCGGGAAACCCGGAGGTTTCCCGCTTCCTTCTCGAGGCGTGCCTGGAGAAAGAAGGGGGCTCGTGGGGGAAACATGGTTTCACCCACGGGAGCGAGGAGGAGCCGAGCGGCCGTGGGTGAAGCGACCTTGTACCTCTTCGACGGCTACAACGTGCTCCACGCCGGCGAGTTCGCGGACGTGCGCGAGCTCGTTGATCGCCTCGCAAGCTTCGTTGCGCTCAAGGGCGCACGGGGAGTGGTCGTCTTCGACGGCGTCGGCGCAGATGCAACGGTCGGGGCCCTCGAGGTCCGCTTCGCGTCGCACGCCGACGCGATGCTGGAACGGCTCGCCGCAGAGCATCGTGGCACCGAGACGGTCTGCCTCGTCTCATCGGACGCCGCTGTACGCGGAACGTCTGGGCAGGAGGTCGTGAAGATCGGCTCCGCTCGTTTTGCGCACGAGCTGACTGATCCTGAGCAGCCCGCCGCGCCGGCAGAGCGGATCTCGGACCGGCTCGACGAGGAGACCCGCGCGCGGCTCGAAGAGCTGCGTCGAGGGCGGTGGTCCGGTTAGGCAGCAAAATTCGCAAACACCTTGTAACTTGCTTGGGACCTTGCTATCTTGATCCTCAACCTTAGGGTGAGAGTTGGTCCGTCACCCGCCAACCCCCGAGAGGGAGCGATGCCGGCCCGACCCGCCCACGCAGCCCCACGCTCACCACAGAAGCTCCAACGGGAACTCGAGGATCTGCAGCTCGTGATGCGCGCCCGGAACGGCGACGACAAGGCGCACGACGAGTTGATCCGCCGCTATACCGGCTTCGTCCGGCTGAAGGCGAGCTCGTACTTTCTCGCGGGCGGAGACGCCGACGATCTGATCCAGGAAGGCCTGATCGGTCTCTACAAGGCGGTGCGCGACTTCCGCGCCGACAAGGAAACGTCGTTCCGAAGCTTCGCCGAGCTGTGTGTGACGCGGCAGATCATCACGGCGATCAAGACGGCGACGCGCTTCAAGCATTCACCGCTCAACTCCTACGTTTCGTTCAGCCACACGCCGGCAGGGCAGGAAGCCGAGGGCGAGTGCACCCTCGGCGACGCGCTGCCGGGCCCGACAGTGGACGACCCCTCGATCTGCGTGATCTCCACCGAGGAGCTCCAGAGCCTCGTGTTCACCCTCGGAACCGGCCTGTCCGTGCTCGAGGCCGATGCGCTGCGGCTGTACCTCGAGGGCTCTTCCTACGAGGACATGGCCGAGGAGCTCGGCTGCGACACGAAGACGATCGACAACGCGCTCCAGCGCGTGAAGCGCAAGGTGCTGACACACCAGCGCTCACGCCAGGTGCTTCAATAACCCGGCCCGTGCCGGAGTAGCTCAGCTGGTCAGAGCGCCGCTCTTGTAAAGCGGGGGTCGTGGGTTCGAATCCCACCTCCGGCTCTCTTTACCCGATTCCCCTCGACCGAGGGACGTGGACTGCCCGCGCGCTTCCGATGCAGAGGCGGAACCCGCGATCGGAAGGAGAACGAAAGTCGCAGCGGCCGCGGCTCGACCGTCATATGGCCGCACGACTCGTCCGTCTCTCAGCCGTAGTCGCCGTCTTGCTCGCGACCGCCGGCCCCGCGCACGCCTCTCTCTCCGCCCCGGCGCCCACCTCGCCGGCGAATGGAGCCGTCGTCGAATCGCTGCCGGCCTTCGCGTGGGCAAAGGTCGCCGACGCGGACCACTACGAGTTCCAGTTCGCCGCCGACTCCGGCTTCAACTCACCGGTGCTCGGTCAGGGCAACGACGACTTCTTCACGCACAACACGCGCGCGACGCTGAAGAAGGTTGTTCCGAACGGGACCTACTGGTGGCGGGTGCGCTCGGTGGATCCGAACGGCGGTGTCTCGCCCTGGTCGCCCGGCCGCTCGCTCAAGAAGGCCTGGACGGCCGGCGCGTCCCTGCTCGCCCCCTCAAGCGGGGCCGGACTCAACTTTCCGGGCGATGCGCTCGCGATGAGCTGGTCGGCGGTTCCCGGCGCGGCCCACTATCTCGTCTCCGTCGCCACCGATCCTCTGCTCGGCTCGCTGATCGTCCACGACCAGTACGACTCCAACGGCCCGCCGAAGGTGCAGGCGAACACGTTCGCGATCGGCGGCGCGCTCGCGACGGGCTCCTACTACTGGAGCATCACGCCGGTCGACGCGGAAGGTAACCGCGGCGCGACCTCGCCGGTTGCCTCCTTCAACTGGCTCTGGCCCTCCTTTACGTCGCTGCACGTTGTCGACCTGAACTCGGCAGTCGAGGTTTTCGATCCGAAGTTCTCCTGGGATCCGGTTCAGGGCGCGGCGCGGTACGAGGTCGAGATCAACCCAACCGCGGATTTCGCGCCCGGCTCCAAGGCTTGCTGCGCCGGGACGACGATCAGCACGTCGCTCTCGCCCACGATGGTCTTCAAGGACAACACCTTCTACTGGCGAGTGCGGGCGATCGACCCGGACGGGAACGCCGGCGTCTGGAACTACGGGCCCTCGTTCACGAAGACGTTCGACAAGGTGCCGCCGGTCGCGGACACGAGCATCAAGAACCTGCGGATGCGCGACGAGGCGAACGACCCGGGGGTCGATGTCGATTCCGGAACGGCGGGCTATCAGACGCACGTCCCGCTCGTGACGTGGAGCGTTGTCCCTGGCGCCGCGAGCTACGAGGTCGACGTGACGCCGTACACCGGCAGCCTGTGCGACTGGTCCTCGAGCTCGCACCACTGGCGCGTCAACACGGCCGTCAACGCTTGGACGCCGCTCGGCGACGGCTGGAACGGCGTGAAGCCGTACTCGGACCCGCAGAGCGTCGCGAACGAGTTCACACTGCTCTCGCCCGGGAAGTACTGCGTCCGCGTCCGGGCGCGGAGCGACCGCTCCGGCCTCGATGAAGTCTACGGCGACTACACGTATCTCGACCCGAACGGACTCGGCTGGGCATTCGAGTGGTCGAGCTACCCGGCGGGCGGGGCCTGCAGTCCGAGCTGCACCCCGAACTACCTCGGCGCGAATGACTACCTCCTGCCGCAGACCGGTACGACCACCGGGATGACCCCGTACTTCACCTGGAAGCCGATCGCCGGCAAGCAGAGCTACTACGTGCTCGTCGCGAAGGATCCGTCGTTCTCGAACATCGTCGACTATGCGTTCACGCACGTGCCTGCGTACGCGCCGCGCGGAGCCTTCGGGCCGCAGACGTACCCGGACGAGAACACGCTCTACTACTGGGCCGTCCTGCCCGCGACGAACTACGACGGCTCGCTCGCGACCGGGAACCCGCTCCTCGCCGCCGGCCAGAACTTCCAGAAGCAGTCGTCGCCGCCGGCGCAGGTCTTCCCCGAGGCCGGACACGTCTTCCTCGACCAACCGACCTTCCGCTGGACACCAACTCTGGGCGCGCGCCGCTACCGGCTTCAGGTTGCGCAGGACCCGAGCTTCGGCAACCCGATCGACGACATCACGACCGATTCGACCGCCTACTCGAGCGACACGACCTACCCCGCCGACACCGTCCTCTACTGGCGCGTGCGCACCGACGACGAGAACCAGGTCGGGCTGACCTGGTCGACGACGGGAACGTTCCAGAAGAAACTCGCCGTCCCGGTCCCCAGCGCCTCGAACGCTCCTGCGGGCGAGTACCTCCCCGTCTGGGCGTGGGGCTCCGTGCAGGGCGCGTCCTCGTACGACATCTCGATCGACCAGCCCGACGGCCAGCACAGGGACTTCAGCGACTTCCGCATGCCCGCGGTCTCCTTCCAGCGCATGACGGGCACAGGCGTCTTCCACTGGCGCGTCCGCGCGGAGTTCCCGAAGGCGGGCTACGGCAAGGTCCCCGGCCCCTACTCGGCGCCGGTCGCCTTCACGCGCACGATCGGCGAGCCGGGAGGCGCCACGGTCGACAGCGCGCCCGACCACGTGTTCTTCTCCTGGAACCAGAAGATGGGCGTGAAGGAGTACCGCATCGAGCTCTCCTCGCGGCCGGACTTCGCCTACACGATCGAGGACACGCGCACCGAGAACGCGTCCTATGCACCGACTCTGACCGACTCGGCGTGGGGGAGCGGCAAGCCGATCTACTGGCGTGTTGCAGGCATCGACGAGGACGGGAACCAGGGCGACTTCTCGCCTGGACAGACCGTCTCGCTGCTGCCGAAGATGCGCCTCCTCGTGACCGGTTCGCTCAAGAAGGGGCGTAAGCGCAGTGTCTCGCTCCATACGACGGGCGTGGATAGCCGCTCGCTCGCGGGTGTGACGGTGCGTGTTTCCGGCGCCGGCATGCTCTCGCGAGCGTGGCGGACGAACCGCTACGGAAACCTCAAGCTCAAGCTCAAGCCGAAGCGCAAAGGGACGGTGCTCTTCCGCGCGACGAAGACGGGCTACCAGGTCGCGCTAGGCTCACTGCGCGTTCGCTAGCGCCTGCTCCAGGTCGGCCCAGAGCTCGTCCACATGCTCGAGGCCGACGCTCAGGCGAAGCAGGTTCGCCGGAACTCGCTCGCCTTCCCACCGGCGGCGGCTCTCGATCAGCGACTCGACGCCGCCGAGGCTGGTCGCATTCGTGATCACACGGACGGAGCGCTCGACCGCCTGCGCGTCGCCGGCGACGTCGAAGGAGAGCAGGCCGCCGAAACCCGGGTAGCGAACCCTCTCGACTGCTGGGTGCGCGGCCAGTCTTTCGGCGATCGCCTTCGCATTCGCGGTGTGTCGCTCCATCCGTACCGCGAGCGTCTTCAGGCTCCGGAGCAGGAGCCAGGCCGGGTCCGGCGCGGCCACGATCCCGGAGCGCCCGCGGAACACTCGTAGACGCTCCGCCTGGGTGGGATCCCGGGCGACGACGGCGCCGAGCAGCACGTCCGAGTGGCCGCCGAGGAACTTGGTCGCGCTGTGGAGCGCGAAGTCGGCGCCTCGCTCGAGTGGCCGCAGATAGACGGGCGTCGCCGCCGTCGAGTCGACCACGACGGGCGCGGGGTGGGCGGCGGCCGCCTCGAGATCCGGCATCGTCAAGAACGGATTCGACGGCGCCTCGAGCCAGACGAGATCCACGCCTTCGGGCGGCGCTTCCGTCTGGTCGAACTCGACGAACCGCAGGCCCCAGCGCCCGAGCGCCTCGAAGAGGACCGACGTCCCGTAGTACCCGCCTTCCGCGAGGGCGATCGTCTGGCCCGGCTCGAGCAACGTCAGCACGAGCGCTGTTACCGCAGCCGAGCCGGAGGGATAGAGCAACGCCTCACCGCGCTCCAACTCGCCCAGCGCGCGTTCGGCCTCGACGCCGGTCGGATGGGCGTAGCGCTGGTAGTAGAACTCGCCCGGCTCGCCCTCCTCGAACGGCCAGATCGTCGCGCGGTCGAGCGGCTCCATGCGGCAACTGTAGACCGCGCGAAGCTGGTTCCGCTTGACGTCCGAGGCGGTCTCTGACTAATCTCCATCATTCCCGTCGACAAAGTAAGAAGAAAGGACCTGAGTGAGGGGTATTTCGATTTTTGCCGTCATCGTGGCCGCGACGATCGTCGGCGCGGCGAGCGGCGCGACCCAGGGGACGAAGCTCGCCCTCGTCGCCTACTCGACGCCGAAGGACGCGTACGGAAAGATCATTTCGTCGTTCCAGTCGACCTCCGCCGGCAAGGACGTCTCCTTCAGCCAGTCGTACGGAGCCTCTGGCGACCAGGCGCGCAACGTCCTCAACGGCCAGCCGGCCGACATCGTGGCCTTCTCGCTCCAACCGGACATGTCCCTGCTCGTTCACCGCGGTCTCGTTCCGGGGAACTGGAACCGTGACAAGTTCAAGGGCATGGTCACCGACTCTGTCGTCGTCTTCGTCGTCCGCGACGGCAACCCGAAGAAGATTCACAGTTGGAACGACCTGACGAAAAAGGGCATCGACGTGATCACGCCCAACCCGTTCACCTCCGGCGGAGCGCGCTGGAACGTGATCGCCGGCTATGGCGCCCAGCGCAAGCTCGGGAAGTCACACAAACAGGCGGTCGCTTGGCTAACGAAGCTCTTCCACCACGTCTCCGTCCAGCCGGACAGCGCCCGCGCGGCGCTCACGGTCTTTGCGCAAGGCAAGGGGGACGTTCTCCTCACCTACGAGAACGAGGCGCTCTACGCGAACAAGAAGGGCGTTCGCACCGACTACGTCGTCCCGAAGCAGACGATCCTGATCGAGAACCCGGTTGCGGTGACGAAGTCGGGTGCGAAGCACGCCGAGGCCAAAGCCTTCGTCAAGTTCCTGCACACGAAGAAGGCGCAGCAGATCTTCGGCGACACGGGCTACCGGCCCGTGCTCTCGAGCGTCGCACGCCAGTACCACTTCAAGAAGCCGGCGGGGCTCTTCACGATCCACCAGCTCGGACTGGGCGGCTGGGCCAAGGTGGAGAAGCGCTGGTTCGATCCGAACAACGGAATCATGGCCAAGATCGAGAGGTCGCTTGGCCACTAGTCCGACCGTTGCAGCCGCAGCGCCGGGACGGGCGAAGTCGCTCGCGGGCGCTGCGCTCGGTCGCGGGATCCTCGCGGGCTACCTGAGCCTAATCGTGCTCGTCCCGCTCGCCGCTCTCGTCTGGCGCTCGGGCCAGGACGGCCGGCACGCGTTCTGGTCGGCCGTGACGACGCCCCAGGCGGTCGCCGCGCTGAAGCTGACGCTCGTCTCGTCGCTCGCCGTCGCCGCGATCAACGCCGTGACCGGGACGTCGATCGCCTGGGTGCTCGTGCGCGATCGTTTCCCCGGCAAGGGGCTGCTAAATGCGGTGATCGACTTACCGTTCGCCCTCCCGACAATCGTCGCCGGGCTGACGCTCCTCGTTCTCTACGGGCCGAGCGGCCCGTTCGGTATCGACGTGGCGTTCACGCGAGTCGCAATCCTCCTCGCGCTCCTGTTCGTGACCTTGCCATTCGTCGTCCGGGCGGTGCAACCCGTCCTGCTCGAGCTCGACCGCGAGATGGAGGAGGCGGCGGCGTCGCTCGGTGCGAAGCCGACCGCGATCTTTCGCCGAATCGTCTTCCCGAATCTTTTGCCGGCGATCCTCGCCGGGGTCGCGCTCGCTTTTGCCCGCTCGGTGGGGGAATACGGCTCGGTCGTCCTCATCTCCGGAAACCTGCCTTTCAAGACCGAGGTCTCGTCCGTCTACATCTTCAGCCACATCGAGTCGAGCGACACCACCGGTGCGGCGGCTGTGTCAGTCGTTCTGCTGGCGATCTCACTCGCAGTGCTGCTCGCGATCGGCGCATTCCGGCGCTGGAGGGATGAGGCATGACTTCGAGATATCTGCTGCGCTTCGGCGCGATCGGCTACCTGCTGATGGTGCTGTTGATCCCGGTCGGGCTTGTCTTCTACCGGGCATTCCAGCACGGCCTCGGGCCGGCCTGGGACGCGGTCACAACACCCGGCGCAATGCATGCGTTCTGGCTGACGATCCTGATCGCGGCGATCGCCGTCCCGGCGAACACGCTCTTCGGCGTCGCGCTCGCGATCGCGCTTGTCCGCCATCGCTTCCCGGGCCACGGGCTCGTGAACGCGCTCGTCGATCTGCCACTCGCGCTCTCGCCGGTCGTCGTCGGGCTCGCGCTTGCGCTCCTTTACGGGACCGGCGGCTGGCTCGGTGGCCTCGCGACCCACGGGGTGAAGATTCTCTTCGCCGTTCCCGGGATGGTGCTGGCGACGATCTTCGTCTCGCTGCCCTTCGTCGTCCGGGAGGTCGTTCCAGTGTTACGCGAGATCGGGACGGATCAGGAGCAGGCTGCCTCGGTGCTCGGCGGTTCGCCGTTCTACGTCTTCCGCCGCGTGACGCTGCCTGCGATCCGCTGGGGCGTCGCCTACGGGATCGTGCTGACGATGGCTCGGGCGATCGGCGAGTTCGGGGCCGTCAGCATCGTCTCAGGACGGATCGAGGGCCAGACCCAGACACTGACGCTCTACGTGAAGGACCAGTTCGACAACTTCGACTTCACCGGGGCGTACGCGGCGTCGGTGCTGCTGGCTGCGATTGCGCTGATTACAGTGCTTGCGATGAGCCTGTTGAAGCCGAAGGACGGCGCCTAGATGGCGATCACCGTTGTCGAGGTCACGAAGCGCTTCGGCGCGTTCGTCGCCCTGCACGACGTCTCCGTCTCGATCGCCGAGGGTTCGCTGACCGCGCTCCTCGGTCCGAGCGGAAGCGGCAAATCCACGCTCCTGCGAGTGATCTCCGGACTCGAAGAGCCGGACGAGGGCCAGGTGTTGATCGAGGGACGCGACGTCACGCACAAGCCGTCCCGCAGCCGCGGCGTCGGTTTCGTCTTCCAGCACTACGCGGCCTTCAAGCACATGACCGTCTGGGAGAACGTCGCCTTCGGATTGAAGGTACGCAAGCGGCCGCGCGCCGAGATCAAGGAGCGCGTCCACGACCTGCTCTCACTCGTCCAGCTCGAGGGCCTGGCGAAGCGCTACCCGTCGCAGCTCTCAGGTGGGCAGCGCCAGAGGATGGCGCTTGCCCGCGCGCTCGCTGTCGAGCCCAGCGTGCTGCTCCTCGACGAGCCTTTCGGCGCCCTCGACGCACGTGTGCGCCAGGAGCTCCGGATCTGGCTGCGGCGTCTCCACGAAGAGACGAAGGTGACGACGATCATCGTCACGCACGACCAGGAGGAGGCGATGGAGGTCGCCGACCAGATCGTGGTCATGAACGAGGGGCGCGTGGAGCAGATCGGCGAACCGCGCGAGCTGTACGAGCACCCGGCGAACGAGTTCGTGATGAGCTTCGTCGGGCCGGTCAACCGGATCGGCGACGCGTTCGTGCGCCCGCGCGACATCGTTGTCAGTCTCGAGCCCGAGGGGTCGGAGCAGGAGGCGATGGTCCAGCGCGTCGTCCACCTCGGTTTCGAGGTACGTGTCGAGCTCGTTCGCGACGACAGCCAGCACATGTGGGCGCAGCTGACGAGCGAGGAGGCTGAGGCCCTGGAGCTCCAGCGTGGACTGATCGTCTACGTGCAGCCCAGGCACCAGCGCGTCTTCAGTAACAAGTAGCGGCCACGTAGGCTCTCGTGATGCGCGTTGTGGCCGGAATCGGCGGCGCGACTCTGATCGCGCTGATGCTCGCGGAGTTCTTCGTCACGTTCATGCTGCCGCGGCGGGTGAAGCGCGATCCGCGGATCGCCCGGGGGCTGCTCAAGCTTCTCTGGTGGCCGTGGCGTGCTCTCGCGCGCCGACTCGAGCCCTCTTCTGCGGACACGTGGCTCGGGTTCTTCGGCCCGCTGGCGCTCCTTGTCGAGCTCGTCGTCTGGACACTCGGCCTGATCGCAGGCTTCGCGCTCGTCGAGTGGGCCGCGGTCGGTGGGTCGTTCGGTCACCGGATCCTCTTCAGCTCCGGCTTGTTCGTCAGCGCCGAAGGCGTCTCCGGATCGACGCTCGTCCACGTGATAGCGCTCTGGGAAGCCGCGACGGCGCTCGGTGTGCTCTTCATCGTGATCGGCTACATGCCCGCGGTCTACGGCGCCTTCTCCCGCCGCGAGACAGCCGTCTCCCAGCTGGCGACGCGGGCCGGGTCGCCGCCCGCGGCGGGAGTGCTCCTGCAGCGAGTCGCGAGCCAGGAACGCTGGCGCGAGCTGGAACGGGATCTGCGGGCCTGGGAAGAGTGGGCCGCCGAGCTGATGGAGACGCACCTCTCCTATCCGCTGCTCGGCTTCTACAGGTCGCAGCACGTGAACCAGAACTGGCTCGCGGCGTTGACGGCGATGGTCGACGTGGCCGCCTTCGTGGGCGCGATCAAGGGCGAGGGCAAGTCCGAGGCGGCGGAGATCACCTTCGACATCGGCCGTCACGCGCTCTCGGACCTCGCTCACCAGTACCAGGTCGACCCCGGTCGAGTTGACCGCCTCTCCGATGCCGAGTTCGACGAGCTCTACGGGCTCATCGCCGCGGCGATGACTCATCCGGTCGAACGAGAGGAGACGCGGCGGCGCCTGGACGAGCTGCGGCAAGTGTACGAGCCGAACGCGCAGGGGCTGGCCGATTTCCTCGCGCTCGACCTGCCGCCCTGGCTTCCGTCCGAGCGCGGGCCGGACGGGTCAATGCGGAAGCCACGCGTTCGGGTCGGCAGCGATCGCGGCGACCTCGTCGGGCAGCCGGCCCGCGGCCAAGTCCGCCAGGGTGACGGTTTCGAGGACGGCGCGTAGATTGGCCCGCACGGCCACCCAGACGCCCCGGAGCGGCGCGGCTGCGCCCCTGTACTCGACTTCTTCCGGGCGCATCCCGCGCACGTTCGCGATCGGCCCCTCGACGGCTCTGATCACGTCCGCGAGCGAGACCTCCTCCGGCGGCCGCGCCAGCCAGTAGCCGCCCTCGACGCCGCGCTGGCTGTGGACGAGCTCCGCGTGCTTGAGGTCGAGCAGGATGTTCTCGAGGAAGTTGAGCGGGATCTCTTGGGCTTGCGCGATCTGCTCGCCTTTCTGTGGCCCGCGTCCGGCTGCAGCGGCGAGCTCTGCGCCGGCACGCACCGCGTAGTCGACCTTGGCCGAGACTCGCACACGGCGAAATCTAGCCGAGTGGCTTAGGAGTGTCCGACCCTCCTAGGCCTCGCCCGGGGCAGGCCGCGGTTTTGCCGGCGCGCGCTTTTTCACGGGTGCCTTTGCTGCAGGTGCCTTGGCCTTCTTCGTCACTGCGCTCTTCGCGGGCGATGCGGCCGGCTTTCGGTGCCGCCGCTCGGGCCTCGGTGAAAGGGCCGGTCCCGCCGCAAGCGCAACCTCAGGCGCGACTCGGTTCTTGCCCGCGCCCTTCGCGGCGTACAGGGCCTCGTCGGCCGCGGCGATCAATTCCTCTGCACGTCCGAGCTCGCCCTTGATCGCGACGCCGAAGCTCGACGTCACGCTCAGCCGCGTGCCATCGGAGAGCTCGATCTTCGCCTTCCTTACGTGGGAGCGAAGGCGCTCCGCGAGCTTCAGCGCGTCGCCAAGGTCCGTCTCCGGCACGATCACGGCGAACTCCTCGCCGCCGTAGCGGGCAGCTAGATCGACCTGCCGCACGGCCGCACCCAGCAGCTCACCGACCCTGCGCAGGACTTCGTCGCCCTTCTGGTGGCCGTGTGTGTCGTTGACGTTCTTGAAGTCGTCGACGTCGGCGAGGATGAGCGCGAGCTCGCTACCGACCCGCTCTGCGCGTCGCCACTCGAGTGCCAGCTCCTCGTCGAAAGAGCGGCGGTTGGCGAGCCCGGTCAACGGGTCAGTGACCGCCTGGGATGCGACGTGTCGGAAGTCGCCCAGCGTGCGCAGGATCGGCCGCGCGAACAGCAATCCGACGAGTACAAGCAGCGCAAAGGAGCCGGCGGCCGCGTACATCACGCGCTGCTGATAGGGCCGAACGTTGGCAGCGATCGTGCTTTCCGGCCGGAGCGCGAGCAGACCGATGCCGGTGGCGTTCTGTACCGGCGAGAGCGTGCCTCGATACCGCTTTCCGCCCAGTCGAACGGTCTCCCCACCGACCCTGAGTCTTTCTCCGCCACCGACGACGACGCCTCGCCGGACGACGACGAGCCGGTCGCCGCGCGAGTGTGGCGCGCTGCGAAGCAGTCGTGCGCTCAGTCGTCGGTCGAGTGCCACCGTTGCCTCGACCGTTCCGACCTGCAGCCCGTTCAGCGTGAGCGAGACCGATCGAGCGAGCGCAACCGCCGGCCGCGTTCCCGCGACCCGCTGCTTCTGGAGGTAGAAGACGACACCGGGCTCCTTGCGCGTGAGGTGCCGGAGCGTGGTGCGATCGGCAGTGAGGAACGCGCGCTGGACAACCGGCGAGCGGGAGAGGTCGTCCGCGCGGTTGGAGGCGTCGTCGCCGAGTCGGCCGAGCGTCTGCACCGCGCCCTGCAGCTCAACGCGGAGTGCGGAGTCGGCGCGGGCGCGCTCGTTGCTCAGTGCATTGGAGTCGAGGATGCGCACCGTCGCGACGACGGGAATCCCGGCGGCAACGAGCAAACCCGCTAAGAGTTGGAGTCCGGACCGCCGGGTGATCGAGGACCGCCCGGAGCGGCGCCGAGCCCGTGACTTCTGCTCGGCAGGGGCGGTTGCTGCAGCCGCAGGCGCCATTCTTGTGGTTATCGGCCTAATCGGCCCGCTCTTGAGTGTTCTCGGTCCGAGCGAGAAGGCTAGAAATCGAGGTCCTTGGGCCCCGACTCGGTCGCGGTGCCCTTCGGGGTCGTCCAGATCATCGTCGCCGGCTTATTCTGGGCATGGGCGGTTCCCGAGAGGGTACCGAGCACGATCGTGACCTTGTTTCCGCTTGCGGTCATCGTGGAGCCTGTGAAGTTCGCGACGCCCGTGACGTAGTTGCCCTCCAGCTGAACGGAGCCGAGCGCGGTCAACTGGGAGCCGGTCGACGTGGTTCGCACGGTGAGTAGGTCGTTCTTACCGTTGTTTGCGATTCGGACGGTGACGGAGGTCGCCGAGCCGTTCCAGCCGGCGACGATGAGCGACGGGTTGACGGCCCCGGCAAACGTGAGCGTGAGCCTGTCGTTTTTCTGTGCCTTGCCGTTGTTACCGCCACCGTCAGTTGTCTGGACGTCCGCGGGCGCGGGAAGGCCCGGTGGAGGCGGAGGTGGAGGGGGTGGCGGAGGTGGAGGCGGAGGTGGAGGGGGTGGCGGAGGCGGAGGTGGCGGAGG
>WNGD01004857.1_pt1 | contig 19072 bp, 16 predicted proteins | sample 5400671 | NCBI WGS metagenome assembly WNGD01 (sample SAMN13153369, study PRJNA577476) | soil metagenome | isolation source: 40 cm soil or saprolite under grassland replicate 2 | place: USA:California | collected 2016-06-15
GCGTGACGCGGTCGTCCCGCGTCAGTTTGAAGACGGGTCGCCCGTCGCGCGCGATCTCGGCTGCCGCGTCCTCGCCGCGCATCATCCTGCTGACCAGCTGACGATGCGCCTGATCCGAGACGCCATCGTGCATCGTGCGGAACTTCAGGACGTTAAAGCGGCGCCCGCCGCTGCCGATCCGCTCCTGCCGAAAGAAGACGGGGCCGCGCGAGTCGAGCGCGATGATCACCGCGAGCAGTAGCAGCAGCGGCGCCACAACGAGGAGGCCCAGCACGGCGCCCGCGACATCGACCGCCCGTTTGATCACGAGCTGTTGCGCCTTGAGGGTTTGGGCGGTGAGCTCGACCAGCGGTTGCCCGCGGTTCCATACCACGCTCGGCTGCACGCCGGCCAGCTCAAACGTACGCGGAACTGTAAGGAGGTGGCAGCCTGCGGCGATGGATTGCTCGACCACGTTGCGTAATTCCAGGTCGCTCAGGTGCCCGCACACCACTACTGTTTCCACTCCGTATTGTTGGATCAGGCTCGGCAGGTCGCCAAGGCCCCCCAGCACGGGGGCGTTGGGGGTTGCCGCCGAGTCGACGAATCCCACCACGATGTAGTCGCCGCGCGGGGCGAACGCGGGACCGCTAGCGAGGTCGGCGCATTCTCGCGCGGCGCCGATCAAGATGGTGCGCGCGGAAGCCGGGGTGCGGTTGACAATGCGAGCGTCCACCGCGTCGACGCCGAAGCGCACCGCGACCAGGCCGAGCCAGACAACGACGGCTGTGACGGAGTACTGCGCCGCGACGAGGCCGAGTCCGCGCTCCCACAGCGGTGCCCAGAGTGGAAGCGCGGTGGCGAGCGCGCACCCCCAGAGCAGGCCGACCGCGTCGCGTCGTCGGTCCCCAGCGCCGTAGTTCCCCGTGACGATAAGACCGAGGACGAGAGCGAGTGCGTATTGCCAGCCGTCTAAGTAACCGGCGGGGAGGAGCTGCTGCACCGCGTTGCCCATCCAGGCGCCGAGCAGCGCGCCTTCGCCAACGGATCGATACAGCTCGCGCAGGACGGCGAAGGCGGTGAGGTCGGCGGTGAGGAGGACGGCGAAACGTACGACGGCGCGGGGGACACCTCGGCTGGCGACACGCTATCCGTCTGTACGGGATCCACAACCTGCTCGAAACTCCTCAAGGGCGAAGGACCAGCGCAGGGCGAACGGAAAAGATACGGGCCAGAGGGTGAGTTGCCTAGGCGCCTAATCCCTTGCCGAGGGGAGAGTCGCTACTCATCTTAGGCCCGTTGAATCAAGTAGGGTCTTGTGACACCCCCAGCGACATCGTGCTCTGGTTGTGGGTGCGCCCCTGGAGGCGGCTCCGCCAGCGGTGCGGCTTGCTATGCTAGTGACCGTCGTCCGGCAGCGCTCGGCAGGTCCGAACAGCGGGCGCAGCAGACGCGGTCGGGCTTCGGCACTTGAGACCGCAGGCCCCGGGCCGAGGGTGATCTTTGAGAGGGGTCGACGTCATTCTCGCTCGGAGTCGCGGAATGGGTTTGGGCAGCCCGTAACCGGCATATTACCCGTTTAGGTGGGGAGTCGTAACCCAACCATTACGGTTTCAGTCTTCCTCAGTACAAGGAGTTGAGGAGTGAAGCGAGCTTTCATTACCGGGATTACCGGACAAGACGGCTCTTACTTGGCGGAGCTCCTACTGGAGAAGGGTTATCAAGTGCATGGACTAGTACGCCGCGCTAGTCTATTCAACACAATGCGGATCAGCCACATCTTTCAAGATCCCCACGAAGAGTCAGCAAACCTCTATCTGCATTACGGAGATCTGCTGGATGCTAGCTTGTTGCATCGTCTATTAGGGGAGATTCAGCCGGACGAGGTTTACAATCTAGCAGCCCAATCGCACGTACGAGTCTCGTTTGACATACCCCGCAACACAGCAGATACAATTGTTATTGGCACTGTGAATCTTCTCGAGGCAGTCCGTCACGCCAGTCCACGTGCGCGTTTTTATCAAGCATCGTCGAGCGAGGTCTTCGGGAAGGCACAGGAGATTCCGCAACGCGAGACGACGCCTTTCTGGCCGCGCTCGCCGTACGGTGTCAGCAAGGTAGCAGCGTACTGGTTCACGGTGAACTATCGCGAAGCCTACGGACTGTTTGCGGCGAACGGGATCCTCTTCAACCACGAAGGCCCGCGCCGGGGTGAGACGTTTGTGACACGTAAGATCACCCGTGGCCTGGCGAAGATTGTGCTGGGCGAGCAAAGCAAGATTCACCTCGGCAACCTGGAAGCGCGACGGGACTGGGGATATGCGAAAGACTACGTCGACGGTATGTGGCGCATGTTGCAGTCCGATGTGGCGGCTGACTATGTGCTCGCCACAGGAGAAAATCACAGCGTGCGCGAGTTCTTGCAGGAATGCTGCAGTATTCTTCGATTGGAGTTGAACAGCATACTTTCGATCGATCCACGCTATCTTCGGCCGGCAGAGGTTGACCTGTTAATCGGAGACGCGACCAAGGCTAAGCGTCAACTCGGTTGGGAGCCCAAAGTCCGGTTTAACGAGCTGGTACGGCTGATGCTAGCCGCAGACCTCGAAGGCGCAGGAGTGGATCCGACCAAGTACGGATTGCCAAGTCCTGTAGACAAGGCAGTGATTTCCGGATGATTCCAAAGGTAAGCGGGTCATGAGTTTCTGGAACGGCCGGAAAGTGTTGGTGACCGGTGGCAACGGTTTCATTGGAAGCCACTTGGCAGAACTGCTCGTGGGTGAAGGATCAATCGTGACAACGACCGCATCGTCCGAGAAAACGCGGTTCCGCTTTCTGGACGCCGTCCGGGGCGACATTCGGACTGTAGTGGGTGATCTCACCGATCCGCGCTTTGCGGAGACGGCCGTTAAGGGACAGGAAGTCGTCATGCATTTGGCGGCTCGCGTTGGCGGGATTGAATACAATATCAGGCACCCTGGCTCGATTTTTCACGACAACCTCACGGTTTTTCTGAGTGTCATAGAGGCGGCTCGGCGGGCTGAGGTCGAGTTATTCCTGGTCACAAGCTCGGCATGTGTATACCCACGTTTCTGCACAATCCCAACGCCCGAGGAGGAAGGATTCAAGGATCGACCCGAGCCGACTAACGAGGGATATGGCTGGGCCAAACGGATGGAGGAGTTCCTAGGCGAAGCCTACTCTCGGGAGCATGGCATGAAGGTACGGATTGCCCGTCCGTACAACGCATACGGCCCACGGGATAACTTTGATCCAGCATCCAGTCACGTCATTCCCGCGTTGATACATCGGGTGATGCAGGGCGAGAACCCCTTGGTCGTCTGGGGAGATGGCTCGGCGAGCCGCAGTTTTCTCTATGTGACCGATTTTGCGCGTGGACTAATGGCTGTGGCCGAGAAATCCCCCCAAGTCCCTGCGATCAATGTTGGGGCAAGCGAGGAAATCACCATGCGCCAGCTAGCTGAGATGCTCGTGCGCCTTTCGGGGAAGGAAACTGAGATTCATTTTGACACCTCCAAGCCGGCGGGACAGCCCCGACGGTGCTGCGACACCCGCCTGGCCGAGCGACTCCTAGGATTCCGGGCAGAGGTCCCCCTCGAGGTGGGTCTCAAGCAAACATTGACTTGGTATTCGCAGCACGTGGCCTCCAGATCATCATAAGAGGACTCCCATGGCGGATAGGGAGAAGCGGGTAGTGGATGACCTGATGTTCGACCGTAAACCAACGGTTCCTGACCGTGCGTCGAACCCACCCGCACAATCGGAATTGGACGAAAGACACTGGCACGACGAAGCGCTGTTCTGGCGGGAGCTAGATGGTCGGGAGCCGCTACCGCATCGGCTTGAGGAGCGGCTGCTATCCGAGAAGGGCCAGCTGCGGGAGCTCCGGAGGGCGATTCACAAGCTGATCCGCGAGTATGTTGGACTGAGGCGCCAACCGGCCACAATACCACAACTAGAGCTGGTCCGATCCTCCTATGATGAAGACGAGATCCTAGCCGCCATTGACGTGATACTGGACGATCGGATGACGATGGGGCCACAAGTAGCCGCTTTTGAAAGCGAATGGTCAGCCTACTTGCCAGCTCCATTTTCTGTCATGGTCAATTCGGGTTCTTCAGCCAACCTGATGATGCTTTCCGCTCTCGCTTTCCCTGGCGGCCGCGATCACCTACGTCCTGGCGATGAGGTGATCGTACCCGCCGTGGCGTGGTCGACGTCGTTGTTCCCTATTGCTCAGGTTGGTTGTATACCGGTGCTTGTGGATATCGACCTCGAAACTCTCAACCTGGACCCAGAGGGCGTCGAGCGAGCTATCACACCACGGACGCGAGCTATCTTGGCCGTCCACTTGCTAGGTAACCCGTGCGACATGGACGCACTGGGGGACATAGCGCGACGGCATGGTATGTGGTTGATGGAGGATGCTTGTGAGGCGCACGGCGCCAGTGTAAACGGTCGCCGGGTTGGCACGTTTGGTGACCTGTCAGCGTTCAGTTTTTTTTACTCGCATCACATGACAAGCATCGAGGGTGGAGCCGTGTCCGGTCAAGACAGGGCCGCGTGGCACGATCTGCTTATTTCAATGCGGGCGCACGGTTGGATCCGAGGTCGAAGCGACCACGATGACTGGGTTCGTCAGCACCCCGAACTCGACCCGCGATGGCTGTTCGTCACTCCCGGGTACAATCTGCGGCCCACAGAGATCAATGCCGCGTTCGGGCGCGTCCAGCTGTCCAAGCTCCCCGGTTTCGTGCAGCAGCGTAGTGCAATTCGCCGGCGCGTTATGGGACTGCTTGAATCATACGGACGCTTCTTTCGATTCCAGCGCGAGCTCCCTGGGCATTCGCATTCAGCATTTGGATTCGCGTTCATCGTGACTCCCAATGCACCTTTCTCACGACCAGAGTTCCAGGCCTATCTCGAATCGCGGAACATCCAGACACGCCCCATCGTAGGGTCGAATCTCGCTCGCCAGCCGGCGATGAGGCATGTACCTCACCGGATTGCCGGCAAGCTAACCAACGCGGACGTTGTGCATCGTCAGGGCGTGATGATTGCCAATCATCACAACGTTACGATCTCGCAGCAGGACTACCTACTAGAGTGCATTGAAGCCTTTGTCCAGAGTCGCTGAGGCAAACGCGCCCTCCATTCCAGACTTATCAGGCCTTATCTCGGACACAGCCACTCGCTCATTTGTTCAGGCTTCGGCATGAAGCCGGTGCGTGATGCGATGATTCTCATGATCGGCCGCGCGTTCTTGGGCCTAGCATCTGTCATCAGCATCCGTCTCTACACAAGCCTCCTCTCTCGGGGACAGGTGGGCCGGTACAGCCTCTTGAGCGCCTTGGGAACTGCAGTGACACTGGCACTAATCAGTCCAGTCGCCATGTACATCAACCGAAGGTTACTGGAGTGGGATCGAGAGGGGACTGCGCGTCGGCACTTGGTATCGTACGGCCGGTACCTGTTGCTGGTAACGGCTTTCGCTGTCGCGCTCTTTGTGCTTCTCAGGGAGGTCGTGGGAATTGGGATCCAAGTGTCGATTCAATGGCTGGTGGTGGCTGTGATTGGCACTGTACTGATTGTGACCCTCAGTAACACAGTCGCAACCAGCATTAATTGGCTGGGGTACCGGCTGTGGTTCGTCACTCTTACGAATCTCAGCGCGTGGATTGGTTTGGGTGCTTCCATCTTCCTTGCGACTGTGATACGCCCAGACGCCGAACACTGGCTTCTGGGCACGATCCTCGGACAGATTCCGATTGTCTTGGTGGGCAGTGCCATTCTCTGGCGTCTCCTGCGTACCAACGTTATGCCTGGAATCGTCCCCGACGTTACGAGCTTCTCCTTTCCGGTGGTGTTTGCCTTTGCCTGGCCCTTGGTGATCTCGACAGGACTGTACTGGGCACAGACGCAGGGTTATCGCTTTGTCCTCAATGAGGTGGCCGGATTGGAGAGCGTAGGAGTCTTCACGGTCGGGTTCACCATTGGAGTTAGTCTGACCGGTGTTTTTGATTTGCTCTTCACCCAGTTCTACCTACCGATTTTCTACGCTGAGATCGCCCACGGACACGACGCGGCACAGGCTGCTGCGTGGAATCGCTACGCCCGGGCGTTCCTCCCGGCGCTGATCCTAATGAGTGCGTTTGTGGGCGGCATGGGTTCATACCTAGCTCGACTCCTTACTGGCGACGAGTTTCGTGCAGCGGGGAGAGTCGTGGTGTGGGGCGTGCTCGCAGAATCGCTCCGCCAGATAGTCACAATGCTGTCGCTCGTGGCGCACGCTCGCGTCGATATGAAGCATCTAATCCTACCGAGTCTGATCGGCGTGGGAGTAAGCCTGTGCGGCGTATATCTGCTAGGCGCACTGGACCCATTAAACGGTACGGGGCTTGCTTTGGGAGTGGGCGGCGCATTGTGGGTTGTGCTGCTTATCGTACAAATGCGTCGACTCCTGCCGCAGATCAGATTGCCGTCGTTCACCATGTCAATGGCGAGTTTGCTGGGTGTGCCATTGATACTTTCTTCATTCCTTATCGACTCAATTTGGGGCGATGTCTCGACACACACCGCGATGGCTGTGGCTGGAGGAGGGTTTCTCTATATGGTGTCCCTACAGATCCTATTTGCGCGGTCTTGGTTGCGTGAATTGATTGCTGGGACTTCAAGTCGGATGCCAACGCTGCGAAGCACGTGAGCATCACGAGAGTGTGGAACGAGCATTGTGCTCAGCCGATCGCTACCTCGCCAACAAGCGACCAGCTCCGGGCAGGTTCAGGAGCCGCCTTCGCTAATAGTTTGCAACCTAAAGAGCAGAACTAGACCTCAAGTACATCGAATGTCAACCAGAAAGACGGTGCTCGACCTTCTGGCCTGCCCAGCATGCAAGGGGCGGCTCGCTCTTGAGGCCCAGTCTGCCCTACTCTGTACACAATGTCAGGTCAGTTACGAGCCCCAAGGATCCATTCATCGGCTGTTACCTTCTGGCTGGCTGGAGGGCAGGCCGGACATGGCCCTCTCCCTTGAAAAATGGGAACACCTGTATCGTCAGAAGAGTAGGCTTGACGTGGAGCGGGAAGCGGAAGCCTATCAGGCACACATTCCGTACATTTTCGCGAGCGGCTTCCCGGTCCAACACTACTTGAGAAGTCACGACGCACCCGTGTACCTCGAGATTGGTTCCGGCCCGGGCTTCCTAGCTCTTGACTTGGCGCGTCGAGGCTACCTCACCATCTGCATTGATGTCAGTCTCGAAGTCCTAAAGGTGGCCCGCGATCGTTTCGCACAAGACGGCTTGGATGGCATCTTCGTACAGGGAGACATCACTCGACTCCCGCTGCAGAACCAGGTGGTGGCGCTGGCCTACGGGGGAGGAGTAATCGAGCACTTCGCGAACACCCAGGACGTCGTCAACGAGCTTTATAGAGTCGCCATGCCAGGAGGCGCGGTTTTTAATACTGTGCCGGCCCTATCGCTATTCACCCTGACATACTACCAGCGCTGGGGGAACATACCTGATCTGCCGGTGCTTCGACCGCTGTTCTATTGGTTTCACAGTCGTCTCCTGGGCGGACATCACATGCGGTATGGATACGAGATGTCTTTTACTCGGCGGAAGCTGCGTGCCATTTGTCGCCGAGCAGGATTCAAGACGATTCAGATAGGCCTCTTTCGATTTGGCCAGGACACCTGGCACATCTCAAAGTCAGACGTGACGACCAGGTTTCGTGGAGTCAAACGATTGCTAGCTCACTGCGGGGTGTGGCTCTACAACTGTTATCGTTATCTCTACACAGCGAGATTGTTTTGGAACGTTATGTACGTGAGGTGCGTGAGGTGAGCACCGCGTGGAGAATAGCGAGTGGATGTAGATAAGGGCCTGATGAGGAAGCCACTAAAGGTCCTGGTAGCCTGCACACGGTACGAGTACGGGAACCCAGATTGGGGGCTTTCCTACGAGTACCGCAACATCTATCAAAGCCTCGCGAATCTGTTCGAACCGGTGTCGTTGTTCGATTTCATGGCCCTGGGCAAAGAGATGTCGAGGGAGGCCATGAATCGCCGATTGCTCGAGCAGGTGGCAGAAGAGCGCCCCTCCTGGGTCGTAGTCGCGCCACTCAGGGATGAGTTGATCCCAGAAATAGTAGGAGAACTGAGGCACCATACAATCACCACCGGATACCTTTTTGACGACATGTGGCGGCTCGAATTTGCCAGAACATGGGCGAAATATCTAACGTACGTCACCACTTCAGACGTGAACGGCGTTTCCAAGCACCAAGACGCGGGCTATCAGAACGTGATCTTCTCGCCGTTCGGCTACAACCATCGGCTCTACAATAAGCTGGAGCAAGTAGACAAGAAGTATGACGTAACGTTCGTGGGCCAATCCCATCCGTATCGCGCCTGGGTGCTCAAGCGGTTACGCCGCGCCGGAATCACGGTACCAACTTGGGGTACGAGGTGGCGTGCGGCTCGGCGTCTGACTCACGAAGAGATGGTACAAGTCTTCAACCAGAGCAGAATCAACCTAAATCTGTCTAACACAGTCTCATGGGATCTGCGGTACCTGTTGTCCTCTCCCAGGGCGCTCTATGATACGCTTCAATCCCCCAAGACTCACGAGCAGGTCAAAGGGCGACATTTCGAGATTTGCGGATGCGGGGGGTTCCAATTGTCCTACTACGTCGAAGGCCTAGAACGCGCGTACGAGATTGGCGAAGAGATCGCGATCTACGGCGACGTGGATGATCTCGTGCGAAAGATCAGATACTACCTGAGGCATGACGACGAACGCGAAACGATCGCAGCCCGCGGCTACGAGCGCAGTTTGGCACACCATACAATGGAGAAACGGTTGCTTGCCCTGGCCCGCACGTGCCGTGTAATCCCATCGTGATCGGACCATCAACCGTGATCACCCAGAACAGAGTCGCGTGCCCACCGTTAGTGTCGTAATACCGGCTCACAATGCGGCCCCCTGGCTACCGGATACTGTGCGGAGCGTACTTGCACAGAGCTACCGCGATTTCGAAGTGATCGTTGTAGATGATGGCTCGACGGATGGTACCGGAGCCGTGATCGCAGACTTCGGCGACAGGATCCGTTCTGTGCGCCAGCCAAATCGGGGTCTGCCGGCGGCGCGCAATGCGGGCATCCGCAACGCGCTAGGCGACTGGATCGCGTTCCTGGATGCCGACGACTTGTGGCTTGTAGACAAGCTTGAGCGACAGATGAACCTATTTCAGCACCAGCAAGAGTTGAGCTGGGCCTACTGCAATGCCTACGTGTTCGACGACGCAACCGGCACCACGACGTCGACTCTGAATGCGGGGCAGCGCCTGCCGGAGGGTCAGATTCTCAGGCAGTTGTTTCTGAGCAACTTCATTGGGACGCCTACACCAGTTATTCGACGGGATGTGTTCGAAGACGTCGGTATGTTCGATGAAACGATCGTCCCCCTCGGTGAGGACTGGGACATGTGGCTCCGTATGGCCGCTCGCTACCCCGTGGGCCTGGTGCGTCGTCCATTAGCGCGTTATCGCGTCCGCCAGGCGAGTCTGAGCCGCTCCTTGGATTACCGCGTCGGATTTCAGAGTCTCATGAGAGTTATTGAGCGCGCGGCACAACGAGATCCGGAGCGGTTAGGCCCTCTGAAAAACCACTCGGCGGCGAACCTCTACATTGGTACTGGCATGAAGCTGACTCGGAGCGGCAATCTCACGGAGGCCCGAAGTATGTTCGCTCGAGCGATTCGGTTGAGACCAAGTGCCGCACAAGCGTATGTGTACTGGCTTGCGTGCCTAAGTGGCCAGCGCATTCTGAACACCGCGATTCGACTGCGCAATTGGGTGCAGCGCAAGCGAACGCTTGGTTGGAGTGCGTAGCTGGATCGGCGGTAGCCAGCTGTAGCTCCCCTTCTCCTTGTACTTGTCCGGCACTACATCACGACGCATTTTACTCGTCGAAGAGGCGCCCCATTCTTTGGAGACCCGGAACGAGCCGCTATTGAAAATCACAGACACCCTTCCCTGCGCCTCGCCGGGGCCTTGAGTCCCCACGCAGTGCAGTCGTGAGCGAGTTTACTCATCACGCGGACCCGCCGCAACGCGCTGACCGTGACGAGGTAAGCATCCTCGAACTAATCAGTGTAGTAGTGCGGCGCTGGCGAATCCTCGCGGTCGCCATCGGAACCTCGTGTGGTCTGGCGGTAGGCTACGCGCTAATCACTCCGCCAACTTTCACAGCGAGCACAACCTTCGTACCCGAGGTGCAGGCGCAGCGCGGAATACCCGCTGGCCTGGCCGGGCTCGCGGCCTCCTTTGGCGTTTCCGTCGGTGCCGAGGCGAGTCAGTCCCCACGATTTTACGCGGAGATCTTCAAAAGCCGTCAGATTCTCGTGCGAACGCTACAGATGCGCTACCCGAGCCAACGTGGCGCAGCGCTCCCCGAGGATTCGGTGACCCTACTCAACCTCCTAGGGCAGGGTGGGAAGACCTACGCCGACAGCATTAATCGGGGGCTCCGTACGCTCGGGAAGCTCATATCCACCGCCATCGACAATCAGACGAACATCGTGCGCGTGAGTGTCGACTCTCGTGACCCCGACCTAGCGGCTGCGGTAGCGAACCGGCTGGTCGACTGCGTCAATGAGTTCAACGCTAGGACGCGCCAATCCAAAGCACGGATTCAGCGGCTGTTCGTCGAGGGCCGCGTCGCGGACAACGAACAAGAACTGAGAAGCGCTGAGGAGCAACTAAAGACCTTCTACAACCGCAACCGGACGTGGGAGCAGTCTCCAGACCTGCGAGTAGAGGAGGGCCGGCTCCGCCGCCAGGTAGACATCCGCCAGGAGGTCCTCCTGACCCTGCGCCGCGAGTACGAGGTAGCGCGGATCGAGGAAGTGAACGACAGCCCAGTCATCACCGTGATCGACCCAGCGGTCGCACCGCTTGAGAAATCCAAGCCCAAACGCGTCCGTCTGGTCATGCTCGCCTTCTTCCTTGGCACCGGACTGGGGTTGTTGGGCGCCCTCAGCGTCGAGTATCTGGATCGGCTCCGCGGGGACGGCGCCCCGGAGTATCGGGAACTCAGTGAATTAACGCGGCGGTTTCGCCGCGACGTAGGAGAGATGGTTGGTGGACTCGGTCAGAAGAGGCGCTAACCTGCGATTTGGGAGGGCCGTACGCGCCTCACGCCCCAGACAACGAACCAGGTCGACCTCAGCGGCAAAGCCAACTGGTCCGGGCCCCTACTCCTAGCGGGGTCGCTTTTCGCTATCACATATCTTGGCGGTGCGCTGAGCACGCTGAGCCTTCAGCTGTTTCTGGGGTTCGTCGCTATCACGGTCGCCGCCGCCTTTGCGCTTTTCCTCAGGCGCCCCGCGTACATCGTCCCGACACTCATCGTGGCGATCCCACTCGAGATCTGGAAGGTGTTTTTCCCGTTTTGGCGCGTCGAAGCGCGCCCGGACCTTCCCCCTGCCTCACTCATCGATTTATCACGACTGCTTCTGCTTGCAGCACTTGCGGCCATCGCCGCCTCCGCCCTTCTGCGACGACGCGTCGAGATAGTTCAACACAGCGTCATCCGCCGGGCGGCCCTGCTGCTCACGTTCTCGGCGTTCTCGGGGCTACTCATGAGCCCCAACCCGACGCGCGGCCTCATTGAGACGCTGCGCCTCGCAACGCACGTGATGCTGTTGATCGTGACCTGCCGACTCCTGACGTCGACCCGCCGAATCGAACTCGCCTTGCAATCGGTAGTGGCGTGCGTGTTGGGTCTCTCCCTCATCGCCCTGCTCCAGTTCACCGCCACGAGCGCGACGGCTGTAGCCGACAACCTGGCACTTTCCCGACCACGCGCGACGCTTCTTGACACGAACATTCTTGCCCGTTACCTCGCTATTGGAATTGTCTTGTCGACAGTCCTGCTAACCACCCGTCGAATGACGCGAGGCGTCCTCAGCGTGACCGCGGTCGCCGCGTGCCTCGGTCTACTCGTTACCCTATCCCGAAGCGGTTGGGTGCTTGTGCCACTCGGCTGGGCTATGGTGTGGTGGTGGTCGGAACGCACGGCCCGCCGTCGCGTCGCTTTCGCCTGCGCCGTGCTGCTGGGTGGGATGTGGCTGGTATCAGTCTCGATGCCGACCGTCTCCTCACGGTTTGGCAGCTTAACGCTGGGCGTTGGTGCCCTCGGAGCCCGCGTCGCACTCATTGACACTGGAATCCGGATCTTCAGGGACCACCTTTTCCTGGGATCCGGGCTGGGATCCTTTCAAACGGTCGCTCTCGCCCAGTACCCTTTTTACTTGCCGTTCCGCGGCGAGTACGTGACGCTATCCCATACCGCGTTTGTCACGGTCGCAGCCGAACTCGGCCTCGCAGGACTGGCCCTCACCACCTATCTGCTCGTCGGACTGCTGCGCTCTTTCAAAGCCTCGACTACGTCGGCGACGCCGGCCATTCGCGCTTATGCGGTGGGCGCCTTGCTCGCCGTGGTATTGATCGTCGTGAGCGCCCAATCCGAGGGGCGGTTGTTCGAAGACCCCATGTTCTGGATCTTCGCAGGGATCCTCGTGAGCATCGAGCGCGTCGTGGCGCCGGCACCCAGACTCGCGGGCGACGAACACCCCGCGCTGGCCGGGCGGCCAACCTCCTAACGAGCTGTCCGTCGCGCGACCGCATGACAGGCCATGGCTCCCACGACGATAACCTGACGGTCGGGCGGACGAAGGTGGCCTATCTGGCACCTGCCTCCTCGGTGCACGTGTCGCGCTGGCTTACCACAATGCGAGACCGTGGATACGACGTGGAGCTCATCACCATGCATCGCCCCCAGGGCGACTCCGGATTACCGCCCGCCGTGCGCGTCCACCAACTGCCCTTCCCCGCACCAGTCGGCTACTACCTCAACAGGTGGCACCTCAGGGCCCTCCTGCGGCTCGTGCGACCAACGTTTATGCACGCCCATTACGCGACCGGGTATGGCACGCTGTCGAGGCTTGCAGGGTACCGTCCCACACTGCTCTCCGTATGGGGGAGTGACGTCCTCGTGTTTCCCACTCAGGCGCGGTGGAAGCGCCGGCTAGTACGTCGTAATCTGCTGGCGGCAGATTACCTAGCATCAACTAGCCACGCCATGCGGAGGGTCGTCGAGCAGCTGGTGGGGGCCCCGCGACCGGTCGGGGTAACGCCGTTCGGGGTTGACTGCCAACAGTTTCAGCCGGCTCGCCAGCAGTCTGGCCGGCCGATCACACTCGGGACGGTCAAGGCTCTTGAACCGACCGCCGGGCTCGACACGCTCATCCAAGCATTCGCAATCCTCTCTCACTGGCATCCTGACGAACATCTGCAACTCCTCATCGTGGGTGACGGGCCTGAGCGCAAACGGTTGGAACGACTCACGCGCTCTCTCGGCAGGGAAGCGAGTGTCACGTTCGTCGGGGCTGTGCCCCACCACACCGTACCGCTCTGGGTTGCGAAGATGGATATTTTCACAACCCTCTCCAATAGTGAGGGATTTGGCGTTGGCGTTCTCGAGGCGTCGGCGTGCGGCATACCCGTCGTGGTCTCGCAAGTCGACGGCCTCAGCGAGGTCGCCCGCCACGGCGAGACGGGATTGGTCGTGCCGCCCCGCGACCCGGAGGCAGCAGCGCGTGCATTGGATAGCCTCCTCTACGATCCTTTGATGCGAGCGAGGATGGGAGCGGCCGGGCGAGCGTTCGTGCTGGAGAACTACCAATGGAGCAAGACTGTAGACGCCATGGTTCGCACTTACCGAACCATCACGGAATCCCTACCAGCGTGATTCACCCAGCTCGCGATCTCACCCTTAGTTCAACTTGCGCCGCCCAATCCCCTATGATCTGCTGCCAACCACAATGCCGTTCGGCGTACGCGCGCGCGTTCCGGCCAAGGCGCTCGGCGAGCACCGGGTCGCGGCTGAGGGTGCGGATGGCTCCGGCGAGCGCTGTTGCGTCTTCGGGGGGCGCCACCAAGCCGCACTTGCTGGCAGCACTTTCGAGGGCCGGGCCCCATCGAACAGATTCACGCCCTTCAGGCTTGCGAAGCCGGCATAAGCGACTGAGTATAGCCGCGCGATCTGTTCTGGGGATCTGGAGTCGAGAAAGAGCACGTTACGCAGCCCGCGCCGCTCGACCTCTTGAACGATTCGCGGTTTGTCCGAGCCGTCCCCTACGAGCATCAGTACCACTCCCGGCTCCTCCCGCGCAACGATCCCCATTGCCGCCACGGCGGTGTCTAGACCTTGGGCGACTCCCACCGTTCCGGCATACAACAGCACCTTTTTGCCGCGCACTCCGAGTTCATTCGCCAGCGAGTCGTCTGATGTCCTGGGCCGAAACAGCTCCGTGTCTACTCCATTGGGCAGCAGCAAGACCCGCTTTGGATCGATGCCCTTACCATCGATTAGCACGGTTCGGATTCCCTCGGTTGCGGCGTTGACAACGGCTGCGTGCGCATAGATCCACCGCTCCAGCCACTCTGCGATCCGTAGCAGCGCACGATTGGAGACAATGCCGAGCTCGCGTACCGAGTCAGGCCAAAGGTCGGCGACGTTGAAGATGAACGGAACCCGCCAGGCGCGTGATGCCAGGGCCGCAGTCACCCCCAAGAACAGTGGCGGGGACTCCACGAACAGACAGTCCGGGCGCCTGGCTTGAGCCATGCCGATTCCCGATGTCAACGCGAAGGACAGGTAGTTTGCGAGTCGAGCGACACCCGTCCCGATAGAGGCCCAAAGCCAGACCCGATGGACGGTGTGGCCCTCCCAAAGACCCCTCCGGTAAAACGACCGACGGTACTCGGGAAGAACTCGACCCTTGGGATAATTCGGCATCGCGGTGACGACTTCGACCTCATGACCGAGGCGGCTCAGTTCCCGCACCACGGCCGCCAGCCGCACTTGAGGCGCTCCTACCTCGGGCGGAAAGTACTGGGTGAGAATTAGGAAGCGCATCCCGCCAGCCGCACGATCTCCTCCGCAATAAGCTCTGACGCTCGCCCGTCCCCGTAAGGCGAGTCCGACGTTCCTTCGGTGTCAATCGCCGCCATGACGCATTGGAACACTGCGCTGGAAGACACAGGCGCCACCAAGCGATTCCAACCGAGGGCCACGAGCTCCGTCCATTCCGTCTCGGCACGTAAGGTTACGCACGGAACGCGGTAAAAGAACGCCTCCTTCTGAACGCCCCCCGAGTCGGTCGCGATCAATCGAGCATTTCGCTCGAGCAGCACCATGTCGAGGTACCCGACAGGCGGAACGATCGTGATACCGTTTGAGCTACTTTGCAACAACCGGTCCCGCTCCAGCGCTAAGCGGGTGCGGGGATGGAGCGGGAGCACAACTGGCATGTGGCGAGCCACCTGCTCAAGCGCCTCCATGATCGCGCGTAAATTACCGGGCGTGTCCGTGTTTGCTGCGCGGTGGACGGTCGCGAGCACAAAGCCTTTGGGAGCAAGACCGAGCCGCGCAAGAATGGTGCTCCTTTGAACGGCGATTCGCTCGTAGAAGAGGGCGGCGTCATACATCACATCGCCGACCAGTCGGACCCTGTCCGCCGCGATGCCTTCGGTGCGCAGGTTCTCGACCGCAGTCGCGGTTGGGGCGAACAGGAGCGCCGCGAGGTGGTCGGCTACAATGCGATTGATCTCCTCGGGCATCCGGCGATTGAACGAGCGCAGCCCGGCCTCAACGTGCGCCACAGGGATCTCGAGCTTTGCCGACGCAAGCGCCCCTGCCAGTGTGGAGTTCGTATCGCCGTAGACCAGAACGGCGCGCGGCCGTGTCGCGATCAGCGGCTCCTCGAGCCTCTCCAGCATCCGCGCAGTCTGGACGGTGTGCGATGCCGACCCGACCCCCAAGTGGAAGTCCGGCCGGGGAATAGCGAGCTCGTCGAAGAAGACTTGGGACATCTCGTCGTCGTAGTGCTGGCCGGTGTGGATCAGCACTTGGTCGAACTCCGAGCGAGCTCTCAATGCCCGGGAGAGCACCGCCGCCTTGATGAGCTGAGGCCGCGCACCAACGATGGAAGCAATCTTGAATCTCGCGGTCACTCACGAGCTCCGAGTGTCGACGTGTATACGTTGACCGTTCCATTCACTCTGGTATGTGCGATTGCAAGAGAGTACGTTGTACCCTCCGCATGGACCAGCCCGCCCGCACCTCAGAGGACCTGCGAGAGTTCTACTCTCTTTTCAAGCCCGGCAATCTCTTCATACTACATCAGCGCGAGCGTGCTGTACTCAAATGCCTTCGACGGGCCGGCGTTGACCACGCGAGCATCGCGGCCATGCGCGTGCTCGAAGTTGGCTGCGGGTCAGGTGGACTGCTCCCTGGCTTGATCACCTATGGCGCCAATCCCACGCTCCTCACGGGCTTGGACGTTGACTTCCCGCGCCTCGCCTATGCTCGAGCCCGTTTCCCGGTCATTCGCTTCATCCGGGGCGACGCCACTGCACTGCCCATCAAGACTGCCGCCTACGACATGGTGATACAAAGCACCCTCTTCACCTCGCTCCTCCGCCCGGTCGCCAGGCGCCTGGCTGCGGCAGAAATGCGTCGAGCGCTAAGACCTGGGGGGTTCATTCTCTGGTTCGATTTCCGGTACAACAATCCCCGCAATCAGCGCGTCCGGGCTGTGACGAGGAGCGAGATCGAGCAGGATCTCTTTCCCGGCGCGCGCGCCTCGTTCCTGCGAACGGTCCTGCTTCCTCCGCTCGCGCGGCGACTTGTTCCTCTGTCGCGTCTGGTGGCTGAGGGGCTGAGCCTCCTCCCACCACTCTTGACCCACTACTGCGCGCTGATTTGGCCATCTCGGAACGATCGCTCTGCTAATGGTTAGGCCGTCTCCGGCTCCCCGCGCCAGTCGAGAGCGAGTCGCGGGCTCGGTACACCACGCCGGCTCCAGCAACCCATGACCCGAGCCGGCGTAGGCCGGCAGCCACACACGCAGTCGCCCCAATCAACCGGACGTCCAGACAGAGCGACTGCCGCCGCCGATATAGACGCGCCAGGGCGAGCTTCCGTGGCAACAGTACCACGTCGTAGAACCGGGGTTCCCCCTCGTGGGCCCGCAAGATGTCTTCTTCATCTCGATATGCGACTGATGCCCAATCCGTCACGCCGGGCCGTAGATCCAAGATCCGAGCGTACATCCGACGGTGTAACGCCACGTAACTCGGCAATTCTGGTCTCGGCCCGACCAAGCTCATTTCCCCGACCAGCACGTTCCACAGTTGTGGCAGCTCGTCCAGCTTGAACCGTCGTAGCACCCGTCCGACTCTATTTACTCGAGGGTCACCCGTTGCAGTCACCTCAGCGCCAGGAGCCGACCGCATCGTGCGGAACTTCACGATCCAGAAAAGGCGACCGTATTGCCCCACACGTTTCTGTCGAAACAGAATTGGAAACCCACTACCAAGCAGGACCGCCATGGCGCACAGCAACATGACCGGCGCGAGGACAATCAGCAGGACTGACACGACCAGAATATCAAACCACCGCTTCGACCAACTCGCAATCCACCGCCGACCGAGCGGGGCCACCTACGCACGAAACTCCTGTGCGATTTCGGCCACCGCGGCCACAACAGTCCCCACGTCCTCCTCGCTCATCCGCGAGTAGATGGGCAACGACACGAGCCGCGGGTACTCGACCTCCGCCATCGGGAAATCGGTCGGTCGGTATCGATAGCGTCGCTCGTAAAAGGGCTGCTTGTGTAGCGGGATGAAGTGCACACTTGCCCCGATCCGCCGCTTTCGTAACTCCTCGATAAACCGGGCCCGATCGATGGTGAGCCGATCCAGTCGAAGACGGATCGCATACAGGTGCCACGCGTGCCCCACGCCTGGCCGCACCGTCGGCAGTTCCAGAGCCACCAGCGAGGCCAATTCATCTGCGTAACGCGCAGCGATCGCCTCGCGACGCTCCAGCATCAACTCCACCCTGCGAAGCTGCACGCGACCAAGTGCCGCAGCGATATCGGTCAGATTGTACTTGTACCCAGCGTCGATGACCTCGTAGGACCAGCTCCCGTCCGCGGCATAACGCTTCCAGGCGTCTCGGCTAATACCATGCAAGGACATCAGGCGGACCCGGTCTGCCAACGCATCGTCGTCCGTGCAAAACATCCCACCTTCGGCCGTCGTCAACGTCTTGGTGGCGTAGAAGCTGAAGGACGTGGGACAGCCCATCGCGCCGATCCGCCGTCCGCCAATCGAGGCGGGCAACGCATGCGCGGCGTCATCCACTACCTTCAACTCGTACTCGGCCGCAATGGCGAGCAGTGCCTCCATGTCACAGGGATGGCCTCCGTAGTGCACGGGCACGATCGCTCGTAGCCTGCCCCCCGTTTCGCGGTGGCGCCACTCTCGATCCCGCCGAGTGTACTCGCGTTCGATGGTGTCGCGAACACGATCTGGCGAAAGATTGAGGGTATCGCGCTCGACATCTATGAAGCGTGACCGAGCACCCAGATACTCGGCCACCTCGGCGGTCGCGGTGAACGTGATCGTGCTGGTAAGGACCTCATCGCCTTCGGTGACGCCAAGCGCCTCGAGGGCCAAGTGGAGCGCCGCGGTGCAAGAATTGACGGCTACCGCATGGCTAACGCCGAGGTAGCGGGCAAATTCCTGCTCGAACGCCTTGGTCTCGGGACCGGTCGTAATCCAGCCAGAGCGTAGCACCGCGGTAACAGCCTGGATTTCTTCGTCGGTGATGTCCGGAAGCGCGAATGGCAGATGGGAGTCGAGCCGACGCAACACATTTGAATTTGGTAGAGGTTTGCGTTGCTGCCCGATCAAGCGCCCATCACCTGCTGCGCCGGCCCCGAGCGGCGATGCGACGCACGGCTGCGCTCGGGTCCTTCGGAGCGCGATGCGACATGCGCGCCGTTCGTCAACCCCACGCTCTCTGCGAGAACCTGGTGCAGGAGAATGGGATCGTCCTTCTCGACCAACTCACGGATGAGCGGGACGAGCGCCCGAATGCCCGCTGCCCGCCCACCCACCTCGCCCAACATGATCTTCGGATGGCTGCTCGGCTT
>WNGD01006215.1_pt1 | contig 19070 bp, 21 predicted proteins | sample 5400671 | NCBI WGS metagenome assembly WNGD01 (sample SAMN13153369, study PRJNA577476) | soil metagenome | isolation source: 40 cm soil or saprolite under grassland replicate 2 | place: USA:California | collected 2016-06-15
TGGTCTTCCAACACTCAGCTCGTAATTCGGGACAAGAGCACGTTGAACTACAGTATCACTGCGCGGACCGGCTACTTCGAGGTCTACTTCGACTCCAATAACAATGCGACGTGGGCTGACGCGGTCGCGCCGTACGCAATACACACCGGTGGGAAGATACGTATCCACGGATATTTGGCGAGTCCAATAGTCGGCGGGCCGTATCCAGCGATCGTTATTGGTCACGGCCACCATGGGCATGGCAGTCCGGAGGAGGCTATGCTTGTAGCGGCGTACGGATATGTCGCACTCTCGATCGACGGACCGGGGCAGGGTCTCTCTACCGGACCGCCGGACACGGAACAGGGATGGATTTCGGTTGAAAAAATCATGAATGTCCCGGCCCCTTACGTGAGCTACCAGTACCATTACGCGTACGCGGGCATGCGCGCATTGACCCTTTTCGAGAAATTGTCAGGTCTCTTCCTGAACCCCTTCCGCATCGACCGGACGCGTTTGGGTGTGATGGGCGCTTCGATGGGGGGACAGTTCACCTACTACATTAACGGTGTGGATGATCGAGTGAAGGGCGCGGTGGGAATTGCGGTGGCGGGTGATTGGCGGCACATCTCGTTCTATCCTGGCGCCTGGCTCTATCACGGTCTCTACTATTACACGCGGGACGGGCTGCAAAGCGGACTGGACTACCTTAACACCGTGTCCAACTACTGTACCGATCCGACACTTACCACATTCTTGAACTATTTTGACCCGATCGCCTATGCACCGACGCAGCACGGACCGCTGATGACCATCGTCGGCACACATGACCAGTACTTCACCGAACCGGCCATCAATTCCACCTACGACCGAATTGCCACTGCAGGAACGAGCTCGCGGTTCCTGAAGCGGATTATGATGAAGCCGAACGGGAAGCACGGCGTCGTGGATGAAAATTCCTTTTCAGAGGTGTATGAGCTCATCCAGAACATCGACTCCTGGTTTAAGTATTGCTTCAAGAATGGATCGCGGCCACCCGGCACGCCGACGATCCGCATGGAGGTGAAGCCGACGAAGATGCTCTTTCACGTGACCGCTCCTGCCGGTGGGAGCGCAATCAAAGATGTAAAACTCTATTACGCCTCTCAGATCGACACCAGGCCTTCTACGGTTCATGATTTCGGCTACGTCTCTCTGTTGTGGAACGGCTTGGAATACGTAGGAGCGATTCCGCTTGGAAAGCTGCCGCCGGCGGGACCGCCGGTCACTCCGGACAATATCATCTATCTCGCATCGGTGAGGGACGGAGCCAACTTCACCGTGACGTCAAAGCTTTACTACCGATCGGGCGTGATGGCGTTTGGGCAGGGTTTCCTGCCGATCATCGAGCCTTACGGGGATTCTCTGCCGGCTCCGCCCCCGCCTTATTGCCCTTGATTGTGGCGAAAGCAATCTCGACGTGGGGCGCGGCATGCCGAACCAGAAGCACCTTGCTCGCTGGACTGTAAAAGCAGCAGCTCGCCCTGGAAAGATCTGGCGACTGCCTGCGGGGTCTTCCTCCAGCCATCACCTGTCGGGGAGCGGGCCGCCGGCTTCAGCAAGTCGACACTCCATGTCAGCCTTGGATTGCAACGGTCGGACGATCTTCGTTGCTGACGCGCATCGCGACGACGGAAGGCGTTTCGTTGTGCGTGCAGATGAAAAGCTGAGCGCTTTTGTAGAACTTGAATCGGCTACTCGGTGTCGCAGCGCTGTGTCTTGACAGGATAGCGGTTCTGGTGACCAACAGACCCCACCGCCCAACCAACACGCTGATTTGATATGGCTGTCGCGCAAAGCTATCCTGTGGCAGCGAGATAAACAGTGAAGACAGCGATGAAGACATACAGCGATAGTAGCCGCAGCGCTCTCCTTCTGGTCGTCGCCTGGCTCTTTTTTAGTGCATATGCTGCTTGTCAGGCGACGAGCTTGGACATGCGGTTACCTAGCGGCGTAGTGGCAGGCCCCGGTTTAGTGCAACCTGTTGAGGGCGCTGCTCGTTTAATCATAAGGCGAATACCAAACCTAGGCTACGATGTAGTAGTTCAATTGTGGATCGATGGCGTGCCGGCTACAGCCATCGGATATGGCCACACCTATGAAGCTTTCTTGGCACCCGGCCGGCATATTTTATCGGTGCTGCCCGCTCCAAACCCGCGGTGGCGGATCCCGTGGCAACTGACTCTCGACGCGCGAAGTGGGCAGATCTACAGTTTCACAGCGATGGGAGATGGTTCGGGACATTTGGTTCTCGACGGCCGATTAGGGTTCCCCGTGCGCGGTGCGCGCGAATGAAACGTTGATGGCGTTTATTGAACTGGAACGCGCAATCCGGGAGCAAGCCGAAAAGCTGTTTGATCGCGTGCGTGACCTGATGCGAAACAAAGCGCTCACCATTCCCTGAAATCTCCCGCTTGCTCGTTCGTTTCAATCACGTTGCCCGCTTCATCGTAAATGCGAATCACAACATCATGTGAACGGCTGAAACTGCCGGGCCTCTAGCGCATGAGATTGATTTGGACGCTCTAGGATGCCCCTTTTTTCACGGTCCCGGAGAATAGCGCTCGACTTCTGCTCGAGCGCATTGCAAAAACAGACTCTGTGGAAGTGGTGACAATCCCTTGATTGGTTGGGCAAATGAGATGCTTTAACGTTGCCTTGATGGCATTTGCTGTGATGACAGCGCCGATGAAATTCGCAGCTGCACAAGCTGCGATCCCGCTGGTCGATATTAAATCCGTTGATCCAACTATTCTCGTCGAATTGCGCTACGCTGGTCGGAATAATCTTACCGGACACCCGTTATATCCGCTCGGCACACGCGCCTTAGTCCGTCCCGAAGTGGCGTCGCGTTTGAGCAAGGCCAAGACCTTTCTGCGGCATTATCAGTATCGACTGAAAATCTGGGACGCCTACCGTCCCGTGGCCGTACAGGTAAAACTTTGGCAGGCCGTGCACAACAATGACTATGTGGCTAACCCTGAAACCGGCGCTGGCTCACTGCACAGCTGGGGTCTCGCTGTCGATGCTACCTTGGTTGATGCGTGGAATCGCCCCGTGCGAATGCCCACCGACTTTGATGATTTCACCCCGGCCGCAATGTGGCATTACGCAGGCCCTGATTTCGAGATTCGCTCGCACGTACATTTACTGCAGATCGCAATGCGAAATGCCGGCTTTTACGGATTGCCCACTGAATGGTGGCATTTCACGATCGCTAACTGGCAAGAATATTTGCCACCCGAGAAGGCGAAGCAGGCAGCACAAGTGTGCGAGACCCATTGGCAAGACAAATTATGACCGAGACAATCTTCGTTGCCGACGCACATCGCGGCGACACTCAGCGGTTCATTGTGCGCGCCCGGGAAAAGCTAACCCCTTTTATAGTTTCCGCCGGGCGGTGCGCGAAGTAGGCTTCGCTTGCGCAGAAACGCTCTTCCGGGAATTGCGCCGTTCTAGTCAGGCCGTACAAGCGAGCAAGGCGAGAAAGTGACAGCTTGTGCCAGCTAGCACGAACAAATGCCACACGAAGTGGCTATAGCGCAGGCGTTCGTTGACAAAAAACAGCACACCGACAGTATAGGCAACGCCACCGGCAAACAACCAAAATAGTGCGGTTGGTGGAACCTTCAGGATCAGCGGCCAGATAATGATCAACGCGGACCAGCCCATCCCGAGATAAAGAGACATAGCTAGTTTGCGATGGCGCGACGTCCCTCGCATCGTCTTTACAATTACGCCGAAAGCCGCAACTGCCCAGACCACTGCGAGGATCGTCGAGCCCCAGATGCCGCGAAGCGGACCAAGGGCGAATGGCGTGTAAGTGCCCGCGATTAAGAAAAAAATCGCGGAGTGATCGAACAGCTGTAGAACGTATTTTGTGCGCGTCTCTGGCCAGGCATGGTAAAGCATCGACGCTAGATACAACGTTAACATCGCTGCGATGAAAATGATCGTCCCGACAAAAAAACCACCGCTGCCAGTTTCGCGCGCGGCGAGAAGCAGAATTGGCGCGCCGATTAGCGCGGCAATCAAACCAATTCCATGGCTGATTATGTTCGCTAGTTCTTCACTCGAAGAATGCATCCGCTTTGACAACGCACGGCGAGGGTTAAAGACATTCATCAGCGAAAAGATGAGGAAACACGCTTTAAGAGATTTAGAAAAGTAAAAACGATGCTGCGCCACTGATTAATCGCTGACAACTTCAGCAAAGCCGGTTGGAGTTGGGGCTGCGTCTCAGCGGAGAATCTCTACAGGCCAGCGATACTGAGAAATACAGCTCAGACGGGGGAGAGGTACGACTAAGGTCCTATTGACCCCATTCCGCGTAGGGCATTAGCATCTTAATCTAAATCAAACGGATTCGAAACCGGCGGAGGATCTTTTTCTCCGCTAGGTTCTTCGCCTCTTCCGAACCCGCAATCCCAGAGAAGTAATTAGGCGGGGAAAAAGAAAGAAAGGAAGAACCATGAATCCCATGATTCAGCTCAAAAAAGCAACGGTGCATAATTTGAGTATTACAATTAGGAATATTCTTCAATTGAACGGTCTTGTGAAAACCCAATTAGATTACCGCATACCCCTACTCAATCCCGCCTCTATTCTGGCCATTTGTTTAAGTTTGTCTGCGCTCCTGTTTCTGCCGCCTCGAGCGTCGGCGGATTCCTTTTTCTTTTCCACGGGGTCTCCCGATGGGTTGATCGGGACGCTATCACGTCCTGCCAGCAACGGGCACGTTGAAACGGAGACGGCCGATGACTTCGTTCTCAACCAGTGCGTGCTCATTAATCAAGCGACCTTCACGGGCTTGCTTCCCATGGGAGCGTCGCTGGCAAGCATCACCGATGTTGAAGTTGAGTTCTATCACGTTTTCCCCGCTGACTCTGACACAAACCGCACAATAAACGTGCCGACGCGAGTCAATTCACCAAGCGACGTCGAGATAAATGATGCAACGCGGGATAGCCTCGACAGCAGCCTGAGCTTTAACCCGACGCTGCTAAACCCCGTTTTTAGCGTCACGAATTCGGTCGTAAACGGAATCAATAAGGGCCTGAATCCATTTACCGGGGGCGAAGGTATGGTTACCGGCGTCGAGGTGATGATCACCGTAACTTTTGACCCACCAATTCTGCTTCCGGCCGATCACTATTTCTTTCGACCCGAAGTGGGGTTAAGCAGCGGCAATTTTCTGTGGATTTCTGCGCCCAAACCGATTGGCGCCTCGGGCACACCATTCACACCCGACCTGCAAAGCTGGATACGCAATGACAATCTTGACCCGGACTGGTTGCGTATCGGGACCGACATCACCGGTCAGGGGCCATTTAATGCAAGTTTTTCGCTGTCCGGTGAGACGGATGCGGCATCCATCATCGATCAACTGGTTCCATGTAGCGGTCCAGCCTCGGGTGGGACCTGGAAAAATCACGGCGAGTATGTGTCCTCCGTCGCGCACGTGGCACAGAGCTTGGCAGACCAGGGCTGCATTAGCCAGCAGGAGATAGGTCAAATTGTATCGGACGCAGCGCGAACAAGCTGTGGCAAGCAGCATCAAAACCATCAAAAGCACCAAAACCATCAAAACCATCAAAAGCATCACAAGCATCACAAGCATCACTAAGAGAACCGCACCCGCAGTTTTTCTTGACAGCCACAGGCGCGGACAAATAATCTTCCTCTCGCGGGCGAACGATCTTCGTTGCTGACGCGCATCGCGACGACGGAAAGCGTTTCGTTGTGCGTGCGGATGAAAAGTTGACCGCGTTTATGGAATTGGAATCAGCGACTCGTGAGGCACGGCATGACTCTTAGCCTTACGTTCGCAAATCCAAGATAAGGAGTGAATGTCTTGGTCATCGCAGTAATTTGATCACTGAGCCATGAAAGGTCGTCATGCGCTGCCTGCACGTGACGGGAACGCTCATCACCTACTGGCAATGGCTCGAAAAGCTGCTGGGCCGTCCGCATATGAAGCGCCCGTTTCCGAATCTGCCCTAAGTACGCCACAAGATCGGCCTCAAAAAGAAATTCTGCGTCCGATGTCCCGGCGTTAAACTCAAATAGTTGTGAATCTGTAAACGTGGCCTCTCTGATAATCACGGCCAAAAACTTCTTGGTTGCGTCGTAAATTTTGTAGCGCCGGTCAAACAAATCGAGCCGCAGTTTAGTGTCGGCAACGCGCCACTGCTGCCACGCAATGATTACCACTGCAAAGCTGAGGAATAATGTAACGCCTGAGAAAAATACACTCACCATTCTTTGAAATCGCCGGTGTGCTCGTGCGCCTCAGTTACGGCGCAGTCGCGCGAGGAGCCATACGAATAAAACAGTCATCAGACTAGCCAAGCCGCCAACGATAAATAAGAAAGTATCGCCACTCACGCCAAGCTTTTCCAACCAATACCACGCAACGAGGGGAGGAATCGCAAATAAGGGAGCGAGCCGACATAGCACGACGCCGACCCAAAACTCAAAAAATTCGCCGAAGAACCGCGCCCGTCGCGCTGCCCTTCGGCGCTTCTCCAACCGCTGATCGTACGCGTCTGGGTCTCGCCTCATCACATCGTGCCACGACAGAAATGGTGCGGCCCGCTCACGGCTCTTTGAAATCGCCTGCGTGCTCGTGTGTCTCGATCACGTTGCCAGCCGCATCGTAAACGCGAATCACGGCGTCATGTGAGCGGCTGCGAAACTTCGCGTAGCCGATTGCATTGCTGATTGCATCCGGATCGCCGTACCACAGCCGCCCGAACGGCAGCGCATCGGAAATTAGATTGCCGCCGCGATGATCTTTACGAGGCCGCACTTCGTAAGTGTGTGTCAGATGCGCGGGGTTTTGGTGTCCTGGTTAGGCACACAATTTCGCTGCCAGTGACGGCCTCCTGCTCCATCGGCCCATATGGATAACCAGGTGGAGTAATGCACTCCAGTAGATAACGGCGCAGAAAAGCGTCAAAGCCACCAAACCGCTCATATTGTGACGTGTGAACAAGCTCATGCACGATGAGAGCGCGCTGCCCCCAACTATCAGCTCGAACAAAAATGCCGTAACGAAGCGTCAAACCTTGCGTGGAAGGCGAGATAAGATTTGTCGCCCTAGCCGCTGCCGCTAATGCTGGATGCGCTGGCAAAGGAATATGCATAACCCGGAGCAACCGTACACGCTCAGGGTGCGCGACTCTGACTTGCCTCGCATCTGCAAGTTGCGGCTCCCCGAGCTCAATCCCTGACTCAAGAATCGCGCTCTCTTGCTCAGCAGCCCAAGCACAAGCAAGAGGCAACAACATTTCAAATTCTTGTGGCGTGATCATGCTCATAACTAGACTTCTTATGAGTCAAACAGAAGGATGTGACTTCTACTGTGGCGCGGAAACTTGATGATGCTGCGAGCTCGCCTTGCGATGTTTCATGATCCCGAAGCCTAGCAGCCTGTCAACCCATTGACGCCAAGTTGACGGGATAGTGGTCGTAAATGGTCGCAAATCGCGTGGGTGGTTGTCGCGATTTACCTATGAAACAACGATTTTGCGTAGGTGTATTTTCGGATTTTGAGTCCAGCGCGTCTGCCAATTCCGCCACGCCGGCACAAGCAATCGGAAGCTACGAAGCCCGCGTCGGTGCTCAAGTATTCGCAACGAGGTCCAGAGGTTGCAAACTTCGCGGCGGTCCGAAAATTTCGCGTAGAATGATTGCGTCGCGCAAACCCGATTTCGATGTAAGCAAGGTCGCTATGTCTGTTTTAAAATCTGCCCCCTTGGCAACTGGCGACATGGGTGGCGCGTAAGCTGCGGTAGGCGTTTTGATGATCGGCGGCTGTTCAACCGGCAACAGTCCTTCGTGAACTTCGAATGGGGGCTGGTCGGGGTGGAATGTGTGTGCGCGGAGCGACTGGCGGTGGTGGGCGCGTGGTTGCCGGTTGGCCAAGCGCTTCGAGGAATTTCCGAATGCGTTCTTCATCCGATTTCGTCGATGCTCTCCGGTTTGGCGGAGGCATTTCAGGCATAGATGGTGTCGATGTTTGCTCCTTCTGATTCCTGCTTGCCTTGCTGGCGGCTCTCGTCAGCAACTGGAACAAAAGCGCGGCCGCGATCAGCAAAAGGAACAGCAGATTTTCGAAATGAACGGCGATCACGCTTCGCATCGTTAAGCCCTGCCTCCTCAGCGTCAAGCGAAGACTGGAGCGGGTGACGAGGCTCGAACTCGCGACGTCCTCCTTGGCAAGGAGGTGCTCTACCACTGAGCTACACCCGCATTTTTCAGGGGGAACAAAATAATGTCCAGTGAACCGCCCGGCGCAACCTTTTAATTGCCCCACAGGATGGAATATTCTTCAAATAGTTGAATCCAAACAGGGCATTAAGCGCGTCCCATGTTCAGGAGAACCACTATGAAAAGATTGATCATTGCCTGCATTTGCTCGATAGCGCTGGCGATGGGCTTGTTTGCTCAGGCCCCGGCGACGTCGCCGACGCCTTCAGCGGCAGCAACAGCGCCGGTCACCGCCAGCGTGTCTCCATCGGATCTCGCCGACAGGATCCAACAGAAGCTGAAAAAAAAGCTTAGCGGCCAACACGGAATCATCATTGATGGGGGCGATCACGATGAAGATGCCGATCTTCGAAAGATGCGCGAATTCGTGGCGATTCCAATCGTGGCGATCGTGTTTCTGTCGATATTCGGCGCGCCTGTGCTGATCGTGATTATGATAGGAATGTTCGCTCTTTTAATCAGCCGCACGCGGCAGCGCACTATCCGAATGATGGTGGAGAAAGGTCAGCCGGTTCCCGCAGAACTGCTTGCACCGACCAAGCGAGCCGTGCGCCAGCGGTCGGATGTGCGGCGTGGCGTTATTTGGACCATGATCGGGCTCGGTGCGATGATCTTCTTTGGCGCCGTAAACGATTGGGAAGGCGGCGCATGGTCATTAGGGCTAATTCCATTTCTAATCGGCCTCGGCTATCTCATCGTGTGGAAATTGGAAGGGAAGCAGGACGTTCCTCCTCCTCCGCCCCCGGTAACGTAGTATCATGACGTGGAGCTAACAGATGCGCAGCTTATTGCTCGGACTCTTGTTGATGACGATCATTATGCCTTCGCTGAACTGGTCCGAAATCATCAATCGACTGTGCGCGGTCTCCTTCGCCAGCTCACTGGCAGCGACATTGGGCTGGCCGATGACCTCGCGCAGGAGACGTTTCTGCGCGCCTACAAGAATTTGCGCAACTTTCGGGGCGAGGCGCGTTTCTCCACCTGGCTTTACCGGATCGCTTACAACTGTTTTCGGGAGCACGCGCGCAAACGTAAGGAACTGGTCGGCATCGACGAAGAACAACTGGAGCGCGAACACGATCCGCAGACGGTCGATCCCGCATTGCGCCACGATCTGATGCACGCCTTAAGTTTGCTTCCATTGCACGAGCGCACGGCTGTGGTGCTCTGTTGCCAGAATGGTTTGTCGCATGACGAAGCCGCGCGCGTCCTCGACATTCCGCTCGGCACCGTAAAGACCAACGTTTTGCGCGGCCGCGAGAAACTGAAGCGCACGCTAGCCGAGTGGGGACCGAATTGATACAATGAACGCGATGAACGACGACGACACGCTAGATCGACAATTGCGCGACGCGGCGCCGTATATCGACGACGAAGGCTTCACTGCGCGCGTTATCGCTAGGTTGCCAGCCCCGCGGCGTGAGCCGCGATGGCTGCGTGCAATGGTTCTGCTCGGCGTGACAGCACTAGGGAGCGGAGTCGCCTACTTGCTTTCCGGTGGCGGCCGCTTCGTCCGCGAAGGCGTGATCCAGTTATCGACCTTCCCGATTTGGCTGTTGCTCGTGTTCGCGTTCGGTTGCGGCCTCGTAGTTGGCGCCTTCGCTGTCATCTTTGCCATTCGCAAGACGCCAGAGGTCCGCGATCTTGCCCGGCTGCGGTTTTGAAACGGCGTCTCCGTTATGCTGCGGACAGCTCGCGCGCCTGCTTGACGTCCGCTTCGATCTGGCAGGCGAGCGAATCTACATTTTCAAATTTTTTTTCCGGCCTGAGATACCGGATGAATCGCACTTCGAGATCCTTGCCGTAGATATCGCGTTCGAAATCGAGCAGGTGAATCTCCAGAATTCGCTCAGGTTTGCCGGTGCTCACAGTCGGCCGATAACCGAGGTTCACTACGCCGGGATAAACAACTCCATCCAGCTTCGCTTCGGCGAAATAAACGCCGTTTGGCGGAAACTGCTCGTTGTGGGCGCTCAAATTTGCCGTCGGAAATCCGATTTTCTTTCCGACATTGTCGCCGCGCACGACTGTTCCCAGAATCGTGTATTCGCGGCCCAGCATCTCTGCCGCCTTCGTCAGATCACCCGCTTCCACAGCCTGACGGATCGTCGTACTGCTTACCACTTCGCCATCGACTGTTACCGGCGGAATTCCGACGACGTCGAAATCAAAGCGTGTGCCGAGCTTCTTGAGTAATTCGAGATTGCCGCGCCGATTTTTTCCAAACGACCATTCGTGGCCGACGCAGATTTCGCGCAGGGGCTTCGAATGCTTCACTAATTGCCGCACGAAGTCTTCCGGCTCGGTGGCCGCAAATTGCTTATCAAACGTAATGATCAAAAGATGGGCCATGCCAAGACTGCGAATCAAATCGATCTTGTGCCGGGTGGCGGTGAGCAAATGCGGCGCCGCTTCCGGCCGTAGTACTTTCTCCGGATGCGGGTCGAATGTGACTACGACAGGCGTTCCGTTGGCCGATCGAGCGTGTTCTGCGGAAGTCGAGATGACTGCCTGGTGACCGAGATGCACGCCATCGAAAACGCCGATGGCCAGAAAGAGCGGGCCTGGCAACCGCGACAATTCGGAAATGGATCGGAGCGTTTCCATCAAGAAAATGACAAATGACGAAGTTCGAATGGCGAAAATTCGATGCGCGTCAAATCATTCGAGCTTTGATATTTGGATTGCCTTCGAGCTTCGTCATTTTCATCACGCTCCGCGCATCCTCGAAACTTCTGGAAGACTCAGCATCCGGCTAAGAATTTCTTCGCGCGGCGCGTTTTTGATTTGATCGACCGTGATCGCGTTCGCCACGTCGAAGCGGCCGGATTTTATTCGGCGCAGCGATTTCAAGTGCGCGCCGCAGCCGAGCGCCTCACCGATGTCATGCACGTAGGTGCGAACATAGAACCCTTTACTGCACAGGACGCTGAAATCGATTTCGGGTAACGCGATCCGATCGATGCTGTAACGGTAAACGTGTACGAGGCGCGTCTCGCGCTCCACCACTTTTCCCTGGCGCGCGAGCTTGTAAAGCGGCACGCCGCCATGCTTTTTGGCGGAGACCATTGGTGGCAGCTGATAAAAATCGCCCCGGAACTTTTCAAACGCGGCTCGAATTTGATTTTCATCCAGCTCGGGGATCGGTCGGTGTTGAACCACTTCGCCTTGTCGATCTTGCGTGTCAGTCGTCACGCCAAGCACAAACGTGCCGGCGTATTCCTTATCTTCGCTCATGAGCAAATCCTGAACCTTCGTGCCACGCCCCACGGTGAGCAGGAGCAACCCAGTGGCGATCGGATCCAGCGTGCCACAATGACCGATTTTCTTGGTGCCGAGTTTTCGGCGAGTCAGTGCGACGACGTCATGCGACGTCATCCCCTCCGCTTTATCGACGAGCAGGACGCCGTCAGGAGTCGCGCTTAAGGACTTCACCAATTTCCTCCAGAACCTTTTCTTCGACTTCGGCGAGGCTTCCGCGGATGCGCGCGCCAGCGGCCAGTGTGTGCCCGCCGCCGCCGAATTTCTGGCAAATCGCGCAGACATCGACGGCTTCATCTTTGGAACGCATGCTCACGCGCACCTTTCCGCCGGCCAGTTCCTCAAAGAAGACGGCGACAATAACGCCGCGGATAGCCCGGAGATGATCGATCAGTCCTTCGTTATCTTCGGGAAGAACGGCCAAGTCTGCGGCGGTTTTTAAGCTGAGGCTAAAGCTCGCCACTCGTCCGTCCTCACCAAAACGCATGGTCCGGAGAAGGTCTCGCAACAGTTCCAGCCGGCGTCGGGGATAGTTTTCGTACAATTGCTGGCTTATTTGCCCAACGTCGAGACCGCCAGCGCGCACGAGTTCCGCCGCAATCTCGAACGTGCGCGCACTGGTTTTTGGATATTGAAACGAGCCTGTGTCAGTGGAGATCGCGGCAAAAAGATTTTCTGCGATGTCATGATTGAACGGCAGGTCCTGACTCTTGATCAATCTGAAAATGATTTCTCCAGTGGCGGGCGCGCTTGAGTCGATGATTACCAGATCGCCATACCCGGGATTACTGCGATGATGGTCGATGTTGATCCAGATTTTTGCCGAGCCAACCGCGGCGAGCGTAGTTCCAAGCCGATTTTGAATTGCCGTGTCGAGTGCGACGGCAACATCGACATCAATGGCCGTGGAGGGGGGCTTGGTCAACAATTCGGCGCGCGGCAGGAAGGAATACTTTTCGAGCATGCCGTCTTCATTCCAGATACGAACGTCCTTGCCAAGTTGCTGAAGCGAGAGAGCGAGCGCGAGCTGGCTGCCGAGCGCGTCACCGTCCGGGCGAACGTGACTCAAAATCGCGAAGCACTGATTGCCGCGCAGGACCTGGCCGATTTCTTCGAACGTGGTGTTGCTCACTCGTCCTCGCTGCGGGGTTTTTCGATATCCCGCAGAATCTCAAGGACGCGCGCGCCGCGTTCGATGGAATCGTCGAGATGAAAAACCAGATGCGGCGTGTACTTCAAAACGACGTGGCGGGAGAGTTCAGCTTGCAGGGCGGGACGATGCGCTTCCAGCTTATCTATCACGCTCGCGCCTGCTGCCGAGCCGAGAGTGCTTACGAAGACGTGCGCGCTTTTCAGGTCGGCCGTAACATCGACAGCGTTGATGCTTACCAGCACGCCTTCGAAGTTTATTTCGCGCGCAACGATGGCGCTCAGCTCACGTTTTACAAGTTCGTTTACGCGTAGTTGTCGATGTTTCATTTCTAGAATACTGCAAGCCTCTGGCTTGCTGCAGCGCGAACTGGAAGCTTGGGCTATATTTACAAATTTTGCGCAATCTGTTCGAGCTGGTAGCACTCGATCACGTCGCCGACTTCATACTCGCCGAAGACGCCTAGCTTGATCCCACATTCCAGACCGGAACGCACTTCTTTCACGTCGTCCTGGAAACGGTGCAATGTCGAAATCCCGCCGTCGTAAACCGGCTGGCGCTTTCGCAGGACGCGGGCGCGCGCGGCGCGGAGGATGCGACCATCGGTGACTAAACAACCCGCGACAATGCCTCTGCTTAGCTTGAAAATCTGCTTCACCTCCGCGTGTCCGATGACTGTTTCGCGAAGCTCGGGTTCAAGCAGCCCGGCCATGGCGTCTTTGATCTGATCGAGCAGTTCGTAAATGATGCTGTACAGTTTGATCTGCACGCCTTCGCGTTTCGTAGCCGAGACCGCCATGGCCTCGACCTTCACGTTGAAACCGACTACGACCGCGTCCGATGCGCTCGCCAGCAAAATGTCCGATTCCGAGATCGGTCCCACGGCTGAGTGGATAATTTCCAAATCGACCTTTTTGCTTTCGATCTGTTTCAACGCGCCTACGAGCGCTTCGAGTGAACCTTGCGCGTCGCACTTCAAAACGATGCGCAGGACTTTTTTGCCTTGAGCGGTTTCGAGCAAGGTTTCCAAAGTAGCGCGTTGCGGAACGAACAGCTTGGTCGCGCGCTTTGCCTCGAGGCGTTCATCGCTTAGTTGCTTCGCTGCGCGCTCCGATTCCATCACGAGGAATTGGTCGCCCGCATTTGGCAGGCCGGTAAAGCCAAGCACCTTGACCGGCGTTGAAGGCCCGGCTTCCTTCACTTGTTGGCCCCGGTCGTCAAGGAGCGATTTTACTTTGCCGTTGTAATCGCCGCAGATGAACGGGTCACCGATTTTTAATGTGCCCATCTGCACAATCACCGTGGCCGTGGGGCCGCGTCCGGGTTCCACTTGCGCTTCGATGACGGTCCCGCGTGGTCTGGCGGTAGGCGAGGCTTTGAGTTCTATCACCTCCGCCTGCAAAGCCATCATCTCCAGCAAGTGATCGATTCCAGTGCCTTTCGTTGCCGAAACGGGACAAACAATGGTTTCGCCGCCCCAATCTTCCGGGGTCAAACCGTGCTCCTGAAGTTGTTTCTTCACCCGGTCGATGTTCGCGCCCGGAAGGTCCATTTTGTTGACAGCGACCATGATCTTCACGTGCGGTGCGGCCTTGGCGTGATTAATCGCTTCGACCGTTTGCGGCATGATGCCGTCGTCGGCTGCGATAACCAGCACGACGATGTCGGTCACATTAGCGCCGCGCGCGCGCATGGCGGTGAAGGCGGCGTGGCCCGGTGTGTCGATGAAGGTGATCTTCGTTCCATTATGCTCGACGCTGTAAGCGCCGATGTGTTGCGTGATCCCACCGGCTTCGCCAGCCGCGACGCGCGTCTTGCGAATCGCGTCCAGGAGCGTGGTCTTCCCATGATCTACGTGTCCCATGAACGTGATGATGGGACCGCGCGGCTTAAGTTCCTCTTCCTTTTCAATGACCGGAGGAGGCGGCGCCACGACCACTTGTTCCACTTTGTGAACGCCGGCGCCCTTTTCGCGGCGCTCCTTTTCCAGAACGAACCCATGATTCTCCGCGATCTTGGACGCGAGGTCCGGTTCGATTGTCTGGTTGATGTTTGCAAAAATGTTATACGTCATTAGCTCGGCGATGAGCTGGTGCGGTTTTAAGCCGAGTTCAGCCGCCAACTGCTTAACGACAATGGGCGGCTTGATATGAATGACTTTTGGTGGCGGCACCTCTACCTCTGCAAGCGCAGCGGCGTCATCATCGGTCGGTGCCTTTGCCTCGGGAGCTACTTCCGGCGCCGTAGCCGCGGGTGCTGATGGCGCCGGCGTTGGAGCCGGGATCGGAGGTCTCGGCATCGCAGGTTCTATTTTGGCCGGCACAGGTGGTTCAAGCTTCGGCAGAAGCTTCGAGATCGGCGGTAGCACCGTGCTCTTCGTTTTTACCTGACCATCTTTCGATTCCTTGTGCGCCTTTGCTTTGTCGATAAGTGAAACTGAAGGTCCGGCTTTCGCCGGCGCTAGTTTCGCTGAAGGCTCAAGCGTAACGTCGTGCTCCGTTTTTACGGGCGCCGCCGCAGGCGTGCGCGCTGTTTTCTTTTGCGGCTCCGCTTTTTTAGGCGCCGGCTTTGCCTTCGAGACGGCTGGCTTGCGCGCGACGGCAGGCTTCTTCCCAGCCGGTTTTCGCGTCGCGGTTTTGCTGGTCGTCTTGGTTGGCATTATAAAAGATCTCTTTCATGGCTCGTGCATTTTAAGCAGAGCCAGCTTTCTGCGGTTCTTCTTTCTGCGCTTCCTCTTCTCGAGGAACGGCATCGTGAATTTCCTGCGCTTTCGTTTCGTCCACGCCAAGAATATCTACAAAATCCTGCACATCGGCATCGCGCAATCCTTCGAAATTCGTGAATCCGGATTTTACGAGGGTAACCGCTTGCTCCTCAGTAATTGGCAGGGCGGCGGCGAGCGTTTGTGCCGCTTGCGCCACTTTTTGCTCGACCGCAGCCGTGGCCGAAGTGTCCTTGTCGATGTTGATTTCCCAACCAGTAAGCCGCGACGTTAACCGCGCGTTCTGCCCTTTTTTTCCGATCGCGAGAGAAAGCTGATCTTCGTCAACAGAGATCTGGACGGTTTTCTTCTCGGTATCGAAAATCAGGTTCTTCACTTTTGCTGGCTTGAGCGCTTCCAGGATGTACTCGCGCGGATCGGAACTCCACCGGATGATATCGACTTTTTCGTTGTTCAATTCGCGGACGATGTTCTTAACGCGTGAGCCGCGCATGCCGACGCACGCGCCGACTGGATCCACTTTCTCGTTCACGCTCCAAACCGCCATCTTTGTCCGATAACCCGCCTCGCGCGCGATTCCGCGAATCTCGACGGTGCCGTCGGCGATCTCGCTCACTTCTGACTCAAAAAGACGGCGCACAAAGTTCGGATGGCTGCGCGAGACGATGATCTCAGGACCACGGATTCCGTTCTCGACCGCTACCACGTAAGCGCGAAGCCGATCGCCGACATTGTAATCTTCCACCGCCACGCGTTCTCGCTGCGGCATGACTGCTTCGAATTTTCCAAGATCAAGAATCACGTCCGAACGATCGAACCGCCGCACGGTGCCGCTTACGATTTCTCCAGCGCGATCCTTGAACTCCTCATAAATCATTTCTTTTTCGACCTGACGGATGCGCTGCATCATTGCTTGCTTCGCAGTTTGTGCAGCGATGCGTCCAAAATTGCGCGGTGTGACTTCGATCTCGACGATGTCGCCCACTTTCGCGTCCGGCTTGATCTTGCGCGCTTTGGCGAGCTCGATCTCATCCTGTGGATTGCTCACATGATCAACTATCAGCAAATTCGCGAGCGCGCGGATTTCGCCGGTCTTTGGGTTGATGTCGATGCGTAAATCCCGTGACGCACCCACGCTCTTTTTCGAAGCTGAGAGGAGGGCGTTCGACACCGCTTCGAGCAGGATTTCGCGTTTGATTCCGCGCTCCCGCTCCAGGTAATCGAGCATGGCAATGAATTCCGCGTTCATAAAAACATATAGCCCGCAGACTAAAAAGAGCGGGACACCACTTCCCACTCCGTTCAGTGCGCGGACTAGAAAATCAATTTAAGGCCGTTCACCGGATCGTCAAGCCGGGCTTCGGTTTGATTTGACCTTAAGAGCCCAATGTCCAACATCCCAACGTTCCAATGAATTCGCGCATGCAAGCTTTGTTGATTGTGCTCTGCGTGTGGGCTGTGGTTTATCTTCCGGCGCTTGGTTCTCTCGCGATCAAAGGCGAAGAGGGGCGACGGATTTTTCCGGCGATCCGAATGCTTGAGACGGGCGATTATGTTGTTCCACAAGTGGGCACCAATCCGTATTTCCGAAAGCCGCCGTTGGTAAACTGGCTTGTGGCGGTGTCGTTTAAAATTTTTGGCGTACGAAATGAATGGACAGCGCGTCTGCCCTCAGCTCTTGCTGTGCTCGCAGTGGCGATCGCGTTTGTGACCGTCGCGCGCGCAAGCCTTGGACCACGTGGATCGACAGTAGCCTCGCTCATTTGGCTGACGAATATTGGAATGATAGAGAAGGGCCGGTTGATCGAGATTGAAGCGCTGTACGTTTCGCTTTCCGGCCTTGCCATCATTTTTTGGTTGAGTTTTTGGACTCAGAAGAAATCCGCGTGGTTGATTTGGGTTCCGGCCTCGACTTTTCTCGGGCTCGGCATGCTCGCAAAGGGTCCCACTCTTCTCGTATTTTTCTACGGCATCGCGCTGGCTATTCTTTGGCAGACCAGGAATTGGCGGCTGCTGTTGCACCCGGCGCATTTTGTCGCGCTCGCAATCATGCTCGGGATTTTTGGAGCCTGGGCCGTTCCATTTGCCAAGACTACAACGATGCAGCTGGCGATGCACAAATGGTCAATTCAATTCAGCGAACGGCTCAGTGGCACCAACTTCCAGTTTTTAAACTGGATCCAAAATGTACCTCGCGGGCTGGTTTATTTCCTCCCCTGGCTCATCCTGGTCCCGTTCATGCGATTTTCGGAATTTCACGATGATACGCAGCGGCAGCTTGCGGATGCTCTGGCGTGGGGGACTCTGGTCCCGTTTCTTGCAGTAAATCTTGTGCCTGGGGCGGCTGCTCGCTATAGCATGCCGTCTTTGGTCCCAGGGTCGTGGTTGTTGGCAATGAGCTATGCCGGCGGTGCATTGCGTTGGCCTAACAAACCGCACGTAGGAAGTGAACGCGCGTGGGCGAAGGTGGTGACTGCTTTTGTCGTAGTCGGGTTGCTGATTGGCGGAATCGGTTACCCGGTTGCTGCACTTGCTTTAAGAGACAAGCAGCAAGTAAAAAGGGCGGCCGCAACGATTAACGCTGCTGTACCGGCGGGCGAGACACTTTACGTCGTGAATCCACACTATCAGCCCGTTCTTTTCTATGTGAAAGCGCCCTTGGAATATGTGCGCAGCACCACAGAGCTTCCAGCTGACACTCGTTATTTTCTTATCCGCGCGGAAAAGGGAGAGGAAGCAGCGACCACGGAAAAGTGGACTCGCCGTCGGACGCATGAACTCGCTCGCGTCATAGATTACGGCAAACGCGAGATGATCCTCTTCGAGGTTGGTCCTTAAACGAAGATTGACAGGCTAACAAATCGGAATTGGTTAGCATGCTAACCAATTTTGTGTAGCCATGATCTCTGACTGGGAAACGTTTGGCCCGTTGCTCCACGGAACCGCTCGCGCGTGGCGGCAAAAACTGGACGAGCGTCTTAAGCCCATGGGCCTGAGCCAGGCAAAATGGCGGACGCTTCTGCATCTGTCTCTTGCTCAAGGCGCGCTTACTCAGGCGGAGATTGCAGCGCGGCTGGGCGTTGAAGAGCCCACCATGGTATCGCTGTTGCATCGGCTGGAGAGAGAAGGTTGGATCACGCGCAGAAGTTCGCCGCGCGATCGCCGTTGCAAAATGGTGCTGCTGGGCAGGCGCGCCCAGCGCGTAATCGCTCAAATCAATGCCGCGGCGGACAAACTCAGGCACGAACTGCTGGCTGATATTCCGAGATCTAAGCTGCAAACCTGCATCAACGTCTTGGCGCGAATTCGTGAGAAAGCTGAGAAAAACGATAGAGTCCGCAGAAGCACGACTTCAGCCGTTCCTCACGGTCCCAACGGCCAGAACAGGCTGCGGTATTCGATTTCAGGGAAAAAGGGCCTCCATGGCGCCGGAAGGAAATCCAAATGAAACGCAAACGCCTCACGAGCCACGCCGTTCCCCGATGGGCGTATCTGCTTTTCGTGGTGCTGGCAGCCCTTGTTCTCTACCGCATCTTTCAACATAGGATCAGCGAGGTCAAAGCGTCGCAGCCACCCCCGCGGCCAGTTGTTGTCGCACAAGTGACCACGAAAGATGTGCCGCTCTATCTCGATGAAATCGGAACG
>WNGD01005703.1_pt1 | contig 19064 bp, 23 predicted proteins | sample 5400671 | NCBI WGS metagenome assembly WNGD01 (sample SAMN13153369, study PRJNA577476) | soil metagenome | isolation source: 40 cm soil or saprolite under grassland replicate 2 | place: USA:California | collected 2016-06-15
CCATGCGAGCCCGCGCGACCACATCTACGAATACGTTCTCGACACCGCCGTGGCGCACGCGAACCTCGAGCTGCTGGACGGTGGCGTGTGCTTTCACGGCCACACACACGTCCCAGGCATCTTCGGCCTGGCGAACGGGACCGTGGGGCACGAATATCGCGTCGATACCTTCTCCCTCATCGGTCCCGCGCTCGTGAATCCGGGCAGCGTCGGCCAGCCCCGGGACGGCCTACCCACGGCGAGCTACGGGATCTGGGACGTCGAGGCCAAAACATTTCAATTTCGTCGCGTGCGTTATGACATCAAAGGAGCCCAGCGGGCGATAAGGAAAGCCAAACTCCCCGAGCGTTTCGCTCTTCGCCTCGAAAGCGGTCGATGAATCGCCGCCTGGCGATGCGCCTGGTTCGCTTGGGCTACGCGGGCGCGACCGGGGCAGGAGTCGGCTCGCTTGTCTTCTGGACGGCCTACTGGTTCTCATTTGTTCGGGGCAACCTTCGAGGCCCCGACTTCTTCAACTTCTATGCCGCGGCCAAGCTCTACATCACGAGTGGTGGCTCAGCGGTATACGACCTCGCCATGCAGCGCCAGGTCGAGCTGCAGATCACAGGGGCGGACCCCTCGAGATTTGTCGTGCTGCCCTACTTTCACCCGCCCTACTACACCTTGCTGATCGCACCCCTCGCGCTGCTCGACTACCGCAACGCCTACTACATGATGGCGGCGCTCAACGTCTTGCTCGCAGGCGCACTGATCTTCCTGCTGGTCCGCAGCAGTCTCAGTGTGCGCGGCCGAGGGTGGCTCGTCGCCACGGCGATGATCGGTGGGTTCTTTCCCCTCTTCGTCACGGTTCTTCAGGGTCAGTCGGATCTCGTCGTCCTGGTTCCGCTTGCGGCCGCCTACGCTGCATGGGCGAAGGGTCGCTTCGGCGCGGCGGGCGCTTTCAGCGCGCTGGCGCTCGCCAAACCTCAGCTGCTGCTGCTGATACCGATCCTTTTCATCGCCCGTCGCTCGTGGCGAGCCCTGGGGGCGTTCGCCGGCACGCTCGCAGGATTGGGCGTCGTTTCGGTGATCGGGTTTGGGGTCGGTCCAGTCATCGGCTACCTGGGATCAGTGGGCGCGTGGGCCATCACCGGACGTCTACCCAATACCGACCAGTTCGTTTACACCGACCCCGCGGTCTACTCGCTGCGCAACATCCTCGAAGCGGTTCCGGGCGGTGGCAAAGTTGTGGCCTTCGTCATCCTCATCTTGCTGCTGGCGCTGGTGGCTCTCTCCCTCAGCTGGCGTCCCGACAAGCCGCGCCTTGACTTCGCGCTGGCAATCGCGGCATCGCTTGTTCTGAGTCCGCATCAAAACGTTCACGACCTGGCGCTCCTCGTCATCCCGGGCTTCGCGCTGGCCGACCTGGCCCTTGCGGGAATGCTTCGCTGGCCGCACGTCGCGGTCGCCGTTCTCTCCTTCGCGTACGCAGCGATCGACCTCACGCTGGCCATCAATTTCTGGTCAGCCGCTCTCGGTGCCCTCGCCGTCGCCGGTTATCTAACGATTGAGCGCATGGCGGTGCGCCCGGATCCGATCCCGCTGAGCGAATTGCAGTGGAGCGGACCGCGTCCGCGGCGAGTGATCGTGCTTCCGGCCTATCGTGCCGCTAAGACTTTGGTCGAGGTGGTGGGGGACATTCCGCAGGGCCACGCGGACCGCATCCTCCTCGTCGACGACGCAAGCGCGGACGCCACAGTCAGCGTCGCCACCGCCTTGAGGCTCGATGTGATTCGCCATCAGCGCAACCTCGGATATGGCGGCAACCAGAAGACCTGCTACCGCCAGGCGCTCGCGATGGGCGCTGACGTCGTCGTCATGCTCCATCCCGACGGGCAGTACGACCCTGCGATCATCCCCAACCTCTGCCGCGTGATCGAGGACGGCGACGCCGATATCGTGCTCGGCTCGCGCTGGCTCGGACTCGACCCTGCGAAGGCGGGCATGCCGTGGTGGAAGCGGTTGGGGAACCGGTTCCTCACCGCGTCGGAAAACCGCGTGCTAGGACTTCGGCTGTCCGAGTACCACACCGGCTACCGCGCGTACTCGAGGCGATTCCTGGAAGCGATTCCGTTTCTGGAGAACAGCAATGACTTTGTGTTCGACACCCAGGTGCTGATTCAGGCCGCGACTTTCGGTTTCAAGATCGGCGAGGTACCTGCGATCGGTCGCTACCACGAGGATGCGAGCTCAGTGAGCTTCAAGACATCGACGGTTTACGGGTTGAAGACGCTGGGCGCGCTCCTCCGCTACGTATTACACCGAGCCGGGTTCCGTTCCAGCTGGCTCACTCCGACGTCAGATGCCGACAAACAAGCGCTTGCGATAGGCCAGGTAGCCCACCACAGCCAGGTTTAGAAGCAGCGCGCCGACCTTGAACAGGGTCGGATGCAGGATGACCTCATAAGCCTCGTATGGAATCAGAATTCCAGTCGCGATCACGGTCAGGTACTCCGCCCAGCGGCGGCGCATCGCGAGCCCGACACCTTCTGTCGCCTCGAGCGCGGCGTACACGATCGCGCTGAATGCGAGCAGAGTGATGTGGTTGAACGCTCCGATGTACACAAGAGCGCGCAACAAGAGCTCGAGGATGATGCTGCGGCCGACGCTAAGGTTCAACTGGTCCTCGGCGTAGTTGGCCCACGCGTCGAGCCAGCCCTTTTGCCCCGCGACCAGAAGGCCGAGGCCGAGCGCGACCAGGACAACTGCTTTCGCGATGCGCTCGACGATGATGACCTTGATGAAGGCATCGTGCTCCCCACCGAGCCGGCCAAGCTCGTGCCACAGTCGGGCGAAGTAGTGACGCCGCCGCAGGTCGGTTTCCGCCACCGAGCGTGACCTTAACAAGGTGGGTTGTTAACCGCCGTTGCGGTACCTAAGTTCGTAAGCCAGGCTCGGCAGGCTGGGGGAGGGCGTCGCTGGGAGAGGGAGGGCCCCCGGAGGGTGGGGCGAGCAGGGTACGGTTACGACCCTTCGTCCCGGTGCTCCCGGTGCTCCCGGAACAGCATCACCCGGCAGTTCGCATTTTTCAGCACGTACGGCACCGTCTTGCCGAGGTTGAACTCCCCGAACCGCCGCTTGTAGGGCAAGCCCATGACGATCAGGTCCGCGCCCCACTCGACCGCCTCGTCGACCAGCGCAGGCCCGGTATCGCGCGCCTGCACCAGCTCAGTCTCGACCGGCAGCTGCGAGGCCGCCGCGAGCTTCTCCACCTCGTCCAGGATCTTCTCGCCCCGCTCGACGACGTCGTCCAGCACCGCGCCCAGGGGCAGTGACCGGTTGACTTCGATGATGTGCACGGCGTACAGCCGGCCGCCCTGCGGATCGGTCATCCGGCAGGCGAGCCGCACCGTCTCGGCGTCGACCTCCTGGCCGCCGACCGCGACCAGGACCTTGTGCGATGTCGTCGGGTGAGAGTGCTGCCCTCGGTCGGCCATCAGTGCTGCGGGCCTCGCCTGACGCGCCGGATCAATACGTACGCCGCGAAGCCAAAACAGACCACCGCCGTCCCGCCCGCCAGCTCCTGGGCAACCGGATCCAGCGACCGATGCGCGGCCAGGTACACCACCACCCAGAGTCCGATTGCGAGCGCCATGACCCCCATGAACGTGAATGGAAAACGCACGCGTCCAAATCCTAGCAACAGACAGCCGGAGCCCCGGAGGGCCTCCTTGGGGCGTCCCTATAATCAACGCGCGTTGAGGCTACTCATCGTCGGGTGTGGGCGTGTGGGTTCGCAGATTGCCGCCAACATGGATCGCGCAGGCCATGACGTGGTCATCGTCGACCGAGACCCGAACGCCTTTTCGCGGGCGTCGACGCGAGGCGTCCTGACCCGCGAGTTCAAGGGCGACCAGGTCGTCGGCAACGGGACCGACGTGGACGTCCTACGTCGCGCCGGCATCGAGCGCGCTGACGGTTTCGTCGCCGTCACCGAGGGCGACAACCGCAACATCATGGCCTCGCAGATCGCGAAGGACCTCTACAAGGTGCCGCATGTCGTTGCCCGCATCTACGACCCCGAGCGTGCCGACGCGTACGAGAAGCTGGGTCTCCACACCATCTGTCCGACGATCGACGGCGCGCGACACATCGAAAAGGTCTTGCTGGAGCGGGAGAGCCGCTAGCCCGTGTACGTCATCGTCGTCGGTGGGGGAACAGTCGGCTACTACTTGTCGCGCGACCTGGTGGAGCGTGGCCACGAGGTGACGCTGATCGAAAAGGACGCACGCCGAGCGGATTGGCTCGAGACGCAGCTGGGCAGCATCGTGATGCGCGGCGATGGCTGTGAGGTCAGGTTTCTTGCACAGACCGGGATCGAGCGCGCGGACGCGATCATCGCGGTGACCGCGGACGACGAGGATAACCTCATCGCACTGCAGATGGCCAAGCGCCACTTCCGGGTCAAGAAGACGATCGCACGCGTGAACAACCCGACAAATGTTGAGATTTTCAAAACACTGGGCGTCGACGAGGCTGTCTCAGCGACCGATGTGCTGCTGGGTGCGCTGGAGCCTCCGCTCGCTACCTGATCAAAAAGAAGGACCGCTCTCACCAACAGAGCGGCCCTCGGAGTTCCTACGTTTTCGCTATGTGGCCTTGCCGATCTTGTAGATCTTCGTCCCGCAGTTGGGGCATGTGCCGACTGTTGCAGGCTTGCCGTTCTTCATCGTGATCGGCTGAGGGTCTTTCATCTCAACCTTTCTTTTGTCCTTCAAGCAGTAGCCTTCCACTAAGTCACCATCCTTATCGAGATTCTGTCGTGGGGGCGGACTCGCCCATTCTAGGGGTGGGTATTTGCCCAATACAACCCCAATTCAAACTGAATTCGGGCATGAAGCCGTCAAACCTGTGCAAAAGCAGGCCAGAAAGCCGCCTCAAAAGGCGTTTTCGCATCCTCTCCGAAAAGGACAAAGCGCACCTCGGACGCTTGCCAGCCGTCGCTTAACGCCGACCTCAGGCACTCGCCCATCACCCGCGCGCATTCGTCGATGGGAAATCCCGCGATGCCGGTCCCGACCGCAGGGACTGCGATGGAGGCGATGTGATTTTGATGCGCCAGTCGAAACACATGGTCCATCGACGACTTAAGCGAAGCCCTGGTGGTGCGCCCGCCGAGCGACATGCTCGCCGCATGAATCACATAACGCACGTGTAACTTTCCCGCGCCTGTGATCGCCGCCTCGCCGACATGCACCGGACCATGCATGTCGCACTCGTCCTGGACCGCGGGTCCAGCAGCGCGTCGGATCGCGCCGGCGACACCGCCGCCGAGCTGCAGGTCGTTGTTCGCTGCGTTGACGATTGCTTCCACCTCTTGCTCGACGAGGTCTCCGCTGATGATCAGGACGCGGGTGTGAGTGTCTGCCATATCTCGTCCATCCGGTCTTCAAGCAATCTCGGTGTCGCCCTGGCGATGCCGCGAACACCGATCGACTCGATGGTCAGCGACGCACAGGCGACGCCGCACACCATCGCATCCTGCAGCCCTGCACGCTGGGCACCGGTGCTCAACCAGCGCGCGAGCATCCCACCCGCGAGCGCGTCTCCTGCCCCGGTCGTATCGAAGGCGGTGTGCTTCCTCAGCGCGGGCACGTGAACTTTGCCATCCGCAGTGTAGGTCGTCACGCCGTCGTGCCCGGCCTTCAGCACCAGGCCGTCGAGCCACCACTGCCTCCGAAATTCCTCTGGATCGCGCCCGCCGAACGCTTGGAACTCCTCATGGTTGCAGAAGAACCACGCCGAGCGACGCAGGACATCCCTGGCCACGGCGGTCTGCGCCTTGATGTAGGAGAGCATTGCGTCCGCCGCCAGCAGTCGCGCCGAATGATGGATCGCTTTCACCGCCTGCGCCTGCCGGTCGGGACGCATCGATCCGACAAACGCCCAGCCCGTGAACCCCGGCGGGATCTCGGGCTCCCATTGGTCATAGATCTCGTCGGCGCTACCGAGGTCGACGTTGCGTCCGTGTTCCTGGTGGGCGGACCAACGATACGTCGGCGCATCGAGCACGTTGATATGTGTGGTCTCGATCGGCCGTCCCTCAAATGCCTTGGTGATGCGTTCGATCGCGTCCCGGCCCACCGGCGCCGAGACCTTCACCGGCACCACCAAGCTTGCCGCTAGCGCGAAATAGACAGCAGAGCCGCCGAGCTCCTGCTCGACTTTTCCGAACGGCCCGTCGCGCTTGTCGAGAGCGATGGAGCCGATGACGAGTAGCTCGGGCTCGTCAGGCACGCCGTCCCGTGCCACTGCTCGCGGTTACGACGTGGCGCGCGTAACGCAGCTTCTCGAGGAAATCCTGCTCGCCCGAGTACTCCTCTATCTCCATCCAGCTTCGACCGAGCTCGTCTGCGGAGTGCGAGTCCGACCCGGTGGCGGCAACCTTGCCAAGATCTTCCGCCAGCCGCGCCGCGGCCTGATTGGCGGCGGGGTCGCACCAGGGGTTGTAAGTCTCGATGATGTCGATTCGCTGCGCGAGCTCCACCACCCGCTCCGGACGGAAGTTCGCGCGATGCCGGTCCAGCGGATGCGGCATGTATGTCAGGCCCCCCATGCCGTGAATGAGATCCATCGCCTCCTCCGGTGCGAGAAAAGGCGAGACGCGACTCGTGATGAACAACCCGATTACCTCACCTTCGAGCGTCTTGACCTCCTCGCCCGCGATCGCAAGCTCGGGTGCGATTCGCACGAACGTCAGGGCGCCTTCCACTGTGTTGTGGTCCGTCAGCGCGATGCGGTCGAGCCTGCACTCGTGGGCGCGGTCGATCAGCTCCTGGAGCGAGCTCTTGCCGTCGTGCGAGAAATGGGAGTGGAGATGAAGGTCGACGCGCAGCATTGAAGCCGCTACAGCGCGGCTTCTTTCAGCATCCGCTCGCGGGAGCGCGCAAACAGTGGAATCACCTGCGCGGGACCGCGACTGTTGCACGCCTGCTCCATCAGAGCGGCCTGTGCGTCGTAGATGATCTCCATCACCTGCTCGGGACGCCGCTCGCGACCAAGCCGTGCGGGAAGCTGGGGATGGGCATGGCGGAGAACCGTCATGAGACGTGGCACCAGCCAGCCGGGCACGATGCGGACCTGCTGGACAAGACACTCTTCGACCCAGAAGAGCAGTTCATCTGATTCCTGCAACAGGCGGCGGGGCGTCATCGCGCGCCTGGTGCGGCGGTGCCAGCGCCGATAACGCTCCTGCTCCTCGATGGTCTGCTGAAGCATGGCCTGAAACCCACTATATCAGCGGGCAACCGCCGTTCTTCGCCTTGTGGGATAGCAGAGGGTGTGCCATCCATCGGAGGCGGATACGAGATGAACCTGACGGTCGAACGTCCACTCTTTCCACTGCTGGCGAACCGTGTAACGCATCACCAGGCGGGCGACGTTGTTGTACGTGTGCTGATGTAGATGATCGGTCCAGCTCTCGAGCAGAGTCACGCTGGCGACCTGCATGTCGAGAATCTCGAGCCACTCATCGAGTCGTGGCATCTCGCGCACGAAGTTCTGCAAACCGCCCCATGCCCGCTGCGCGTCTTCGGCGAGCATCTCCCACATCTCGTCAAACCGGCCTTCCGTGTGGAGCTTCATGAATCGCATCTCGCACACCGCAGCAGCGGGCGGCACCGGCCGCGGGACGTCGCGGATGCGGGGCGGGGCGGCGAAGACCCCGGACCCGACCGAGGTGCTGACGAGGTCGCCGAAGTCCTCCGCCATGAACTGGCGGGCACGTGTGCGGAAGCTTTCCACCCCCGTCCAGTGCCTCAGTCGGCGAAATAACCTCTTGACCATTGGCTCTATATATAGTGTGATCTCCCCAGACTGTATACATAATGTGGATAACTCGCAAGCCCCAACCTGGATGCGCGCGTGCTCCCAGGCTCCGGCGTTGGCGTCGCCGCCGCCTGCGGGGTCGGGTGAGGGTGAGGCGGGCGAGATGATCCGGATCGGCCCTTCCGCCTGGCGACTCGGGCCGCGGCCTCAGCGGATGCTGAGTCGCCGGACGACAGCCGCCACCTCGTCGAGCGGCAACCCGACGGGGCAGACTGCGGAAGCGGCCACCAGGTCGGGCGTCTCTCCCACCAGGTCGGAGGACGCTTCGCCAACTCGCGCGTAGAGCCGCATATAAGAGGACGCGAGGTCGGGGAGGCGAGTCCTTCCGATGCGGCCCGCGGCAAGCGCGCATAGCCCGCAGTTGATGCACGTCACCAGCCGCGGGTGACGCTCGCGCTCCGATGGCTCGAGCTCGCGGATGCCGTCGCTCGCGTATGTGGCCACCAGAGCGGAAAGCTGCGAACGCGGGCGGCGCAAACGTCTTCGCGCCAGATGCAGGCCGTAGGCGAGCGCGAGCTTGGCGAGCGAGTCAGCGCGCGCCATCGACTCTCATGAGGCCCCGCATCGAACCTTGCGCCAGCTCTTCCTCGGCCCAGCCCGCGTGGCCGAGCACCGGTGCGCGACCGAGCCAAGCACCTTTGACGAATTCGCGCGCGGCTTCAAATCTCTGCGACGCGCTCCATCCGAGCTCGGCCCCGACGACTTCAGCCGCACGAAGGATGCACGCGGCTCCCGCACACGGCCCCGCGGCGATGCCGACGCGACGGAATGCATCCGCCAGGGTCCGTACCTGCTCGTGCCTTGTGGCGTAGATCAGCTCCGCCTCGGTCACCGGCTCGCAGCGGCACAGGATTCGCGACGTGTGTCCTTCATCGAGGACCTTTTCGGAGTTCGAGCCTTGCCTGGTCTGCAGCTTGATGGCAGCGAGCACTGGAATCGCGCACCGTGCGGCAAGCGCCGCCGCCGGTTCGGGATCTGACTCGTTGCCGGGGAGGGGCTGCGTCGACGTCGTGCATGCAGCCTGGTGGCCGAGCTTCCGGCACACGGCGTCGGACGTTTCCTCTGCCATCAGCCGGTACATGGAAAGCTTTCCGCCCGCGATCGAGATGAACCCGTCGGCGCCTTCGCCCGAGTGATCGATGACCTCGTAGCGCCGTGACAGCTCGTCTTCGTAACGACGCCACTTGAACAACGTCGGTCGCACGCCCGTTGTCGTCCGCACCGGGCGGTAATCGCGAATGGACGGAAAAACGCGCCCGATACCCTGGATCAGGTAGTTGACCTCGTCTTCGACCACGTCGACCGAGTCGAGGTCGCCATAGAAGTCGTCGTCGGTCGTGCCCAGGAGCGTGAATCCGCCGTGGGCGACCATCAGCAGGTCACGGCCATCGATCGATTCCGCGCTGATCGAAAAGTTGGATATGCGGTGCGGGTAGATGATGTGGATCCCCTTGGCCGGCCGCAGCTCCACCTTGGCGCCGGCCATCGCTGCGACCGCAGGCGACCAGGGCCCGGTGGCGTTCACGACCACGCGCGCGCGGGCCTCGGCGGAAGTCCCGTCGGGGCCCTGGTAGCGGACGCCGATGACCTTGCCCGCGTCGCGGATCAGCTCTGTGACGCGCGTGTGATTGAATGCACGGGCGCCGTGCATGAGGGCGTCCTGCACGTTGGCGAAGACCAGGCGGTGAGGATCGACGCCCCACTCCTCCATCGTCACCGCCCCGATCAGGTCAGGCGTCAGGCCCGGCTCTGCCTGGAGCGCTTCCTTTGCGGTCAGACGCCGGTGCGGGTGCGCCTTCTTCAGCGGTTGGAAGCGGTCGTAGACCTCCATCGCGGTCTCCATTCGCTCGATGTTGTTCCTGTCGTGCGGCAGGACTGGGATCAGGAACACAACCCGGTAGACGAGGTTGCGGGCGATCGTGACGATGTAGCCGGCGTCCTGAGTCGAGAGCCTTGTGGTGTCCCAGTCGAACTCGAGGTAGCGTGGCCCACCGTGGATCATCCAGCTCGACGCGCCGGTCGTGCCCGCGCCCCAATCGCCCTTTTCCAAGAGAAGCACCGAAAGCCCGCGCAGCGATAGGTCGCGAGTCACTCCCGCGCCGGTGATGCCGCCGCCGATGACGACTACGTCGTAAGAGCCTGAGGCGGCCACGGCGCCGATACTAGTGCGCTGACGCGGCGGCTTCGTGCTGCTTCTGGAACTCTTCGATGATTCCCTTGGCCAGGTGCGCAGGCATCTCTTCGTAGTGCGAGAACTTCTTGGTGAAGCTTCCTCGCCCTTGTGTGATGGACCGAAGGTCGAGCGCGAAGCGAAGCATCTCCGACTCCGGCACCATCGCCTTCACGTCCTGATAGCCGTCTGTGGGCTCGGTGCCGAGGATCTTGCCGCGGCGCCCGTTGATGTCCGACATGATGTCGCCCAGGTATTTCTCGGGCACGTGGATGGTCGCCTCGACGAGGGGCTCGAGGAGGACAGGCCCGGCGTCCAGCGCGCCCCTGCGGATGGCCACGGAGCCGGCGATCTGAAACGCCATGTCGTTGGAGTCGACCGTGTGGTACTTGCCATCGACCAGCCTGACCTTGACGTCGACCATCGGGTAACCGGCCACGACGCCTTTGGCCATCGTGTCGATGATCCCTTTCTGGACCGAGGGCCGGAAGTTCTGCGGGATCGATCCGCCGAAGATCTTGTCCTCCCAGACGAATCCTTCACCGCGCGCCGTCGGCTCGACCTCGATCACGCAGATGCCGTACTGGCCGTGGCCGCCCGACTGTTTGACGTGCCGCCCTTCGGCGCGTGCGTGGCCATGCACGGTCTCTCGCAGCGGCACTCGCGGCGTCGCGGTGGTCGCGTCGACACCGTATTTGCGCTTCAGCCTTTCGAGGGTCACGTCCAGGTGGACGTCGCCCAGGCCGGCGATCACGAGCTGCTTGGTCTCCTCGCTTCGCTCCACGTGCAGCGTCGGATCTTCCTCGCTGAGGCGGGCGAGCCCGCTCGAGATCTTCTCTTCGTCGCCACGTGCTTTGGGGGTGATCGCCAGGCTGTAAGCCGGCCCCGGAAAATCAATCGGAGCGACCGGGCCGCCATCCTTGAGGCCGAGCGTGTCTCCGGTCAGCGTGTGGGCGAGCTTGGTCGCGGCCGCGATGTCGCCCGCGTGCACCTCGGAGGCTGCGACATGCTCCTTGCCGCGAGGAAAAAAGATCTGCGCCAGGCGCTCTTCGCCGCCGCGACTGAGGTTGGGCAGATGGGCGTCGGCTTTGACGGTTCCCGCGACGACCTTGAAGTAGCTGACGCGGCCGAACTGATCGCCGCCGGTGCTGAAGACGAACGCCTTGACCGGTTTATCCAGCTCTGCCTCGGGCGGCGGCATCAGCTCCGCGATCGTGGCCATCAGGGTGCGCACGCCGAGCAGCTTGGTCGCCGAGCAGCAGACCACGGGTGCGACCTTTCCGTCGAGGATGCCCTGGCGCAGACCGCGCTGGATCTCCTCTTCGCTGAGCGTGCCCGCGTCGAGGTACTTCTCGAGCAGCGAATCGTCGCTTTCGGCCGCGGCCTCGATCAACTGGCCTCGGTACTCATCGACTCGCTGTTTCATGTCGTCGGGGATCGGGACCTCGCTACCCTTGCCGTCTTCGGCGGTCACGAACGCTTTCAGGTGAAGGAGGTCGACGATGCCGCGAAACTCCTGCTCGGCGCCGATCGGAAGATGCAAGGGAAACGGGCGCGGCGTGAGAGTCTCCCGCAGGGCCGCCACCGCGCCGTAAAAGTCGGAATTCTCCTTGTCGAGCTTGTTGACGACAACGATTCGTGGCTTGTTCGTCCGGTTGCAGAACTCCCATGCGACCTCGGTTCCGACGGCAAGCTGCGCGGTTGGGCCGACGACCACCACGGCACCCTCGGCCGCTCGGAGACCACTGATCACCTGGCCCGCGAAATCAAAGAATCCGGGCGCGTCGATGATGTTGATCTTGTGGCCGTTGTGCTCGGCAAAAGCGACGCCGAGCGTGATCGAGATCTTTCGCTTGTGTTCCTCGGGCTCGAAGTCGGTCGTCGCGGTCGCTTGGTCGGTGGAGCCCATGCGGGCCACAGCGCCGGACGCGAACAGCATCGCCTCCGCCAGCATCGTCTTGCCATCGTGGGAGTGGCCCAGCAGGACCACGTTGCGGATCTTGCCCCCAGCTCCTGCGATCGCGGTTGCTATGAAACACAAGTCTAAAGGTCGGTTAAGAGTTGGCCGAGAGCCCGGTAGAATGGCCGTTCACATGGCAAAGAAAACGGCTTCGATCGAAGAGGTTCTCGCTTCCATCGAGGCGGCTCGAGACAAGGTCATGGCCGACGAGGTGAAATCGCTCACCAAGCTGGGCATCCCCAAGGCGATGGCCTACCAGATGATCTCGAGCCGTTTCCACCAGAAGGTCGGCAACCAGGAGGAGGCCGAGCCCGACCCGTTCGAGGGCACACCGACCACGTCCTGGGAAGAGATCAGCTAAGGAGCGCGGGTGAGGACGGATGTCCTCCCCCGCGGAAGCCCACCTCCCACGTGCGACGATGGGAGGTGTCTGGAATGCGGCGCCTGGGGACGGCCGGAATAAATCCGGCTTACAGCTACATCTCGTCTAGTCGGTGAACCGCGCTGAGCGCCTTGCTCGGCTGCTGCGGGTGCTCGCCGCAATCATCGCCGAGCCCGGGCTCAACCCCCTGGAGCTGGCCGAACGGGCCGGCGTCTCCGACCGGACCTTGCGGCGCGACCTCGCGCAGCTCCGAGATCTCGGGTATGAGGTCGCCTACACGAGCGGCTACGAGGTCCAGGAAAAGCTCAACCTCGAAGGACGCGGGCGACAGCGGGCACGCGGGCGCGGCGACGATGCTCTGCTCCAGGCGGTGGAGACCGCCGGCCTGTGGCGCGACCCCGACCGCGCCGACGCGGCTCCGCCCAGGCGAGCCAAGCCGCGTCGGGCGGGAAAAGCACCGCTCGTTCTCATTCCCAGCGGCGACCAAGACGCCGACTTCATCTACGCGACAGGATTCGGCGTCGAGAACGCGCTATACATCCGGTTCAGCGAAAAGGACGACATCCTCGTGGCCAGCCCGCTGGAGATCGATCGCGCCCGGGCTCAGTCGCGCGCCGCCACGGTAGTCGAGGACTACGAGACCTACGTACATCAGACCTGGGCGCGACTGGCCGCCCGCATGTTGCGCGAGCGCGGCATCAGCGACGCCCGCGTCTCACCGAACCTTCGCGCCGTCCACCTCGAAGACCTGCGCGCCAGCGGCATCGACGCCCAGGTCGACCGCGAGCTGTTCGTCGCCGCGAGGCGGCACAAATCAGCGGCCGAAGCGGCGGCGATCCAGGAAGCGCAGAGCGCTGCCGAATCGGCTGTGGTCGAAGTGGTTCGCGGCCTGGTCCAGGCGGAGATCAGAGATGGGATCCTGTGGTCGAACGGCGGGCCCCTGACCTCGGAGCGGCTCTACGCGCGGGCCCAGCAGCGGCTGGGCGAGAAGGGCTATACGTGCCCCGACATGATCATCGCGGGATCGCCCGAGTGCGCCCTGCCCCATTACCGCGGCACCGGTCCGATCAAGGCCAACGCGCCTGTGATCATCGACATCTTTCCCACGAGCCGGCAGAACCACTTCAACGGCGACCTCACTCGCACCGTTGTCATCGGTGAGATCAGCGATGACATCAAACGCATGCACGCCGCCGTCCTGCAGGCGCTCGATGCCGGCATCGAGTCGATCGCCGCCGGCGTGCCTGGACAGGAGCCTCATCACGCTGTCTGCCAGGTCCTGGTTGACCGCGGCTATGCGACGACGACCAAGGGGTTCGAGGGCGCCGACGGGGCCGCGAAGTTGAATCACAGCACCGGGCACGGCGTGGGCCTGGAGGTGCACGAGGAGCCGGCGCTTCGCGATGCGGTGGTGGACGAGCTGCGTGACGGCGACGTCGTCACGGTCGAGCCCGGGCTGTACTTGCTGGGCCTCGGCGGCGTACGGGTGGAAGACACGGGGATGGTGACCCAGCGCGGCTTCCAGAACTTCACGACCCTGACCAGAAGCCTTAACCCCCAGGATTACCTGTAAACCAACTCTTTACGGTAGGGTAGGGACCGATGGACGGAAAGGAGACCCTCGGGCAGCGGATCCGAAGGATCCGCCAGGACCGCGGCCTGAGCCTCGCCAAGGTGGTCAGGGACGACTTCAGCCGCGCCTTTCTCAATCAGGTCGAGCTGGGCAAGTCCAGGCCGTCGATCCGGGTGCTGCGGATCATCGCGGAACGGCTCGGCACCGAGGCCGAGTATCTCCTCGAAGGCCAGGAGGCCGGGATCGAGCGGGAGCTTGCCCTGGAGAGGGGACGCGTTCTTGTGTTGCAGGGCGACCCACGTCGGGCCTTGTTGGCCCTGAAGCCCGCGATCAACACCTACGACTGGCCGCTTGGCTCCGATGCCCGCGTCTCCCAGGCTCAAGCCTTGATCGCCCTCGGGCGCAGGGACGAGGCGGCGGCCATCATCGCGCGGGAGAGGAGCACGATCGAGCTCCACAACGACCACCACCGCCGCGAGCGGCTGCGCACGGTCGAGCGCGGCCACCAGTTTCGATTCGACGGCGATGCTGTGGAGTCGCACCTCCGGCTGGCCGACCGCGCCACCAGGGCCGGCAACAACCACGACGAGCTCGAGCACTACCGAGCCGCGCGGGTCCTCCTGGAGGCAACTCCTCCCCGTTTACGGGGAGGTCCGGACGAAGCCGCCAGCGGGGCTACAGGCCCGCCTCAAACTTAAAGGTCGGCGGCGGCGTCACCTCGGGCGGCGTGATCTCGATGGTGATCACCTCGTGCGATCTGAGCTGGATGGTCCGGGGATCGCCTGTGAAGACCTGCGCACCTTTGGCGTCGCCAAGGTCGATGTAGACGACCACCTTCTGGTCCGGCTGGACTGTGATCGTCGAGACGTGTGTGGCGTCGAGCTTCTGCGCGCCGAGGTTGTGCGCGGTGCTCCACGCGTGCCACACGTCGAAGAACTGGCCGAGCGTGAACGTGTCGTTCTTTGGCGATTCGATATGAATCACGTTCTTGTTCGCGGCATGCACGTGCAGCCAGTAGTAGCACGAGACATTGCCGGCGGAATCCGTGTTGATACCGATGTTGTCGGGGATGTTGTGCACCGCGCCGCCGTAGACGATCTGCAAGGCAGCGTGGTAGTGGGTCTGCGAATGCTCGAGGTGATCGCACGGTACCCCGGCGACGGCCGGTGGGCCGGGTTGCGGTCTTCCGTAATAGACGATGGCCCCGATCAACGCGATCACGAGCACGGCGAGGATGGACCCGACCACGATCGGGAGGAGCGGAACGCCGGTCCCGGACTTTGTCCGAATCGGTGCCCGGCGCCCTGCTTTGCCCTTACGTGCGCCCGCGGACGCCTTCGCTCGGGATCGGGTGGCCATGACCCTTGGTAGAATACCGACCTCACCTTTCTGGCTTCGGCCGGTTGCGAAGGCAACCGTTGGACCGGGGCCTGAACCCATAGGAAGGAGGTCTCCGGTTGCGGGATTACGAAGTTCTGTACATCGTCCGGGCGGACTTTGACGATGAAAAGGTCCAGGACGCGGTGAAGCGCGTGAACACGCTGATCGAAAGATCAGGCGGCATGCCCGAGCGCACCAACCTGTGGGGCAAGCGCAAGCTCGCCTACGAGGTCAAGCACCAGAAGGAAGGTTCGTACGTGCTTCAGGACTTCCAGCTCGAGCCGGAGCGGGTGCCCGAGCTCGAGGCCGGGCTCAAGATCACTGAAGAGGTCTTGCGCCACCTGATCGTCCGCAAGCCCGAGAAGGTTGTCCCGACCGCCGTCCCGCCACCCTCGGCGGAGGTCGTGCAGGAGCCGGTTGCCGCAGGGTCAGTCGAGGCGGAGGGTGAATCGCGCCGGCCAGATCGGGAGGATCGGGAGGAGTCATAAATGTCGAATCTCAACAAGGCCCTGCTCATCGGACGGCTGACCAAGGATCCGGAGATGCGTTATACGCCGAGCGGCACTGCGGTGACCAATTTCAGCATCGCGACAAACCGCTGGTCGTCGGGACCGGAGGGCGAACGCAAGGAGTTCACCGACTACCACAACATCGTCGCCTACAACATCGGCAAGCGAAACCTGGCCGAGATCGTCGCCCAGTACACGCGCAAGGGCGCGTTGGTGTTCATCGAGGGGCGCATCCAGACGCGGTCCTGGGAAGGCCAGGACGGCCAGAAGCGAAGGACGACCGAGATCATCGCCAACGACGTGCAGTTCCTCGACAGCCGCAGCAGCGGCCCGAGTGACGGCGCGCCCCGTGAGGCAACGCCACGACAGCGGCCCGCCGCATCAGAAGACAGCATCCCCGCTCCGGACGACGCGCCGCGCGACGTCGACCCGGACGAGATCCCGTTCTAGGAGTTAGAGATGGCAGTTGACAGTCCACCAAGGCGCGAGGCGTCAAGCTCGGGCCCCAGGGGCCAGAAGCGGCAGCACCGTAAGGTCTGCGCGTTCTGCGTCGAGAAGATCGGTTACATCGACTACAAGGAGATCTCGCGGCTGCGCCGCTTTGTCAGCGACCGCGGCAAGATCCTGCCGCGGCGTGTGACCGGAACATGCGCCAAGCACCAGCGGCCGCTCACGACGGCGCTCGAGCGCGCGCGTGCGATCGCTCTCCTTCCATACACAACGGAGCAGCACTAGGGCAGAATCTCTAGGCCGCCAAAGTCGATTACCGGAGCGCGCTCATGACATTCCATACACAGCTGCGAATCCCAGGACCGACGCCGCTTCCCGAGAGGGTGGTCCGCAGCATGAACCGGCCGATGATCGACCACCGCGGCGCCGAGTTCGCCGCGATCCTGTCTGAGATCACGGCCGGCGCCAAGCGCGTATTCAAAACCAAGAACGACCTGCTTCTCCTCACCAGCTCGGGAACCGGAGGGCTCGAATCGGCAGTCGCCAACCTCGTCTCGCCGGGAGACGAGGTGGTCGTCGCGCTGTGCGGAAACTTCGGCGAGCGATTCGCGGCGCTGGCCGCTGCCTACGGCGCCGACGTCGTAAGACTGGAATTCGAGTGGGGCCAGCCGGTCGACCCCGACGACCTGGCGGTCGTCCTGCAGCGCCATCCCAAAGCCCAGGTCGTGCTTCTCACTCATAACGAAACGTCGACCGGTCTGACCAACCCACTTCGCCAGCTCGCGCGCGTCACCCGGGACGCCGGGCGCCTGGTTGTCGTCGACGGCGTCAGCTCGATCAGCTCGATCGAAATCGAAACGGACGCCTGGGGGATCGACGTCGCGGTCAGCGGTTCGCAGAAAGGCTGGATGGCACCGCCAGGCCTGGCGCTTGTCAGCGTCAGCGAGCGGGCCTGGGCGCAGCAGGCCAACGCTCGTTCGCCTCGGTTCTACTTCGACTGGAAAGAGGCGAAGACCTGGGCGCAGAAGGGCATGACCCCATTCACCCCGGCCGTTCCCGTCGCTTTCGCGTTGCAGGAAGGCTTGCGCATGCTCGAAGAGGAAGGTCTCAACAACGTCTACGAGCGGCACGCACGACTAGCACGCGCCACGCAAGCCGGCCTGGTCGCGCTCGGCTTCCAGCTGTACGCCCAAGAAGGATTTCGCTCCCACACGGTGACATCCGCGGTGCCGCCACCGGGACTCGACGTGGCGGCTCTCCGCACCTTGATCGACACCAAGCACGGGGTGGTGATCGCGGGAGGCCAGGGCAAGATGACTGGGAAGATGGTCCGCGTCGGGCATCTCGGCGCGGTCGCCGAGGGCGATGTGGTGCAGGTCATCTGGGCGATCGAGCAGGCGCTCGAAGAGCTGGACATCGCGCCCGCGGACGGTCGCGGCGTGGCGGCCGTGACCGCCTCCATGCAGGGCGTCCCCGCCGCCGCCCGCTAGGCGGCGCGACCCCGGTGGCCAAGATCCTCGTCGCCGACCCGCTGGCCGAGGACGGCCTGGAGCGACTGCGCCGCGCGGGCGAGGTCACCGTGGTCAGCAAGTTAGAAGAGTCGGAGCTGATCCTGAGAATTCCTGAGTTCGACGCGCTCGTCGTTCGCAGCGAGACTCGGGTCACCGCGCCGATCATCGAGGCGGGTCGCAAGCTCCGTGTCGTCGGGCGCGCCGGCGTCGGCGTCGACAACATCGATGTGCAGGCCGCCACGCGCAAGGGCATCCTGGTTGTCAACGCGCCGCGCGGCAACATCGTGGCTGCCGCCGAGCACGCGATGGCCCTGCTCTTCGCGCTTGCGCGCTGGATACCGCAGGCAGACGCGTCGGTCAAGCGCGGGGAGTGGAACCGGTCGAAGTTCATCGGCACCGAGATCCGCGGCAAGACACTCGGCGTAATTGGTCTCGGCAATGTGGGCTCCGAGGTGGCGAAGCGTGCGCACGGCCTCGAGATGGACGTCATCGCCTACGACCCGGTTGTTTCGGTGGAGCGGGCGGAGCTGTTCAACGTCGCGCTGGTCAGCCTCAATGACCTCCTCGAGCGTGCCGACTTCGTTACCGTGCACGTGCCACTCGTCGATTCGAATCGCAACCTGATCGGTGGGCCGCAGTTGGCGCTGATGAAACCGACGGCGCGCCTCATCAACACCGCGCGCGGCGGAATCGTCGACGAGGCGGCTTTGTGCGAGGCCCTGCAGGCGGGCCGCCTGACCGCGGCCGCGGCCGATGTGTTCGCGACCGAGCCTCCCGGCGACAGCCCACTGATCACGCTGCCGAATTTCGTCGCCACGCCGCATATCGGGGCGTCAACCCTGGAGGCGCAGGTGTCTGTTGCCTTTGACGTTGCAGAAGAAGTGGCCGCGGTGCTTGCGGGGGGCCTGCCGCGCTTTGCTGTCAACGCGCCGGCGTTGCCACCCGAAGAGCTTGCCTATCTCCGTCCTTTTGCGGAGCTGACCGAGCGTCTTGCCGCGCTGCACGCCCAGCTCTACGGGGGCCGCGTAAGCACGATCGAGCTCGATTTCGAGGGCGAGCTCGCCGAGCACGATGTGAACTTGCTGGTCGCGTCGGCCATCAAGGGCGTCGTCCAGCCTTTTACCGAGGAGCGTGTCAACGCGGTCAACGCGCGCTTGATCGCCGCCAACCGCGGCATTCGTCTGGTCGAGCGGCGCAGCCGGCCTCACAGCAGTTACGCCAGCCTTGTCACCGTCCGCATGCGGGAGCACGAGATCGCTGGCA
>WNGD01004729.1_pt1 | contig 19062 bp, 16 predicted proteins | sample 5400671 | NCBI WGS metagenome assembly WNGD01 (sample SAMN13153369, study PRJNA577476) | soil metagenome | isolation source: 40 cm soil or saprolite under grassland replicate 2 | place: USA:California | collected 2016-06-15
GCCAGGCCGGGCCTGGCGTTCTCGGGTTCCTCGTCGTCGCGGGTATGGGCATTGTGCTGTTCTTTCTCTTCCGCTCGATGACCAAGCACCTCAGGAAGGTCGCCGTCGATCCGCGCCAGGATCCGGTCGCGGCCAGCAGCACACCGGCCAACGGCACAGCGCCTGGCCGCGTGACGACCGGCGGCAGCGTCAGCGACGGCCTGGCGAACGACGGCCGCCTGGTGAACGACGGCGGCCTGGCGAACGACGGCGGCCTGGTGAACGGCGGCTCCGGCTCAGATTCCTGACGCTGGCTACCTCTAATCGGCCGGGATCCTCCTGACGTGCTGGTTTACCTACTCTGGTGCAGGATCAGGCCGTAGGCAAGCAGCGGCAGTTCCGGCTCTGGCCGCCAGTCCCGGTCAGGAAGGCGGCTGAAGCCGGCTTGCGTATACAGTTGCTGCGCCGCGTGCATGTCAGTACGGGTGCAGAGAATCAGCTGCCGCACTCCGCTGCCCACGGCCCGGTCGATGGCGGCATGCAGCAGCGCGCGGCCGGTGCCACTACGCCGCGCGCCAGGGACCACCGCCAGCGCCCGGATCTCAGCCTCATCCGGACCGTGCAGTAGCTCACCGCCAGCTGGCCAGCGCTGCAGCATGATGGTGCCGAGCAGCTGGCCGTCCCGCACTGCGACAAGGATCTCGTCATCCCGGGCGGATCCCAGGTCGCGCAGGGTCGACTCGTACTCCGAGCTGGCCGACAAGAATCCGTCAGCCCGGTAGGCGGCGACCCGCAGATCGCCGATCTCGGCGAGTTCGCCCGGCAGCGCCGCACGAATGATCACGTTAAAGCCCAACAGGCCGTGCCGGGAGAAGATTCCTGCCTGATGAGCGCTGCACGTGGCAATAGTGTGGACTGCACTGCGGTATCAGCAGCAGCGGAGTCCCAGCGACGCCATTTGCGAGAGTGGTCCTGAGCCACGCGGGCGGCCGGACCCACCTGGGGTGACGAAGGGAGCAGCACATGAGCATGGGGGATGCCGTTCCCGGCGTGCCCGCGGCTAGCGTGCCGGACGACGCGTTCCTGCTGGACGTGCGCGAGCCCGACGAATGGGAGGCGGGCCACGCGCCCGCGGCCCAGCACATCCCGCTCGGCCAGCTCGGCGCGCGCAGCGCCGAGATCCCCAGGACCGCCGCGGTCTACGTGATCTGCCGGTCCGGCGTGCGGTCGGCGCGCGCGGCCCAGGCGCTGGCGGGCGCCGGCTGGCAGGCACTCAACGTCGATGACGGGATGCACGGCTGGGCGGCCGCCGGCCGCCCGATGACCACCGACTCGGGCGCGCAGCCGTTCGTGGCCTGACGGCCGGCCGCGGGCGTTCGTGCCCACGGTGGCGTGACCGTTCGTGGCCTGGCGACCTCGACTGCGGCCAGAGCTAGCCGCGGCCCTCCCGGCCTGTTGCGCAGCGACCGTCGGTAGGCGTTGCTAGCGTGCACAGATCAGTCGGGGCCGGTCCTGGAGCGTTGAGCATGCTGGCAGTCCACGGGATCTGGGCGTACGGCGCGCTCTTCCTGTGGGCAGAGGACGCCGATGGCCCGGTCATGGTGCAGCGGCGGCCGGGTCGTCCCTCGCGGGCGCCGCGGCCGCATCCGTTCGCCGCTGCCGCGGATGTCATCGCCGCTGCCGCCGCGGAACTGGCCGAGCCAGCCGCCGACCTGGTGCTCAAGGCCGTCGACGACGAGCTGACCCTGTGGCTGCCCGGCACGGCGGACGGCCCGCTCGCCTCGCCCGAGCTGGTCAGGACGCCGGAGAAGCAGCCCGCGACCGGCACGGCCCGCGGCACGCTCGCCGTCTGGCGGGTTCCTGCGCTGACCTTCGAGCCAGCCGCAGCGCTTGACCTGCTCAGCGTGCTCGGCGAGACCCGCCCGCTCGGCCCGCAGGTTGTGCAGGGCGGCTCGGTCCGCTACTTTGCCGCGCTCGCGCAGCTGGCCGGGGATCTCGCCGTCCGCGGCCGCGTCCTGCCTGCGCTGGTCGCGGGCGGCGCCGAGGCCGCGCACGGCGCCGAGGCCCGAGACAGCCCGGGTGATGGCGCGGGCAGCGCCGGTCCGTTTGGCGGCGGCAGCTATGCCGCCAGGTGGCGGCCGGTGCTGTCCGGCACCGACGCGCAGCGGGCGCGTGAGCTAGCGGTCGCCATGCCGCCGCTCTGCCGTGCCACCACGGCCGGGGGAGAGCCGTCGGCGCTGATACTGACCGACGCTCTCGACGCGCTCACCGACGCCGCCGCGCGGGCGAACCTGAGCGGTCAGCCTGGCTTCGCCCTGCTGACCCAGCGGCGCGGCAGGCGGCCCGCCCGCATCCCCGTTGCCGAACGCTGGGCCGCCGCCCTGACCAGCATGAACCCGCAAGTTGCCGTGGTGACGCCGGAAGACGAGGCGGAGGCGGCAGCGCTCGAAGCCGGTCTCGCGGCCTGGCGCGCTGCGGCGCAGGTGCCGGTCGGGCCGGTCCGCACGTGCTTCCGGCTGGTCGAGCCGCGGCCGGCCGAACCGAGCACGGGCGAAGCGGGCACGGGCGAACCGGGCACGGGCGAAGCGGGCACGGGCGAACCGGGCACGGACGAAACGGGCACGGGCGCGGAATCACCCTGGCTGGTCGAACTCGCGCTCCAGTCGACCGACGACCCGAGCCTGCTGCTGCCCGCGGCCGATGTCTGGTCCGGCGCCGGCGCGGAGGGCTGGGCAGCGGCCGGGATACGGCACCCGGAGGAAGAACTGCTCGCCGGGCTCGGCCGCGCCTCCCGGCTGTTCCCCGAGCTCGATCATGAGCTGCGCAGCGCGGCGCCGGCCAGCGTCACGCTGGACACCGAGGGCGCGCTCCGGTTCCTCCGCCACACCGGCCCCTTGCTGTCCGGCGCCGGCTTCGGCGTGCTGCTGCCGGACTGGGCCCGCAAGGCACGGCTCGGCCTCAAGATCACGACCAGGTCGCGGCAGGCAGCGGGCGGCGGCGCCGCCGAGCCTAGGTTCAACCTGGCCGACTTGGTCGACTTCCGCTACGACCTGGCCCTGGGCGACCAGGAGCTGGACGCCGACGACCTGGCCGAGCTGGCCAGGCTCAAGGTCCCGCTGGTGCGGCTTCGCGGCCAGTGGGTGGAACTCGACGACCGGCATCTGCAGGCGGCGCTGAAGTTCCTGCAGGGCGACCGGACGGGAACCATGACCGCCGCGGACGCGATGCTGGCCGGGCTGCGCGGCGTGGGCGAGGCGGACGACGACCTCCCCGTCGTCGGCGTGGCTGCCGACGGCTGGCTGGGCGACCTGCTGTCCGGCCATGCCGACCAGCGGCTCGCCCCGGCCGGCACGCCCGCGTCCTTCCGCGGCGAACTGCGTCCCTACCAGGAACGCGGCCTGGCCTGGATGTCCTTCCTCGGCAACCTCGGCCTCGGCGGAATCCTCGCCGATTCTATGGGCCTCGGGAAGTGCATATTGCCCCATATGCCAGTTTTTCTCAACGGGACGCTCATCGCCGCCGAGGACGTCTGGGCGCGCTTCGCCAGCGAAACCTGGAGTGACGGCGAGGGGGAGTGGGCGGCCCCGGCAATGCCGCTCACGACCAATTCCATGGCCAGGTCATATGACGGCGAAGTAATCGCGACCGCCAGCGTGACGCGCCTGTACCGCCAGCACATCAGCGAGAAAGTACGGCGCATCCGCCTGGACGACGGAAGCGAGATCGCCCTCACCCGCCGGCACAAGCTGCTCGGGCTGCACGGCTGGACCAACGAGTTCTCGCCTGACGACCGGATCTGCGTGCCCGCCCGGCTGGAGTGGTCAGGCCAGCCGGTCGATCCGGACCTCACAATCCTGCTTGCCTGGCAGATCGCCGAGGGCCACGAGGGCAAATACACGGTAGCCATCACCCAGAAGAACGTCGCGGTGCTGGAGTCATTGCGCCTGCATGCTCAGCGGCTGGCCGACACGTTCCAGCTCCAGATCAACCGGCCTGGAATCAGGGCGCCAGCGAACAGAGCCGCAAGCCTCCAGATCACGAGCGCCGACTACCGAGGTTTCCTCGCCAATTGCGGCTACCTGTGGGGAATGAGATCCGCAGGCAAGCGCATTCCGGACTTCATCATGGCGGCTGATGATGACACGATCCGCACCTTCCTACGCGAGTACTTCAGCGCCGAGGGATCGGTCGGCAGGTCGATGCGCAGCGTTGAGATCAGCTCAGCCTCGGAGTGGCTGATGCGGCAGCTTGCCTGCATGCTGCGCAGGTTCGGGATCTGGCTGCGAATCAGCCAGAAGCAGAAGCGGGCGACCAACGGCTCGGGAATCTACCGGCCGTACTGGATCGGGCTGATCGGCGGCACGTCACTGCGGCGCTTCCACGCCGAGGTCGGCTTCTCGGACGTGGTCAAACAGGGCAAGCTGGCCGATCTGTGCACCAGCGACTCCAACACCAACGTGGAGGGAATCCCTGGATCGGATCTGCTCAAACTCGCATACCGCCTGACCCGGCTTCCGATGAAGCACCTCGGGGCCAGCACTGTCTACTTCAACGGTTCTCAGGAGCTATCGAGGGCCACTGCGGCGACGGCGATAGGGACCATGGACCGGATCCGCACCGGCGCGGCCGCTGCCGAATATGCCACCAGGCCAGCGAACAGATGGACGGCAGCCACACTGGCCTCCTCCAAGCGGCTTGAGCGAGTCGATCTGGCGGCGGTGCGAGACAGCCTGGCGGAGCGGCTGAACCGGGAGGTGTTCTACCCGCGCATCGTGTCGGTCGAGGACATGGACTACACAGGCTGGGTCTACGACTTCGAGATTGCCGGGCACCACAACTTCGTGGCGGGCGGCATGCTCTGCCATAACACGATCCAGTTGCTCGGGCTGATGGCCCACGAGCGCGAATCGTCCGCCACGCCTGCCGAGCCGTCTATGCCCGCAGCGCCCACTTTGCTGATCTGCCCGATGTCGCTGGTGGGGAACTGGGAGCGGGAGGCGGCCCGGTTCACCCCGGACCTGCGGGTGCACGTGCACCATGGGGCGGACCGGCTGACCGGACCGGAACTTACCGCCGCGCTGAGCACCGCGGACCTCGTCATCACCACCTACGGCGTTGCCACCAGGGACCGGGACGCACTCAGCCAGATCGTGTGGCGCCGGGTGGTCTGCGACGAGGCGCAGAACATCAAGAACTCCGCCACCCGGCAGGCTCAGGCGGTGCGCAGCCTGCCCGCCGGATCGAGGATCGCGCTGACCGGCACCCCGGTCGAGAACCGCCTGGCTGAGCTGTGGTCGATCATGGAATTCACCAGCCCCGGCCTGCTCGGCCCGGCGCAGCAGTTCCGCACCAGGTACGCGGTCCCGATCGAGCGCAGCGGCGACGCCGAGGCGACCGCCCGGCTGAAGCGGATCACCGGCCCGTTCATCCTGCGCCGCCTGAAGACTGACAAGACGATCATCTCCGACCTGCCAGACAAGCTGGAGATGAAGGTCTGGTGCAACCTCACCCCGGAGCAGGCGTCGCTCTACCAGGCGACCGTGACGGACATGCTCGCCAAGATCGAGGCGGCCCCCGACGGCATCGAGCGGCGCGGCCTCGTGCTGGCTACGATGGCCAAGCTCAAGCAGGCCTGCAATCATCCGGCCCACCTGCTCGGCGACGGCTCCCGGCTGGACGGCCGCTCCGGCAAGCTCGCCCGGCTGGAGGAAATCTGCGACGAGGTGATCGCCGGCGGCGAGAAGGCGCTCTGCTTCACCCAGTACGCGGAGTTCGGCCGGATGCTCCAGCCGTACCTGGCCGCCCGGCTCGGCTACCCGGTCCTTTACCTGCATGGCGGCACGCCGGGAATCCCGCGGTGGAGGATCAGGCCACCGACCGGGCCTTCCGGATCGGGCAGCGCAAGGACGTCCAGGTACGCAAGTTCGTCTGCGTCGGCACGGTGGAAGAGCGGATCGACGCGATGATCGAGGAGAAAAAGGCGCTGGCCGAGCGGATTGTCGGGACCGGCGAGGGCTGGTTGACCGAACTGTCCGTGGCCGAGTTGCGCAAGGTCATCTCGCTGGCTCCCGAGGCGGTGTCCGAATGAGCCACCGGGCAGCGGGGATCCGGTCCGCCGCGGTGGCCTTCCCGGGCGGGGAGACAGCATGAGCGACTGGCGGGACTGGCCGGAGCCGTCCAGGCCGCGCCGCGTCGAGGGCGGCATCAAGGCACGCAGCAAGCGCGGTGCGATCGGCGAGCAGTGGTGGTCGCGGCGGTTCATCAGCGTGCTGGAGTCGCTCGGCCTGACGGGCAGGCTGGCCAGGGGCCGCAACTACGCCCGGGCCGGCCAGGTGCTCGGCTTCGACATCTCGCCCGGATACGTGACCGCCCGGGTGCAGGGATCCAGGCCGAAGCCGTACCAGGTCCGGATCCAGGTGCTGCCGCTGACCACCCCGCAGTGGCGGCGGGTCGAGGAGGCGCTGGCCGGCCAGGCGCTGTTCCGCGCCAGGCTGCTGGCCGGCGAGATGCCGCCGGAGATCGAGGAGGTGTTCGCGGACTGCGGGACGCCGCTGTTCCCGCGCAGCCAGCACGATATGGAAATGTCTTGCTCCTGCCCGGACTGGGAAGTGCCGTGCAAGCACCTGGCCGCGGTCTGCTACGTGCTGGCGGAGGCCTTCGATGCCGACCCGTTCGGCATGCTGGCCTGGCGCGGACGGGGCCGGGACGACCTGCTCGCCGCGCTGCGGCGGCTGCGGGCGGCCGAGCCAGCCCCGCCGCGGCCGGTGCTGGACGTCGCCGACCGCCCGCTGGCCGACCGGCTGGCGGATTTCTGGTCGCCGGGGCTTCCCGAGGTCAGGCTGCGCTCGCTGCCCGCTGTCCCCGCCACAGCCCCCGACCTGCTGCTGCGCACCTTCGAGCCGCCAGACGTCCTGGTCCGCGGCACGGACCTGGTGACCCTGCTCACTCCCGCCTACCGGCGCCTGGCCGGCCAGGACGAAGCCGAAACGGGCGAATCAGCCTGCGGCACTTCATGATCACGGCGGGTTTTGGGGGTCGCAGCACCTGAAACCCTCCGTGATCATGAACGCCGCGGCTGCCGCCCGCGGGCCGGCGAGTCGGCACCGCGGACTGCGTAAGAAATCTTGCTGATGCTGCTGCCGCCCGGTGGGCGCACTGCGGTCGGCGCCCTCCCGGGGGAGGAGGCGACCGGGTGCCGGGGTCGGCCGGGCGCGGGGGAGTCGGCCGTTTACCCCCGGGCGCGGGGCAGCCGGGGCGGGGAATGCCGCGTAAAGTCAGGACAGCCGCACGAGCATGGGGGACCGAGACATGCCGCGATATCGCTTCTCCTGGGACAACCTCCCGCCCGAGCTACTGCACCAGCTCGGCAGCGACCTGCGGCTCCGGCCGCCGGTCGATCAGGCCCTGCGGGAGCGCTACGGCGCACGGCCTGAGCCGGACTTTGTCCGCGACGCCTGGCCGACGCTGATCAAAGCGTGGCTCGCAACCGACGACGAATCGCGCGAGCTTGTCGTCGATGAGCTGCACGCGCGCGGCCTCGGCAAGGCCAGAGCGCCCGCGCGCTCGACCGCTGCCCAGCTGTACTACCTGCGGTCGTGCCGCAACTCCAGCTCATTACGCGAGGCCGTCGCGGCGATCTTCACCGCATTCGGCGAGTCGGAGGCCTTCGACACGCCGGTGCCGTCGGAGACGACAGCGGAAGACAACCCGATCGTGTCCCCGGACCGGCTGGCATCGGATGCCGGCGACGAGGCGGACCAGCCGCCGACGAGCCTGACCGAATGGCTCTGCTGGGCGGTGGCCCAGGTCCTCGAGGTCGAGCAGGTCAACCAGGATCCGGACGGTGACATCCGGATCCGCTATGGCAGCACGATGTGCTTCGTCCGGGGCATCGAGGATCCGCCGTCCGTGCGGCTGTTCGCCCCCATGGTGATCGACGTGCCGCGGTCGCCGGCGCTGCTGGAGGATCTCAACGACATCAACCTGAACATCACCGTGGGCCGGGTCGCGCACACGCCAGCCAACGAGGTGCTCTACTCGCTGGAGCTCTACGGCGAGCAGCTGACCGTCGAGATCATCCGCGCCAGCCTGGACGCGGCGACGACCATCGCTGACCATTTCGATCACCAGCTGCAGTCCAGGTTCGGCGGCAAGACCCTGTATGCCGAGGTGACCGATGACTCGGTGATGGTGTGAGCGGACCGCGCCGGACCGCGCTCGAGCAGTTCAGCTTGGACATCATCGAGATCACGGCTCGCTGCCGCCCCGCGGTGACGACGATCCGCAGCGAGACATCCGGCAGCGTCTCGACCGGATCCGGCTTCCTGGTCGACGGCACGGGCAACGTGGTCACCAACCATCATGTCGTCGACGACACCGACTGCGACCTGCAGATCCAGTTCGCCACCGGGCTCGTGCGGCCGGCCAGCCTGGTCGGCACGGACCCGCTGACGGACCTCGCCGTCATCCGCGCGGAGGGCCCGCTGCCGTCCCCGCTGCCGGTGCGGACTCGCCCGCCGGTGCTCGGCGAGATCTGCCTGGCCATGGGCAGCCCGCTGGGTGACTACACGGAGTCGGTCAGCATCGGGATCGTCTCCGGGCTGGCGCGCACGATTCCCACCAGGCGCGGCCGCCCGCTGGAGCGGGCCATCCAGACCGACGCCGCCATCAACCCGGGGAACAGCGGCGGGCCGCTGATCGACGCGGCCGGCCTGGTGCTCGGCGTCAACACCTGTATCGACTCCCGCGCGGTGGGCATCGGCTTCGCCGTTCCCGGCGAGATTGTCGACTGGGTCATCCGGCAGATCCTGCAGTTCGGTGACGTCCGCCGCGGCGCGCTGGGAGTCGCCGTCGCCAGCCGGATCGAGAACGTCGAGGGCCAGCTCCGGCACGCGCCCGTCATCACCCGGGTGTCAGCGGACCTGACCTGCGATCTGCGCCCGGGGGACATCATCGTCGCGCTGGCAGGCCGGCCGGTGCGGGACCGCGCGGATCTGTACTTCCTGCTCACCCGAGACATGATCGGGACCTCGATCCCGGTCGAGCTGTGGCGGCAGGACTGCCGCGTGCACTGCGACGTCCCGGTCCGGGAGTTCGTCCCGCCCGCGGTCGTCAACCCGGACTAGCCGCCGCCCCGGGCTAGCCGCCGCCCCGGCCGCCGCACGACTTCTGCGCCTAGGCGGGGAGCCGGTAAGTCGTGGCGTGGCCCGTTGCTATCTGACGTCTGTGCCGTGATCTGCGTCAAGCCGCACTTCCACGAAACCGGCTGCCGCGAAGTCCTGGTCGAATGCGAGGGCCTCGCGCAGCCGACGGTCCCTCATGACACGAAAGCTCGTCGCATCGACGTAGGAGTACACCCGCTCGTCGTGCATGCGAAGCCACTCCCAGGCCGCCGCCTCCTGATCTTCGGTGACCCTGTTAACGACCAGCCGATCAGCCTTGATGAGGGCGTCGACCCGATCGAGGAAGGACACCGCAGTGCGATGGCTGTCCTTGCGCCGCAGGAACGTCCAGGTCTCCCCGACCACCAGGTTGCTCGTGAGCACCTGTTCTGATCGCCCGAGCGCAGCGAGCATGCGCAGGGCATCGTGGTGCCGGGCATCCCCCCGCTTGTCCTACCGGCGAGATGGGGCACGCATGGCGTCTGCCATGCCGCGGTTCGCGAGCGCGTCGGCGCGCTCGTTTCCCGGATTCCCGGCGTGACCCTTGACCCAGCGCCAGTCCACGTCATGACGTTCCACCGCGGCCTCAAGACGCTGCCAGAGGTCTGCGTTCTTCACCGGCCGCTTGCCGGCCGTCTGCCAGCCATTGCGCTTCCAGCTGGGCAGCCACTTGGTAATGCCGTTCCGCAGGTAAGTGCTGTCGGTGTGCAGGCGGACAGGTACCGCCCGGGTCAGGCTCTCCAGCGCCCGGATCGCGGCCATCAGTTCCATGCGGTTGTTGGTGGTCCTGGTCGGCTCGCCTCCGGATAGCTCCTTCTCGCGGCCGCGATAGCGCAGCACGGCGCCCCACCCTCCTGGGCCCGGATTGCCGCTGCACGCGCCATCGGTGTAGATGTCCACGACGTCGCCTGCCCGCTCGTCTGGCATGCAGGCAACCTACCGTTCTCTCGGAGGCTAGGTATTCCCGTGGACGGCGGCAGGAGCGGCCGGGACTCGTGGCGGCGCAGCCGTAACACTAGGCGTAGGGCCGGTAAGAAAAAGCCGCGGGCCGGCCATTTCCAGGTGACGGCCCGGCACGCCGACCTTCGTGACGGTCGGGGAGCTGGCCCGGTGGGCCGAGAAACGTCGCTGGGGCACGCGTGCCCGTACCGAGCTGGTGAGCTGGCTGGGCCGCCGGGACGTCTTGCCCTACGACGAGCGGGTGGCGTGGAAGTGGCAGGCTCAGCGTCCTGTCTGAGCAGTGCGGCCGCTGGCGCTGCGGCGGGGTTACCTCCTTGATGACAGTTCCGGGATTCATGCGCAGCCCGGACGGCCAGACCGGGATGGGTCAGGGTGCAGCGGCCTGCTTGGGCGCGGCCTTCTTCCGGCGCGCCGGGGCGGCCTTGCCGCCGTCGGCGGGCGCCTTGGCCGACCGGGCGGTGACCAGGCTGACCAGCATGTCGGACGACGAACGGTCCTTCTTGACCTCGACTAGGTCCGGCAGGCGGCTGAGCAGCACGCGGAAGCTGCTCGAGCCGTAGTTGCGCTCGTCGAAGGACGGGTCCAGGGCCAGCATCTTGCTCTTCAGCCAGGAGCCGGAGGCGGACGCGTCGGGCGATTCCTCCATCGCCTCGACCACCAGCCGCTCCGCGTCCGCGATGTCGAACTTGGCGCCGACCTCGGCCCGGACCGCCGGGTTGACGGCGGCGACGATGGTGCCCCAGTACTTGTACTCGGAGCAGACCGCGACGAGCCGGGCGCTGGCCGACGCCTTGGTGCCGACGCCGACTACCCGCTTGCCGAACTCGCGCAGCCGCTGCACCAGCGGCGAGTAGTCGCCGTCGCCGGCGACCAGCATGAACGTGCCGACGTCAGGATGGGTGATCAGCACCTCCATGGCGTCGACCGCCATCAGGATGTCCGCGGCGTTCTTCTGCTGCGCGCCGAACCTGGTCACCTGGATCAGGGTGATCCCGTTCTGCGCCAGGTTGTGCTGGTGCTTGGCGAATTCGGGCCTGGACCAGTCCGCGTACGCCCGCCGGATCGAGGCGTTCCCGTAGTCCCGGCAGAGCAGCTCAAGCGCCTTGTACGGAATCGGGTCGGCCTGCCCGGGCAGGTTCTCCCCGGCGCCGAGCGCCAGGTTCTCCAGGTCGATGAAGACCGCGACCAGATCACCCGCGGCCTTGTCGGCCGTTCCTGCCAGCGGCATCGGGCCGCCCTCCGTTCGTTGTCATGGCCGCCGGGCCGCGAGCCATGCCGCGGCGGCTGCCGCAGCTATGACGTTAGCGCGCCGGGCGGGTACTGCATGCCGATCAGCGGCGCAGTGTCCATCAGCATGAGCTCGAACATGGGCTCGGCGTCATCGAGCGCGAAGCCGAGATGACCGAACACCTCCAGGCTCAGGATCCCGTAGAGGCGCGTCCAGCAGCGCAGGAAGATGAGCAGCAGGCCGAGCGGCAGGCCGGTCCCGAGCGCGCCGAGCCCGTCCCGGTAGCGCTCCAGCTGCTGGCGCAGGCCGGGGTCGATGGCGTCCTCCGGCGGCACCGGGAACGGTTGCTTGTGCCATAGCTCGAGGATCAGCGCGAAGAAGGTGTTCCCGAACTGGGCGCCGCATTCGGTGGTGATCTCGTCCTTCTCGACGTTCACCCCCGGCAGCGGGGTACCGAAGAGCAGGCCGAACTCCCGCTTATGGTTCAGCGACCAGCGCCGGAACTCCCAGCATGCCGCGATGACCTGCGCGGTAAGATCGCCGCCGCTGGCGGCGCCCGCCGCCGTGATCGCGGCGCGCAGGTCATCGGTGAGCTCGGTGAAGATGTCGGCGACGACGTACCTGATCAGTTCCTCGCGACTGTTGAAGTAGCGGTAGAGCGCGGGCGCCGTCAGGCCCATTTCCCTGGCGATGGCCCGCAGCGACACCGCCTCGGTGCCATGCTCCACCAGCAACCGGCGCGCGGTCTGCCTGATCTCCTGCGACGTGGCGGCCCGGACGCGGTCACGGTGGCTCAGCGCCTGCACCACGTCGGCCTCCATCCTCGGGCGTGCCAGTCCATAACGTTTCTACCCGCTGGCGGGCACGATCCGCCAGGCATGCCGCCCACCGGGGCTTGGCCCGCCGGGTCGCCCGCCTGGCGGCACCGCTCCGAGTAAACGGGGTTGACACCAGTAAACAGCGTATGCGAGATTATTGCTAGCCGTGGTTTACGGCGTTCACTGTCGTGAAGTTCAGTAACATCCTAGTGTGCCGGAGGCATCCAGATGTTCGAGACCTGGGGACGAATGATCTACCGCCGCAGGCGGCTCGTCCTTGTCCTCACCCTGTTCATGGTGGTCTTCGCCGGGGTCTGGGGAACCGGCGTCTTCGGATCGCTGCAGTCGGCCGGCGGCTTCAATGCCCCGCACAGCCAGAGCCAGCGCGCCAGCGACCTGGCCGCCGCGGCGTTCGGCCGCGACACGGGGGACGTCGTCGTGCTGTACAAGAGCGCGACCATGACCGTGGCGGATCCCGCCTACCGCGCGGCGGTGACCAGGACCCTCGGCGCGCTGCCGCGCAGCAAGGTGGAGTCGGCCGCGACCTTCTGGTCCACCGGGTCGAGACAGTTCGTCAGCGCCAGCGGCCGGGAGACCTATGCCGTGCTCGAGCTGACTGGCGGCAGTGACGCCGCCAGGATCAAGAGCTTCGACGCGATCCGGGCCAGGCTCGCCGCGCCGGGGCTGACCGAGCAGGCCGGCGGCCAGATCCCGTCCGAGGGAGCCATCAACAAGGAGGTCACCTCCGATATCGGCCGGGCCGAGGCCTTCTCGATGCCGGTGCTCCTCATCCTGCTGCTGGTGATCTTCGGCGGGCTGGCCGCGGCAAGCCTGCCGCTGGCCATCGGCGGCATCGCGATTCTCGGCTCGTTCACCGCCCTGCGGCTGCTCACGCTCTTCACCGCGGTCTCGATCTACTCGGTGAACATCACCACCATCCTCGGCCTGGGCCTGGCGATTGATTACGGATTGTTCATGGTCAGCCGCTTCCGTGAGGAACTCGGCCGGACGGACAGCGTCGAGGACGCCGTCGCGCGGACGGTGGCCACGGCCGGCCGGACCGTCGCGGTGTCCGGCGTCACGGTCGCGGTGGCACTCGCCAGCCTGATGCTCTTCCCGATGACGTTCCTGCGCTCGATGGGCTACGGCGGGGTCGCCACCGTCATCGTGGACATGCTGGCCGCGCTGACCGTGATGCCGGCGCTGCTCGCGCTGCTCGGCCCGAGGGTGAACGCGCTGCGGGTGCGGCCGCGCCGCCGCGCGCGGGCCGCCAGGCCAGCCGTCGCCGGGCCGGGTTTCGCCCGGCAGCCCGGCCTCGCCGTGCAGCCCGGCGGCGCCGCCGTGCGGCCTGGTGTCGCCCTGCGGCCGGCCGGGGCGTTCCGGCCAGGCGGCGGCGTGCAGCGCGGCGGCAGCCCGCCGGACAGGCCGGCGCTGGCCGACGAGACCAGCGGCGGGTGGTACCGGCTGGCGCACAGCGTGATGCGCCGCCCGGTCGTCTACGTCGTCGTGATCGTGGCCGCGCTGGCCGCGATCGGCTCGCCGTTCCTGCACATCAGCTGGGGCGGCACCGACGCTCGCGTGCTGCCGGCCGCAGCTGCTCCGCGGGTGGTCACCGAGGCGCTGGCCAAGGACTTCCCCGGCAACGTGACCAGCCCGATCGAGGCGGTCGTGCAGTTCCCTGGCCCGGTCTCCGCGGCCGGCCGCGGCGCTGAGCTCGCTGCCTATGTCAGCCGCCTGGACCACGTTTCCGGCGTGACGGGCGGGCAGCTGACCGGGGTCAAGGGCGGGACTGCCCGGGTGGACCTGCGTTACTCCCCTGGTTCAATGTCGCCGCAGGCCCGGGCCATCGTCGGGCAGGTGCGGGCCGCCCCGCCGCCGGCCGGCGCGCGGGTCTACGTGGGCGGCACTACCGCTGAGCTCGTCGACGAGCTATCCAGCCTCGGCGCCACGCTGCCGTGGATGGCGCTGGTGGTCGTGCTCGCCACGTTCGTGCTGCTGTTCCTCGCCTTCGGGTCGGTCGTGCTGCCGGTCAAGGCCATCGCGGCCAACGTGCTCTCCCTGTCGGCCACATTCGGCGTCGTCGTGTGGATCTTCCAGGACGGGCACCTGTCGGGGCTTCTGCAGTTCGCGCCGACCGGGACCATCGACCCGACGACCCCGATCCTGATGCTCGCGATCATCTTCGGGCTGTCGATGGACTACGAGGTGTTCCTGCTGTCCCGGATCCGGGAGCGGTACGACGTCACCGGTGACAATGCCGGGGCGGTGGCCAGCGGGCTGCAGCGGACCGGCGGGATCATCACCAGTGCCGCGCTGCTGCTGGTGATCGTGATCGGCGCGTTCTCCGCCTCGGGCATCTCGTTCATCAAGCTGATGGGCGTCGGCATGATCGTCGCCTTGATCGTGGACGCGACGATCGTGCGGATCCTGCTCGTGCCTGCCACCATGCGGCTGCTCGGCCGGGCAAACTGGTGGGCGCCGCGGCCGCTGCGCCGGCTGTACGCGCAGTACGGAATCCGCGAGGCCGAGCCGCCCGCCGCGGTGGCGACGGCCGCCGAGCCGGTGTCCGAGCCAGCGGACGCCTGACGCGCCGAGGGCAGGCCAGCCGCTGCGGCTGGCCTGCTCAACGTGGTGGCCCCGGTCGGGACGAGATCCGGTCGGCATGCGTGACGGCCCGCGCGGCGCTCCCCTCGGAGCGCCGCACGGCTCCCGGCTCCCGACGTCCTGGCCGTCGCCATTGAAGGTGTGCGATCGCGCGATCCACCACCTTGGAAGGTGTGCGATCGCGGGATTCACCACCTTCGCTGGCCGGCCAGAGCCGCGCCGGGCGGGCGGGCCGGATTAGGTGGGTTAGCTGCGGCTCGCGGCGGGGTGCGGGCGGCGCCCGGCAGCTGGCCTCGGGTCGGGACGAGATCCGGTCGGCATGCGTGACGGCCCGTGCAATGGGGTAGCTCATCCCCGGAGAGATCACGGCCTCCCGCGCGGGAGGCCACGAGAAGAATCGGGGGATTCAGAGTGAAGAGCAAAGGCTCCAAGCCGGCTCGATGGGGCGGCATCCTGGTGATCGCCGCGGCCATGGCCGCGCTTGCCATGTCCGCGGGGCGTATGCGGCGCCGGGGAAAGCGTTCCAGCAAGCCCGGCTGACGATCACGCCAGCGAAGCCGCGGACGGCACCGGACGGCGCGGCGTCATCGTGATCAGCCCGCTCCGCACCTGCGGCTGGGCGGACCGTCCGGGCCATGACGCGGCATAAGACGTGACACATACGCGGGAAGAGCGGCTGCAGTCCGTCCCTGGACGGCGGGCTTGGCACTTCGCGGCCCGGCACTATAGTCGCTCTTCCCGCGCCGCGGCTGCCGGGCACGGCGCAGAGCCTGCATTCCGGCGCCGTAGTCGCTCTTCCCGCGCCGCGGCTGCCGGGCACGGCTCAGAGTCGGCATTCCACCGGCCCGGGTTCCCGTACCCGTTGCAGCCGGTCCTGGATCTTGTGCTTGTACGCGGCGCCCCGGCGGAGGGCGTCGACGCGGGCAAATCGGGTCAGCTGCACGGCCGGCGACCGCGGCGCTCCGGACAGCTCGTACCCGAGGGCGCGTAGCCGCCGGCCCATGACGGTCTCGCAGAGCGCGATCTCCCATGGCTCAAGCCGCTGCTGCCATGGTCCGGACACCGCGGGCGTGACCTGCTTGCGGGCATCGGCATGCCAGGTCTTCCGCTTCGGGATGACACTGTCGGCGATCTTGTATGGCTCGGTCATGGCCGGGTCGTATTCCTCGCCGAGGAATTCGCACAGCGCGGCGAGGTGTTCCGCCGGGTTCGCGGCCAGCCGCTCGTACCGCAGCTCGAAATACGTACCGGCAGGCAGCCGCCCGGCCGCCCGGCGGCCGCAGTCGATCGCCTCAATCCAGGTGGAGATGGCCGCGTAAATGTCCTGCTCGAACCACGGCATTGCCTTCAGCGAGGCGACACAGTCCCGGCCGTCCCTGATCAGGTGCACGATCTGGGCGTCGGGGAACAGCCGGAGCAGCTCGGGAATATACGGGTAGTAGCCGGGACGCTTGTCACCCCAGCGGGGCTTGCCGAATCGCCTGGCATAGGCGCGGAATACCGTCCCCAGGGCGGAGCCAAGGGTGGGCGGGCCGGTGACGATCTCCTCGACGATCTCGCGGGCGTCGAGGCCCAGATCGTAGAACAGCGTCCCCCGTTTCCCGACGATCGAGCTGGCCAGGGCGCGCCGGCTCGACTCGTCGCGCAGATCACCGAAGTTATTGCGATCGCGGTAGCACGTCAGCAGGAATCTCGTCTCGGGCGGGAGGGCGATCCTGGGATGGGCGTGCAGCATGAGCTGCAAGAGGGTAGTCCCCGAACGAGGACAACCAAGAACGAAGATCGGCCGGTCCGTACCCATCACATCCCCACGCCGCAGTGAGCGTCGCGCATAGCCACGCTAGCCCCGTCCGCCGCCGCGGCCGGAACGCCGTATACGGCGCAGTGGCCCCTCAACGTTAGTCCCCGCAGGCAGGGACTTCCCGGGAAATCCGGATGGCACCCTGACAATTGATCACCTGCGCGAGTCTGTCCGCTGGGATCGGGCCGAGCAGTCGGTTTCATGATCACGGGGATTTCTCCGTCACGATGACCGCGCCGAGAAATCCCCGTGATCATGGACGTGCCCGTCAGGAGACCCCGGCGTTGCCGAGGGTCAGCGGATTGCCGTTGGCCGTCTGATGAGTGTGCCTATCGACGCCCGTGCAGGTGACCTCTAGCTGCGTCACGTTGCTGACGTTCAGCTGCACCCGGGCCGGGCTGCCGAGCGAGACGACGATCGGCTTGGCGAGCTGCGTGCCGTTCTGATCGGCGATGATGACGGTCTCAGCCACGCCGGTGACGTTCGGGGTGTTGTCGGTGAAGGTGTGGGTGCCGGCGGTGTCGTAGGCCACGTCCGGCCGGTCTGTTATTCCTGATATACGGCGTTTCCCGGCATGCGAAATGGCCGCCGCCCGGCGCCCGGGGGCAGCGGGCCATTACCCGCGGTGCGGTCAGCCCTGGTCGAGCTGGTCGAGCTCGGCGGCGGCAAGCACGAGGCCGGCCGCGCCGGCCGAGTCGGTGACTGACGCTGGCCTGCTCGCCCCCGGGATAGGGATCACGACCGGCGCCTTGGCGAGCATCCAGGCCAGGGTGACCTGCTGCGGCGATGCTCCGCGGTAGTCAGCGATCCGCTGGAACGCGGCGTGCCGCGCGCCGAGCTGGCCGGCCCGGCCGATGCCGCCCAGCGGCCTGAACGGCAGGAACGCGATGCCAAGCGCCGCGCAGTGCCGCAGCTCCGGCTCGCTGGACCGGAACGCGGGCGAGAACTGGTTCTGCACGCTGGCAAGGTTGCCCTCGCCGAGCACGCGCAGCGCGATGTCGATCTGCTCGATGCTGGCGTTGGAGATGCCGGCCTGCCGGATTTTCCCGGCGTCGAGCAGCTCCCGCAGGGCGCCGACCGACTCGGCGTAGGGGACCTTGGGGTCGGGGCGGTGGAATTGGTAGAGCCCGATGGCGTCCACGCCGAGTGCCTTCAGCGATGCCTCGGCCGCGTCCCGCAGGTGAGCCGGCGAGCCGTCCAGCGTCCATGACCCGTCGCCGGGACGCAGGTGACCGCCCTTGGTGGCGACCAGCACCCCGCTGGTGTCGCCGCCGTAGCTGGCCAGGGCCCTGGCAATCAGGCGCTCGTTGTGCCCGGTCTCGCCCGCGTTCAGGTGGTAGGCGTCCGCGGTGTCGATCAGGGTCAGGCCGGCGTCGAGCGCCGCGTGGATGGTCCGGATCGACCGCTCCTCGGCGGGCCTGCCCTCGATGGACATCGGCATGCCGCCGAGGCCGATGGCGCTCACCGCAACCGGCCCGATTTTCCTGGTAAGCATTCATTACTCCCGGTGCTATCCGCTGCCCGGCTGGTCCGCCAGGCAGCCCGTCCGCTGTCCGCCCCCCGTCCGCTGTTGATGCAACAAGACGCGGCCGTGGTGTATGTCCGGCTGGTGATGCGGTGCGCGGCGTGGCACCGGATCCAGGTTGCCCGCGGGCGGTCCTCAGCTTGAGCGGCAGGACCGGGATGGATCGGATCGAGTGCCAGTGGTGCAAGGCCCAGAACGAACCGGAGCGAACGAGCTGCTCCACCTGCGGTGCGCCGCTTGATAAGAAGAATCTCGTCTCCGACTCCGGCTGGACCGAGGCGCCCCGCCTGCGGGACATGACGGAGTTCCGTTTCGCCAGCTCCACCTGCCAGATCGAGGGCGAGATCGTCCCGGTGGCCGAGATGGCGCTGGGGCACGGGGACGCGGTGTTCTTCGAGCATCACGTGATGCTGTGGAAAGAGCCCGGCGTGCCGATGTCGGCCCTCAACACCGGCGGCGGCAGGAGACGCACTACCCGCTCGGCCGGACGATGGACCGCTTCATGGCGCATGGCGATCCTGGCCTCCTGCTGCTGCACGCTCCGGGCAACACCTTCGTCCGCGACCTGGCACCGGGCGAGCGCATCCACGTGCAGCCGAGCGGGCTGCTCTGGAAAGACCCGTCGGTGCAGATGTTCCTTCATTTCGAGTATCCACGGGGCAGCTACTGGTTCAGCTCAGCGCGATGGCAGGCCAAGTCGGTGTGGCTGACTCTGCAGGGACCGGGCCGGGTGGCTGTCCAGTCGGTGTTCGAACGTCCCGAGACGGTGGGATCGGTGGTCAACAGTTCCGGTGCGACGACGCAGCACTGGTAGGCCATGCTAGCGATGCCGTGCGCAGCAGCCAGTGCCTAGCCGGGATTGCAGGTCATGTCGGCCTGCGTGCTTTCGGTAGCGACGCGACAACGAGGTCGAGGCCGGATAGCTCGGGTCGCGGCCGTCAGCCCGCGGTGACCGCCAGCACCAGGGGCAGCACGGCGGTCGCCCC